>Ga0123356_10000461_pt1 | contig 45556 bp, 50 predicted proteins | sample TergutEmb28metaG_2_FD_92546 | JGI IMG/M metagenome (GOLD analysis project Ga0123356, IMG submission 92546) | Embiratermes neotenicus P3 segment gut microbial communities from Petit-Saut dam, French Guiana - Emb289 P3 | ecosystem: Host-associated > Arthropoda: Insects > Digestive system > Gut ...
CAAGAAGTACAGCGATCGCGGGCTTTCCCTGCTCGACGTGGTCCAGGAGGGCAACCTGGGCCTCATCCGCGCGGTGGAGAAGTTCGACTACACCAAGGGCTACAAGTTCTCGACCTATGCCATGTGGTGGATCCGTCAGGCGATTCAGCGCGGGTTTGCCGACTCGGCCCGCACGATCCGGCTGCCGGTCCACGTGCTGGAGATGCTGAGCAAGCTCAGCCGGGTCGAGCGCGACATGCATCAGCGGCTCGGTCGTGAGCCGACTCCGGAGGAACTGGCCATCGAGCTGGACCGGACGCCGGACCAGATCGAGGAGCTGCTGCGCACCAGCCGGCAGCCGATCAGCCTGGACTCCACGATCGGCGAGGATGGCGAGACCAGTATTGGCGACCTGATCGAGGACGTTGACGCGCCCGAAGCCGGCGAGCTTGTTGACCGCCAGATCATGGCAGATCAGCTCCGGCATGCCCTGGACGCGCTGACTCCGCGCGAAGCAACGATTATGTCGATGCGGTTCGGCCTGTACGACGGCAACCCGCACACGCTTGACGAGATCGGCAAGGCGCTGGGCCTGACCAGGGAGCGCATCAGGCAGCTGGAGAAGCAGTCGCTGTCCAAGCTGCGGCACCCCAGCCGGGCGCAGCCGCTGCTCGACTACGCCAGCTAGCCGCCGCCAACCTCTCACCCGACCAAGTGCGGCCGGGCCCGTCCTCCCGCCGGGCCCGGCCGATTCCCTTGGTGCTCGCGCCGACGCCACGCCGGGACCTACGATCCATTTGTGGCTGCAGCGGTTCTGGCCTTACCTGCATGGGGCAAGCGCGCGGGGGTCTCGCATCCGGTTAGGGCCCCCGTTGAGCCGACCGAGCGGTGGCTGCGTCACCACGGCGGACCCCAGCTCAAGGCGCTAGCCAGTGCTCTCCGTAGGGCAGGAGACAACCCCGGATACCGCCGCGCGGCGGACGCCTACGACGCCGCCGGCCTGCTATCAGATCGCCCGGACGGCACGCTCGACCTGGTTGCGAGCATCGTCCTGGCTCGCGACGGCTTAGCGGCCCTCAAGGACAGGACGCCCAGGCCGCCGCCACCGTGCTTCCTCAACCCTCTCCACGGCTGCTCGAGCGAGATCCGGCGTTGGAGAGGCCACGTCGTGATGTGCCCGCATGCCGAAGTCCCCGCCTGCTCCGGCTGCGCGTCAGCAACGTTCGAATCCGACCGGCTGATCTTGAGGGCTCCTGACCAAGAGGGCTGCTTCCGGCCGTACTTCCAGGTCGGCGGGTACTGGGCACGCACGGGTTTCGGTGCGTTCGAACCCGATCTTCCACAACGAGTGCGAGAACGCCTCAAAGTTGACTGAGCACTGGTGGGATCGTGTAAGGGCTCCGAGCGCAGCGCCTGATGCTGCCGCTGGCGCCGCCTTTCGGACGGCCAGGCAGGCGCGCGAGCAGTCCGCACGCGCGGCGGCGCAGCGGGAGTTGCTCGAGCTCGGTCAGTTGCTTGAGCACTCGGGCGTGCCTGGCGTGGAGGGCAAGCAGTCAGCCCTGGCCCGTGCGCTCGACGCTTACGAAGCCGCCGCGAAGGTGCTGGATCATGCGCATGACATGGTCGACATCGCCGGAGTGCTCGTGCTGGTCCGGATGGGCCGGGAGGCTGCTGCCGGCGCGGAGACCGGCGGCCATGCTCGAGTCCCGGTGGGCCTGTGCTTCTTCAACCCTCTGCACGGCATTTCGGCCCGGCACGTGAGCTGGCGGCGGCTCGGGCAGCGAGAGGTACTCCGTGTTCGTGCCTGCGCGGAGTGCGCCGACCGCGTGCATCAGCGACGACAGCCAGACGCACTGACGTGCGAGGTTCACGGACGAGACGTGCCCTACTACGAGGTCGATCCGCGGCGCAGTGTCTGGGCCGCGACAGGATTCGGGCAGTTCACAGACGATCTCATCGAGCGAGTGCTGGCAGGACGGTAATGCGCCGGACTATCCCGGTGCCGTTCCGCTGGCAGCTGCCAGCAGACGCCGACCGATGATGCGGGCGGCGTCCTGCAGCTCCGGGCCGCTGGTGATCCGGTACGCCGCCGGGATCGACGCGAGCTGCTCGGCGTACCACGCCGGATTGCTGGTGCTGCCGGTCAGCCGGCAGCTCGCGATGTCGATCGCCGCCAGCCGCCCGAGGGCACGGGGCAGCCAGCGCGCGGCCACATCGGCCGGCGCATCGATGATGACCTCGGCCGCGAATTCCCAGCCGACCGCGAGCTGCTCCTCGAGGGCGGCGACCGGGTCCAGCTCCGGCGGCGGGCTGAAGGTCGCGTCCAGTACCTCGGCATGCCGGACCCGGTCGATCCGGTACGCCCTGCGGGCGCCGGCGCGGGTCTGGCAGAGCAGGTACCACCGGCCGTGGCGGACGACAACTGCCCATGGCTCAACGTCCGCGACCCACTCGGAGCCTGCCTCGCTGCGGTAGCCCAGCCGCGCCCGCCGCTGGCCCGAGCACGCCTGCACCAGGGCGATCGTGATGGCCGGGTCGGGCCGCACGGCCCCGCGGTCGGGCGCCGGCGCTGTCGTCCGGCGTACGACCTCGGCCTGCGCGGCCACCGGCTCCGGAAGCGCCCGCATGATCTTTCCGAGCGCGCTGCCAACTGGGCCTGCAGGGTCGCTCGCATCGTGGTGACCGTCGAGCACGGCCATGACCAGGCCGAGCGCCTCGGCAGCAGAGAACATCAGCGGCGGAAGCCGGAGGCCGCGGCCCACGTGGTAGCCGCCGTAAGGGCCACGGACCGACTGGATGGGCACGTCTGCCTCGCGCAGGATGGCGACGTACCGGCGGGCGGCCCGTTCCGAGACGCCGAGCTTGCCAGCAAGCGTCTCCGCCGTGATGCCGGGGCTGCCCTGGATCAGCTCCAGGGTCAGCAGGGCGCGGGCGGTAGGACTGGCCTCGGAATACATGACCCTCACCCGTCTAACCGGCAGCAGAACGTCCGGAATCGAGCCTAGCCTGCGTGCCTATGACCGATGCGAGCCTTCTGGACATCACGATTCACGAGCCGGATCCGACCGCTGGCGAGGCCGAGGTACTGCTGTTCGCGCTGGAGCGCTCCCGCGCCCAGTTCGCATGGAAATGCGGCGGCCTGGACGGAGCCGGGCTCAGCACGGCGCTGCCTCCGTCGGCGATGACGCTGGGCGGCCTGCTCAAGCACCTCGCGCTGATCGAGGACTACCACACCACCCGCGACTTGACCGGGCAGCCGATGGGCCCGCCGTGGCGGACGGCCGACTTCGACGCCGATCCCGACTGGGAGTGGCACAGCGCGGCCGGCGACTCCCCCGAGTCGCTGTACCGGCTGTGGCGCGGCGCGGTCGAGCGCTCGCGAGCCGCGTGGGCCGGGGCGCTGGCCGGCGGGGGCCTCGGCCAGCCTGCGAAGCACGTGCCCGAGTCCGGCGCGCCGCGGAGCCTGCGGCTAGTGCTGGTCGATCTGCACGACGAGTACGCGCGCCATGTCGGCCACGCCGACTTGCTCCGCGAGGCGGTCGACGGACTGGTCGGCGAGGACCCGCCGCAGGTGTGACTCACGCAGCTAGTTGCTGTGCTTGTCGTCGTTCGGCGGCGACGCGGGCGTTGGCGAAGCAGGCCCAGATCGCGAAGTCCAGGTCGAGCTTGTCATGCGGGTACGGGATGATCGTCCTGCTCGTGATGTCAGCATCGTGCCAGCGGCTCAGGCTGGGATGACCGCCTGGCAGCTGCGGGCTGGCGGGCACATGCGTGCCGTCGGGCATATCGACGGTGAGACCGCCGTCAGGCGCGCGGGAGACGAGCAGGCCTAGTTCGTGCAGGATCACATGGTGGGCCTGGCAGAAGCTGGTGAGGTTGGCCAGCTCCGTGGCGCCGCCCGCAGCCCACGGCACGATGTGGTGGATGTCGGACTGGCGGGAATTGCAGCCCGGGTACTGGCAGCGGTAGCCGTCACGTTCGCGGACTGCGCGCCGCAAAGCCGGCGGCGGCCGCCGGTGGCGACGGCCCACGTCGAGCACGTTGCCCTGGCGGTCGTGCAGCATCCAGCTGAACGTGGCGCTGCACGCGATCCGCTGCGCGGTGTCCGGGCTGATCGCCGGGCCGTCCTCAAGGTGGCATCGGGACGCGTCTGCCGGATATCCGGCGGCGCGCTCGCTCACCTTGGACACCGGCGTTTCCGCGGAAACGTCTCGGGCATCGGTAGCAGCGAGCGCGTCCGTGCCGACATGAACGACGACATGGTAGATATCTGGGTTCGAGGCGGCATCGGCCTTAGCGCCGAGATAGGCGGAGGCAACTTCGACCAGCGCGTCGGCAAGGCTGTCCGGACCGTGTCGGGGTCTCTTGAGCGGGGCGCGGTTGTCGTCGCAGCTCTGGCCCTGCGGTTCCTGTTGGCGCTGAGGTTCCTCGATGTCACCGGTAGCCGCTCGCAGTGCCTGCAAGACAACTGCCCCGTCCACGGCCGGAAGTCGGACAGTCATGGTCACCTGGCCGTCCTCCTCGACCCGGAACGACAGCCGGCGCATGATCCTTGCCCGCTCATCGTCCGCTCGGGTCACCGTGCGGTGCGCGGCCACGAACCGCTCCAGTTGCGCAGCAGTCATCGGGCCCGCCAGGTCTGCCAGCCCGGCCTCGCTGTCCGGCGTGGCGATCCGGGTCAGCGCACGCACCTTCGCATACGACATCCGCCCGGCCGCGAACTCAGCGCTGATCGCCGGCAGTTCCCGCAGCGCCCGGGCTACCCGTACCTGCTCGCGTGCGGTGCCTGGCGCAACCTGGCACTTCCACGACAGCCAGGCTGAGCACGACGGCAGGTCCCAGCTCGCCCACCCCCGGCGGGCGTCGAAATCACCGACCAGATCCAGGAACTGGTAGGTCGCGGCAGCGAGATGCCCGGCGAGCTCGCATATTCGAGCTTCGAGCATTTCCACTTCTCGCGGATCCACGTCTACTGCAAGAGGCGAGCCATCAAACCTGGAAGTTGACAATGATTCGCTCATACGTTTGATACTAGGGCGAGCCACTGACACTCGTTCGTAGTCGCCTCACGAGGTGAAGAAATCGACCAGCACCGGAGCGAGGACGTCAGGTTTCACGTTGTGAGTCTGACCCGCCAGGATCCGCAGCTGGCCGTGCGGCATCGCCTCGCTCAGCGCCTTGGCGGTGCGCGGCATGAACGGCAGGCTAGCGTCGCCCGCCATCACCAGGGCCGGAACTGACACCCGCGCGGCCAGGTCGACCGGCGGCGACCATCGGTCCCCGACGATGGCGGCGTGGTCGTAGGCCATCGTCGGCGCGATGGCTTCCATGGCCGGCCAGAACGGCGCTTTGCGCATTCCCTCGATCTGGTCGCCGGGCGTGCCGATGAACCGCATGAACAGGGCAACAGCGTCGCCGTGCTCTCCGGCGGCCAGGAGCTGGCCAAGCTCCCTCAGGTACTCACGCCAGGCGTCCTGGGCATCGGGGTCACCGTTGTGCGGGGCCTCGTACATGGCGAGCCTGCTGACCTTGCTGCCGAGCGCGACGGCCGCCTGCATGGCCAGTGTCGCGCCAGACGAGTGGCCGTAGAGGTACGCCGAACCGCCGGCCTGGTCGATGAGCGCCTCGAGGTCCTCGATCTCGCGGTCCACTGCATAGGGCAGGGTGTCCCCGCTGCCGCCACGGCCGCGGCGGTCGTAGCCGCAGACTCGGAAGTGCGGCGCGAGCAGCCCGGCCAGCTCCGACTTGCCGCCGGTCGAGTGGACGCTCAGCGCGCCGTCGACGAGGATCAGGGCAGGCCCTTCGCCGGCCTCGTCGTAACCGATCGCCGTGCCATCGGGCGATCTGACCGTGTCCATGGGCCTCTCCTTCGCGGCGTTGCGCGCACGTCACCGGCGACACTACGCCGCGACTCCGACAGTGACGGAGCTCAGTCGAGGAAGGACAGGTCGAGGGCGCTGAGACGGTCAGGGTCGATGATCGCGTAGATCTCCACGACCTTGCCGTGCGAGACGGTGAACGCCATGACCGCGCCCGGCTGGCCGCCGACCCTCGCGACGACGCCCGCGGCCCCGTTCACCAGCACGGGCAGCTTCGGTATCGCTGGATTCGCGATCGCAAGCGTCTGGCTGGCCACGTCCGCCGCGCCGCGGCGCACGCCGGATAGCTCCGCAAACCTCGTTCCGCCGTCGGTCCGGACCACGACGTCGGGGTCGAGCACCGCCACGAGGGCGTCGAGGTCCCCGCGGTGCGCCGCTGCGAAGAATGCTTCGACCACCTCGCGCTGTCTGGCGATGTCGGCATCCGGGGCGTGCAGATCCGCTCCGCGGACCCGGCGCCGCGCCCGGCTTGCCAGCTGCCGGGCCGTGGCGGGGGAACGCCCCACCACCGGGGCGATCTCCTCGAATGACAGGCCGAACATGTCGTGCAGGACGAACGCCAGCCGTTCGGCGGGGGTGAGCGTTTCGAGCACGACCTGCAGCGCGATCCCGACCGCGTCGGCCAGCAGCACCTCGTCCTCGGGGCTCGCACCATCTGCACTGCTGATGACCGGGTCGGGAACGTGGACCCCCATGGGGTCCTCACGCCGCGCGCGGCGCGCGCGCAGCGTGTTGAGGCACACCCGGGCGACGATCGTCGTCAGCCAGGCGCCGAGATTGTCCACACCGCTGGCGCCCGATTTGCTGGCCCGCAGCCACGTTTCCTGGACGGCGTCTTCTGCCTCGGCGAACGAGCCGAGCATCCGGTAGGCCACTGCCCGCAAGCGGCTTCTGTCCTGCTCGAAACGTTCTGCCAGCCAGTCGGACTCTGTCATCGTCACATGCCTCCGCCCGGACGTGTCATCTAGGTGACACCCCTTATCCCTTCGATGTGACAAGGAAACAGTCATGCGGCCAACGTCAGAGCGAACGACCGCCACCGCGCTCGAGGCGCTCCTGCAGGAGCAGGTCCTGGCGGGCGATTGGGTCCTCGATCCGCGCAACTCCAGCATCACACTGAAGAACAAGAGCATGTGGGGCCTGGTACCCGTGAAGGGCCACTTCCGCGAGGTCACCGGGCGCGGCGTCGTTTCCGCGGATGGCGAGGTCAGCGGCACGATCGCGGTGGCCGCAGCGTCCATCGACACCGGGAACACCCGGCGCGACACGCACCTGCGCTCTGCTGACTTCTTTGACAGTTCGAGCAATCCGGACATTGTCTTCAGAGCGGACGGTATCCGGCCGTCCGCTCCGGGCGTGACCGTCACCGGAATGCTCACCGTCCGGGACCGTACCCGGCCGCTGACCTTCGACGCCGCGGCCACCGTGCAGGACAGCGGGGACGTCTGGCTGGACGCAGTGGTCCACGTCAACCAGGTCGAGTTCGGTCTCACCTGGAACCTGCTCGGCACGGTCTCGAGCGACAACACCGTGACCATCCACGCCGTGTTCACGCGGCGGTGAGCCGCAGCCGGAACAAGGGAGGAACGATGAGCGACCTTCAGGAAATCGCCGATCGCGTCGAGATCGAGGCACTGCGCGGCGAGTTCACCGACGCGGCGATGATGAGCGACTACAGCCGAGTGGCGGAATTGTTCACGCCGGACGGTGTCGTGCGAATGCCGCACGCGAATGTTGAGCTGGCCGGCTGGGAGCAGATGCGGGCCTTCGGCGACCGGCGGGATGCCATGGTGGCGTACTTCGTGCAGAACACTCACCCAGGCGCGATCCGGCTGGACGGCGACACCGCGTCTGGCCGTGCCTACATCAGCGAGGTCATCCACCTGCGCGACGGCACGTCGCATCTCAACTACGGCATCTATCACGACCGCTACCGGCGCACCCCCGACGGCTGGAGGTTCACCGAGCGCGTCTACGAGATCAGGTACCTCGACACCACGCCACTGGCCGGCTCGCAGCCCAGGGCTGCCGCGGACGCGGGCTCGCCATGAGGGCCAGCGCTGGTCAGGTAGCGAGTAGCGCCAGGTCCGTGAACTGCTGGTTACGGTAGTGCTCGGGCAGCGCGTCAAACTCCGCCTGGCTCAGCACCCGGAGCGAACCGCCGCGGACGGTTTCCCGCAGGTCGATGATCCGGCGCCCGCTGTCCCGGATCAGCCCGTGCAGTAGTTCCAGTCCGGCGGCCCGGCGCAGCCCGTACGGCCAGTACTCCATGACGATCGGCGCCGCAGAGGCAAGGAGCTTAGGCGCGCCAGCGAGCACGTGGCCCTCGTGGCCCTGGGTGTCGATCCACACGAAGCCGACCTCGCTCACGTCGACATCCTGCTCGGCGAGGATGTCGTCGGCGCGCTCGGCGGGGACCGCGATCACCGGGCGGTGCCTCTCGTCGTAGAGCTCGGGTTCGTGCGCCGCCGGACCCTCCTGGAGCCGGATGCGGTGGTCGCCAGAGTTGCCGGACGACAGTTCGAAATCGACGGTTCCGGGGCGGTCTGAAGCCGCCACGGGCAGCACGCGCACCCGGTCCGGGCCGACTCCGTTGGCAGCCAGGTTTGCCCGGAGCAGGGTGAGGTTAGCGGGAGCCGGCTCGAGCGCAAGGCAGAACCCGGCACCGTGCTGGAGAACAAGCGGCAGCGTGGTCGTGCCAATGTTGGCGCCAATCTCGACGCACGTGGCTCCCTCGACTGCTGGCCTGCCGAGTTCCTTACCGATGAGGTCGAGGTAGTCGTCGAGAAAGCCGCCGTCCGGGACGCGGCCCATGAAGACAATGCGACCGACAGACTGGTCGCGGGTGCTGACGAAGTACCTGATCCCGTCGACCGTGGTGGACACGGTGTCGGTGATGGGCCTGGCGGCGGCGAAGGCCGCCCAGCGGAGGATCGCCTGCTGCGGGTGGGGAAAGGAGAGGGTCTCCCTGGCCAGGCGCGCAGCGCGCCAGGAAGTACGGCGCAGTGCGGACGCGGCGGTCATGCGACACTCCGATGGTCTTAGGTGAATCCCGCCCCAGAGTGTAGCGTCCGGTATCCATAGCTGATCCGCATTCGAGCGATTCGGCTGGTTTGCTGGCCGGGCAGAGGCCGTGTGACCTGCTGATTCGCCCGAGCCAGCCGCCTGCCCGCCGGCATCCCGCCGGCCCCCGAACTAGCCCTTAATGCTAACTCCGCGTAGTGGCCTTGCAGGCCCCGGCCGCCGGCGTCGTGCCGGGAATCATCGCCTCATGGGACCTGTGCTCACGCGGATCGCGACAGCGGCCGACTACGACGGGATCGCGCGCGTTGTCGACGACTGGTGGGGCCGGCCAGTGCTCGGCTCGCTCCCCCGGCTCTTCCTCGACCTGTTCTGCCGGACCAGCCTGATCATCGATGGCGACAACGGCCCCGACGCCTTCCTTGTCGGCGTTCTGTCGCCGTCGGATGGCGCTCGGGCCTACATCCATTTCATCGGCGTCAGCCCGGCTGTCCGCGGCCGCGGCTACGCCAGGCTGCTCTACGAGGAGTTCTTCCGGCTCGCGAGATCCGACGGGCGCACGATGGTCTCGGCGATCACCGCGGTTGCCAATGCCGGGTCTGTTGCATTCCACCAGTCGATCGGCTTCACGGTGACCGGCCCGGTCGAGGATTACAACGGGCCCGGCCGGCCCATGGTGGTCTTCGAGCTACAGCTGGGCTAGCTGCTCGCCCACCGTGCCGACGACAGCGGGGTCGCCCGGATCGGCGAGCAGCCACAGCGCGTGCCGGAGCCGGAACGCGGTCTCGAGCGGCCGCGAATCCCGGTCCAGGCCCCGGATCTCGGCATACGCCTGCCAGCACCGTGCCCACAGCACGCCGAAATAGCGGCGTCGGCGGCGCCACAAGCCGGTGCCCCACTCCCCCAGGTCGAAGTCCCAGAACGGGTGATCGACGCGAGCTGTCTCCCAGTCGAGGACGCCGGTCAGCCGGTCACCCTCGGCCAGCAGCTGGTCTTCGTGGATGTCGCCGTGGACAAGCACCGGCGGCAGCTGCGCCGCGCTGGCCAGCAGCTCGGCCCATGCCGAGGCGCGTCCCGGTTGTCCGAGGCGGGCGGCAGCCTCCGCTGCCGCCTCCGCGCTGCTGCGCGGGTCGAGGGCCCGTCGCAGCCAGTGATGGTGGGCGGCGTCCAGATGACGAGGCGGGCGTACGCCTGCTATGGCGGGCGGCGGCTCGAGCGCATGCCAGCACGCGATGGCCCGCCCGAGCTGCTCGGCGAGCTCCTCGGGCGCTGCTGGCACTTCGCCGAACCAGGCCACATTCTCGGCCGCCCGCGGGAACAGGAACGCCCGGTCGCGGTCGAGCAGCACCAGCTTGTTTACCCGGTCACGTTGAGCGTGAGCGCGTCCGGGTTCACTCCGGTCAGGGAGGCGAACCTCGCTGCCTGCGCAGGCACCAGCACGGCGTTGACCGGCCGTCCGACGATGCCGGTGCCGGAGCTCACCTCAGGCATGCATGCCGGGACCGGCTGATCTGCTCGCGCATAGTGCGGATTGTGCTCGCTTCTCTGTCCCCCGGCCACCTTGCCGAGGCCGGATTATGAAGCTATGCTTTCGAAGCATCTGTTTCATATCTAGGCAGGGCTCCATGGAGAACTCAGCGCGTGCCGCGCGGACAGCCCAGGGCGATGACGGGACGGCCGCAGCCCCGGGTACTCCCGGTAACCCGGTCAAGCTCACTGATCCGCGTGCCATGCGCGCGCTCGCCCACCCGGCACGGCTGGCCATCATGGAGCACCTCGGGCTCGATGGCCCGGCAACGGCGACCGAGTGCGCGGAGGTGACCGGGCTGTCGCCGTCGGCCTGCAGCTATCACCTGCGTGCGCTGGCCCGGTACGGATTTGCCGAGGAGGACCGAGCGAGCGCGGCCGACGGCCGCCACCGGCCGTGGCGCGCGCTCGCCGTCTCGCTTGACGTGGACAGCGTGGCCGATCAGCCCCGTAACTCCCGACCGGCGGCCCGGATGCTGCTCGAGGCTGCCCGCTCCCGGAACGATCAGATCCGCGCCCAGTACGAGACGCGACAAGCTGCGTTCCCGCGCGAGTGGCGCGCGGCCGGCGGCTGGATGGAGGACGTTCTGCATGTCACTCCGGCCGAGCTTGACCAGCTTCGCCGCGACGTGATGGAACTGACTGGCCGCTACCGCCGCCTGAACCCGGCCGACCGTCCCGTCGATGCACGGCGCGCACTCGTCGTGCTGGACCTTGTCCCCTGGTTCGACCCAGACGATGCGAAGGACAAGAAATGAGCCAACTGGCCCGCCTGCGCGCCGTGGTAGGCAGCGGCCCGCTCGCCGACGGCAACTTCCGGCTGCTCACCGGCGGGCAGCTCACCTCGACGGTGGGTGACTACTGCTATGCGGTCGCCCTGCCCTGGCTAGTGCTGTCGCACGGCGGCAGTCCTGCCCTGCTCGGCACCGTGCTGGCCTGCTACGGCGTTCCCCGAGTCGTCGCGCTGCCCGCCGGCGGCGTGCTCGCCGACAAGCTCGGGCCGCGCCGGGTAATGCTCGGAGCCGACATCGTCCGCGCGATCGTGGCGGGAGTACTCGCCCTGGTCGCGGCCCGGCACGTGATCGATCTGGCCGTGCTCGCGCCGATCGCCGTGGTACTCGGCGCCGGTGAGGGCGTGTTCATGCCCGCCACTTCCTCAATCATGCCGTCGCTGCTGGCCCCCGATCACCTGGCGACGGGCAACGCGATCAACATGGGAGCGCTGGAGGCTGGCTCGGTGCTCGGCCCGGTGCTCGGCGGGGCGATGGTGGCGGCGGCAGGATCGGCGCCGGCGTTCGCGGTCGACGCTGGCAGTTTCGCGGTCTCGGCAGTGACACTGGCGCTCATGCGGCTGAGCCGCACCGCGGCAGCGCAGCCCACAGCTGCCGAGAACCCCGGGACAAGCGCCGCCGCCGCGCCGCCGAGTGCAGTCGAGGCGGGCCCTGGCCTCTGGCAATTCGTCCGGCGCGAGCGCCTGCTCAAGCTGCTCATGCTGGTCACCCTCGTAGCGAACTTCGGCGTAGCTGGCACATTCGAGGTGGCGGCGCCCGCGCTCGCACACGCTCGGTGGGGCGCTGGCGGTTACGGGGCGCTGCTCGCCTGCATCGGCACGGGGACTGTTGCCGGGACGCTCGCCTCGGCGACGGCCGGCCGGCTGCGGCGGCCGGCCGTGGCGTCCGGGCTCGCGCTCCTGGTCTGCGCCGCCGCCACCGCGGCGCTCCCCTTCCTCGGCGGGCTGCCCGGCGCCGCGGCGGCGGCGCTGATCCTCGGCGTCGGAATCGGCTTCGGCAACACTGTCCTGATTACTCTCGTCCAGAAGTGGGCGCCTGGCGAGCTGCTCGGCCGGGTGATGAGCCTGGTACTGATGTGCGCGATCGGCTTCTTCCCCGTGACCACACTGGTGACCGGCGTGCTGGTCCGCGCCCTCGGGCCATCGCCGTTCTTCCTGATCGCCGGGGCCAGTGTGGCCGCAGGGGTGCTCGCTGCGCTCAGCCAGCGCATCTTCCGCGGTCTCGGCGCAACCGACGCCAGGCCCGTGGATGAGCTATCGCCGAGCGCCGCCTAGTCCGCGGCGGCGTCCTCCGCCGCCTGGCGGAGCAGCGCGAGCAGGTCTGCGGACGACGCCGGGCGGTTGCGCCGCGGAGTGCCGGTCAGCAGGCCGCCGTCCACCGCGATCGCCTGCCCGTTGACGAAGGCCGACGAATCGCTGGCCAGCCACAGGACGGCCTCGGCTATGTCGACGGGCTGACCCGTGCGCCGGATCGGCTGGGCGTCGCTCAGCGCGGCGGCCATGAAGTCGACAGTCCGCTGGGCGGCCTCGCTGTCCAGCCCGGCCGCGCGGCCGAAGATCGACGTGGCGATAGCGCCGGGGCACACTGCGTTGACGCGGACGCCGTGCTCGCCGAGCTCGTTCGCCGTCGTCACCGTGAGCTGCCTGATTGCGGCCTTGGCAGCGCTGTAGTCGTGCCCGGCGTAGTTTGCCCGGAACGACGCGACGCTGGAGGTGTTGACGATGCTGCCGTATCCCTGTGGCCGCATGACCCGCGCCGCCGCCCGGATGCCGAGGAACACGCCGCGCAGGTGAACGCCGACTGTGTGGTCCCAGCCCGCGACGTCGACCTCCTCGATGCCGCCGGCGGAGCCGGGCACGCCGGCGTTGTTGAACATGACGTCCAGGCCCCCGAATGCCTGCAGGCAGGTCGCAACGGCTCGGTCGACGTCCGCCTCCCTGGAGACATCCGTCAGCGCGAAGACAGCCCGTTCCCCCAGCTCGGACGCGAGCCGATCGCCACGCCCCGCGTCGACGTCGGCCAGCACCACGCTCGCACCCTCGGCCACGAACAGCCGCGCCGTCGCCTCGCCGATCCCGCTCGCCGCGCCTGTGATCACTGCGCGCTTGCCGTCAAGCCTGCCCATTTTCAAGAGGGTAACGGGGACGTCCGCGCCGGTCACGCCATTCCGGCGCGCCGTGCTGCGAGCAGCGGTATGGATTCGATCTTCTCCTGAGTCAGGTCTTCCCAGCGGATACCGGCGGGGGCGCGCGGGCCGTGCGCGGCCCGGCAGTCGATGATCCGATCCGGCGTGACGACGAAGTCCACCGGCACGTCGTGGCCGGTCAGCGGGATCGTGCGAGCCGGGCGCACCTGCAGCTCGTGCACCGTGGTGACGCAGACAGTGTCCGGTCCGATCAGGCCGGCCGCCGCCGCCAGCGCGTACTCCAGGTCGGCGAATCCGCCGCCCTTGCCGAGCCGGGCGCCGTCCTCCCCGGCGGCCACCGAGCCCATCACGACCAGGTCGACCGGCGTGAGCTCGGTCAGCGCGACCCGCCGGGCCGAGCGCGCCGCGCCGCTGATGGACGCCGCAGCGCGCGGCGGTCCGGCCAGGTGATCAGGATCGAGAGCGAAGAACGGCTGCTCGTCAGCCAGCCTCGGAACAGCCATGAACACGATCTTGCCGTCCTCGAGCGCACGCTGCCGAACTGGCAGCTGGGGAGAGTCCGGGTTCGCCTTGAGCGTCCGGGCCGTGCGCCATTCTGCGGTCGCCCGGAGCCGCTCGGCCGCGGCCTCCGCGCCGGTGAAGTTCGGGATCCGCCCCGCGGCGCCGGGGAACCTCGCCACCTTCGCGTCGCGCATGGCGTCCCAGACATCCTGGCGGAGCGCGGCCTTCGCCGCCAGCACCTCGGCCGGACCGCCCGCATCCCGGTCGTGCCGCGGCACCGGGCGGATTCGCATGAGCCTCACCGTAGCCGCCGGCCATGTTTGACGCTGGCGCTGCGGGTACGAAGCTGGCATGCATGATCTGACTCCGGCTACTGCCATGGTCAGCCGCGTCGTGCAGGACACCAGCGATGACCAGCTCGGCGCGCCAACGCCGTGCGGCGACGCGACCGTGGCCGACCTGCTTGATCACATCGACGGGCTATGCCAGGCCTTCACGGCGGCGGCCGCCAAGGACGCAGCGCTGGCCGATCAGGCGCCTGTCGTCGACGGGTCGCGGATCGGCCCGGACTGGCGCGACCGGATCCCCGACCGGCTGGCCAGGCTCGCTGCCGCCTGGCAGGCGGACTCCGCCTGGACCGGGATGACGAGGGCGGGCGGAGTCGACATGCCCGCCGACGTCGCGGCCAGCGTCGCCGCTAATGAGGTCCTCGTCCACGGCTGGGACCTGGCCGTCGCTACCGGTCACGAATACCTCGCCGACCCGGCACTGGTCGAAGTCGCGCGTGAGTTCGTCGAGCCGGCGGTCAGTCAGAACCCCGCTGGCGTGCCGGGCTTGTTCGGTCCGCCGGTGGAGGTTCCGTCGTACTCGTCCGCTATGGACCATCTCGTGGCAATGACCGGCCGCAACCCGGCCTGGAGCTGTTGATCACAAGACGGTCAGGATCTGGGGCCCGTCTGCGGTGATGGCGACTGTGTGCTCGACATGCGCGGCGCGGCTGCCGTCGCCGCTGCGGAGCGTCCATCCGTCTGGGTCGACCACATAAGAGTCCTCGCCGCCGGCCATGAACCAGGGCTCGATGGCGATGACGAGGCCTGCCTCCAGACGCAGGCCGCGTCCTGGCCTGCCGTCGTTTGGCACCGACGGCGACTCGTGCATCGTATGGCCGACGCCGTGACCGCCGAAGTCGGTGTGCAGGCCGTAGCCACCCTGTCGGGCGATCGCCCCGATCGCCGCTGACACGTCGCCGAGCCGCCCGCCGGGCCTGGCAGCGGCGATCCCGGCGGCCAGGGCGCGCTCCGCAGTCTCGATCAGCCGCAGGTCGTCCGGCCGCGGCGTGCCGACCGTGAAGGAGATGGCCGCGTCCGCCGTCCAGTTGCTGAGCGTGGCCCCGAAGTCGATGCTCACCAGGTCGCCGTCGGCGAGCCGGTACCGGCTGGGGATGCCATGGAGCGCGGCGTCATTGACCGACGCGCAGATCACGGCCGGGAACGGTGACTGCGCGAAGCTCGGCTGATAGTGCAGGAACGGCGACGTTGCGCCGTGCTCGGCCAGCACGGCCCTGGCGATCTCGTCGAGCTCGAGGGTGCTGCTCCCGACGCCGGCCTGCTTGCGGATCTGGGCAAGTGCCGTCGCCACAACGCGGCCAGCCGGTCGCATGGCCTCGATCTCGGCCGGCGTCTTGAGTTCCACCACGAGGACATCGTGTCAGGTCGGGACCGGCGAGCGCACACCTGCCCCGCGTGGCGCCGTAGTTTAGGATGTCCGCTTTACTGCTTGAAGCGGATTTGGTGTGCCTACTGTGAGTTACGATATATTCACGTAGTTCGTACCAGATCGACCATGATCATATAGCCGACCTGTCTCGCGAGGGCCCACAGTATGAGGTTGCGTCACACGTCCATTCGCCGCCGGGTATTCCTGCTCGTCCTGGTCCCGCTAGTGGCCACGATCGGGATCTACGGTTACGCGGTGGCCGACCAGTTCAGCACGGCGGTCGGCCTGGCGAACGCCGGCAAGGTCAGCGGCGCGACGATCGATCCGGTCCGCCAGGCTGCGGAGGCGCTGGTTGCCGAGCGGGATGCCGCGGTCCTCTACCTGGTGATTCCGAACAGCCAGGACATGGCGGCGCTGCAGAAGCAGGAAGCCGTCACCGACGCGGCGACCAGGGTCGTCAAAGGCGTCAGCAGCTCGGGCCCGGTCGTGGCCAACGCCACGGCGCTGGAGAAGAGCGCGGCGGCGAAGTTCGTCGGCGACCTCAGCACGCTGACCGCTCTCCGCAGCGAGGTGGCCAGCCGGAGCATCGGCACGCTGGCGGCCATCAACTCCTACGCCGCCGTTCTCACCGACGGCGTCACCGTGGCGGAGCATGGGCTCCAGGAGCAGTACATGAGCCCGTCGCTGACAGCCACGGCAAACGCCGAGGTGCAGCTCTTCACAGCGGGGATCCTCGCTACTCAGGAGAACGACATCTACTCCGCGGCGCTGGCGCAGGGTCACATGACGCCAGCTGCCGGGGCGGAGTTTGCACAGTTGGTCGGCCTTCGCCGGTACCTGATTCAGGACGCGTTGCCAAACCTGGACGGCGAGGCGTCCGGCCTTATGCGGCAGTATGTGCCGGCCTCCCTGAACACCGCGCTCACCAGCCAGGAGAACCTGATCATCGGCGCCGGGCCGCATCCGACCGTCCCGCCGGTCCCGCTGAGCACCTGGCAGCAGACAGTCGGCTCCTACGCCAAGAACATCGTCGTCGTGATGACGAAGAGCCCGGCCTGGATTCAGGCGCAGGTGGTGTCGTCGGCCCGCAGCGCGCTGACAACCCTCATCGTGGCAGCGAGCGTGGGCCTGCTCGCGGTCATCCTGTCCATCATCTTCTCGCTGGTGATGGGCCGCCGCTTCGCCCGCAGGCTGACCAGCCTGCGTCAGTCGGCGCTGGAGCTGGCGCACGACCGGCTGCCGGGCGTCATGGCACGACTGCGGTCCGGCGAGACGGTGGACGTGGAGGCCGAGGCTCCGCAGCCTGCGCCTGGCGTGGACGAGATCGACCAGGTCCGGCAGGCGTTCAATGCAGTGCACCGCACCGCCGTGCGGGCTGCTGTCGACGAGTCAAAACTGCGGCGCGGCATCAGCGACGTCTTCCGGAACCTGGCCAGGCGGAATCAGGCTCTCCTGCACCGCCAGCTCGGACTGCTGGACGGCATGGAGCGCCGGGCAGAGGAGCCCGAGCAGCTCGAGGACCTGTTCCGGATTGACCACCTCACGACCCGCATGCGGCGCCATGCCGAGGGCCTGATCATCCTGTCCGGCGACTCCCCCGGCCGGAACTGGAGCCAGCCGGTGCCATTCGTCGACGTGCTGCGCGCCGCGGTGGCGGAGGTGGAGGACTACACCCGGGTGCAGGTCGATGTCCGCACCAAGGCGGCTCTCACCGGCACTGCCGTCGCCGACGTGATCCACATGCTGGCTGAGCTGATCGAGAACGCAACGGTCTTCTCCCCGCCGACTACCCAGGTACGAGTTCACGGCGAGCTTGTCGGCCGCGGGTTCGCGATCGAGATTGAGGACCGTGGCCTCGGGCTGTCCCGGGACAGCCTGGCGGAAATCAACCGCGACCTGGCAGATGTACCGGCCTTCGACCTTGCGGAGACCGACCGGCTCGGGCTGTTCATCACCGCGCGGCTCGCTCACCGGCACGACATCAAGGTCACTCTCCGCTCGTCGCCATTCGGCGGCACCACCGCGATCGTGATCATCCCGATGAACCTGGTCGTGCCGGATGACACGCCGACCGGGCCGATCCCGGTGACCGACCGCGTGCTCGCGCCGGCCGGCCAGGCGGCGCTGGCCAGCGGCAGCGGCTACGAGCCGGGCACCGGCTACTCGGGCAACGGGCACGGAGCTGGCGTGAACGGGTACGACTCCAACGGGAATGGCCATGGTTCGAACGGCAACGGGCACGACTCCAACCCCAGCGGCAACGGCCTCAACGGGACCGGCCACGCAGCGCGAGGCGTATCCGGCGAGCCGTGGACGCCCCGGCATTCGGCTGGCAGCTCCGATGAGTCCAGCTGGTTCAGCCGGCCGAGCGCAGACACCCGGCCGGCCCCGGAGCCAGTCCAGCCCGGCTACGCGGCCAGTCTCCCCGATGGCGGACTGCCCGTCCGGGTTCCGCAGGCAAGCCTGGCTCCGCAGCTGCGGGAGCCTGACGCGACCGGCGATGCCGCACCGGCCTTCGACGCTCCTCCGGACTCTGCTGACGCGGTGCGGGACACCATGTCCGCACTTCAGCGGGGCTGGGAGCTGGGCCGCGGCGCGACCGGCGGGCCATCCGCGTACGACGCTGACACGAACTGGGAGGGCTGACGATGCGGCAGCCAGGGCAGCTTGACTGGCTCCTCGACGACCTGGTGGCGCGCGTCGCCGAGGTCTCCAGGGCGGTGATCCTGTCGCGCGATGGCCTGGCGATCGGGGCGTCGAGCACCCTGACGCGCGAGGACTCGGAGTATTTGTGCGCCGCGGCGGCAGGCTTTCAGAGCCTCGCCCGGGGAACCAGCCAGCACTTCGGCGGCGGCGCCGTGCGGCAGACCGTCGTCGAGATGGAAACGGCGATCCTCTTCGTCATGGCCGCCGGCGAGGGCAGCTGCCTGGCTGTTCTGGCGTCGCTCGGCGCCGACCTCGGCCAGGTCGCCTACGAGATGGCGCTGCTCGTCCGGCGGGTCGGCCAGCACCTGGGCGTGGCCCGGCGGCCCACAAGCGCGGCGTAAGAGGCGGCGAGCAGCAGTGCATCCTGAGGGCGAATGGTTCGACGGCGAGGCTGGTCCGGTCGTCCGGCCCTACGCACTGACCGGCGGGCTGACCCGGCCGTCAGGCCAGCACCTCGACCTGATCGACATGGTGCGGGCGACTCGGTCGGCCGACCGGAGCCCGCTGAGTCCTGAGCAGGCTGAAGTGCTCGAGCGCTGCCGGATTCCGGTTCCGCTGGTGGAGCTTGCGGCTGACCTGAACCTGCCGACAGGCGTGGTCAGGATCCTGGTCTCCGACCTGCGCGAGCGTGGTCTCGTCATGATTCATCGGTCAAAGTCGGTCGGTCTCAGCGACCTGAAGATTCTCCAGGAGGTGGTCGATGGCCTACGGCGCCTCTAGGGCCGAAACAGCCACGGCAGTAACGCCAGTTACCGTCAAGATCCTCGTTGCCGGCGGTTTCGGCGCGGGAAAGACGACGCTCGTCGGCTCCGTCAGCGAGATCCGCCCGCTGCGGACCGAGGAGACGCTGAGCGAGCGAAGCGAGCTCGTCGACTCGCTCTACGGTGTCGAGCAGAAGTCGACGACGACGGTCGCGATGGACTTCGGCCGGATCACCATCAAGGACGACCTCGTCGTGTACCTGTTCGGTACCCCCGGTCAGCGGCGATTCTGGTTCATGTGGGACGACCTGTCCTACGGCGCGCTGGGCGCGGTGGTGCTGGCGGACGAACGCCGGCTCGCGGACTGCTTTCCGTCCATCGACTATTTCGAGCGCAACAACATCCCGTTCGTCGTCGCAGTCAACAGCTTTGACGACGCGCAGCACCACTCACTCGACACGATCACCCAGGCGCTCAGCCTGACCGGGCGCGTGCCCGTCATCCGGTGCGACGCGCGCCGCCGCGCATCAAGCCGCGACGTGCTGGTCACGCTTGCCGAGCACGCTATTTCGCGCCACCACGAGGCCCGCTTCTCCTGACGGCACCCGGCCAGGCCGCTCTGGCGAGGCCCCCGGATTGTCGGCTAGCGTGAACGCCGTTCGTGCGCCCTCGCCTGGCTAGGAGACTTCGTGAGCGACGCCAGCCCGCAGGAGGTCACCTTCCTGGTCATCGGCGCTGGCTTTTCCGGGCTGGGCGCCGCGATCAGGCTCACCCAGGCCGGTCACCGCGACCTGGTCGTCCTGGAGCGCGCTGGGGACGTGGGCGGTACCTGGCGCGACAATGTCTATCCGGGCTGCCGCTGTGACGTGCCGTCGAACCTGTACTCGTACTCCTTCGAGGCAAAGCCGGACTGGAGCGAGACGTTCCCGTCCCAGCCGGAGCTCTGGAACTACCTTCGCCGCGTCGTCCGGAACTACCACCTGGGCGGCTACCTGCGGTTCGGGCACGACGTCACGAGCGCCCGGTGGGACAGCGCCGCTGGCGACGGCGGGCGCTGGCTGGTCACCACCAGCCGGGCCACCTTTGCAGCCCGGTACCTGATTGCCGCGGTCGGCGCGCTGGTGGAGCCGTCGCTGCCGGACATCCCCGGCATTGAGATGTTCCGTGGCACGGTCATGCACTCGGCGCGCTGGGATCAGGACTGGCAGGCGGGCGGCCGCCGGGTGGCCGTCGTCGGCACCGGCGCATCGGCGATCCAGATCGTGCCGTCGATCCAGCCAGCCGCCAGGCATGTCACGGTATTCCAGCGCACCGCTCCGTTCGTCATGCCGCACAGCAACCGCCCGGTGCGGCCGTGGGCGAAGGCGCTGTACCGTGCGCTGCCGCCGGCCCAGCGTGCGGCGCGGCTGTCGATCTACTGGGGCCGTGAGCTGCTGTGCCTCGGCTTCACGCGGTACCCGGGAATCCTCAAGCGAGTCGAGGCCGTCTGGCGCAGGCATATGGAGAGCGCGATCAGCGACCCGGTCCTGCGCGCCCAGCTGACGCCGGCCTACGACCTCGGCTGCAAGCGGATACTGCCGTCCAACGATTACTATCCCGCCCTTGCCGAGTCCAACGTCAGTCTCGTCACCGAGAAGATCATCGAGTTCCGGCCGGAGTCCGTCGTGACCGCAGACGGCACCGATCACCCGGTAGATACTGTGATCTTCGCGACTGGCTTCCACGTGACTGACAACCCGATGTTCGGCAGGATCACCGGCGCACACGGCCGGACCCTGGCGCAGGCCCTCGGCGAGACCTACCTGGGCACCGTCGTGCCTGGCTTCCCGAACTACTTCCAGGTCACCGGCGCGAACACCGGGCTCGGGCATTCATCGATGCTGCTGATGGTTGAGAGCCAGCTCAACTACATCGCCGATGGAATCGCCAAGACGGAGGCCGCGGGCGGCCGCTTCGAGGTGCGGCCCGAGGTGGCCGCCGCCTATAACGCTGAGTTGCAGCGCAAGCTGCCGAAGACAGTCTGGGGATCCGGGTGCTCCAGCTGGTACCTGGACGCCGAAGGGCGCAACCTGACGTTGTGGCCGGGGTTCACCTTCGACTTCCGTCGCCGCACCCGGACATTCCGGGCCGATGACTTCGTCCTCTCCGCAGACGACTGACCGCCCTCGTCAGGGTGTTCCTCGGAGTCAGAGTGGGTTTCTCCTGGTCCAGGCCTCCGGGTCTTGACGAATCAAATGAAGAGATTTTTAAATACTGTCCATGACGGAACGACGGAGTCCCACGGCCGTGCTGCGGGAAGGCCCCCGCGCACTTTCTGACGAGCAAGTCCGCGAGATCGAGGAATCTGATCTTCAGGCGGTGCTCGACGTCGACATCGACGACGTCATCGAGTACGTCCACCGAGACCTGAAGTCGCTGCCGAGCTTCACGACGCTGTACCGCAAGTACCTGAAGCAGCGCTGGGACGTCTACGAGCTCGACTTCACCCAGGACAAGATTGACTGGACGGAGAAGATGAGCGAGGACGAGCGGGAGTCGTTCATCGCCATCTCCTCGGGCTTCCATCACGGCGAGCGCCAAGTCGAGATCGAGCTGCCGGTGTTCATGATCGGCGCCAGCGAGGAGGAGAAGCTCCACATCGCGGCGCAGATCGAGGACGAGGCGCGGCACACCGTGTTCTTCGACCGGTTCTACCGTGAGGTCGTCGGCTTTGAGGGCGACGACATCATGGCCGTCCTCGATGCCTCGTTCCCCTGGGTATCCGAAACGTTCGTCGGGCCGTTCGGCCTGCTCGCCTACCAGGCTGACGAGCTACGGCGCAACCCGTACGACGAGCGGGCCCGGGTTCGGTACGGCACCACGTACTTCCTGTGGATCGAGGGCGTGCTCGCGCTGTCAGTCATGAAGGTGACCCTGTCCTACGCCCGCTGGCGCGGCTTCCTGCCCGCCTACTACACCGGCTTCACCGCGACCTGCCGGGACGAGTCGCGGCACGTCCAGGGCGGGATGAAGTACCTGCAGGACGCGGTCCGCAAAGATCCGACCATGATCAACGAGATTCACGACACGCTGCGGACGATCCTGGCGCTCGCCGGCGTGGCGAGCCGCCGGATCTACTTCGAGCCGCTCGGCTGGACTGAGGAAGAGGTCAACGTCCTGTTCTTCCAGCAACTGCGGCGGAAGCTGAACGACGTTGGCATCGACCTCGCGCCGGACATCGAGGAGATGCTGCAGTTCGTTCAGCCTCAGCTGGCGGGTGGGTGAGCGATGGCCGAGCCGAGGTTCTTCAGCAAGGAATGGGCCGACGCGGTCCGTGAGGCACTCATCGCGGGCCCGTCGGAGCAGGCCAAGGAAGGCAAGCTGCAGGAGTACTGGGACTTCTATGAGCTGCTGAAGAGCCTGCACACGTCATCGTGGGCGCTCGGCTGCCGCGACCTGCCCGCCGAGCTCGGCGGGAGCCCGGCGTACCTGCTGGTGCAGTGGGGCGGTGGGACGGTCACCGGCTGCCAGATCATCGGGCCCGACGACCCGCTCGAGGCGACCTACGTGCTCGCCATGGACTACGCGGACTGGAAGGCGCTGCACGACGGCTACGACGCGCAGCGCACGGTCATGTACCGCAAGATCCTGCTCGAGGACGGCAGCCTGCTCGAGTTCTTCAAGACGGCCTACTTCTTCGTAGAGAGCCTCGCGGTCATCGGCAGGGTGCCGGCGGAGTACCCAGCGCTCGTCAGGAGCTAGCCGGGGTCACCTGACCGGCCTGGACACCCTCAGCGACTGCCACGTGCGCAATGTCACGCGCGACACGCACGCCGGCTGGATGGCATCGCCCTTCACCTCAGGTAGCGTCGGCTCCGGGACCGGGGGGAAGGAGCGTCCTGGGGTGCGGGACGTTGCAGACGATGCGGGTGGCATAGCGGGAGCGGGGGGCGCACTCGTTCCTGCAGCCCCCGCGGTTCCCAGGCTGCGTGGTGCCCTGCACGCCGGGGCCGCGCCGGCCGCAGTGGTCGCCGGCGCCGTGCTTGTCGCACTCGCCCCCACACCGTCGGCCAGGCTCGCCGCCGCTGTGTACGGCTTTACCTGCGTCGCGCTCTTCGGAGTGTCCGCCGCGTACCACCACTCACCTCCGGGCTCTCGGCGGAGGGGCGTGCTCGCCCGTTTCGATCACGTCACCATCCTGCTGCTGATCGCGGGCACCTACACCCCGCTCGCGGCGCTCGCGCTTCATGGCTCGACAGCGCTCAGAGTGCTCGCCATCATCTGGACCGCGACCACCGTCGGCGCCGTGGTCCGCCTCATCTGGCAGCCCGGCTGGCCGCGTGCACCGCGCTGGCTCATGACGTCCTTCTTCATTGTGCTCGGCTGGGTCGCGGTGTTCGTCCTACCTCAGATCCAGCGCGGGGCGGGAGTTCTGGTCCTGGTGCTCGTGCTGGCGGGCGGCATCTTGTACAGCCTTGGCGCAGTCGTCTACGCGCTGAAGCGACCCAACCCGTCACCCAGGTGGTTCGGGTTCCACGAGGTCTTTCACGCGATGACCGTGCTGGCCTACCTCGCTCAGTACGCCGCCGTGTCCTTTGTCGTCTACCGGGCCGCCTGAAGGCAACGGCCGATTCACGGTAGAACAGTCGTATGGCCGCCGACCCGCCCCGCATCCGCCCGTACCAGTCAGCTGACCTGGATGACCTCTACCGCGTCTGCCTGGAGACCGCCGACAACGGCGAGGACGCGACCGCCCTCTTCAGCGACCCGTTGCTGCCCGGCCAGGTGTTTGCGGCTCCGTACGCGATCTTCGAGCCGACACTCGCGTGGGTGGCGGAGGATGCCGATGGCGTCGCCGGGTATGTCCTGGGCGCGCTCGACACGCTGGACTTCGAGGAGCGCCTGGAGCGTGACTGGTGGCCAGCGCTGCGGAAACGCTACCCGAACCCGGGACAGCTCGGCGACACGCTTTCGCAGCCGGAACGGGTGACCCTGCAGGACATCCATCAGCCGTTCACGACCGATCCGGCGCTCGTCAGCCGGTACCCGTCGCACCTGCATATCGACCTGCTGCCGCGGCTGCAAGGCCGCGGCCTCGGACGACAGCTGATCGAGATCCTGCTCACCGCCCTCCGCGCCGGCGGCTCCCGAGGCGTACACCTGCATGTCAGCCGGGCCAACCAGCGCGCTGCCGGGTTTTACCGGCACGTCGGCCTGATCGAGCTGCCGGCCACCGGCGCTCGCGTCTTTGCGATGGAGTTTGCCGAGGCGAGCATGACCGGCTGACGGTCACGACAGCGTCGGGTGCACCGCGAGTCGCTGGAACAGAGCAGCCGGGAACCGCCCGGTGCGGACGAGCGTGCGGTCGACGCGGCTGCCTACGTCTCGTGAGGCAGAACGTACGCGGCCGGGCGGGACGAGACGGAAGTCGTAGATCCAGATTGAGCCGCCGGGCCGGAGGATCCGGTCGAGCGACGCGATCACTGCCGCCACGTCCGCCCAGTGGTGCATGCTCGCGGTCGAGACGATGAGGTCCACACTGTCGTCCGGCAGCGGCACGTCCGCGAGATCGGCGACGGTGAACTGCACCCGGTCCGCGAGGTTCTCCTGCTCGGCGCGCCGGGCCGCAACCTCGATCATGCCTCCCTCGAGGTCGATCCCCCGCACCTGCAGGTCTGGTCGACGGCGGGCGATCAGCACGGCGAGGCGCCCGCTGCCACACCCCGCATCCAGTACCGTGCCGCCCTGCGGGGCAGCTGCCGCCACATCCGTGACCACGCTCGCGTGGATGCCCCCGAAGAGCCGGGCCGTGTACCGGTCGTAGGTGTCGCCGTGCGAAAAGTGCGCCCGCTGAATGAGCGCGAGAAGTGCCTGACGCATGAGCGCTCCCTATGATGGTTGTCGATGGCAACTAAATTAGATGCTCTCATCAACAGTTGCTGGTGTCAACCGTGGAGACTGCCGTGCCTGACTCAGAAGCCGAGCAACTCGAGCCGCTGATGGCCCGGGTAATGCGGCTGGTAGCCGTCCATCTCAGCGAGCCCGTCAGCGACATCGCCGGAACGGTGCTCTCTGGGACGGAGGGCTCCATGCTGATCGAGCTGCGCGCCGCTGGCGAGGTGACCCAGCAGCAGATGGCGGACCGGCTGAGTATCGACAAGAGCCGGGTCAGCCGGCTCTGCGCGGCACTCGAGCGCAAGGATCTGCTCACGCGCGAGCGCGACGCCAGCGACCGCCGCAACCTTCGTCTCTGCCTCACTGATTCCGGGGAGAAGGCCGCCACCCGCCTGAGCCAGGCCTGGCGCGACTACCATGACCGCATGCTCGCCGCGATGACTCCCGCCGAGCGTCGTGCTCTCCTTGTTGGCCTCACGGCGTTCGACCGGGAACTCTCCGCTGCGCATGCCGGCTAGCTCACTCACGTGATCGCCCCCAGTGCGGCGCTGACCGACGTGATGATCGCCCCGCCGAGCGTCACCGAGATGAGCGAGATGACGAAGCCAGTGCCGAAGAACCGCCGGCGAATCCAGGCCAGGCCCAGGAGCTCACATGCGATCACCGCGAGCGCGACGAGCACGGCCGGCTCGTACTGAGGGATGAGGAACGGCAGCGTGTGCAGGATGCCGCCGAGGAAGGTACCGCCGCCTGTGATAGCGCCGCGCAGCAGTGGCCGGCCGCGCCCGGTGAGGTCGCCGGTATCGGATAGCCCTTCGGAGAACGCCATGCTGACACCGGCGCCGATCGCGGTGGCCAGCCCGGCGAGGAATGCGTAGCGCGGCTCGTGAGTGGCGAACGCGACGGCGAAGACCGGGGCGATCGTCGAGAGCGAGCCGTCGATCAGGCCGGTCATCGCGGGTTGCGCCCGCTGCAGAAGGAACCAGTGCCGCTCGAGCCGGGTAGTCGCGGCGCCGCGGCCGTTGTCCGGAGTCTGGCCCTGTCTGGTTGCGGAAAGTGTCGTTTCCATGTGAGCGATGCTGCCGCCCCGGCTACCGCACGTCGTCCTGCGCAGGAACTGACTTCTGCCTGGTCTGACGGGATGTCGTCAGGCACGGGAGTACGACGCTGGGAGTAGCCGGCAGTAGCCACTGTGGGCGGATGCGCTCGCAGGCACGACGCGTACGCTCAAAGAATGCGTACGGAACGCGGCCGGCAGCGGTTCTATGCAGCTGGATGGCTCATCTCGGCGGGAACCTGGGCCGGAGTCATGGCGGTGGCGGCCCGCATGTGGCGCCAGCACATTCGTGAGGTCGAGAGGCGGGCCGAGGAGGCGGAGCGGACCAGCGAGGAAGCCGCGCGTAGCCGGGCGATGGAGGAGCGGCTGCGGATCGCCCGCGAGCTGCACGATTCCCTGACGCACAGCATTTCGGTGATCTGCGTTCAGGCAGGCGTGGCTGCGCACCTCGCGCGCAAACGAGGTGAGGTAGTACCCCCTGCGCTGCTAGCGATCCAGGAGGCGGGCGCTGAGGCGGCTCGGGAGCTGCGGACGACGCTCAGCGCGTTGCGGAGCGAGGTCGACGCCGGCAGTGGCCTCGCCCGGCTGGAAAGTCTGGTGGCGCGGGCGGACGGCGCGGGAATCCCGGTGACGGTGACAGTGACCGGTGCCGAGCGAGCGCTGCCGGCTGAGGTAGACCAGGCTGCATACCGGATCGTGCAGGAAGCGCTCACCAACGTGGGCCGGCACGCCGGCGCCGCCTGCGCGCTCGTTCACCTGCACTACGCGCCAGACACCTTCTCCATCCAGATCGACGACGACGGACCTGGCACCGCGAACGGCGCCGATGGCGGCGTCCGGCAGGCAGGCACCGGGCTGGGCCTCATTGGCATGCGGGAACGCGTGACGGCGCTCGGCGGCCGGCTCCAGGCCGGGCCCCGGGACGGCGGCGGCTTCCAGGTGCGCGCGGAGTTCCCCGCGCAGATCCCGTCTTGATCAGGATCCTGCTGGCGGACGACCAGGCTCTGATACGCAGCGGCATCCGGTCATTGCTTGAAGCGGAAGACGACATCGAGGTAGTCGCCGAGGCTGCCGACGGGCGGCAGGCGGTGACGCTGGCCGCAGAGCACCGCCCGGACATCGCTCTCGTGGACATCCAGATGCCGGTGCTCGACGGCATCGAGGCCACCCGGCAGATCGCTGCGGACGAGCGGCTGGAAAGCGTCCGTGTGGTCATCCTCACCAACTTCGGCCTCGACGAGTACATCTTCCGCGCGCTGCGGGCAGGCGCCAGCGGATTCCTGCTGAAGGACACCCAGCCGGACGAGCTGCTGCAAGCGCTTCGGGTCGTCATGCGCGGGGACGCGCTGCTCTCCCCCGCTGTCACCCGGCGCCTGGTCAGCGAGTTCGTGGCCCGGCCGCCAGACGCCGTCACCGCAGTGGGGATGGAAGCTCTCACCAACAGGGAACGTGAGGTGGTGGCGCTTGTCGCCCACGGCCTGTCCAACGACGAGATCGCCGACGCGATGGTGCTCAGCCCCGCCACTGCGAAGACCCATGTGAGCCGGGCAATGATCAAGCTCGGCGCGCGCGACCGGGCCCAGCTCGTGGTCTTCGCCTACCAGGCTGGCCTCGTCACGCCGCGGTCCTTAGGCTGATCCAGGCTCCGCCGGGACCGGGAACTCCTCGATGGTGCCTGAGTTGAAGTTCGCCACTAGGACGCGGCCGGTCGCGTGGTCGACAGTGATGTCCCGGGGAAACAGACCGGCCGGCACGACGCCGACGAGGGCCGGCCGGTGGTCAAGGGCAGCGGCGGTGCTGACCACGCTGACCGTCTGCGGTTGGGTGTTAGCGGTGGCTGGCACAAGTCCCCGATTAGAGTCGCCCACGAGGGCGACACGGCCACCATCGACGAGAAGCAATCCGACGGGCTCCGACCCGACGCGCACGACTGCCATCAGTGCCTTAGCCGGATCCGCCTGCAGGGTGGCCGCGGAGAATGCCAGCAGCGCGTTGGACTGCGCTGCTGTCACCCACACGGTACGGCCATCCGGTGAGACCGCCACACGCACCGGCTGGCAGCCTACCGCCGCGTGACCGACCACCGCGGCGCTCGTGTTGCCGTCCTCAGCGCGCGCGGCATCGATGACCCACAGCTCACCATGCGGGCCGTACGCATCAGATGTCGTGACGTACAGCAACCGCCCGCCGGGCCCCATCGCGATGCCGACCGCGCCGGGCGCTAGCGGCACGATGCCGACTGCGACGCCCGGAGCGGAAAACCCGTCCTGCAGCGCTGTGCGCAGGTCGAAGACGCTCAAAGCCCCGGTGGTCTCGTCGCTGACGAACGCGTACCGCCCGTCGGCCGAGACGGCAACCTCGAACTGGCCAGCTCCGGAATCGCCGAGCACGCCAATGACCGCGGCGCTGCTGCCTGCCTCGAGAGCCGGGACACTGAGCACCGCCGTCGCGGTGTATCCAGCAACCAGCAGGAACTTGTTGTTCGGAGTTATCGCCACTCCGTATGCGCCGACAAGCGCCGTCGGCAGCGGAACCATCTGCACCAGGCGCGGAGACGCCTGACCCAGTGCCAGCACGGCGACCGCTCCGCTCCCGGCCGCCGACACGGACGCAAAGGCCCACCGGCCGTCAGCGGTTCCCACGACCGCGGTGGGCTGGCCGGGGACAGCGGCTGTTACCGGTCGCACCGGCAGCCGTCGCGCTGCCGCGACCTGCGTCGAGCAGCCCGCGCTGAGTCCCGTGAGGACAGCGGGTTGACCGCCGCCCGGTGCGCATCCGCAAAGAGTCAGGATCACAACCGCGGCCGCCCATTGCGCGCAATGCCGGATGCACGCCTGACCTGTGCGCTGTCGGCGGTTCACGGTGGTCAGCCGGCCAGCTCGACGAGCTCGTCCAGCATGGCGTCGAGCTTTCCGAGCCCAACCGACAGATGACCCTCGCCTTCCTCGAGGTGGACGGATGCGTCAGGCAGCCGGGAAGCTAGCCACTGGCCGTGCGCGACTGGCACCATGAGGTCTGCGCTGCCCTGCCAGATGGCGACCGGCACGGAGATCTCGGCCAGGCTAAATCCCCACGGCTTGACGAACGCCAGGTCGTCGTCGAGCCAGCCGTCAACGCCGGAGCGCAGCGTCTCGCGGATCCCTGCGGCCATGTCCTCGGCGAACTCGCCGGTGAGCGCTGCCTGGTCAACCTCGGGGAGCAGCGACTGCATGGACGCGAAGATGTCAGCCGAGCGAATGTTCCGAAGCAGCGGCGCCAGCTCATCCAGGTACGGCCGCAGCCGGTCTTCACCTTGGACCGCAACGGAGTACTCGACGACGTTCTGCTCGCCCATGCCAGGCATCCAGTCGAGGCCGTCAGCGTCGTACGGCGCTGCGCCAGCAATGACGAGTACTGCCGCTGCCGCACCGAGCCGGGCTGCGCAGGCCAGGCTGTGCGGCCCGCCGCCGGACCAGCCCATCGTCAGGCAGCGGTCGGCGCCGAGCGCCGCGAGCAGTGCGTCCGTGTCGGCCACGACATCGACGACGCTGCGGCCGGGCTGGCGGGTCGAGGATCCGCAGCCCGGACGCGAGCTTGTCACCAGGCGAAGCCCTCTGGCGTGGGCTGCCCGTTCGAGCGCACGGATCGGCGGAGCCGCTGCGGGCGTGCCGTGGTGAAACACCAGCGGTAGCCCGTCAGCGGGCCCGGTGACCCGCATGTCGAGACGACGGCCATCCGGTAACGGAACCTGCTCAAACACGTCCATGCGGTAATCGTGGCACTCTGGCGAGGTCTGCGGCTGGCGATGAGTTCGGGCGATGCCGCCGGTACAACCCAGTGACTGCACCGAATCCGAAGCCCGGTGGTCAGCCGATGGGCTGCAGGTCCGGGCGCTTGGCAATCCGGCCGTCGCCGCTGGAGACGCCGCGGAGGCGGCGGCTGAGCCACGGCGCGACGTGGGTTCGCGCCCAGGTCAGGTCGTGCTGCCGGGCGCTGAGCCAGCCCGGCGCCGGATCCGGGGGCAGGGGCGCTCGCCAGTCCTCCGGCACTGGCACGCCAGCCACCTCGCAGGCGCGCAGGGCGACCCGGCGATGACCGTCCGGGGCCAGGTGCAGCCTGTCGTCGCACCACTCCCGCGGGTCGGCGAGCACCCGCATCGACCACAGATCGACGTGCAGGCAGTCGTACCGCCGGGCGACGACCGCGAGCTGGGCGTTGTAGGCGGCCACCTTGCCGCGGATCATCCTGATCAGCGGGAAGCCGCCAGGGTCGAAGCCCGTGAACAGCATCACCGTGCACCCGGCCGACCGCAGCGAGACAACGGCGCGCTCGAATGAGGCAGCCAGCGCGTCAGGATCGGCCCGCGGCCGGAGCAGGTCGTTGCCGCCCGCCGCGATGCTGACCAGATCAGGAGCCAGCCGGGTCGCCTCAGGGACCTGCTCCTCGATCACCTGACCGAGCAGCTTGCCGCGGATGGCCAGGTTGGCGTACCTGAGCTCCGGCGACCGCGCAGCCAGCGACATGGCGAACCGGTCGGCCCAGCCCTGGACGCCTCCATCCGGGTAGGGGTCGCCAACCCCTTCAGTAAAGCTGTCTCCGAGCGCTACAAAGGATCCGAACACCACGTCAGGCTAGAACCCGTTGCGGAGGTCAGGCATTCCGGATATACGACCCGCAACCGGTGAAGACCTGGCAGCCATCGCGAGAGTGGCTACGGCGGCAGGCCAGGCGGATGACCCCATCGGCGGAACGAATCCGGCCTACGTCCGGCATCTGCTGAGTGCCGGCCGGGTCGTGGTCGCCGAGCTCGCCGGGACCGTAGTCGGGTACGGCGCGGTCCAGCAGATCGGAGCGGGCCAGGACGCCATCGCCATGCTCTGCGACCTGTTCGTCGACCCGGCCAGCCACGGGCGCGGCCTCGGCCGGGCCATGCTGGCGGACCTGTGGGCCGCGGCGGGACCGCGGATGACGTTCAGCAGCCTGCACTCGCACGCCATTCCCCTGTACACCTCTTTCGGCCTGGATGCCTGGTGGCCGCTGCTCTACCTGCATGGGCCGGTCGCCGCGTTGCCGATCATGAGTGGCTTGCGGCGGTCGGGGGTCGCTCCAGGCGTGGCGGCCCGGTACGAGGCGCTCTGGACCGGCGCGGACCGGCAGGCCGACCTGCTGGCCTGGGCCGCAAAGCCCGGCGGGGAAACCATTCTCCTCAGCCGCGACGACGAGGTCGTCGCGGCCGGCGCCGTCCTCAACTCCGGACCGGACCGCGGCATCACGCACCTGGCGATCTCCCCGGCCGCCGACGAGGCCACTGCGATCGGGGTCGTGCTGCTGGCGCTGGCACAGCTCGAAGGCCCCGAACCGGGCGGCTGCGTCAGTCTCCCAGCGCCGCATCCCGCCGTCCGGGCGCTACTCGCAGCGGGCTGGCGGTTCGATGAGTTCGACCTGTTCATGGCCACGGAGCCAGGTCTGCTTGACCCGCGCCGGTCCGTCCCGTCGCCAGCCCAGGCTTAGTGCTCGGCCTGCTCCTCGAGGAGCTGGCGCAGCCACTGCTCGCTGGCTGCCGCGATCCGCGGCGGTATGCCCAGCACGCGCAGCAACCCGGCCGCGTCAGCCATCTCTTCCGCGCGCCGCCGGGCGTGCCGGATGCTGCCCTGCTCGAGCCGGTCAACGGTCGCCGCGGAGGCTGCCGTCAGCTCGGCCGCGATGTTGTCCCGGATCCAGTCCTCGCACCCGGCCGCCTGGGCGGCGCGCAGCGACTCGGTCACCGCCGCCGCGAGGCCCTTGAAGAAGACGCTCCGTACCAGCTTGCGATCGGCAGCCGCGCCGGGTGGCCCGGCGAGCACCTCGACGCGCGCGCCCAGCCCGCCCACTAGCCTGGCGTAGTCCTCGGCCGCGGGCCCGGAAACCAGCATCGGCGCACCCAGGCCCCTGCCCGGTACCGGCGCCATCAGCGCGACGTCGGCGAAGCGCGTGATCCCGGCGCCGCCGGCCAGCGAGAAGAGCGCCTGCTTGAGCGTTGACGCGGACGTGTTGAGGTCGGCGTAGATGGCGGTCGGCGACAGCCCTGGCAGGGATGCCTTGAGCGCGTCCATGGCTTCGTGGGCGGTCGTCAGCGACAGGACCACGTCGGCGCCCCGGCAGGCGTCCGCGTCACCGTCGCAGTCGACGATGCCGGGGCTCTGAGCCCGCACCCGCGGGTCGAACGCCCGCACGGTCGCCCCGGCTGCGGACAGGTCAGCCGCGATCAGAGACCCGGCCTCGCCGAGCCCAAGGACAGCGACAGTCAGCTTCGCCGCCTGGCCAGCACCTGCCGTCACGGGCGAGTCGCCGCGGCCTTGAGCGCCTCGAACGCGTTGATGACGCTCTGCAGATGCTCGTGCATGGCCTTCTCGGCGGCGGCGGGGTCGCGCGCGGTGACAGCCGCGACGATCGCCTCGTGCTGCGGCAGTGACACCAGGGATCGTCCGGGGACCAGCGACAGTGAGAACCGGTGCCGGACGGTCTGGTCCCTGAGCTGCTGCAGCAGCCGGGCCGAGGTCTGGTGGGCGGCGATGTCGCGGATGGCCGCGTGCAGCCGGGCGTTGAGCTCGCTATAGCGGAGCGGCTCGGCGGTGGCGACGGCAGCCCGCATATCCCTGATGTTGGCGCGCAGGTCGGCAGACTGTGACCGGGTGATGCGCTCCGCTGCCCTCGCGGCCTCCAGGCCCTCGAGCAGCTTGCGGACCTGGGTGATCTCGATCGCCTCGTCGAGGGAGATGTCGCGAACCCGCGCACCGCGGTTGCGCTGGAACTCCACCAGTCCCTGTGCCGACAGCTCTTGCAGCGCGGCCCGCGCGATGAACCGTGACGTGCTGAATCGCTCGCACAGGTCGGTCTCGATGAGCCGCTGGTTGGGCGCGTAGTCCCCCTGCAGTATGGCAGCGCGGACCTCGGCGACCACTGAGACGCGCGGATCCTCGGCCATCCTCGTCATACTGTCCTCATTCTCTGCCTGGCCTCATTCGCCGACGGGCGGCGTTCCGTGGGTGTGGAACGAGTCGATCGTCTTGAGGCCCCACGCCTGCCCCTTGGCGCGCTCTGCCTGCGTCCATGTGATCGGCTTCCAGTCCGGGGCGAACACTAGCCGCGACATCGGGTTGGCCAGCTCGATCCTGTTGCCGCCAGGCTCGTACACGTACAGAAAGAAAGTCTGCTGGATCGCGTGCTTATGCGGCCCTGTCTCGATGAATACGCCGCGATCCAGCGCGACGTCTGCGGCCCGCAGGATCTCCTCGCGGGTGTCGGTGGCAAACGCGACGTGGTGCAGGCGTCCCTTCGACCCTGTCCAGTCATTGGTATACACCAGGTCATAGGACTTCTGCGCGAAGTGCAGCCACTGCGCGGAGATCGTGCCGTCGTCGAGCATGATCTGCTCGGTCACCCGGGCGCCGAGGGCGCTCGCGATGAAGTCGCCGCAGCTCTTGCTGTCGGCGGCCAGGTAGTTGATGTGGTCGAGGCGGCGGACGCTGACCACGTTGTTAGGCCTGGCCTGTGCCTGGTTCTTCAGCGCCGGCTTGAGGTCGCCAGCCGGCTCGAACCACTCGGTCTCGTAGTACAGCTCGATCTCGTGCCCGTCCGGATCGCGGCACAGGTACGTCGGCCCGATGCCGAGGTCGCCATCCTGCCAGCCGATGCCAAGGCCCGCGGCCTCCACGTCGGCCACCCGTCGCTTCAGCGACTCCGGACTGGCTGCGCGCAGGCCGGTGCGCCGCAGGCCGGATGTCGTGTGGGCGGTGAGCTTGAGGCTGTGATGCTCATAGTCGTCCCAGGTGCGCAGGTAGACCGAATCGCCGCTGCGCCCGTTCTCGGTGAGCCCGAGCACCTGGGTGAAGAACCACAGGCTCTTGTCCGGCTCCGGCGTCAGCAGCTCGGCGTGCGCCAGGTGGGCTATGTCGTGCAGCAGCGGCATCGGGGCCTCCATCATGCGGGCGGGTAGACAGTTCCGTCGAACAGCTTGCGGGCGGTGCGGATGACGCCGGCGCTGCGCACCAGCGGCGGACTCACGGAGGTGTCGAGGTCCACCTCCACCTGCAGGTGACCGGTGGGATGCTCGACGTCGACGACATGACCCGAAGAGGGGAACGACGCGAGTTCGGCGCCAGCCCCGCCGCCGAGCAGCGCGGTCGCAACGGTGATAGCGCCGAGCACGCCGACCGAGGTGTGCAGGCGCACAGGGATAAACGTCCGGGTGGAAAACGTGCCGCCATCCCGCGCCGCGCTGACCAGCGTGGTCTTCGGAACCGACAGGTCGGTGACATCCCCGAGGCCCATGAGCTTGCCCGCCTGCAGGCGCACCGACTGCACCCGCTCGTTCAGCTCGGAGCTGGCGGCTAGCTGGGGTACCGGCTCGTAGCCCGAGATGCCGAAGTCGGCAGCCCTGGCCACGACCACCGGCATGCCGTTGTCGACACAGCTCACCTCGACGCCGTCGATCGCGTCGACAAGGTTCCCGGTGGGGAGCAGCGCACCGGTGGTCGACCCGGCCGTGTCGGCGAATCGCAGCAGAATCGGCGCCGCGGTGCCGGGAACGCCGTCGATCGGGGTCGTTCCCGCGTACTCCGGCAGTCCGCCCGGCGTGGGAAACGTGGCCGTGACCACGCTGCCGGTGTTCACCATCGCGATGCGCGTCGTCGTCGTCTCATCGCCGGCGGGGATCAGCCCGCGCTCGACCGCGAACGGGCCGACGCCCGCCACGATGTTGCCGCAGTTCTGCTTGTCGGTGATGGTAGGTGCGTCGACGCCGAGCTGGAGGAACAGGTAGTCCACGTCCGCGTCGTCGCGCTGCGACGCCGACACGACCGCGACCTTCGACGTCAGCGGGTAGCCGCCGCCAAGGCCGTCGATCTGCAGCGGATGCCCGCTGCCCATAACCGCGACCAGCAGCCGGTCCCGCTCACCGGGATCGGCTGGCAGGTCCCCGGCAACAAAGTAGAGGCCGCGTGACGTCCCGCCGCGCATCTGCATGCACCGGACGCCGCCGGAGCTGCTCATAATTCCGCCAGCTTGCCGAGGTAGGCCTCGTAGTCGAGGTAGGTCACGCCCTGCTCGGCCAGCACCGCGCGGAGCCCGTAGCGGTCCAGGCCAAGCTCGCCCGCCGCCAGCGCCGCCCTCGTGGCCGTCTCTTTTGCCACCCGCGCTCGCGCCGCGGTCACGGCGCCGGTGACCTCACCGCGCGGCACGACCACCACGCCGTCGTCGTCGGCGATGACAGCATCGCCCGGCGAGATCAGCTGACCGCTGATGCTGACCGGCACGTTGACCGCCCCGGCCGTCGCCTTCACCGTGCCCTGCGCGCTGACCGCAGCAGAAAACACCGGGAAGCCCATCGCCTGCAGGCCGGCCACGTCCCGCAAGCCCCCCGTGGTCACCAGGCCGCGGACCCCGCGGTGGGCCAGCGAGGTGGCGAGAAGTTCGCCGAACGCGCCGTCGGCGGACGGTGACGTGGTGGTCACCACCAGCATGTCGCCGGGGCGGCACTGCTCGACCGCAGCGTGGATCATGAGGTTGTCGCCCGGCCAGCACAGCGCCGTCACGGCCGTGCCGCCGACCCGGATGCCCGGCCAGGCCGGCCTGATGCCGGTGCCCAGGTAACCGGACCGGCCGATTGCCTCATGCACGGTCGCCACGCCGAACTCCGCCAGCGCGTCGACCGCGTCGGCCTCGGCGCGTGGCCAGCCGGTGACGACCACGTTTCTCAACTAAGAACCTTCGTGGTCTGCGGGTAGACGCGCATGTACGCCTCGGCCATCGTGTTGTGCGCCAGCCCCAGGTTCGGCCCGGCGTTGCGGCGAAGCTGCACGCCGCGCCGCTTCGCCAGCTCGGTGTAGTAGTCCCACATGTGCACCTGTGCGGGCAGGCACTCCATCGCCGCCCGCTTGGTGTCAAACACGTCAGTGATATCCAGCAGCACGTCCGGCTTGAAGTCACACTGCTCCGGCTGATGCGGCTCAAACAGGAACACCGGCGGCGCCCCCAGCGGCTCACCGGGCGCGTCGTAGCCGATCGCCTGCGCCAGCACCCGCGCCGCCAGCGCCATCCGCCCAGCGGCCGGGTGGTCGGGGTTGTACGGATCCGACAGCGAGTGGGTCAGCACGACCGTCGGCACCACCTGCCGGTACACCCGCACGATCTCATCGACAAGCTCCGGCGACTCGCGCAGCGGATAATCACCGGCATCCAGGAACTCGATCGACGCGCCGAGCACCCCGGCGGCCTTAGTCGCCTCTTCCCGCCGGATCGCCTTAATCTCGTCTAGGTTCTTGCCGTCCAGCCACGCCCGGGCCGACTCGCCCCGCTCGCCGTAGCTCAGGCACAGCACCGTCACCTCATCACCGCGTGCCGCAGCCAGCGCCATCGCCCCCGCCGCCCGCCACACGAAATCACCCGCGTGCGCGCTGATCACCAGAACAGGCCCGCTCCCGGCCTCCTCGGGCTCCGGCATGCAGACAGCTCCTTTGCGAGATCGTCAACAAGATTGTAGGCAATGTGGCGATTAAGGCCACCGGCAGCCTGGCGGCACCGGCTAACTGCCGTTCGTACCGCGCGCCGCCATCGACGTCACTGCAGCCGGCTCGATGGCCGGCGTCGTCACGGCCGCCTGGGCGGGGCTGTCCGCAGCCTCTGATAGCGGGAAATGACACGCGACCAGATGACCGTCGCCGAGGGGGCGAAGCTCCGGTACCTCCGCGGCGCACAGATCCGCGGCGCGCGGGCAGCGGGTGCGGAACCGGCAGCCGCTCGGCGGGTCCAGCGGCGACGGCATCTCGCCGCTGATCACGCTCGCCGTGTCCCGCCTCCCGACGGTGGGGTCAGGACTCGGGATGGAGTTGAGCAGGGCGAACGTATACGGGTGCAGCGGCCCCCTGAAGATCGACCGGACCGGGCCGATCTCGCAGAGCTTGCCGAGGTACATGACCGCCACCCGGTCGCTGACCTGCTTCACGAGAGCCAGGTCGTGCGCGATGAACAGGTACGACAGGCCGAGTTCCTCGCGCAGCTTCTCGAACAGGTTGAGCACCTGCGCCTGCACCAGGACGTCGAGCGAGCTGACCGGCTCGTCGCACAGGATGAGCTTAGGCGACAGCGCCAGTGCGCGGGCGACCGCGACCCGCTGGCACTGCCCGCCGGACAGCTCGCGCGTGCGGCGGCGGCCGTAGCGGGCCGGGTCCAGTCCTACCAGGTCCAGCAGCTCGTTGACACGCGCGCGGCGCTGCTCGCGAGATCCCTCGCCGTAGGCCGCCAGGGGCTCCTCGACGAGGCTGGCCACTGTCCAGAGCGGGTCGAGCGATGTGAACGGGTCCTGGAAGACCATCTGCAGGTTGCGCCTGGCGCTCTTGAGCGCGTTGTGCCGCAGCCCCACTAGGTCCTGGCCCTGGAAGATCACCTTCCCCTGCTTCGGCGGCGGGGCCTGAATGACCGAGCGGGCCAGCGTGGACTTCCCCGAACCCGTCTCGCCGACGATGCCGAGCGTCTCTCCCACGTGCAGATCGAACGACACGTCCGCGACCGCCTGCAGGACGCCGCCCTTGGCGCCGCCGAAGTCACGCAGCACGAACTCCTGGACCACATTGCGGACCTCGAGAAGTACGTCGCTATCCATGGCTGGACGGCTCCTTCTTGTACGGGTGCCAGCACGCCCACCATCGGCCAGGTTCGTGCTGCTGGAGCGGCGGAGCCTGCTCCCGGCAGTCCTGCTGCACCGCCGGGCAGCGCGGCGCGAAGGGGCAGCCCGCCGGGATGCTGGATAGGTCAGGCGGGCGCCCGCCTACGACTGGAAGCAGGACGTGCGGCTCCAGCTCGATCCGCGGGATGGCATCGAGCAGGGCCTGTGTGTAGGGCATCCGCACGCTCTCGAACAGATCCCTCGTCGGCGCCTGCTCGACAATCTTGCCCGCGTACATGACGATGACTTCTTCGGCGTAGGACGCGGCCAGGCCGAGGTCGTGACTGATCATGAGCAGCGCCGTGCCGGTCTGCTGCTGGATGTCCATCAGCAGGTCCATGATCTGCGCCTGCGTGGTGACGTCGAGGGCGGTCGTCGCCTCGTCCGCAATCAGCACCGACGGGCTGCAGGCCAGCGCGATCGCGATGACGACACGCTGCCGCATGCCGCCGGACAGCTGATGCGGGTACTCGAAGAACCGGCGCTCCGGCGCAGGCAGCCGCACCATGCGCATGAGCTCGACCGCCCTGGAGTGGGCTTCGTTCTTGTCCACAGGCAGGTGCACCCGGACGGCCTCGGCGATCTGGGCGCCGACCCGCATGGTCGGGTTCAGCGACCGCTCTGGGTTCTGGAACACCATCGCTACGCAGCGTCCGCGATAATCGCGCAGTTCGTGCTCGCTCCGGCCGAGGACCTCATCGCCCTTGAACTTGATCGAGCCGGACACTCTGGCCGATCGGGGCAGGATGCCCATGACTGCCTGCGCGCTCACGGTCTTGCCGGAGCCCGACTCGCCGATGATGGCGAGGGTCTGGCCGCCTTCCACGGAGAAACTGCTGCCCTGCACCGCGTAGACGTGACCGCCCTGCGTGGGGAAGGTGACGTGGAGGTCGGATACCTCGAGCAGCGGACTGGGCCGCAGCGGCACCTCAGGCTGGGGCGCGTCCACCATGGCAGTCATCCGCGGACCCCCCAGCGGGCGCGCAGCCCATCGCCCATGAGGTTGAGGCAGATAGTGGTCACCAGCAGAAAGACGCTCGGTACGAGGACGAACTGAGGGTAGACCGACATGTATTGCTGCCCAGCAGAAATCATGTTGCCCCAGCTCGCACCCGGCGGCGGGATGCCGGCGCCCAGGAAGTCGAGCGCGCCCTCAATGATGATCGTGATGCTGGCGCCGAGCAGGCTGAAGGTCAGCAGCTGCGGCAGCATGTTTGGGAATAGATGGAAGAACATGATCCGCCACCACGGAGTGCCGGAGAGTCGCGCTGCGACGACGAACGGCCGGTCGCGCAGGCTCAGTGCCGCCGCCCGCGACACCCGGGCGAAGGCCGGGATGCTGAAGGCCGCCAGCGCCCAGATGACGTGCACCTCGCTCGGCCCGAGCCCGTCCGCGATCGCCAGGACGAGCACCAGCGACGGGAACGCGATGAAGACGTCCAGGATCCGCATGAGGACTGCCTCCAGCCAGCCGCCGGCGTAGGCGGCGACCAGGCCGAGCAATCCCCCGACGACCAGGCCTATGGCCTGGACCGCGGCGGCGACCTCGAACGACACCCGGCCGCCGTACAGGATCCGTGACATGACGTCGTCGCCGACAGTGTCGGTGCCGAGGATGTGGCCCGGCGACCAGAGCGGCAGATTGGGGGTCTGCAGGGCTCCGCCGATCGGCTTGGGCACCGGATACACCAGCGGCCAGATGAAGCAGAAGAACAACAACGCCACGAGTATCGCACCGGGAATGGCAATCTCGGCCGAGCGCATCCAGCCGCCGCGGCGGGCGCCCGGTGCGGCCGCATCTGTCGCCGGGACCGGTACACCCGCGGTGAGGAGGTCAGCTGCGGGAACGGACATGGCGGATCCTTGGGTCGAGCACACCGTAGAGCAGGTCGGTGAGCAGGTTGGCGAGGACCACGGCGATGCCGAAGACGAGCACGATGCCCTGGACGACGGTGACGTTCCGGTTGTTGATCGCCTCTAGCAGTTCCTGCCCGATGCCGGGCAGGGAGAAGATCTGCTCGATGATCACCGTCGCCCCGATCAGCGTCGCGAGGTTGAGGCCGATGACGGTGAGCAAGCCGATGAACGAGTTTCGCAGCGCGTGCCTGGTCAGCAGCCGCCACTCGCTGACGCCCTTAGCGCGGGCCGTCACAATGTAGTCCCCTGACTGCATCTGCTCGAGCAGGTCGGCTCTCAGGAACCGGGTATAGAACCCGATCAGCGGCAACGCGAGGATGAGGCTCGGCAGCGTGTAGTCGTGAAGGTTGCCGGCGATTCCAGGGAAGCCCTGGTAGATCGCCGGGAAGATGTTCAGGTCGTCTGATAGCCATATCACCGCGAGCAGCGCCAGCACGTATGGCGCGAACGAAATGCTCGCCATCGACAACACCATGGTCAGCCGGTCAATGACCCCGCGCGGTCGGCGAGCGCAGAGCACAGCCAGGGGTATCGACACGACGAGCGTGATCACCAGGGCATAGATGACCAGTTCCAGGGTGACCGGAAGCCGCTGGCCGAGAATCGACGATACCGACTGTGGACTGGCGAGAGATGTGCCCAAGTCACCGTGCACCACCCCGCCGAGCCAGTGCCCGTACCGGACCCACAGCGGCTCGTTGAGGTGCAGCTTGATGCGGAACGCCTTGAGCTCGGCCGGCGTCGCGGTAAGGCCGAGCTGCGCCGACGCGGCGTCGCCTGGCAGCGCGTTGAGGATAAGGAACGACAGCAGCGTGACGCCAAACAGGACAGGGATCGCGGACAGCAGCCGACGGCCGCTCACCCGCAGGGCCTGGGAGCTGGCCAGGCGGCGCGCCTGCGCGCCGCCTGGCCAGCTAGCCGGCTGAACGGTAACCGAGGTGTTCATGTCGGCAGCAATCTCGGGTCTACCCGTTGTTGTAGGCGTACTGCCAGAGGATCCCAGGGTTCACGACGGTGCTCGGGATCGCCGTGGTGAGCCCCGGCGCGCCGACGCCATGAGCGGCGACGTTGAAGCCGGCGATCGAGAACAGGAACGGCCCGTAGGCATTCTTGGCGATATAGGCCGCTGCCTGGTCATAGAGCGACTTCCGCGTGGCCGCGTTCACGGTCGCGGCGGCCCCCAGGATCAGGGTGTCGAGGTGCGCATCGTGGACGCCGCTGAACGGGAAGTTGGAGCAGAACCGGAAGCAGAGACCAACGCCGATGGCCGGGTCATAGGCGCCCGCGGTCTGCAGCATGGACTCCCAGTGGCCTGCCTGGAACGCGCCGATCAGGCCGGTCAGGGGCCAGTCCATCAGACTGACCTTCATTCCGGCCGCCTGCCACTCGGTCTGAATGGCTTCATCCATCGCGATGGCCGTCGGCACCTGGATGGTGCCGAGCTGGAAGCTTAGCCCGCCGAGCTGTTGCACGAGGGCCTTGGCCTTGCTGAGGTCATAGTTGATGTAGCCAGGTACGTTCTGCTCGTAGAACAGATCGGCCGGAGACGTGAACGACTGCCCGACCGGCATGGTGTCGTTGAACAGGCTCTTGTCGAGCAGCGCAGCGTCGGTGGCGTAGTAGATCGCCTCGCGTGCCTTGATGTTGTTAAACGGCGGGATCTTGGTGTTGAGCTGAATATCGTACGGCGACGTTCCCGGCTCTGCCGTCACCGTGAAGCTCTTTCTGAACGCTGGCACGAGGGCAGTCGTCGAAATGCCCTCGTAGGCCTGCCCGGAGCCGGCCTTCATCGCGGTGAGCGCCTGCTCGTCGCCAGCGACGGTCTTGAATGTCAGCGAGCTCAGATACGGGAGCTTGGACCCGTCAGGCGCCTTCTCCCAGTAGAGCGGGTTCGCCTTCAGCACAAGCTCGGAGTCCGGCGTGTCGGTCACGACGGTGAACGGGCCCGCGCCGACCGGGGTCTTGGCGAACTGCGTCTCGCCCATGTTCTTGATTGCGGTCGGAGACGCAATCCAGTTGAACACGTTGCCCTGCAGGCCGGCAATGAACGGGGCATCGACGTACTTCAGCGTGATCGACACGCTGTAGGGGCCGGTGGCAGTGATGACCGGCGGAGTGGTCTGCGTGGGCGCAAACACCGGCTTGCAGGTACACGTCGCCGTCAGGTCGCGCTGCCAGTTGTAGACGACTGCGGCGGCGTTGAACGGCGTGCCGTCGGAGAACTTGACGCCCTGCCGCAGGGTGATGTTGATCGTCTCGTTGTTGTTGGTGAAGCTGTAGCCGGTGGCGAGGTCGGGGATCGTCTTGCCGCCGGCCCCCAGCTCGAACAGCTGACCGTAGATCGAGTCCATAAAGCTCTGGTTAGCGGCACCATCGGTGTCGGTGGCGGGGTCGAGGCCGGGCCATTCGCCAGCGAATCCTTGACCTTCGAGGACGGTGAGAGACCCGCCGTGCTTGGGCGCGCTGCTCGTTCCCGAGTTGGAGTTGTTTGAGTTGCCGCCGCAGGCAGCCAGGCTGACCGCCAGGGCAGTCGCGACGAGGACGGACGACAACCGCAGAGCCGACGTCCTGGTCTTGGGTCTGAAGGAGATCTTGGGTATCACGTCGATTCTCCCGCGTGTAGAGATGCTCCTGTTACGGACAGGCGGCTGCGCGGGCCGTGCTGCCCGGAACGCCGGGCCGCCACGGTTCGGCAGACCTCGCTGCGCAGTGAGAGCTAGGTCTCACTGACGCGCCCAGCTTCCGCGACACGCCGGGGGTCAGTCCACAGCGCTTCCGTCCGGCGAAAGGGAGATGCCGGTCAGCGTCGCGCCGTTGCGGTCTTGTTGCCAAAGTGTGTCCGGCGCGGGACCACGGCGAAGTTGTTAACCGTGGCGTTCCCCGCCGGTTCGGCAGACTTTGCAGCGATTCCCAGAGTTCTTGCGGAACGGAGCATGAAGTGCCAGCATGATTTCGGGCGTATTAACGAGCCTCCATCCGTCAGTCGGCACACGCCGTCGGCAATTCATATCGTTGACAATGTGTTGGCCTGGCGATGACAAGGGACGGAGGTGGGCATGACGGAGGTGCTCGAGGCCTCGGCGGAGACGGGCAGTCCCCGCACCAACGCCGCCGGCCGGCTGCTCGCAGTGCTTGACGCCTTCGGTCCCCGCAGCCGGGCACTGTCGCTGAGCGAGATATCGCGACGATCGGGCCTGAGCCTCTCTACGACCCACCGCCTTGTCCACGAGCTGCTGAGCTGGGGCGCGCTGGAGCGCGACGCGAACGGCCGGTACTCGATCGGAGTGCGGCTCCTGGAACTCGCCGCGCTGGCGCCCCGCGGGCTCGACCTGCGTGAGGCGGCCTTCCCGATCCTGGACGACCTGCACCATCGCACCCGCGGCAACGTGCACCTCGGCGTGCGGAATGGTCTTGAGGTGGTCTACGTGGAGGCGATCCGGGCCTGCGCCACCCACCCCACCAACGGCCGGATCGGCGACCGCTGGCCCATGCATGCGACCGGCACGGGCCTGATCCTGCTCGCGTTCGCCGATCGTGAGCTGCAGGAGGAGGCGCTGCGCCGCCCGCTGGAGCGGTTCACACCGCTGACCATTACCGACCCAGCCGAGTTGCGCAGAAAGCTGGCTCAGGTGCGCCAGTCCGGCTACGCGATCGCGGTCGGCCAGATCACGCTGCCCGACGTGGTGGTGGCGGTGCCCGTCTACGACCCGTTCGGTGACCTAGCCGCGTCGATCAGCGTTGTCGTCGAGGCCGCGAGGGCCAAGCCGCAAGTTCTTGTCAGCATGCTCGCCGACGCGTCCGGCGAGATCACCCGCAGGCTATCCGCCCAGTCAGGGCGGGCCGGTCAGCGCCTGCCAGCGACCGTGCCGCCCCGGCCCGTGTCGCGGGGGCGCGGCTTCGCTCCCCCCGTGCGGGTCGGCGCAACCGCGTAGCTTTGCGGGAAATCAGACTGCGGCCGGTCACCGATGCCGACCTCGGCATGTTCCGCCGCTTCGTTACCGAGCCCGGCCTGATCGGCCTGGACTGGTCAGGCTTCCGTGACGCGAAGGATGTCCAGCGCAGATTCGACACCGACAGCTATCTCGGCGCGGACAACGGCCGGCTGATGGTCGACGTGGCGGACGCCGAGACGGTCTTCGAGAGCGCCGGCTTGGTGTCGTACCAGAAGCGTCACCATGGTGCCCAGGTGTACTGCTGGGAGATCGGCATCGCGCTCCTGCCGGAGTGGCGCGGCCAGGGCATCGGCTGGCGCGCCCAGGCAATGTTCTGCGACTACCTGTTCGAGAACACGCCAGTTCAGCGGATCGAGGCGTCGACCCACGCGGAAAACACCGCCGAGCAGCGCTCGCTGGAGAAGGCCGGGTTCACGCTCGAAGGCGTCCTCCGCGCGGCGGAATACCGCGGAGGCGAGTGGCTTGACGGCTACCTCTACAGCCGCCTTCGCACCGACCGCGATCCGCTGGCGGGCTAGGCGGGCGCCTTGATGCCGAGCCAGCGGAACGCGTTGTGCCAGGTAATGTCGTCGAGCACGTCGGCCGGCAGGCCGAGGGTGCGCAGCGTGCGTCCGGCCGGGTCTTCCCGTGGCATCGCCGGGAAGTCCGAGCCGACCAGCAGGCGGTCCGGGCCGAGGTAGTCGACCAGGAACCGCAGCGCCCGGTGGTCGAAGACCAGCGAGTCGTAGTAGAACCTGCGGGCGTACTCGACCGGTGACGGCCCGTCATCCGTCATGACGGCCCGCTCGGGATTCTTCGGCTCCTCGTTCCAGCTCCCGCCCCAGAAGTACTGCGCCCGCGGCAGCATCAGCGGGAAACCGCCGGCCGCGTGACTGAAGGCGATCCGCAGGTCCGGGCACCGGGCTGCAGTGCCGCCGCTGATCATCGAGGCGGCCGCCATGGCGCCTTCCAGCCCCACCACGTACGTGCCCATCGCCTGCGGGGGAAGGCGGTCGGTGGCAGCGGGCATGGCGTGCACGAAGATCGCGACGCCAAGCCGCTCGGCCTCGGTGAAGAAAGGCAGGAACTTCTCGTGGCCGATGGACGCGCCGAGCACGTTGGAGGCGATCTCGACGCCCGGCAGCCCGAGATCCCTGACGGCAGCGAGCTCGGCGGCCGAGGCCTCCGGATCCTGCATCGGGACCATGCCGAGCCCGATGAGCCGACTCGGATCGGCCGAGCACAGCTCCGCGGTGACCTCATTGACGTGCCGGGCGAGGGCAAGGCCGTCGGCGGGTGGTAGGTCGTAGCGGAGCAGGGGCGGCATCGGCGTGAGTATCTCTGCGTCCACGCCCGAGGCGTCCTGCGCCGCCAGCCGTTTCTCCGCGGCGAAGAAAACATCCCGGGCGCGGAAGGGGCGCGGCCCGAAAACCAGCAGCCGGTCCGTGCTGTCCTCGATTGGCTCCATCCGCGGGAAGCACTCGGGCGCGTCCTGTGGGTAGTCACGCGGGAGCATGTGGGCGTGGGCATCGACAAGCACGGAGGCCTCCGGGTGCGGTGAGGGGCTACAGCCCAGGGTGAACTGAGACGTGGATGGCCTTCTCCCCCGGCACGTCCCCGCCGAGGGTCTGGATCGCCAGCGCAGCGTCAGCCAGGCCGAAGGAGTGCGTGTGCATCTTCTCCAGCGGGAACCGGCGCGACTCGAGCAGCGCGATGGCGTCCGTCATCCCGCGCGAGTCGACGCCGAACGCGCCGCGGACAGTGAGCGCCCTGTTGATAATCAGGTCGGTCTGCAGCGGGATCTCCTTGTGTCCCTTAAGGCCCGCCAGCACGACGGTGCCGCCGCGTCGCGCACACAGCATCGCGTCGGTGACCGGCCCGGCGGCCATCGGCGTCAGCTCGAGGACGACGTCGGCCATCCGGCCAGAGGTGATCTCCTCGACCCGCTTGACGATGTCCTCCGCGCCCTCGCCGTCCACCACGACCGTGTGGTCGGCACCGAACTCCTTGGCCATCGCCAGCTTGTGCGCGTCGGACTGCAGGCCGGTGATGATGATCGTCCCCGCTCCGGCCGCCTTCGCCGCGACGACAGCCCCGATCCCGCGCTGCCCGGCGCCCAGCACCAGCAC
>Ga0123356_10000462_pt1 | contig 45544 bp, 65 predicted proteins | sample TergutEmb28metaG_2_FD_92546 | JGI IMG/M metagenome (GOLD analysis project Ga0123356, IMG submission 92546) | Embiratermes neotenicus P3 segment gut microbial communities from Petit-Saut dam, French Guiana - Emb289 P3 | ecosystem: Host-associated > Arthropoda: Insects > Digestive system > Gut ...
ACAACCTGCCATAAGCATCACAATTAGAAGCGTCATTACGATAACACCAACTATTACTTGTTTCAAAATTCAAATTCTCCGCCATCCATGTTTCACCGCCTATTACAACCGTTCGATATTTTTCTGCATCCAAATGTGAATACCTCAACAGTTCTTATTCTTTCTTAATAGCATATATATATTATCCCTCCCCCGTCTTGCGTGGACTCTTTATTACGGTGCGCTTCGCAACCACACCACAAGTCACAATAGGCGGGGGACTTTAATCTTGAAAAATAATATTGACGATATAAAGGCTCGAATAGATATAGTTGATGTAGCGAGAAACTACACAACTCTAAAACGTCAAGGCAACAGATATATAGGATGTTGCCCGCTGCACCAAGAAAAGACTCCCTCGTTCGATGTCAATCATGAAAAACAACTATTTCACTGCTTCGGGTGCGGCGTAGGTGGTGACGTAATAACATTGGTGGAGAAGTGCGAGAATCTAACCACCTCAGAGGCCATCAAGAAACTTCAGGCAGCAAGTCCTGAATCAAAACCAAAGGTGACACGAAAGAGTTCGCAAACCAAAGGTGATGGTCGGTCGTTTGTTGATAGGTATGGGATGGGATGGGTATTGGTCGTGCCAGTTCCAAGCGATGCGCCGCCACGGTGGGAGACCGTTAAGGTTGGCGATGGAGAAAACAGAAGATACCGCGAACCATCAATGGTCTACGAATATAAGAATATTAGCGGCGCATTGGAAGGATATAAATATAGGTTTGAGAAAGGTGACGGGCTGCCTAAAAAGCTGTTTATACCGTTGACGTGTTGGCGGGATCAAAACGGTAAACTGTCATGGTGGGCTAAAGATATTCCCGACAACCGATCTTTATATGGACTTCTTGATTTAGCTAAAAATCCTAATGCTCCGGTATTGATGGTTAGCGGCGAAAAGTGCGTTGACGCCGCCCGGCCAAAATTGGAAAACTACGTTGTTGTTACATGGAGCGGCGGTGACAACGGTAAACATACAGACTTCTCACCGCTAAAAGGCCGGCAAATAGTGTGGTGGCCAGATAACGACATTACCAGTAAAAATTCGATGATAAAACTGGCCGATAAGTTAGGCGGTCAAATACTGGAAATACCACAGGACAAAGGATATGAAAAGGGTTGGGACTGCGCCGATGCAGTTCAAAGCGGTTTAGATCTAACAGAGCTAATATCAATCTTTCTACCACCACTTAAGGCTGCCGCCGTCAAATATGCCGATCTATCAATTATAGCACCACTTCATATTTACCCTCATGTTGGGCCTAAAGAGAAAATTATCGGAACAGTCGAAAATCTAAGGGCAATATTGAGTCACTACGGATTAAACATTTGGTACAACGAAATATCCTGCGAAAAAGAGTGTGCGATAAGAGGAGTGCCTTATATAGCTAAAGATTCAATAAACTCCTTTTACGCAAAAGTAACCAGTATCTGCAATCTTAATGGATACCCTTATAAATTTGTTGATAAATTTCTTGATCATGAAGCAATGGAGACTGTTGTTAATCCAGTTAAAAACTGGATAGATTTTAAGGCATGGGACGGTGAGCGCAGGGTTGCTAAAATACTGGACGCTATAGTGTGCAATAGTGACTTCAACAATGAGTTTAAAGAAACACTCGTCATAAAATGGCTATTAAGCGCAGTCGCGGCGGCATACAGGCAAGATGGTGATAGGTACAGAACACGCGGGGTGCTAATGTTTCAAGGAGATCAGCACATCGGAAAAACAAATTTTCTAAAAGATTTGTGCGGCGCAGCGTGGGGTGGAAATACCGACTGGTTCGGTGAGGGGCTATCGTTAGACGGCGGCAGTAAGGATGACATTATAAGCGTCAATAGCTACTGGATCGCGGAACTGGCCGAATTTGAGCGCATGACCGCGAAAGGTAATCCGACGCTGAAAGCTATCACAACAACTTCTAAACATAAGCTGCGAAAAGCGTATGCGAGAGATCAAATTAAAATATATCGTCGCACTGTATATGCCGGAACTGTCAACCCAAAAGGATTTTTGACTGATTTAACTGGTAACAGCCGATATTGGGTTATTCCTGTTGTCAAGTTTAAAGATATATCAGAAATAGATATGCAGCAAGTTTGGGCAGAAGTCAAGCGTTTTTATGATGTGCAAATTGAGGCAAAAGAAAAATATATATGGTGGCTATCTCCTGAAGAGGAAGCATTGCTATCAAAAAGCAATGAGGCGTATGAAGCTCCCTCAACAGCTGCGGACTTGTTAGATGACACGCTTGATTGGGACGCGCCGGATAGTAAGTGGCGCAAAGCCAGTTGTACGGAGCTGTTGACCGAATGCGGGGTGCCGCCAGGTCAGGGAAAATCATTAGTTACAGCGGCGGGGCAATACCTTCATAGACGTGGACTGAACAATGATAGTAAGGGTAGGAAATATTGGGCGCCGCCGAAAAAAGTTGTGTATGTCGGTTGGGGTAATGATGATGATCAGAAATGGTATCAAAAATAACAAGGAGAACTATAATGAACTGGAATGACCCAACAGACCGCGCAGCTCTTGCCGAAAGTATAGGCATTGCCGAATACAACGAAGCGTTGGCCGAACACGTCAAGGACTCTACAGTTGCCGATATAGCCGGCCATGCAATACGAACTGTCGGAACTCGTTTTGGGGAGTTATACGCAGTCGGTGAAACAGGTCAGGCATTCAGGACACTTAATGAAGCAGAAACTTACGCTTATACAAATCCGGTTTGTATAGAGTCTTTCTAATTACAATTAACCAAGGAGAATCATGGATAACGCTAAATCTGAACTTATCAAAAAATTGTACGAAATGGTCAACCATGACAACGGCAACGATAACGAAAAGGCTAACGCACAGAGAATATTAAATAAGCTGATGCGTGAAAGCGGTATTACAGAAGTAGATTTACAAGGATTAGATGAATCTGAGCATATCTTTAAATACAATACCAAAAGAGATAGGCTGTTGTTATTTCAAATTATAGTTAAAGTCACAAATCTTCGGAAGTATCACTCATACACAAAGGGCGGGCGACTCGCAAGTAGAATTAGCATCACTCATACACAAAGGGCGGGCGACTCGCAAGTAGAATTAGCATCACTTGTACCAAAGCGCAAGCATTCGAAATCGAATTTCTTTACAATTTTTATAATCAGTTATGGCGTGAAGAAAAAGAAGCGTTTTTCAACGCGTTCATTCAAAAGCACAGATTATTTGGAAAAAGCGCGGGAAACGGTAAAGGGCTTAGTGATGACGAAGTGGAGCGATTGCTACTCATGATGTCAGCTATGCAAAATAAGTCACCACTAAGGCAGGTAGAGCATCATGGTTATTGAAGAATTTTGTAAATATTGCAATGAACACGTTGAAAACGGCAAATTCTATGAAATCAAGAACGGCGTTATCTCGGTTATATGTGAAGATTGCTATTTAGAAAATTTAGTTGAGCCGAAAAGCGAGGTATAAGTGGACTGGAAAAAAATATCTGAGGGAGATCCGCCGATAGGTGTTCGCGTTTTCGTATACACAAAATTCGGCACTGTGACCGCAGGGACTTGGTGTGCGCCGGCAGGATGCAAGCTGCTTATGTGGCTCTTAGATCGCACTGATAAGCAGCACAATAAAAATACAATCACACATTGGGCGGTTATAGTTCCGCCGGAAAAAGAGGCTGTATGAATAGGGAAATTGAGTTCAGGGGAAAGACGAGTATCCAACATCATCTACCTCTTATTAAAAAGGGAGAGTTTGTTAAAGGAAATCTATTCGTATATAACAATGGTACGTGTTTCATTAAGACTGAATCTGATACGTATCATGTTGATTCCGACACTGTCGGCCAGTATACCGGATGGAAAGACAAAAACGGACGTAGAATTTACGAGGGTGATATTTTGCGGTCTGACGATTCCCCGTTTTCACGGGAAGCCGGAAAACATCATGTAACTGGTGATGTCTGGGAAGCCAAAAAGGATAACTATTACGGTTTGGTGCTGTGGGATGATGACAGTGCCGGTTTTTGGATATGTGCTGTAAAATCTAAAACGGCTGATGTTAGAGGGTCTGCGGATGGGAATAGTTATGGTATTGACGAAATAGAATTTGAAATTGTCGGCAATATTTACGACAACTCTGACCTTTTAGCTCAGACTGAAAGGAAGGTAGATGCCTAAATTGAAGCCTATATTATTCTCAACGGAGATGGTTAAAGCTATTCTTGACGGACGCAAACAACAGTCGCGGCGAGTAATTAATCCGCAACCGTGTGACACCAGTGCCGGTTTTGATGTCTTTAACGCAAATATCAAAAAGTTGCAGTTTATTTTTGAATGCTTATGCCATGACACCGTGTTGCGTGTGACTCCAAAATATCAAGTCGGCGATATTATTTGGGTGCGGGAGACGTGGCTTATGGCCGATGATGGATATTATTACAAAGCTGACGAAAGTAGGCTGAGCAAAGAGTTAAGAATGGCGTATGGCTACAAGTGGAAACCATCAATCTTTATGCCGCGCGAAGCCGCGCGGATATTTCTCAAAGTGACAAATGTGAGATGCGAAAGGTTGCAGGACATAAGTGCGGATGATTGTTTTGCTGAGGGAATGGCAGGAGAGTATGATGGTTCCTGCCTATGTCCTGAATTAAGAGAATTTCAAGAGTTATGGGACAAAATTAACACCAAACGCGGTTACGGCTGGGATGTAAACCCGTGGGTATGGATTTATAACTTTGAAAGGATTGAAAAGCCAAATGTCTAAACAAATCGGATTGATAAGTGTGGAGGTGCAAGAGGATTGCATGGAATGCCCTTTGACACGTACTAATTATACCTATGATGAGAGTATAGAGTGCGTTGTTATAAACAAAAAAGTTGATGATATTGATAACCATTGGCCGCCGTTTCGCAGGCATAAAGAGTGCCCCATCATACCACTACTGCCGGATGGTGGATTGGAGTTGGTGGTAGCAATGTTGGAACAGCGAATAAAGCACATTACTCTATTGCCTGACAAGTATACTAATCCTGCCGTCAGTGCGCAGCATACACAGGAAACCCTCAATGCGCTGAAAGGACTGCAAAAAAGTGAAAACAGTGACACTTTATGAACTCTACTATCCTGAATCAGGAAACCCAATCGCCGCTGAAGGCCCTACATCTGTCAGACCTCTTATATACCGAAATGAGGAAGACGCTGAGAATATGGTTGCGTTTTATGGATCATACTGCAAATTCAAAATCAGTGTCCGTCCGGTTGATCATATAATTGTTTAATTAACTTACACGCAGAGGAACTTAAGAATGTATGAACAAAACAAAAATTGAATGGGTTAAAAATGATGACGGGACGCAAGGGTATACTTGGAACCCTGTGACGGGTTGTTTGCATGATTGCGAGTATTGCTATGCGCGGGGGATAGCGAGGCGGTTTGCTCAGAAAACGTATTTCATGGGTAGAGGGCACAACTCTGAGTGTAACAGTCTGCACGTTGTGGATGAGCCATATATCAGCAGTAACACCATGTGGCAGTACCCTTATGGCTTTGACCCAACTTTCAACAGTTACCGCCTTGCAGAGCCTCAACAGCTCAAAAAACCGTCAACAATATTTGTCTGCTCAATGGCTGACCTTTTTGGCGATTGGGTATGGGATGAATGGATTTATCAAGTGATTGACGCTTGCGCTAAGGCTCCTCAACACCGATACTTATTTTTGACAAAAAATCCAATACGATATAGGAAATTTGAGAATAGCTTATTCTCTACAAATATATTTGTTGGAACTACTATAACAAATATTGAGGATTGTATCAAGACGCATGACACGGACTTATTGATGCCTAAGACTTTTCTTTCAATCGAACCACTGCAAGAAAACATATCACAGTACCTTGAGGTAGATAGCTTTGAGTGGGTAATCATCGGCGCAGAATCCGGCAACCGCAAAAATAAAATCATTCCAGAACGTGACTGGGTAGTATGTATTGTCAGACGGTGTACTGATTTCGGCGTTCCGGTTTTTATGAAAGATTCACTAATTCCTATTGTCGGGGAAGAAAATATGATCAGGGAGTTTCCGTGGGAGGTGAAGATGTGAAGACGTGTGCCATTGGTAAGATATTAGAACTCTATAAAACAGGAAAATCACCAGAGCAAATATTAAAGGCCCTTGGTTATAGAAGCAACAACATTAAAATGTTAAGCTTGATTATATATGTTATAAATTCATCAAGGAAAAAATATTATATATGAAAATTCAATCAGAAGTAAAATACTTATTTTGGGTAGCATTTCTTTCGTTCATAGGTAGTGCAATTTTTGTGAGTATGGTTATGTGGATTTGCCTGACATTTTAACTTGATCAATAAAGGATAATTATGAATTACGGTAATATTCAAGATGTAAGAAACTTAGCGGTAAAGTGCGTAAACATAGCCAAAGTGATGTCATACGGAGTAGACGTAAAAAATTTCATGAAACTTCAAAACGGCGATTATTATAAAATCTCAATCAAGAAAATTCGTGGAGAAACGCCGGAAAGTGAGGCTACCGATGCCTAAGTATATCGCTAAATATAAGCGCATCTACAATATTCATAAATTTGCGCCAACACTTGAGATCGAATTTACGGCAGAGAAAACTGATAATCACTCTCTATCTGCATTAAAAGGATTAATTGATAAGGTTGGTCGCAATCATAGTCAATATTATCTCATAAACATAGAAGTGCATGAACCAAAACCGATACCGTTGGCAGTGTGTCGTGGGTAGTAAACAGTGTAAAGCGTGAAGCTTAACGCCGCCTTACCTGACTCCTGACCATTGGCTTAGGCTTCTCATCCTCAGAGCCAAAATGCTTCTCAATAATATCGCGGGTCTGTTCAATCAGATATTCTGCGCCCTCTTGTGATTCGGCGGCATTCTTAAATTCTGTCTTTATCTCGTCAAGCGCCCTCTCATAAGGCGTCTTTTGCGGCCGCTCCGATATGCGCACACCGTCATCCATAACGCTGATGCGAAACGAACGTCCGCGCTCCTTGTTGAACTTGTAAACGCTTGTGCGCACGGCGAATAGCGTTTTAAGCGTGGCCGGATACGCTATCTCTTGGCCGCTTGAGTTCTCAAGCCTGTCAAAAACATCCTGTTCAATATCTGTTTGGGCTACTCTTGGCATGACTTATCCTTATATCCTTCCAAAGGATTATATGAAAAAATTGAGTCTGTAAACGCTTAATTTCAGGTACAATCAACAGTTGCGCCTTGCTCCTGATCAGCGCGGGAATGACTGTCCCGGTTATAATAATGGCCGCTCCCCATACGCTCCCCACCGGGGAGCAGCCTATCTATAAGCTATTGATAATATTGGAGCGGGTGAGGGGAATCGAACCCCCGTATTCAGCTTGGGAAACTGCCGCCGCCGCTTCCTGCCTTTTCCCGTTCCTGCCGCTCTTTGCCTAACAGATTGACATCAAATAAAAACCACATCCCGCCGCTCCATTGAAAGCCCCGCGGATTCCCGTTAAGTTACTCCCCATGCGATCCCCACGGGGGGATTTTTGGGGAGCGCGGGAATTGCCGAAACTACGTCTTACCGAACGGGAGATAAAGAACCTCACGCTGCCAGCCGCTGACCGTATAGATTATTGGGATTCTGAGCTTGTTGGGCTGTGTCTGCGTGTGCGGCCATCGGGCCGCAAGTCGTGGGCCGTTAAGTGGCGCAGCGGGTTCATCGGATTAGGGACGTGGCCGGCCATAAACGCTACGCAAGCGCGGGAAGCGGCGCGTAGAGAGCTTGCGCGTGTGACGCTCGGTATTTCCGGCGCCGCCGCTCCTGACGCTCCATCAGGAACCATACAGGAGCTTTGGGCGGAGTACACGACCCGCGCAAGCGGTGGCGAACGGCGTAACAGAGAGAGTATCGGGCGGCTGCACGTGCTGCCCGAATTTAAGAGGGTTCCGGTTGCCGACATAACGGCGCGGCAGATAGACAATATAGTGCGCTCCCTGTCCGATAAGCCCCGCACCGGCACAGCGGTTAAGATACATCTGCACGGCGCGTTTGAGCTTGCCCGTGTGTTGGGAATGATCCCGGAAGATAAACAGAATCCCGCGGCATTAGTTAAGGGATACCCCTACAAGCCGCGTACACGGCGGCTTGACGATTCTGAATTAATGAAAATAGGTACAGCTCTCAGAAACTCTCGCTTTGAACTGCTGCACGTGGAGCTTATTACCCTGCTGCTGTTGACCGGGGCACGGGTTGGAGAACTGGTATCTGCAAAATGGGATATGATTGATGTTAAGAATCCCGCGATCATTCTACATCAACATAAAACTGATGGAATCGGGATTAAGCGGCTTGAGATGGGGCCGCATGGATACGCATTGTTAAGCGGGCTTCCCCGGCGATGCGATTATATATTCTACGGACGGGCCGGCATCGGAAAGATCACCGAAGCGACCCGCCCGTGGGGAATTATCCGTAAAAGCGCCGGGATTGAACATTCCACTATTCACGACTTGCGCCGAACTTTTGCCAGCGTTGCGCTGAATTATGGAATGTCAATTAATGACGTAGGCATTTTACTTGGGCATAGAGAGATTTCTGCAACAGGAATCTACGCTATTGCAGATATTAGGCGGCGGCAAGAATTAATCAGAATCGCTGAGGGGTTTATGTTCCGGCGGCTCTACCACTCCTAAATCCGCAAGAACTTTTTCGATTTTTACAATTTGTAACTCAGCGTTTTCGCGCCTGTTACGGGCCGCTATCAAAGCGCGGCGCAGCGTTGATACGACTGTCTTTGATCCTCTCATAGGATGTTGCTCAGACACATTGGAGCGAACATCAACTTCTTGTGTTTTCATAGGGGCAAGTCTCCCAACCATCATACAAAGCCTGCTTATATACAGCCTGTTGATTGTGATGTTCAAGCCTTTTGGTAATTACTTTGGTGAAAGATACGATGTCAGAATTACTCCAAGAGGCGCTTGCGGAGTCAATGACCATCGTTCCGCTTGCGCTCATTATCGTGGCGGTGATTTTGCGGCAAATTCCCCGCCTTACTACGTGGATGATAATTATAACGTTGTGGGTAATCGGCATAGGCGTTGGAATATATATAGAACATCCTGAAATATCTATTGTACACGGATTTCTTCAGGGAACTATAGCGTCAGGACTCGCACTTGTATTTGTTAAGTTTATCAAGGAACCAACAAAGGACTAAACTTCGCAAGTTTACAATGAACAATCGGGAAAAGGCGTTATATCAGCGCCATAAGTATTGACATACACGCATTAGCGGGTGTGAATACAGAAGATGATGACTCTCAGGGAAGCAATAAGACTGGCAATGAGGCCAACGATGGAAAAGATACTTACACCTGTGCAATTAGTTGAAAGGTGGGAGAATCTTGTAAACACAAAAACTCTTGCAAATTGGAGACACGCGGGAGACGGCCCCGCATATATCAAAATCGGCGGTAAAATCGGCTATCCGCTTGAGTCAGTAGAAGAGTACGAACGCCGCCGTATAAGAAATCCGTGTTTTGCTAAGTAACAATATAAGCACGGGCTTTACTATATTCGGAGCCGCGAGACATAAGCTCCAAAAACTCCTCACGGCCAAAATTTGACAATCTGAAAACCTCTTCCGATTTCATACCTAACTGCTTTGAAATTTCATCTACCGTTTTTCCGTTGTCAATTAGTGTTTTAACAATAGCCTTCATAGGCGCAAGCTGATGTGTGCCGCGCGCTCGGTTATGTGTAATCGTGCCGTACATATCTGCTGACTGGTCATCATGCGCGACAAATACCACAGGCACATTGCCTGAGAGTTGAGATATTAGCGGCTCCATTCCCGACACAAGCCAACGGTGATACCCATCTATAATTGTATAATCAGGCCGCGCCACAATGGGTGATGTCCATCCGTTAGTCAATATTGACTGAATTAAAAGCTGAATCATATCGGGCGTGACTGCGTTGGGATTCCAGTCATTCGGTTTAAGCAATTCCCTGTTGACAATTTGGACGTTTTTAATCGGGATAAGCAAGTCGCGCATATTGCATTCGTACCCTATGTTCGATCGCTCTAAGATTACGCAGTTTAGGATCTCCGGCAAGAAGCGACTCATACAAATCTCGCCAGTGATCAGGTGTTATGGCATATTTGCACCGCATAACTCTATTTCTATATTTTATTGCTATTTGTTGAGAATATTTAGATCGGAAATTTTCAGGTATATTGGACAGCATGTTTAAAACTTTGGCTTCATAGTTAGTATCGCCTGTAGCTTCTAACTTCTTACGCCTTGACGTTTTTCGCCTAAACATCTCGCTGTCGTAATATAATGCTACGATATATGCGTTTGGTTCACGTTTACAAACTTGACTCATAAGATTTGGATAATATTGTGTCATCTCAGATAGGGTACTTATCGTGTCGACAGAAAAGAACTGAGATATTCGCAAATGATTTTTGCGTCGGCCTATCTGCCACATATACAAATATGCGTCTGGAATCTGTATCTTGTGTTCGTGTAAGTAAAGCCAAACGTCAGAGTCGTGCCAGTCGTATATCGGCTGAATGAGATTGTATTTCCTTAGAGATATGGTTTTGCTTTTCAAGTGATTTTCAAAGTTATTTCGGCGTTGGATAGACTCAAATACGCGAACACCTACCATATTGATACCATCATTTACACGCCGTAGAAATTGTTGATAAGTGTCCACGCGGGGTCGCAGCAGTGGGTGGCTTCGGATTGCGAAAGGCGGAGGGTCTCTGATCCACTTTCCGCGCTTGAATCTATCCCAACAGATGAATGATTCATCGTTTTCAAGTGAGTTAAGGCAGGAGTGATGACGGACTTCCAAAGCGAACCAGTCAAAAGACGCTGCGCCCAGAGAAAGGGTATAATCGCGCCAGTCCATAACAGTTTTTTCAACGCATGGAAATATTGCCTCTTCATCAATAAAGACCATATATAGCTTCTTAATGTCAATCTTGCCATGTGTATATAACTCCGTTGTCAAGTGCGCAAGAGTCAAGCTATCTTTACCGCCCGAAAAAGACATATACACTTTTGCGTAAGTGTCAAAAATATTTATAATGCGCTGCCGCGCCGCTGTTACAACATCTGCGTTAAGCTCACGGTTAATAATCATCTATTATCGTTCCGCATTTAGGACATACTATTACATATTCATCTGTGCTGCCTTTCGGTATAGTTTTGGGTGGTTCGTTGTCAGATTTCTTTCCGAAATTACCGATATAATCTTCTGTAAGTTTGTCAAGCCCCGCGGATATATCCTTAAGAAAGTTACTATCAAAACCCGGCACGTCAAAATCATCGAAAGTTTTGAGTATCTCAGTTATTCCTTTGTAATCGTCAACACCAAGGTCAAATATCTTATTATCCGAAATCATAAGTTTAAGTTTTTGGTCGCGTGTCAGATTCGGGATTCTATACGCCTGTATAGTCGGCTCATTGAGCATCAGGAATGCGTCAAGCAGGCCATTGCCGGCAAGCACAATGTTATCTTCGTCAATGATGATAGGCCGCGTTTGGCCGAACATTTTAACTGCGCGGCAAAGCTCCTTCAATTGAACTTCGGGATGTTTGCGGACAGATATGTCCGAGCGTTTCAATTCGTCAAGGATGATAGTTTCTATTTTCATACGGCAACGGTTGCGGCTAACATTTGATGCGTGTCATCTGTAGGGCCGAAAACCGAATCGGGATGAAATACCACGATGTCCATTTTGTGATGGTCTGTGTGGAAGGAATGGATAGAATTTTTTGGAATGATAAAAATATTACCAGTCTCCATAAGCTCAAAAAATCCGTTAGACTTACAAATGCCAAAACCCTTAATTATAATTCCCGCGCGTAAAGATGGATGTGTATGCGGTGTCTGGTCAATCAACGGGGGAAAATGCAGATAATTGAGGCAGGGATTACCAAGTTTTAAAGGCGCTATAATCGTTGTATCTGAGCAGCCGTTAATATATCTGAGCCTGCCGGTTTTTTCTATTGGGCCGCCTACAGTGAATATCCCTGTGAATGTCTTAATGTTGCAATATAGGGCGCGGCAATTGAAATAGCTGACTGTGCTACATTCCGGCAGACAGGTATACATACCAGTTGTCAAATTGTAAGAATCATTAATGCGGAGAGTTCCATTTTGTATAGCAACGTATGATGTGCCGGATGGCGTTATAATGTGCCCCGAACCGTCAAGGGCGCGAACCGATACGGCTTTGTCATCGTATGTGTCTGTGATTGAAATGCCGCTCATGCTTAAGCTGCCACAGCGCGGTTAATTATTCGGGCCTTTTCAAGGTTTTCATCCATGAACCAGTATTTATAGCCGTCGCCAAGGTAAAGATATTGACGGGAAATTTTGTAAAAAAGTTCCCACTCTCCATGTTCGCGGATAGCGCTATGCAACGCTAAAAAGATTTCCTCATTATTAGGGCTACGCACAATGTACCAATGCGGCCACTGGGGCATTGTCTTGGCGTATGTCCAGTGGATATTATCAACCGAACGCCGGAGATTGTGAAACTCCATGCCGGTTATGATACCGGCGCGGCAAATGCGGATAAAGCGGATAAGCGGGATATTAATTGACAAAAAGTGAGTACAGTTTTGAGTACACTTTGATAACAAACTGCTTGCTTATGCTATCAGCTGATAGTATATTGTAACAGAAGCTCACGGGAGTTTCACCGCGAAGCGCAAAAACAAAAAAGAAAAGGGGTTCAAAATGGGATTTAGAAAGTGGAAGCCAAGTAAGGCAGCGATAGCAGAGTGGAAGGCAAAAAAAGAAGCTGCCTAAGCTAAGAGTAACATAGATCTTGATAGTGATAGTGTATACCTAATGATTCAAGGCATGTATGTTCGCCTATCTACCCATCGCATGGAACTATCCAAACGCCACGATGATACTCGTATAGGCGGCGCTATTAACCGGTCAGACGTACAAGCATCCTTTATATGTGCAAAACTTGATAGGCCGGAATTTAAAGCTGAAATCAGGCGTAAGATAGATGCCTGCGAATCGCTTGAATACGTCTTCGGACGGCCAAACGAGGTGAAATCATGCGTAGCATAGCCGATTTGCGCACACGCGCATTAATACACCTATCAGCGGCCATAGCAGGCCGCATAACATCTGATAAGGTGCCGGTAACGACAGACGCTCTTAACCGCTTAGTAGGCGCTATGATGGCCGCAGGGATGGAAGAAGAAACAGCACTGCGCCGCGTTATAGATAGCGAAATAGTTGTCAAAGATAATGATTTGATACTACTTGACGGCAAGGGTAATGCTGTTGCCGGATATAGGTTATTCGATAAATAAATACGGCACAGTTACATACTATAATTTTACAAGGAGAAAAATATATGGAAAGCTTCATATCGCCGGAAGATTTCTTGGTCAAACATCCTGACTGCAAATTAGACAAATTCAGTGACGGTGTGTATCGTATTATTGATGGTAAAACACGAGGATTTAGATTAGTGCGACAGGGTGCAGATGGTGCTCACTGGAAAATTTATCAAAACCCAGTAGCTATATGAAAAAACGACACTCCGATTGCAAACGCGCAGATGGATTCTGCGCGCTTTGCGAACTATCATCCGGTAGAACCGATTGCCACGGGCTTAATATACCTAACTTGCTCTATTGTAGGCAATTAAAAGGCTGGACGCTTAGGCAGTTATCGTCAGATACCGGCATTAAGATTGCGGCTATACAGCAGTGGGAAAGCGGCCGTAGGTCTATTGGCAATGCGTCAGCCGTCATGGTTGCCAAAATAGCTAAAGCCCTTAGTATATCTGTTGAGGAGTTAATCAGGGATTAAACTTGAACCCCGCATCAAATAGGGGCTTTGTGAAGCAGTGGATTACCCAATCAATACCACTGCATAATGTGCCATTTACATTGTATAGATATGGTGGATCACCGATAGCATTTTCTTCTACTTCTGTAGATTCAACTTCCCACCCGTCATCATATTTTGATTTCAAGATATATCCTATCTCTTTAGGTGATTTATGAGGTTTTAACGGATCATTTTTGTAGTATGTTTGTTCATATAACCTTAATGATTCAAAACCATCCTCGCGTCTTTCATATTTAACACTAAATTGCGTACCATTAGCGACACGAGATATTACAGTTGATAACTCCAAAAGGTTATTACAGCAATTTGGATTATTTTTGTTGAGAAGCTTCCCTACAAAATTCAAAAGTCCCATATATTACTCCTTATTATCGTTATCTAACAAATATTCAGCCGCAAAACTCTTAATTAGCGCATCTACAATCCCCCGTTTTTCAGGTGGGAGTGTTTCGTATACGTGCATGATAGCCGGGTTGCCGCCGCGCTTTTCGGCAATATCGCGTAATCCTTTTTCGTCAACAAACTTCCAAAACTTCGCCATTGTCTTAGATGACGGAGCATTTCGACCGCTCTCAATATAATTTAGGCATTGAGAGCTTATGCCAATAGCTTTAGCAAGTTCTGTTTGTTTATACCCTAACGCATATCGGACACGCCGTATCATAGCTCCATTATCCATTCATACCACCTTCTGTATATTGAATATACGTTCAAGATTTAATAAAAGCAAAGAGAATTTAATTAAACCCTAAATATTTTAGTGTTTTATAAAAAAGTTGTTGCATTTATTAAAATATTATGTTATATTATATATGAGGGCGGTAAACAGGAGAACAATAAACAAAAAGGGGGTGTTAAATGCTGATAGGACAATATGTTAAAACTCTGAGATTTTGCAGGATCAAAATTGATGCGGTGTTTAGCGCAGATGCTAAAGAGGCCGCAGTCAGCGCCGGATTTACAGAACCAACACATTATCAAGACATAGATTGGATAGTGTACGGGAAAAGTATCGGACAAAACAGAATGATCTTCGCAGCGGTTGGTCGTGAGTAACAATACCTAACCGGCGGCCTTAGCGCCGCCAGAATTGGATCTTAAAATGTCAAATGACAGATTTATACCCGAATGGGCGAATTTCAAAAGGATTAAGACTTTGGCCGCGGAACTGGCGAACAGTGACTATAATCCTATCAAGGAAAAAGCCAAGGCTTTGGTTATTGAGCTTACAGACGAAGAAAAAACATGCAGGAGTACCGTCATCGCCCTTACCGACATTATCTACGGCAGGGCTGACAGCGATAAATGCTCAGATTGGTGGACGGCTAATAATCTGCGCAATGTCGTCAGTGCTTACTACTTTGGGATTGAGATGGCGCAGCGTCGCTGTTATGGGATGTAAAATTTAAGTTTATATAAATATAAGACGATACTAACATTCACACATTGGAGATATATGTATTTCACAAACCCTCAAACATTGGAAGACCTTAAACAGCAATACCGGGCGCTTGCGCTCAAGCACCACCCCGACAAAGGCGGTGATACGGCCATAATGCAAGCCGTATCCGCCGAATATGAGCAGCTTTTCGAGAGGCTCAAAGATACCCACCGGAATAAGGACGGTCAAATTTACACCGCTTCGGCGCCCTCAGACGAAACCGCCGCTGAATTCGTTGCCATCATCAACATCTTGATGAAATTGGACGGCCTGATTATCGAAATCTGCGGCCGCTTCCTGTGGCTAACTGGAAACACCAAAACGCACCGGAACACCATTAAGGGGCTCTCCTTCCGGTGGAGCCATAACAAGCGCGCTTGGTATATGCCGCCGAAAGGTTATCGCAAGATCTCACGGACTGACTGGACGCTTGCCGATATTCGCCACCGCTTTGGTTCAGACGCCGTGTTTTCGCAAGGAGCAGATAAAATAACAGATGATTTAGTGGCAGCTTAATTTTAACATGAGAGGAGTATTTATGATGTTTGACGGGCAGCAAGTTTTATCGCGTTACCGAGAATTTATAGGTGATGATCATTTTTTTGCGATGATGCGAATGAAAGGCTTTGATCACATACCCTTAACCGGCGAATTCCCACGAGAATTTTGGATGGATAAATTTTCGACAATTGACGAAGATTTCAAACTTTAATAACAGATGGGTAAACCATCGGAAAGTAGATAGTATTATGACAAAGAAGAAGACTACTACGGCCGCGAAGAAAGCGCCGGCCAAGAAGACCAAGACGGCGGCGAAGTCCCCCACGAAAAAGACTGCTGCCAATAAGACAGCGGCGGTGAAAAAAACATCGTCGGCGAAAAATCCGGTCGGGACATTTGATCCCTCTGTTTCAATTGACCGTATTATTGTTGTATCGAATATACGCAAATATGAAGTGACGCAAGAAAACGATCCCGCTCTTGCTGACCTTGCAAGCAGCATAAAGGCGTATGGCATACTTGAACCGCTTCTGTTGCATGCGGTTGATGGCGAAAACAGTTATGCAGTTATTGCCGGACACAGGCGCCTTTGCGCGGCCAAATCCGTGAAGAAAAAAGATGTCCCTGCCGTCATATATACCGGATTATCGGATAAGCAAATTCTTGAAATGCAGTTGTCCGAAAACCTGAACCGCAAGAATCTGAGACCTACAGAAGAAGCTACTGTTTATGAGCGTATGCATTCGGAGCTTGGTTATACGCACGAAGAAATTTCTGCGCGAATAGGCAAGAGTGAGAGGCATATACGGCGCTACATCAGGCTTTTGTCTCTGCCGGAGAAATTCCAAAGCAAAATTGACATCGGCGACATTAGTTTAATTAAAGCTGAGATGTTATGTTCCTTGCAGCCTCATATCTTGGACTCAATAGCCAACGGGGCTTACAGCTATCTGCTCAACTCAAGTTGCTCAGGCGGTGAATTTTCAGAAGCTATTAAGCGATACTTTATGAAGGATTTGAGTGGGTATATAAAGTTTGACCTTAAGAAAGAGTATCAGGATGAAGAGGGTAACACATATCCACCATGCGCAAAATGCGCCAGTAAGAAGCAGGGCGAACTTTTTGAAGAGTTCGCAAATTATGACGCCTGTCCGAATCCCGATTGCTACCGCGCAAAAGAGGAGATTGTAGAAGAACAAGAGTATAAGAACTCCGTGAGTGATGATGACGACGACGACGACAACGATTTCCAAGAAACTCCTGAAGAGATGGAAGCACGACAGAAGCGAGAAGAAAAGTGGGAAAAAGAGAATCAGAAGATTGCCATTAAAGTTGAGTATTACATTCAGCGCAAAACTGAGAAAGGCTTTTCCGCAACCGATTATTTTTATAACGATGATGACTCGCTTGGCGGAAGTTATTGTAATCAAAATGATATTTTAAATGAATTGTATGTCAAGCATGTCGGAAAGACCGAAGAGCAGTTGAAACAGAGCGGTACGTATGAGGAGATCATTAAAGCCAAGGCAATTTACAATATATACTTAGACACTGACTATAGTGACGAAGATGACATAGCCAAATGGATCGGCTGTGATAAATACCCCGAAGAACCTACTGAAAGTGAAGAGCCTTCCCATGCGGATGAAGAGGTTACTAATAGCGATGAGGTTACCGAGGAAGATACGGAATAGGCTCCATTTATAACATAACAATCTCCGGCAGGGGAAAGTCTACCTCTGCCGGATTTCTCACTAAAAACAATAAGAAAAGGCGGTCAGGGATGACATACGGATATGTTAGAATTTCAACAGACAGACAGGATTATGATAATCAGAAGTTTGAGATTGAAAACTTTTGCAAACGTCAGAATATCGAAATTGACGAATGGATAGAGGAAATTGTATCGGGAACCAAAGATCCTAAAAAGCGTAAACTTGGTAAGCTCTTAGAGATTGCCAAGGCTGACGATCTAATTATATGCGGAGAGATCTCCCGCCTTGGCCGGTCAATGTTTATGATAATGGATATTTTGAAAGGCTTGTTGGAAAAAGAAGTAAAGGTATGGACTATTAAGGACAACTACCGGCTTGATAACAGTATGCAAAGCAAGGTCTTGGCGTTTGCTTTCGGTTTGGCCGCAGAAGTTGAAAGGGACATGATCAGCAAGCGGACAAAAGAGGCTCTTGCGCGTAAGCGCGAATTGGGTATTCATTTGGGTAGACCTATGGGAGCCAAAAATTTAAAGACAAAGTTGTATGACAAGCGGGAAACTATAACTGATATGGTGACGCGCGGACACTCTATAAGCGAGATCGCAAGGCAGATTGAATGCAGCCGTGATACTTTACGTAAAGAAATTAAAATAATCGGTATAGATCACACCTCATACCAAAAAATACCTATGATCTATGCGCTGCGCGGGAGCGTATTAGATAACAAGGCCGATACCGTAAAAATACTGATAGATAGAGGCAAGGCAATATCTGATATAGCTATGATAATGAAAGTCCATTGGGTAACGGTTGACAAGTTTTTAAAGAAGAGAGGTTGGGCAACAAACAGAGACGCTATTGGATTGAGTGAACTACAATATCGTAAATATGTCCGGTCAGTTACTAAGAAGTCCTTAAATCTTAGCTGCTGCTTAAATTGAAAGGGTTGATAATATGAACAAATGTGTCTGTGAGATTGAGTTTGAATGCGGCGCCGGTGACGATCAAAAGTCATGTGATTATTTTGTAGAAAAATCGGCTGTGTATCCTGACTCATGCACTTACAAAACTGAATATGATAACTGTGATTGCAAGCATGCTAAGGAAGACGCATGGATTGAGAGGATTGGATGAGAATACGCATTGGTAAATCAAACAAAGCTGCTTCCGATGAGGCCATTAAATTGTTAGATGATATTATGGGCCGGATGAATAAGACACCGGATAAGGAAGAGGTCATCTTATCAAAGGAGATGCGTGAGCAAGCGAAGCCGGCAAGCGGTAACTAAGGAGTATGAGCTTGTCAAGCTGATTAAGCAAGCGTCTGGCGGACAGTATCACTCATGGCAAGTTTGGGATGACTTTATCTATATGGCTGCGGCTGCACTGTCGCAGCCATTAGATTTTGAAATTATGCTTTACTATTGTGTGAATTTCTACGACAGTTTTTTCAATTTCATGCACATCGCGCTGCAAAATAGAAAACTCTCCTTTGTCTATCTGACCCTTTTCTATAGCTCCCAGACGGCCAAATACTTCCATATCCTGAGTGCTGTGCTTTTCGATGTGTTTATCAAGAGAGGTGCCAACTCCTTTAGATTCCTTGATTGCTTCGTTAATTCTTTTATCTAAATCGGAATATTGAGTATCCCTCTCCAACTTTCGGAGCTTAGTCCGTTCAATTTCTGACTCTTCTTTTGCGTCAATAAGTTTTTTGGAGTTACCTGAAATTTTAATTATCCATAGAGAAAGCACGGCAACTGCACAAACCATAAATAGAGCCATAACCTGATAAGGCCCTTCTATGTTTTGAACAATATTTGCCAATTCATGGATCTCATCCATATGCCTCCCTTAAACGGTTGCAAGTTTTGATATAGCTTCGCACCAGAACTTACTCCAAGTAACTCTATGAGGCTTACCCGGGCGCCAATTACGTATATAATATTGCCAAGCTGCTTCTTCGTTTTCAAGCGTTGGTTCCGGTAAGGCTCTTGGATCCGTCCAGAGCAGAAGACGGGCGTATATACAGGCCAGAGTGTCCTCATAAGCAAGCGAAGCCCAAACAGCGTCACGGCTGATGGAGCCAACGAACCTACGTGCGAACAACTGAGCGCGATCCTGTGTTGAATGATGGCTCAAGACACCTACCACGCCGCCGCCCGCCTCAAACTGCCATAGGCCGCGAGCAGGGCCGCGGGTAAATTGACCGGTAATAATCTGAAACCGGTGCTGTAAACGGCTCTCCTGCATTCCTATTGCGTACAGCATAGCCCTTGCTTGCGGTGAAGACCGGATGCCGTGCGGTTCCAGTTCGGCAAGTGCAGGGTCTATAATGTCGGTAAGGACATTGATCGTTTTGGGCGGCGTGTATGCCAGTTTCAAAATTTCGGCCATGGCCGGATCAAGTATGTTTCGTAATGCGTCAAGCGTTATCATATATTACTCCTTTCAATTCGTGTAACAAGACGAATCAGCGCTTCCGGCACTGCCCGGTATTTGCGCTATGGAGCCGCCCGTATATAATACTGAGCACCCCTGAAGCACGTACTTAGCTCCATTTGTAATATTGCCGCTAAAGGTTGTACCGGATACGATAGCGGATGAATTAAATTGGGCGTAGAAAACGGCTGAAGAAGCGGCGCCGTTAACCACAATGTTCGCATTTTCAAAGTTTACAGTAGAACATTTTTCGATGTGGAACATATTAACAAAATTGCCGCTAATATCAATCACGGAGTTATTATCTGATTGGGTTAGAATACCGCCATTGAATAAAAGTATTCCGTAGTTACCCGTGTTCGATACGATTTTAAGAGTTCCCTCTACGAAGGTTCTTGAATTACCAACAAACAATAAACTCCACTTATTGTCTGAAGATATGGTTAGATCACCAAGTTTAAGAATGTTCATTGTGTCAATATATACATCCGATACAATAGTATTATCTCCATTGCCGGTTAGATGAACCATATTGAGGCCGCTGATTGTTCGGTTAATAGTTATACCGGGATAATTACCATCATCCATTTTAATTTTAAGAGTGTTTGCGCACTTAAAATCGCAGTTAGCTACTACCCAATCGTAAGCGATCTGCGGTGTAGCAAATGGTGAATCAAGGCCGCCTGTTGCGTCATTACCGGTAGTAGATACATTGAGTGTTAAATCTGAATATATCGGTATTCTGCCGCCTTCTATCATCTGCCAAGTTACTTTTGTCAAAATACTCCCTTGTTAAGATTAAACGATATAGTCAGGCATAGGAACGGTCTTGCCGTTGAATCCGGGAAGCCTGCCGTTTTCTGTTGTCCATCCGTTTGCGTTTGTAAATAGGCCGCCAAGAGTACCGTCCGCTTTGATAGCCGCAGCTGAAATATCGGCCCCATCGGGACTATTAGGCCCTTTATTACTCCAATTATTATTACCATGAGAGTTTAAAGTCTCTGTGTATGCATAGCAGTTATTAATTGACACCATTAAACGAGAAATTCTATAGCCCCCATCAATTATACTGTGTAAAGATACGCAGCTTGATATATTAAGTCCCTGTGTAGAGTCAACTGCTATTCCAACCGCATTATTTGAAAAGTTACCAGTGATCTTCCCAACGCTGTAGCAATTAGTAATAGTAGTATAGCTTTCTAAAACTCCAGTAGAAGACCCTGAGGCTCCTATTATGCTTCCCAATGTGAAGTTACCGGACACATTACCTATTGTATAGCAATCTGATATTTGGGAGTTGTAGGCCAATCCTGCTAAAATACCGCATGTACTATCACCTGTTATATCTGCATTTTCAATGCCTAAATTTTTAATTTGAGCGGATGAAATAAAACCAAATAACCCTATTATACTTGTGGTAGTGTTGATAAGTAAGTTACTGATAACATGGCCTCTACCGTCAAAAATTCCACTAAAGACAGCGAGGCCTGTGTTAGATGCTACCCCGATAGGAACCCAACCTTCCCCATTTGAATATCCTAATAAGTTAATATCACCTGTAAGCATTACAGTCTTACCCTCAAAACTATCTGCCGGTAAATCCTCAAATGTTCCATTGACAATAGATGCAAACTCAGCAAGCTCCTCAGCAGTTCCTATCTTATAGTCATCACCTTCGGTATTATCTAAATACCAGTGCGGAACCTTTGGCGCCGGATAAAGCGTACGCATATCAATAGCTATTCCCGCGGGCGGTGGTTCACTAAAGACTACCTTCGGTACAGTATCGCTCATGTCAATCGTATAGTCTCTGCCCCAACTCTGAACCACACCGTTGAACGTAACCAATATAGTTCTTGCATGGCTTTTAGTCAGGCCGCGGAATTGAAAATCAGTAGTGATACCGTCGCCAAAACTGCGGGCTGAAATAGGTTCCTGTTCAAGATATTTTAGCCATTCGTCTCGCGTTACAAGGGCCAGTGACGTGTCAACTACTAACTCCCAGTTACTTACATCCAAAACTTCGATTGTAACCCTGATTATCTGCGCGGTGGAACCACCCTCAGAAATCAGAGGCTTATACGACGCAGGCCAGTTAGATACGGCAATAACATTACCAGAAGCGTCAATTACAGAAGCTTCACGGATCCAGAATCCGCCGACATTTTCCGGCACAATACATTCAGCAATGAGCCAGAACGGATTATCAGGATCAACGTAAATTCTATTGATATTCACGCGGTATTTTTCGTTCCATAAATCCGCTTGGCCGGTTTGCGGTAAGTCACCCTGCCTGTTACCGTTGCCGTCTATCCAAGTATGACCTTCACTGTCACCAACGGCCATTTGTGCTATTTGGCCGGACGGGCCGCCGTTGTAAGCATTAACGGATATACTCTTCCCATAGGGTGTAAGCACTGAGCCAAAAATCTGATCTGCCATATTTATTCCCCCTTAAAGATTTTACCTGACGTCTGTGATAGACGTAGATTGCAAGTTGCAATGACAGTCTCCATTTCTTGTACCTTTTCCTGCACCCATTGTTTGTTACTCATTTTTATCCTTTCTATATGATTATTTTGTATATATGCACCACAAGTCATATGCGAAACCAGTACCGCTTGTTGGAAACTGAAATTGCCATCTAATATTATTGTTTGACAAAAACAATATCGCCTCTTCGCCAAAAGCATTGGTGCCCCACGCCCTTTTGCCGGCGCTCCCTGTTCCGCCTCTACTATACCAACCGCCTGCTGATATAATGTTAATATTTGTTGTCCTCGGATGATCTATTTCAAAAAAATTATTTGATCCGGACGGTGATCCGGTTTTTCGTACGCCAAAACTGCCATCCGGAAACGCTATCTCTTGATTGACGGGCCATAGATGCGGGGACATGGCAAGCCACGGATTATAACTAACGCGGGAATCATCAAAGGATAGTGTTAATGCGCCCCTGTCGAGATACCACCCGTTGATACCTATTATCATACCGTTTGCTAATTGCACAGACGCATCGTTAAAATCATTACCGTGTCTAACAGCCAATATAATGCCGCGTCTTGTTTGTAAAAACAAGGAAGTATTTTGGTAACTATCAACATAAAGAGTAACACCTGAACCGGGAGACTCATTATTGGTATCAAATGTTGCAAATAAGCAATCCCACCTCCGAAGCGGTATACGTGTCCACCCTGCACCACCTGTTGTCGGAGTTGATCCAACAGCATTACCATTTATACGGAGCAGTGCGGGTCTATTTGTAGCATTAACAGGATGTTTAACCAAGTCCTTATATCCGGTTGAGTTAGCAATAGGCCGCATCAATGGCAATACGAGAGCAATACCGTTAGCGCACTCTAAAAACGCAGTTGTACTTTCAGCATCTCTTACCCACCAAGTACCCATGAATATTACTGTTGCAGCATTTGATTTTAACAATGGGACAAAAGGAAACTCATAATTATTTGCGATATCGCTTAGCCCGGGGCTGGCATCCCAATCTACCTTATTTTGCCGATCATCTCTGTAAGGGATATTAGTAATAGGCGCACTTACCTGACTTACATTTGATATTGATTCTATGTCATTAGAATGTCCAACTACTCTCAGGGATACGGCGCGGACATTGCCGCCGCCATGCCATAACCATATGTCAATAGTTCCATTTGCAACACCGCCATTATATACAAGCCTTACAAAGTCGTCTGCGCGAGATCCAGAATACGCGCAATAATTATTGTTAGTTGCTGACGTAGCTCTATTGTCAGAGGAGATGGTAATGTCGAATGTCGGACGTACCTGTGAGCTTAAGGAGTGTTCGAGCATAATACGAACACTCCGATTTGTGCCGTTAGGCCTAAATCTAAAAGCAAGGTTCCAAGACCCAAGCACTACAGTAGCTTGATCAAGCCATTTAGTGCCCATGATAGCTAAAACGTTTGCTTCTGTGGGAATGGCGGGTATAGCGTGCCTGTGATCAGCACGGGCGAAGTTAGGAGATGTGCCCTGTGTAACTGTTTGGGTTAGCGCGGGAGTGCTGATGTCTGCTCCGATTGGCAGCTCTGACCTATCGACCTTATTATTGATTTGACTTTGTAAACTTTGAGCGGTACTCTCTAATGTTGAAACTCTGCTCTTAATGCTGTCCCATCCGTTGACACTTAATACACCATTGTAATTCACATATCCCGTTCCGTCTGCGATACTGCTGTATATACCGCCAAGGACTGACTGCGTAGCAATAGCAAGCTCAAAATTCGGTTCAACAAACCACTGTTGAACTCCACCTACATCAGCACCAAACGTATATCTCCTATTATTTTCATCTAAGTTGACAATATGAGAACCATCTATAGGCTGCGAACCCTTAGATGAGATCCAAGCGTTTGTGAGATCAGATTGAGATGGACTCTGACCCAAAGACGCAAATACATATCCGGCGCCTTGCAATCCGGCTATATCAACAATCGCTTTTTGCAGTGCCTGATATGTTTCGGGATTCATAACGCCCGATATATCTTCGTTGATAACTGGAAGCGGATAAAGATATGTGCTTGTAACTCCTGTTTTCAGGTTTGTATAATCAATGGATAGCTTGACAGTTGACTCGTTAGCAAGTACCGCCATATTAGCTTGAATCTCTATATCAAGCGAATTATTAATTTTATCAAGTTCAGCGGCCAGATCTACTACGTCAGATATTGAATGCTGATGACTGGACGGAAAGCCTTTAATAAATCTGTACGTCCCATCATTTACCCGTGCGACTAATTCGCTTGTATCAGTTGCAAAACCGAACATACCAATACGGATACGATCACCGTTAAAGTTACTCTTTATGTCTAATACTCTTATTACATCAGCGTTCATATAACCATCCAATTTCTTGAATTGTTTCCGGCATATCACCGGACTCATTCATAATATCACTGTCACCAGTTTCCTGAATGACAATTCTGAGCGGTAATACCCTTCCGGTCACTGCGCCATACATCCCCACTGCTACATATACCGGAAAAGTCTGCTCGCTTCCGCGTGATATTTGCGGTAATACATGTCCCACCTCAACAGACTGGAATGCGTGAGCCAGATATACTTTCGCTCTCCATGCCATGATAGCCTGAATCTTGCGGAGATAAGACCGTACATTTTTTAGGTTATTTACAATACGTACAATATCTTCCTGTAAACCCTCATATGATCCCTTTTGAGAAGTATCAACAAAAACCTCAAACTCATAAGGAGCCATTCCCTGCGCTATACCCTGTGGTTCCCACCACTCTACAATATCAATGGGCATATTAAGCATTTCGCCTATTTTTCCTATAGCCCAACGTGTTCCTTTATGCCAGTGCAGCTGTATGGCTAATTTTACAAGACCGCGTTTTTCTTCAATATTTGAAGTGAGTGAGTAGCCCTCATAATACCCAATATTCCACTGCCAAGCCAAATTATCCAATGCCTGTTCATCTAATTCGTCAATTCGGCTGTAAACAAGCATACTTTTTAAGCGTTCGTCAAAGCTCTCAAATAGCTTATCAAGACATTCAGAAGCGGCCTTAAATTTAGGGTCGTCCTTAACGCTTGACGGAAGCAAATCGTTGAACTTAAAATTTGACAGTGTTACGCTCAAAGTTAGTCCCTTATACAACGCGGCGGACAGGTTTTCCACCAGTTGCCAGAAAAGAATATTTTTAGCTTTTGACAATACGGTAAAATCACGTTATAAATTTCCTTATCTACTAATTGTCTGCATTCAGAGCAGTTTCGCGGCTTTTCAGTTAAGTCATCAGCCCACGCCTGTACGCAATCATTCACCTTCAATACCGCCTACTATTATTTCACTGCTCTCTATATGCGCCACGGTATCAAAACCAAGTCGTGTAAATTCAAGGCCGGTTAATTCAATGCGCTTTGCGCCTGCCTCTCTACAGCGTCTAACGAGTTCATCAGGATTTATGTCGCGGCCTATCCGCTCAATCTGCCACGTTTCATATCGACTAACCGCTGTCTTTATCCGCTCTTCAATTTGAGCGAATTCTACGCCCTGAGTTGACGTAATAAACCACTTGATAGTGTAGTTAATTGGTTCAGTCTTTATCGGCTTCACATTCACTTTATCAGTAAGCGGCCGGACATTCTCCACGTTAAGAGCCTCAATAACCGCATTAATTTCCGCGCCGTCTTCCTGTGGAATGCCGCCGCCTTTAAGCATTACGAAAACATCAACTTCACCAAGCCTCTCACCGTCTCTATCTTCGGGCCCTACAATGGTTGCATCGCCGATATTTCCGTGGGCGGTAAGCGTATAAAACAGATATGCAAGCCGTGCTCCGGCTGTAGAGAATCGTCCGGGAGACTGTCGCGTGCGGTTACGCAAACTTTCATCGTCTTCAATATCTGAACCGCCTGTTGTTTCAGTTATGTTCTCCACAGAGTTAACAAAAGCCACAACGTCAACAGCCCTGTTAATTTGAGCGGAAATAAGTCCATTAGCTTCTACTCCATTAGTTAAGCATGTGGCTGATACATCTCCGTACAACTGGCCGGCAGGGATTAGCAGGAGTGTATCAGTGGCAAAAAATATGCGGCCGTCCGCTGTTGCGCGGGTGCCTTGCGGAATAGCTGTAGCAACCTGACGCAATTCAGATAATGAATAACGAAGCACCGTTTTAGCAGGGAACGCCTGTAATCTAAAAACAGCAAGAAGCTCCGAAAGAGCTTCTAAATATGGTCCTGTAGAAGTGCGGAGGAAGTTTTGCTTTTGGTTCCAATCCATCACTGCGTTTTGTATAGACATAGGAAACGCAAGCGTATATAGGAGTAAGCGCATTGGATCACCGGGATATAGTGGGCGGTTTAGCGCACCCTCTGCCATAGTTATAATAGCGTCAATCACCTTGCCTGTATCTACATCTGCCAACTGATTTTGACGCTCAATAATATCCACTATTGCTGATATAAAGAGTTGAGCCTCTGCGGTAATAGAGATCTCTGTAGTGCTCTCCCAGAGCGCATTTAGTGACGCTGTGATATCATCTCTATCAATCATACCGAGCGCAAAATACGGCAGCTTATTAATGGCTTCATCGTCTAAACTCATAAGAGCGCCCCTTCCTTAATCGTATATCTCACAATCGGAATAACTTCTCCATTGCTCAGATTGCTCTCCTGAAAACTGATGCTTGTTATCTCCGCTCTTGGCTCATTGCTGTTAATCTGATTTGTTAAGTCCATAATCAGACTGGCCAGAAGCGTATTAACAGGCATATCTATAATATCAGTATTAATCCCAAATAATCTGTCTAATACAAGTGAACCGCGCCATGTCGTTATGATGGTACGTATGTTCTGAGCAATCTCACGCTCAACAGGGGGATTGATCTCTATCTCTGTCAGCGGATGCCCTATTATTTCAAATTCTTTTCTGCTCATTATTTCCATCCTGTAAAACTGCGTTCTGGAACTCCATTTTTGGCCGCGTCGCTTGCTGTCCCTGTACCCGGAAGTCTTTCAGGCCCGCCTCTACCTGTAAAGTTTCTGTTCAATTCATCCTGACGCAGTTTTTGTGCTGATACAGTTGGTAAACTGTCAACATATTCGCGTAATGACAAAGCTACCTTCATTACGGATGGACGGCCATGAGACCAGTGAAGCTCATCACCTTCACAACTACGGATCGTAAACAAGCCATGATTTTTTCCGCTCAGATAAACCGGCTTAGGTTGACCGCTTTCACAGGCTTCTTCTATCTTTTGGTAAGCGGTTAAAGGTTCAACTCCAAGCGTGGCATGAAGCGTCATCTCAAAATCTAAACTCTTTAGATCACGGCCAACAAATTCGCTCACCGGTGGGCCGTTAATAACTTCATGCTCAATGTGTCTGCCAGATGATTGACGTACTAAATTTTCAAAAGTGTGTACCCAAAAACTTGATGCGGCAAATATTATATCTCCAATAAATCCTACAAACGGAGTTAAGGATAAAGCCTTGGCAAGCGCAATCTCTGCCGGATTGCTAATTATACTGCCAACGGTGGTAGGGCCTAATATATTACCCAATGTTATATTAGATGGTAGAGGGTTAAAGATCATGATATATTCCCTGTGCCGGTACCTGTTACAGGGCCGCCGGTTGCGCTTGTTCCGGTAACAGTCGTTGAAACTAAAGCATTCTGTGTAATTTCAGCAATTACAGCCGCGGCGTTTGCATCACAAATAGCTCTAAGTAAACTATCATCTTCAGGAGAAAATGAAGCTTTTAGATTGTTAAGCATTCGCGCACTTAGACTGCTTACAGACATCGGCATAATCTTAATCCTTAAAGCGCCGTCTTTGTCGTATTAGACGGATTCAAATGAAAGACTCCATATACAGGGCATGGGCTTTTAGCGTGAATTACGCCCTCAGACGCACCCTGACCTAAGTTTACGGACGAACAATTTAAATTACACGCCGAACTTTGAACATTCAAGGTCTCAGAAGTAATATCAAAGTCAGACTCAGTCCCAACAACAATACCATCCTTAACAGAAACTGATAGGGTACCACCATTCTCTCCTTGTATATCTATTTCAGCATTACCTTTAATATTGACGGTTAGCTTATGCTCTTTTCGGTCATATTCAAAGATAGTGTCATCTTCGTATTTAGTATAATGTTTATCTTGATCAACAATTGGCGGAACATCTTTAACGTTATAAATAGAAAAAGCTATAAACCCGGCAATAGGGCCATTGCCTAAGAATATACACGCTACAAGTTCTCCTATGTCAGGCATCTCATAGCTCTTATTCTTTAGCGTCCAACGCTGCGCAACCATAAGCGGGGCAGATACCATATCATCAGCATCGGGAAATTTAACGCGCGCCGTGCAAGTATCAGGGTCGGTGCTTACCACTTCACCTACGCGAAATATGCTGCGAAAAGCCGCCGCTGTTTCTGCATTCATATTAATATCCTAAGGTTCCACGTAGTGTTAATTCCGTGTTATAACCTGCTGAAACGCTGTAACTATGCACAATTTCCTCTATATTCCATATGACAGAATCCCACCGCTGAAAGCCAGATACGTTCACATTCATACCGCTGTATAAGTCAGGCCGGCCCATGAGCGATACAGAGCCTCGCACTTGACGCATATTCTTATTGCGCAGCGCGGCACGGGCAACAGCCTGAGCCTCCGCAAGACTTGTGACCGGTACGTTTAATTTCAAAATTTGCCCGACTTCCGGGTCAGGTATTGGATCTAAGTCAGAGCTGTCATCCCTACTCTTACCCTTACCCATATTTTCCGCTTTGTAGCCGCCTTTTAAACCGCTTATTCCATCAGGAGTGAATATGTAATCTATAAGCTCTTTCTTTTTCGGGTCAAAATATCTTACTTGACAAGCTGAGTAAATATCTGAACTATTCGCGTTAAACCGCGGCTGTTTAACGAGATCTCCTGTATCACGTATTATTAGATCAGGTTTTTTCGAGTCAAACTCATCGCCATTAAATATTAAAAGATACTTACCTGTTTTCTTAAGCATAAGCCCTGCATACTCGCATATGTCTACCAGATTTCTTAAATCGCTTATGCCATTCTGCTCCCATCTGTCTAAGATAGGATTATAATCCGAAAGAAACTTTAGCTCAAAACCGTGTTCATCAGCAATGTCCTGAGCAATCTGACGTATCTCTAAATTTTCCCATGCCTTTGAGTTTTGCTGCCGTCTTATGCTGTTTGTAATTCCGATAGATACTGCTGACATAGTGAATAAGCTATTTGGCCTTGAGTCATCTATGTCATCAATTTCAAATGTACCAAAATCGCGCGGGATGCTATCACCCGGAGCAAACCAGTTCTCAGCTATTATTTTAGCTGAGAGTTTAGCTCCGCGATCAGGAAACCAACATCCGCTCCAAAGCCCATTAACGTTTTGAAAAGTGACGCTTAGATCATCACCTTTATCATGTATTGTACGGTCAACATGGCGAATACTCTCCACATAGGGAGCAACGGAGCGTGATATATCTACATTGTTATATTGCAATTCTATCTTAATATTACGGGAATCCACACATTACCCCCTTGCCCAAGGCGGTAGAGGGGAAGACTGGCTTCTAAGTTTTGCAGGAATAAGTTGTGGGAATTTGATCGGCAAGCCGGCAGGCAGAGTCACATAATGATGGTACTCAGGATTAGCTTGTATAATTAGAAACGCGAGTTTTTCACTTCCATATACTTGTAAGGCCATAAAGTCCCAACTATCTCCCTGATTGCTTTCTGAGATTTGATATTCTACCATTATGACATCGCCACCCGTTGACGTTGATACATCATATCGTTGAACATCCGCTCAAAATCGCTCTTCAAATGCGAAACAATAGTCTTGGCTGTAGAATCAGCGTTGCTTGAATCTACTCCACCGGTAATATTGATAGTTGGTGAAAAGTTAAGAGTTCCGCCGCCAACATTCTTGGTGTTATTGTTCGTCACAGCCATAGCTTGACGTAAATTGTCAGAAGAGGGCTGCAACATAGGCGCTATATTTTGAATGATTTCCATTGCGCGTTTTGGCTTGGTAAGTGGTATCACAGCTTCGGGGCGCCCATCCTCTGCAACAATAGACGGTGACGTTGCAATGCCGCCGTTGCCGAATTTTGGAAGTAAGCCGGACACTGCCTTAACCGCGCTGCCGCCAATGTTACGTATACCCTCTGGAATCAGCCCTTTCACAGCGTCTTTAACTACGCTGCCGGCACTACCAAGAGTGTTGAGGATTCCATCTATAAATCTCTGTATCCACTCCTTGCCGGTGCTTATAAGATCAATTCCTGTGATAGCTTTTATTACTTCATTTCCTGCGTTGGCAAACATAATAGGGAGAGCCTTGAGCTTGCTTAAAAAGAACTTGCCCATATGAGCAAAGAAGCCCTTAATATCACCTTGTAAAGCAACCTGAACGGCTTCTATCGGGCCTAAAATGATGTCCTTTATCGGGTTTATAATATTTTGCAGCCAGTTTGGGAGTCCGCTAAAAAATCCTTTAATATCGTCTACCAAATCACTTATAAATATCGGTACTGTCTGCCGCATATTAGCGAAGAAATACACTACATCGTCCCAATGCTTAATAACCATGTATGTTGCAACACCAATAGACGCTATCGCAGCTATAACAACCGCAACAGGAGCGGATATACCGGCAACAGCAACAGCTATACCCTTAAACACTGGTATCATAAAGGCGCTTGCTTTTGCAAGTGCAATGGTGGTAGTTATAAGTGTTTTAGCGGCGGCTATAAACTTTATTGTTGCAACAACAGCGCCCATCAATGCGCCAACGATTCCGATAGCTTTTATCGCAACAAAAGCAACAGCTACTCCTTTTAATACGTTCGGCCATCCGCCAACTGATTTTGCCGCATTGTTAGCAGATATGGCAAACTGCACTACGGCATCTTTAGCCGCAAAGAGAAACTGTTTAACTTGTGGAAGATGGTTCTTAAATTCCTCAATAGCCTTAGTTACCTTTTGACCTATTAATATTCTATTATTTTTTATCCACTCAACAAAGGCGTAATTGACTTTAGTGAGCGGAACGTGCAGTTGCTGTCCTACAGTCATTATGAGGCCCTGTATAGACGCTTTAACGTCTGTCAGACTATTGCTGAACTCTACCGCGTTCTTACCGGATAAATCGTCCCATGTGACGCCTAACTCATCCGCACGGCTTTTGAGCCTTAGAATCTCAGCGGAACCGGCCTCAAGCATGGGAATCATCTCCCTACCTTGTTTACCGAACAGCTGAGTTACAAATTCAAGCTGCTGAGTTTCATTTGACAGTTTGGAGTATGCGTCTGACGCTTCTAAAAGTATACGGTTCCGTGATTTAACAGCGCCGGTTTCGTCACGAATAGACATTACGCGTTTGCCTTCAATATAAAGCTGATTCTTACCGCTGCGGGCCGCCTGATTAACAATAGTGTTCATCCGGCCCATCTGACTATTAAATGACTCAACAGAGAGTCCAGACTGATTCGCGGCATACGCAAGAGCGGAATATTCTTTTGTGGTAAGGCCAAGTTTCGAAGCGGTTTTAACTGCGTTATCACCCATTGATGCGGTCTTAGCGGCAAGGCCGTAAATGGCGGCGCCCACCGCTCCGCCTACAACCGCAATTTGCTTTATGGGGCCTATGATTGCCTGAGCTACATTTCCCCACGCTGCGCCCATGCCGGCAGCAGCTTTGTTGAAGTTGTTTAAAGCCGCGCTATGTTCTTTTTGTAGCTTGTTAAATGTCATAGCTTCCTGAGATTTCTTCGAAAGCTGCGCAAGCTGCGCGGCGGCCTCGCTGTTTGCCGTCTTAAATGACGGGTCAAGTTTGCCGCCTATCGCAAATGCCAACTCAAAGGTTTTTTTCAGGTTAGCCATACCTTAACCGCCATCTTCTTTAATTACTTCGCTGACTGTATTCGACCATTCATAAAGCCGTTTTAGGGGCATCTTTAAGTACGTATCAATTGACGTATTAGTGGCACGCGCAAGACGTACTACCATTTTCATCACTGTGGCGCGAACTGGCCAAGCCCCTGTGTTAAAAAACCATACGCCAACATGGTAATGGCCGTATAGTCAGGCGCCGAAAAGCCGCGCAGCTCGTTTACGTTAATCTTTGCCGCCCGTGCCGCTACATTTGCAAGATAAGTCTTTGAGTATTCGCTTGTGCTTCCGTCATTAGGGATTGAGCCTCTGATAGAGGCTAAATCTTCAAGATCGGCACCGGTCAAGCTGTCAAAATCTAACGTCAGGTTCTTAAATTCCACCCCGTTAATAGTAACTGGTTTCAACAGTTTGTATTCCCTAAGGCCGGAAACATCTAACTCTTTTAGATCGTCTTTAGGTTCTTTGGCTACCATTGTGTATTATTCTCCTTATAGTCCGATATTAGCGCGGATTCTTGCCAACATGTCCTGACCGCCAACCTCATATATGTAGTTAAGTTTGTCAAGTTTCTGTACTTGCTGCCCGTCAATAAATTCATTAATGACGATTACAGAAAATTCTACTGAACGGCCTTGGGCTTCTCCGGGATTAAAAGAGCCGATATTGTTACTCTTAACCATCATGCGCATAACGAGCTTGTGCTGATATTCCGTTACAGCTCCGGTTGCTGAATCTGTTTCCTGTATGCTGCCCCAAAACTCATAATCCTGATAGTTTTGGACAAACATATCGCGCATGGCTAAATGAGCTACTCTAAAATTAACGGTGCAGACTATGTCTTGAAACCGGCCTTTAACTACAGCATCAACAGGGCCGCCCATTCCGGCACCGTCTACGGAAGCGGTAATACCCTGTATGTTAGGACAGGTAATATCAACGCTTCCTATAATACGATTACCAGAAAGGAACATGCTGTAATCTTGAAGTATCTGTGGAACTTTATTAGACATTTATATTCTCCTTATGCAAATTCATTTTGTAAAAGGTATGGATCAAACTCCAGATTAAAATTTATCCGCTGCGCAGGCATTATCAGACCAAGCATTAAATGGAATGTGAGCATTCCGGCCATCAGCATAAGAACCGTATTATCATCAGTCCTTGGCGTAATAGTGCTGCCTCTTGCAAAAGCTCCAACTGTAGAGAGACCATCAAGGTTCATCTGTTCGCTGTTTGCGATAGTTTGAATCAGGCGGCGGTTATTGGGATCGTCTACCTTTTTCCACCATGTTAATATGAGTCCGTTAGCGTACCACGCTAATATGCGGCGGCTTGAAAGGAATGAGTCTTTAGGATCAGTATTACCCGGATATGCGGCTGTATATGCTCCCCACAGTGTATTGCCTTTTGAAAAGTTAAGCATGGTGGCTATACCGTTGCCGCGAATGAAGTTTGCTTGCGGTAGAGTCAACGAGATCTCTGTACCATCCGCGAGAACTGCCGCTTGACATTGCACATTCTTGTTTGAAGGTGTACTGAATGGGATAGCGTTTCGCGCTTTATCCTCAACAGCGGTGACACCGGCAGCATGAGTAGCAAGATTCATTAATCTTTCACCTACCCGAACCTTCGGCCAACACAGATACAGGTTCTCGCTTGTAAGACCGTTACTCATTTTGTAAGCCGGTACATCTGTGTATTTTGTAAGCGTATCAGTTGGCAAGTCGGCATAAGCTACTGCGTTAAATACCGCATTAATGCCAACTGCCTTAGCTGCCATGATCATAGCTACCGTAGGGTCTTGCGAAAAATTAGGGGCAATCAAAATACCGGGCACCATGCGGAATTTGGGAAAAGCCAACTCTACAAGCTCAAGTCCGGTGGTGGTTCCTGTTGCTACATCGTATCCGCCGATAACATCATCAGCCGTCACAAGCTCAGGAGCCGCATACTTGTAGGCGGCTTTAATTACGGCAGAAGATGCAAGGGCGGTTTCAAGAGCGCTGTCTTCTATAACGGTAATCACTCCGGTTATGTTGTTGACAACATAGTCAGTTCCGGCCACGTAAGCGGTGAGCGCAGCGTCCGTAACGGCGACACTGCCTATAATATCGGGATTCGCAAGTGTAGCTTTTCCCGCAATGAAGTTTGCCGTTTCATCAGTTACGTTTACGTTGTGAATATCAGGATTAAAGATATTCGCAAAAATAACGGGAGCTTTTTTATAAAGCTCAAACGAGGCAAAGGCTGCTTCACTCAATCCCCATTTGTTAAAGTCATCAGTACCGGTCTGTATGCCAAGCTGTTCTCCTGCGTCCGCCGTATTAAAGCACAATACTATATTACCCGGCATGACTTTTTCCATTTGTTCGGGATCAAGTCTATGTATGGGAGCGCAGCCGAACGCCATAAGCAAGGACGCATCAACAGATACTGGCGGTATTAATGATGTAGGTACCTGACTAACACTTATGCCAAAAAATTCGGACATATATTACCCCTCTTTCTTCGCGCGGCGGCGCAAATAAGCATTATTTACAAAGTTGAATGAAATCGACAGGTATGATTTTTTATCGTTTAGTAGTGCCAGCATTTTCTTAGCCTTACTTATAACTACGAAAAGTTTTGATAGGTGCTTATCGGTAGGATGATCATACTTTCTGATATACTCCGTTACATCAGAAGGCAGGCCGTTAGAGTAGAGGGTGTTTTTTTTGAGAACGAATGCCCCGTCATCATCTACGATAGTGGGGCCTATATACATCAGTTTCTCAGGAGCCTTAGCTAATTGAGCGTTTGCGGTCTCCTTAAGTTTCCTTTCAGCCCTTGAAGAGGCCGCCTCTTTTTTGTCTTCTGACATAATATTCTCCTTTTAATTTGCGTCAACTAAGGGTGATTTAGGCCGCGGAGCCGCCGCGGACTGAAATATACAAGACACAACTGCTCCAAAATACGGCAAATCCTGCATCCCTGCCTCATATGCGGAACTCATGTTTTTTTCCAAACCGAATACCCAATTTATGTCATCACTGTTTGTAAATCTCTTGTTAGCCCAATATCTATGCTCATTGAGGACAAATACTGATCTGTCAACCATGTTCATGATTTCATTGTATCCATGCTGCGTATCATCATGGCTGTCTCTGCAATATACACAGCAAACTATATTTATCTGAACTTCGTGAATTCTTGCCTTTGTAGAATTATACTTTATGGCTCCTTCCAGACCTCTCACAAGAATAAACGGTGGATCTCCGACAGCCATTTTATTATCAGAACCGGCGGGCATTGACCGCTTTGGAGGAACATGGCCGATCCATATATTAGGGGTAGTAACTCCGTCCTTGTTCTCATATAGATAATCTACAAACGCTCTCTTAAGTTCGTTTTGAATATCCTTCAATAATAAGAACGTTGTTCTCATTTAGCCCCCAATACGTTAAGCCATGTGGCCGCTTCGCTTACAAAACTCTTCTCAAACGTCCCCTGAACTTCGGGAGTTATCTTTTCGGAGATATTTGTCTTATCAGACTTAGCCATTTTAGCGGCTGTAGTAGTAGACAACTGACGAAGTTTATCCTTGCCTGATGATGTTTTTTTAGTCTTACCGCTGCTGTCAACCAAACGTTCAAATACACCCAATCCGCTTTTAGTTTGAGCGATAAAAGCGTGCTTAAATCGTTGCTGCGTACCGGCTAACATAACAGACACACCGCCTGACGTCTTGCCGGTCATTGGTGTTCTTGGCGATACTCCCTCAAATCTTATTAGCGGCGTACGCAGTCCACCTAAACTTACCCTCGCATCAAGGTATCCGCGTCTCTTATCAGCGCGGGTTACTTTAGAATCTTTGACAAATTCCTTTTTTACTCCCCATTCAGTAGGGGTGAGCTTCTTAGCGAGTTGAGCAGCTTTCTGAGCTGCTCTGTTGACGGACTTCTCTATAACGTCATTAAACCGCTCAGGAGTTTCCTGAATAAAACGCTGGATGGTAGCATTATTCAATAACTCGGAGGTTATGTTTATCATGCTACCATCCTTTTAAGCGTTATCATCAAATACCCAAATGGAGTTTTGACATCATCAACAATCCAAAATTCGCCATCAAATTCCACTTGCTCTGTAGACACAGGCGGCGGCTTAAGGGCGGTATCAAGACAGTAAATTATCTTAGTATCTTTATTCACGCCTTGCGCCGCGTATTCCTGTAGTTCAGTTCTTGCGTCCTCTGCGATTTGCAAAGGAGCGCCGTTCCAAGAACAAATACGCCCGAACTCCTCAACATTGAGAAGCACGTTTTGGAAATCTTCGCGTATTTGGTTCTTGAATTCGGTGTCCATTATTGCCCGTGACTCCCGCCCTGTAATGCGGCTTGCGCTTCCAAGGCAGCCAACGCTTCCTTGTACATAGCCGCGAGTTGATCACGGGAATCATTACCCCTATAGGGTACATCCAAAAGAGAAAGCTCCTGCTTAAGTTCATCTTTGGACATTTTGTCAATCTCTTCCGGTGTTTTGGGTGGTGCCGGATTGTTACCTGCCGGATCCTGACCGGCCTGATCCTTATCTGCCGGATTCTGCTGACCTGCCGGATCCTGACCGGCCTGATCCTTACCTGCCGGAGACTTCTGTGTTGGTTCCTTGCCAAGGACTACCTGAGCAACTCCCAATTTAACCAAACGCTCAGCCGCAGATTCATCAACCTCTATGGTCTCACCCTTTTTCTTGGTGAGACCATCGTGGATAATGTCTGCAAGCAGTAATATCATTATTAATGATTTCATGTTAATCCTTTCTTAGTTCGATAATACGTTTGCAACAGTAAACGCATCTACCTGGAAAATGTTTACCATAGGCGCGGTTTCAAGCTGTACCCAACGGCATGAACCATCTTGCTCTTCCCATGTAGACGGCCAGTTAGGTACTGCCCTTAAGGCTTTCATGTTTTGAATCATGCCATAATGCAGCTCACAACGCGCCTCTGTGCTTGCGATAAGCATCTTGCCTCTTGGAACCATAGGAGTTGTGATTCCGGTAACAGGATGCTTATACCACTCATTGTAAACCAAAAGCTCAACTTCTCCGGATGGCAGAAATAGACGGCCATATCTGCTTATTCCTCTTGGCAAAGCGGTGGGTCTCATTTCACCAAGATTGTAATTTTGAATGTCAAGCATTTCCTTAATTTCGGAATGTTGAAGAAGCGCCCATGCTGTAGCCGCGTCTGTTAAGCAAATATCAGGAGTAAGGCCGCAGCGTTCAATCATCTCCAAACGCCATTTATCAATGGTGGTGAGCGGCTTGCTGCCGGCAACGTCAAAACATGAACTTCCCGAAAGAGTTTTTACGTTGTCTTCGGGAGCGTTACCGGCGGTGTAACCAAATGATACAGAGGTATTGTATCCATCGCCAACAACATCAACTGCACCTGTAAATACAGACTGAGCGGCCATAACCTCTTTGAGTCTGATTTGACGTGTTCTAAGCCTCTCCATCGCTTGACCAATCAGCTTGTCTACTTCATCAGTAGGGGTAACATCATCGTAAGCGGTGTTTCCTGCGCTCCTTACACGGGTATCGTCAGGAGTGATCTGAATCTTCTCCTTAGAGTATGCAGGTTGAGTTACCTTAGTGGTAAAGCCCTCTTTTTCGACAACTTTTCCGTCTTTTCTTGGATTTACAAAAGCGGCAATCTCTCTATCACCTTTGTAAAGATCAAATTCAACAGTCTTGGTTGTGTGCCTGACTATTGTCTTAAAAAACGTATCAAGGAGATACGTATGCGCGGGCGGAACTTGTCTAAGAGCCGCAAGCATTTTTCTGCGATAATACAAATCAATTTGATTTTCCATGTATAACTCCTATCAGTGCGATAATGACGCATTAAAGAAAAAAAGTGAATCGTTTACTTTAACTCCGCCTGTAACGAAGTCAGTCCAATTTCCGGCACCAAAAGTCAATCGCGGCCCAATGAACTGACCTGTTATATTCGCAACTCCAGTTCCGCCCGCCGGTATATCTTCATCAACTATACCAAAGATAGTATCGTTGGCTTGAACGAGTTCGGCAGCACCGGCAGAACTAAGAGATACCGCGCTTCCTCTTACCAGATCATTAGCTCCCGCTGTAATTGACACGCCTACGCGCGGAAAGTCTCCGGCGTAAATATCATTGAACTGAAATTCACCAATCTGATTAACTCCCAACTGATTACTCATTTATACGCTTCCTTTCATCCCTGCCATCATTGAACTGACAGAGCGGTTAAGTTCATCTTCGCCGGATTCGTTGTTCGCGCTTGCCGGAATATCGTCAAGAGCGGCCGCATCTTCTTTAAGGTTTGCAGCGGCGGTTGTTTGCGTTGCTTTGTCAGACTTAATAAGCTGTAACGCGAGCTTTTCGGCTGTCATTTCACCGTCGGAAAGCGCAGCCTTAACTGCATCGTTAAAGCCGTATACTGCAGCTACGTCCTCAACAATAGCTTTAACTCTGCTGCGCTCTTGCGCGGCGGCTTCCTGTTTAATGGCCATAATATCCGAATCAGATATTGTCGCCCCTTTTGCAGGCTCATTATCCTGAGCCGTTTTCGTGTTCTCACTCACGGAGATTGCTCCTTTGGAAAGTGTTTGTATAAGATTCTCTAAACTGCCTATTTTATCTGCCATGCCTGATTTAATAGCTTCATCGGCAAGGAGAATTCCGCCCTTGCCAAACTTTTCAGTTACTGTTTGTATATCAACACCCCTATTTCTCGCAGAGCTTGATATGAAAATATCTGCCAAAGCATCAAGCTCTTTTTGTAACATTGAACGGCCATCGTCTGAGGCTAAATCTACACGCTTATTGGGAGACTGTGAGCTTACAACTTCATAGTCTATCAATCCCGATTTTTTACGCGCTTCGCTGTCATCTGTCCATGCCGCCACAACGCCTATGCTTCCAAGAAATGCGGTCTTATCCGCCACTATCTCATCACACGCAGACGCAATCCAGTAAGCCGCGGAAGCACAATATCCGCCCGTATAGGCAATAATAGGCTTAATGCCGCGAGCGTTAAATATTTGGTTTGCAAATTCATGTATGCCGACTATGTTACCGCCGGGGCTGTCTATATCCAACACAATGGCCTTAACATCAGGAGCAGTGAGAGCCTCATTGAATCTAAACGCAAGATTTTGAACGTTTGTAGCACCGCTTATATCACTAAACATATCAGATCGGGGGAAAATAGGGCCGAATACTTTAAGCACGGCCACACCGTCCCTCATCTGAATGGTGCCGCTTTCGCGCCTATCCGTAGGTGTTGCAAGCACCGCTTCGAGGTTAGAATATGATCTATCGGCAATAGAGATTAAAAGGTCAAGATGATTGGTCTCTATAGCCCAACGTCCGGTATAAATTGCAGATAAAACATTCTTACAAGGCTTATCACTCATTCTTATCCTCTTCTTTCCACGACTGCGGCTCTTTACTCGCTGACGGATTACTGTTTATATATGACAAAGAATATTCATCAAACAAGCCTTGCTCCTCATAAAACTTCTTCTCTTTGGCGCGTTGACGTATAACATCTTTCCAATATAGACCGCGTTTTGAACACTCTATTTGAAGCGTGGTAGTTCCAATTTGCATATTGACTTTTGAGGCATTAGCTTCTTTTAGTTCGTCAAGTGACTTCATACCGGGGCCGACCCAGTAAGCACCGCTGTAAGCAAGTTTAATCATGGGATCAATTAAAAATCCGGGCGCACGTATGCGGCCTTTAATCACCGCTTCGCATAGCCACTCAACATAAGCTTCTTGACAAAAGTTCTTAGCAAAGTCATCTCTGTTAATAAGTGCAATTTCAAAAAATTCACTAAGCGCAGCGCGGCTTGCGGAATACGAAGATGAAAAATGATTGATCAATACTTCAAACGGAATGCCTAAGCCCATACCTATCTGCTTCATGCAGGCAAGATAAAACGGATCATATTGACTGCTTGGACGATTTGCGGCAATAGTCTTAATATCTTCGCCGGGGGCAAGATCAAGATACGTACCGCTTCCAAGACGCATATTGTCATCCCGCTCCCACGGCTGTTCTATCTTATTGCCGTCATCATCGTACTCTTTGTATAGCGATGCGCCTGTAACCGGATCGTTTGCGGGCCTTGTAATGGCAACAGCCAACAGAGCGTTAATAACAGCTGCGGTTAATTCTGCTTCGCTATATTTGCTTATTTGCCTAAGAGGATCAATGACACATGATAAAATAGGTTCACCGCGCACTTGACCTATTCTATTAATATCTATAAGATGGATGACATTGCGGCGGCCTGTTTTTTCACCGTAAATGGGGATATACTTCCATTCAGAAACGGTGGTACTTGCGCCGTATAATGATGCGCCTGGGTGCGGTGTACGAACATATATTCCTGTTGGTATGCCATTTTTATCGCGTTTAATCCCACCGGCCATTATATCTGTATCGGCTGCGTCTTTATCGTTAACAACGCGTTCCGCTTCAATAAGCTGTATCCTCAAATCGTAAGGCTGCATCTTGCGCGGCTTCATAGGCAATAAAACAAAAGTGTCGCCGTTAATTAATTTTGAGCGATAAGCTAAACGCTGTAATCCTATAAAATCTAATTGACGATTGAAATCACACTCTTTGCTCTCCGACCATATACGAAACTCATGTTCGGTGTTTTCCTGCCACTTCTGAGCTTGCTCCTCTGTTAAACCAAGATATTTATGATCAATGGATGATTGCAGAACCAAACCGGAACCGATAGCGCCGGAAACTAACTTGCCAATGGCTCCGGTTGCCGCGGGAGCGTTACGCACCAAATCGCGGGAGCGATCGCGCATTTTGGGTAAAGAGGGTAGTACTTCTGTATCAGCGTCACCGGATGGTACCAACCAGTCAACCAGAGAATTCTTATCACTTGCTCCGGTATATGGTGTCCGCAGAAGCGTTTGGATAGTAGGCCCGTTTTGTCTTCTCAATATGCGTCTGCTCATTATCCATCCATCGGGATGATACGGCCCATAATGCGCCGACCACCGGTTAGACTTTGAATTACCGCTTCCCATTCTTTGCGAGCTTTGATAATCTCGGACAGATTAGCGCGTGTCAAAGACTGGCCGCCAATGTTATATGATTGACCTTGCAAGACAGCTTTTTCGGCTTTGATATAGAGGCTGCGCATTTCAGTTGCTTCATTTATTTGCTCTTGCAAAGTCACATTATAAGTCCGATTGTTATAGTTTATGATTTTGTAAAGCATGAGAATTTTACTGCTGTCATTATTAATGTAGCACTATGTAGCAATGATAAACAAACTAAAGCGTAACTATTTTACATTGTATAGTATATGATAGTATAGTATATGATTATATAGTATATAGTATGTGATAGTATGGCATGTGGTATATGCTATATCGGGAAAAGTAGAATAGGTTAATATCTGATTTACATTTGCGATAGAAAATTTTATGCGTGTAAGCTGATTCCTTCGGGGCGCCTTAAACGGGAGCGAGCAGGGTGTGGAGAGGCGGTTTTCAGGATTGTTGCTGTGGTATTCATCGGTGTATATGCTCGTTTGTATCTGGCTTCCAGTGCGTCCCAGTTAGGATTGAGATATCTTATAGCCATGAGGTTATATACAAATAAGTCAAAAGGCTCATTATGTACGTCTCTATCTTTCTCCCAATAGAAAACATCACGTCCCTTAACTGTTTTAGTTTTCAGCTTTTCGGCCATAAGCCCTGCATAGTAGGCGGAATCATAGCCCCTGCTGTCATCATCAGGGAAATGACAGTATCCTATTCCTTTGTTATTAAGATATAGCCGGCTGTGAATCAATTCTTTTGCCTTATGAGTTCCAACCATAAATAATGCACAATTATTAAACTTCGTCCGTTTGGGTCTATTGTATATGGTATCATCGGCTTTGTTACTGCCTTTGATAGCGTACACGCGCATACGTTCGCGCTTTAAAGTGTATTTATAAACCGTATCGGATACGCCTTTTAAACCGCCGCTATCAATCATGACACATGAGATGCGCATTTCGTATCCATCTTCTCTTGTAAAGCCACGTATGCGTAATTCGTCCAGGCGGCGCCATACGGATGGTAATTCATCATCTCCGCTATCAAGCTCTGTAGTTGGGCCGGGTATATGTCCGTATTCTATCCCCCAACTTTCTTCACCTTTGCCCCACCCTCTAATTTCATATTCAAGACGGGTTTTCTGTACGTCAACAGCCATTGTCAGCTGTAAGACTCCATCGGGGACTTGCGCGTTATACATTTCGATACGGCGTGATAGATATTCCTGTGCGATAGCCTCTCCTGTATTTTCATAAGGCAATCCAAGCGTGGTGTTAACAAATACTTGACGCTTTTCAGGATCGTTTGCCGCTCCATCAAAATTCTTAGCAACCGATTCCCAGCTATACCAACCCAACGGGCTATAAAGAGAATTGATGTGAAAGCCCGCTCTCCAGTGTCCGGGATTCTGCTTAACCCATTTACCACCGGCTAACATAGCGGTCTTATGATATTCTGGTATCCCTACGCCGCAATAAGGGCAATATATCATGGCATCGGTATATAAGTTCCTTGTCCACTTTAGCAGTTCAATTTTAAGTTCAAAGTAGCTGTCGTTTTGTTGTTCATGATTTTTACAATGAGGACACTGAACCATATATACCCGTTGATCGCTTTCCTCATAAAGCGGCCATATTATTGATGTCTCTTTAAGTCCCGGCGATGATATTTGTAATATCTTACCATTGGGGTAGTTAGTTTGTCGGCGTTTGACAATCTCTAAAGGATTGCCCTCTTTACCTACGTTAGGTTTAAAGCGGTCAATCTCATCAGCTACTATGTCAGAGAAAGGGTTTGAGGACAGACCTGTTGGGCTATTTGCGCCCCGAAGAGTAACGTATGAACCGCCGATTACTTTTTCCAGAAGCCCATTAAAATAAGTGGTTTTAAGTATATCTTTTAACGCCTCACAGGACTCTATAGCATCGTTAAATCTTTGTTTAGAAAAGCTCAAAGCCGAGTCCTGAGATGGCATTAAATACAATAGAGATGTCGGCTGTAAGTGTATCTTGTAAAGAAACCAGTTTATAGCGAGTTCAGAAATACCGAGCTGAGTGCCCTTTGCGACTACTATTTCCTTTGTCCTGCTTCGTGGGGATAGTTCATTCATTATCTCAATAAGGTATGGTGTACGGCTATTTCTCCAAGGCCCTTTTTCTGACGTTCCCTTGCTTGACAAAACACGATACAGCTCTGCCCATTCAGGTATGCCGATTAAGGGCAATGGTCGTAGAGCTTCAAATACACCATCCCAGAATGGCCGGTCAGTCATTTAAAAACTTTACCTCACCGAGTTTAAATACGTCAGGTCTAAGCAGAGCTGGATCAAGTTCAAGAGCACGGCAGTATAATATAGCTCTCTCAACCGATATTCGCAATTTTGAAGCATCAGCGCAGACGTGTTCAGGCGTACACCCAACTAAACCGGCAACATATTTGTACTGCAACCCTTTACTGGCTATCGCTTGTCTAAGCGTCATGGCCTCAGACACCATCAGTCCCCCTTTCTTCGGAAACGCTTTCTCCATAGCCACAGCGTTTACGTATTTCTATGATCAGATTATTGCATTCTTCGTTTAGCCGGTGCTGAAAATCGTGTCCGTCACATCCACGCTGACCCATAGCCGCGAACTCTTGCGCAAGACGGTTAGGCCATGAGCTAATTGCGCCTACCATAATTTCCCCTAATTTGAAGCCCTGTTTTTGCACTTCGCTTTTGTAAATTAACTTTCCGGTCTGTGTCTCTACCTTCATTTTGAGTAGGCTGGCTTGATAGGCTTCTTTTGCCAATTTAGCTTTTAGAAAATTACTCGTATCATCGTTGCTGTGGGTTGTTGTAGGTGGATTATTATCGGAGCTGTCAGACAAACCATTCATATTGAAGAGTTCGGTCTGTTGCGTACCATTCTTTATACCTTTTGGCCGGCCGCCGCGCATACCTTCGGGCAAATGTCGGGCATGGTTTTGAAGTTCGGCTATATCTGCCGTTGCTTCATACTCTTTTATTACTACATCGGGGTCAAAGAGCCTGTGTCCGTTGTGGTCGTGTCCGGCAACGGAGAAGCGCCCTGAGTTGACACCCTTTGCAAATGCAGGGGCAGACATCCCAAGCATTCCCGCCATCTCATTATTTTTGATTAGCTCTGCCATACTATATACTATATAGTATATAGTATGCGGTAAAGTCAAGTGTAACCGTTATAATATCGTAAAACATGAATGGGTTAAAGGCCAAAGACCGGCGTGCTTGGGCTATTAACCCTAATTTTTTGATTGAGAGGGGGGAAACGATGCGCGTCACTCTGCCCCGCATCGTTCAAAATCGGTGAAAGAACCTACTTAGGGGGGATGGTCACACCTATTATGGTTTGGTGTCACCTGTTAGAGGTGACACTATAGGTGTTACACTTTCCAAAATGTTTTAAATCAATGTATTACGCTGTATAGGTTACACCTGTAACACCTAAAACATAGTTTTGATCATATATATATTTTGAGGATTAAAGACAATTACCGTTTAGGTTAATTGATTAATAGAGTTAAATATAGGTGTATCAGGTGTATCAGGTGTAACCAGTTCAATGTTTATAGTGGTTTTAGTAGGTAACACCTTTTCCGATGTGTTACTAAGGTGTTACCTGTAGGTGGGTGATAAGGAAAAGTGTAAAAGGACTTAAGCGCAAGCAAATAATATAAAAAGTAGAAAAACTATTGATTTTGAATTTACAATTAATTATGTTATATATGCGAGGCGTCTAACGTAATAACGGGAATAAGCATGAATTTAAAAGTTACCCTTCACTATTTTATGCACAAATTAATTGTTCGATATTTTTGACCATCTCTTGAATCAGTAAAAACATCATAACTTGTAATAGTACCATTAGCAAAACCTTTACTCTTTCCAATTCTAATACCACATTCCATTCCAATCACAAAAAAAACC
>Ga0123356_10000463_pt1 | contig 45538 bp, 43 predicted proteins | sample TergutEmb28metaG_2_FD_92546 | JGI IMG/M metagenome (GOLD analysis project Ga0123356, IMG submission 92546) | Embiratermes neotenicus P3 segment gut microbial communities from Petit-Saut dam, French Guiana - Emb289 P3 | ecosystem: Host-associated > Arthropoda: Insects > Digestive system > Gut ...
CTCAATTCTTAAGTCTCAATTCTCAAGTCTCAGGTCTCAATTCTCCTGGCTGTGCAGCTTGCTTGCAAGCTCACCGGCTGGGTACTCGGTAAAGTCATCGGGCACTTCGTCTTCTTTGTCGGGCAAGATCATGGTGCCTACACCCTCATCGGTAAATATCTCCAGGAGCAGCGAATGCGGGAGCGTGCCATTTAGGATATGCGCACGTGCCACGCCGGCGCTGAGCGCCTGGGTGCAGGCTTGAATCTTGGGAATCATACCCTTTGAGAGGGTGTCATCTGCAAGCATGGCGCGAGCATCACTGAGATACATCTTGCCAATGAGCGTGCTTTTGTCATGAAAGTCTTTATAGAGACCGTCAACATCGGTAAGGAAGATGACCTTATGGGCACCTATGGTTGCGGCAATTTCTCCCGCCATGATGTCGGCATTGACGTTGTAGAAGTTTCCGTCCACGCCCACTCCAACGCTGGCAATCACGGGGATGTAGTGAGCCTCAATCAAATCAACCAGTAAGGCTATATCAACCTTATCAACTACGCCCACAAGCCCCAGCTCTGGGCTGAGCTGTCTTGCTCTGACTATATGTCCGTCTGCGCCGCTCAATCCTACGGCAAGGTGGCCGTGCTGATTAAGCTGTGCAACCAGCTCCTGATTAACTTTGCCAATGAGAGCCATCTTAACGATGTCCATAACCTCTGGAGGTGTAACTCTCAGTCCATCTTTGAACTCCACAGGCAAGCCCAGCCTGGTACATAAATCAGAAATGTCATTGCCGCCGCCATGAACAATGATGGGATTGAGGCCTATTAACTTGAGCAAGACTATGTCGCTCATCACGTCAATTCTCAGTGCCTCGTCGGTCATGGCAGCACCACCGTACTTAACGACAACAGCCTTGCCGGTGGATTCTTTAATCCAAGGCAGCGTCTCTATGAGCAGCTGTGCCGAGCCGTGTGCTTGTGCCCGCTCTGCCCTGGAGAGGGTTGATTCTTTTTGTAATTCCATATGTGCTCCTGTTGCTTTTCTTCTTGGCGCTTAGCGGTAACTTAACAGCGGCTTTGCAGGTGGTGCACCTGCTGTATCCGCTAGGTCCGGTAATCTCCATTGATTGCTACATACTCCTTGGTGAGGTCGCACGTCCATATACGTGTGCTCGCCTGACCTGCTCCCAAGTCTATGGCAATAAACACCTCATCGCGCTCTTTGAAGCGCTTGCTAGCCTCTTCTTCTGAAAACTCAACGATGGAGCCCTGAGTAAATACTTCTAGTTCCATAATTGAGATGCTCACTTCTTCTTGGTTGAATGCTGCTCTTGCCTTGCCGGCCGCCATAGCTATCCGACCCCAGTTGGCATCGTGACCAGCGATGGCCGTTTTAACCAGAGGAGAGTCGGCCACTGCCCGCGCTACTGCATCGGCATCTTCGTCTGAAGCAGCTCCCGTCACCTCAACGACAATGACCTTGGTTGCACCCTCTCCATCACGGGCTATCTCGTAGGTCAGCTCGCAGCAGACCTGGGCAAGCGCTGTTTCGAAGGCTTCGTGCGCCAGGCTGCCTGGCTCAAGCGGCTGCCTGTTGGCTGCTCCCGTGGCAATAAGAAAGGCACAGTCATTGGTAGAAGTGTCCGAGTCTATAGTGACCTTATTGAAACTCTGATTGACAGCTTTTTTGAGGGCTTGATCCAGCACAGCTTGCTCGATGCAGGCATCGGTGGCGAGTGTCGCTATCATCGTAGCCATGTGAGGGGCTATCATACCCGAGCCCTTTGCCATGCCACCAACGGTATAGGTAGTTTCTGAGCCATCTTGGTCTTTTGCAACAAAGCTGCGCGCAGCGAGCTTGGGGTAGGTGTCGGTTGTCATGATGGCCTCGGCCACGGCTACCCCCGCTCCTTCATTTTTTCCTGTGTCGTCGCTCAGCTCGACAAGAGCCTGGTGGAGCCCTTTGCTAAACACACCGGGAGAGATCTGAGCACCTATCACACCGGTAGAGGCCGCCAAAATCTCTTCTGGGCTGCACTTGAGTTCTGCGGCCATTGCCTGACACACCTCCAGGGCGGTTTTCATACCCTGCTCTCCTGTGGCGGCGTTAGCCTTGCCCGAGTTGATAATCAGCGCTCTAAAGCCCTTACCCTCAGCCTGGCAATCAAGATGCCTCCTGCTGAGCTTGACTGGCGGAGCAGCAAAGTTGCTTTGTGTAAAGACTCCTGCTGCCGTGCTGCCCCGTGGCCCAATAATAACTGCCAAATCGAGCTTCTCAGGATTCTTGCGAAATCCTGCTGAGACTGCCGCCAGCCTGAGTCCTTTAACCGCTCCAAGGCCGCCTTTGATTACTTGTATATGGTGAGCTGAAGTGCTTTTCATTGGTTTCTCTTTCATTCTACAGTGCCAATCCTGCCGTTTCATCAAGGCCAAACAGTATATTGGCGCATTGCACGGCCTGTGCAGCTGCGCCCTTGCCAAGGTTGTCAATGGCGCATGAAGCCACCACCATATTGGTGGAACTGTCATAGGCAACGCCCACCTGGGCGTGGTTGCCATACGCAACACTGCTGCTCTTGGGCATGGTTTGTGCAGGCAGCACTTGCACGAAAGGCTCCTCGGCATACCTCTTTTCATAGAGTTGTTGCATACCCTCGGCAGTAGCAGTTTGTGACGCATCCTTACTGAGCGGTATTGCTACGGTAGACACCATGCCTCTGCTGAGAGGAGCAAGGTGAGGCGTAAATTGCACAGCCACCTTTCTCTTGGCCAGGCCGCTGAGCGTTTGCGCTATTTCTGGGGTATGCCGATGGGTGGTGGCACCATAGGCATTGAGGTTTTCGTTGGCCGTACAGAAGTGCGTAGTTTCGCTTGGGGTTTTGCCTGCACCAGAAACACCGCTTATGGCATTGATGACAATGGTGCTCTCGGAATCTGCAAAACCAGCCTCTATTACCGGCAGTGCAGCCAGTACCGAGGCAGTTGGGTAACATCCAGGATTGGCCACGAGCACCGCTTCTTGCCCGGCTGCCCTGAGGGCTGCCTGCTCTTGCAGCGCGCTTCTGAAGACTTCTGGCAGGCCATAAACAGCCTTGGCCAGCAGCTCGGGAGCCGTATGGCTCAAGCCATACCATGACTCGTAAACAGCCGGCTCATGAAGCCTGAAGTCTGCGCTGAGGTCTACGATGCTCACACCCTGTTTGAGTAAAGGGGGAGCTATCTTCATGGCGGCAGTGTGCGGAACGGCCAAAAAGACCAGGTCGTAGTGCCTTCCTGCGTTATCTAAAACCGCCTCGTGTGAGCAAAAGCTCAATTCTGTGCGACCTGCAAAGTAGGGGTAGACGCTGGCCAGGGGTTTATCAGCATCATTATTTGAACTGATTGCACTCAAAGAGAAGACAGGGTGTGCCAAAAGCAAGCGAACTGCTTCTGCACCCGTAAACCCTGCAGCACCAATTACAGCAACCTTATACACGGCAATCAAATCTCCTTACGTTAGTTGCAGTACATTAATGTGTACCAGAATAGCCCTAGTTGCTTCTTCTGTCAAATATTTTCTGCATTATATTCAGTATTTTTATGTTTCCTATGAGTATTTATTCACTCACTTGTGGCAGATGGTTTTGCGATTGCGGACTTTTTAAGCCTGGGGGTAATCGCCTTTTGGCAGTCGCCATGCTTCTGCTTCATGAATCTTGGCAACACGTCGTTCGTGGCGACCTTGAGCAAAAGCAGTTGTGAGAAAAGCGAGGACAATTTCCTTGTTTGTGGCAGGATCAACAAAGCGTCCGCTGAGGGTTACAACATTGGCATCATTATGCTCACGAGCCAAGGTGGCAAACTCCACGCTTGTTACGTTGGCAGCTCTTATGCCCGCTACCTTATTGGCTGTTATGGCCATGCCCAAGCCAGTGCCGCAAACCAACACACCCTTCTCTGCTGCTCCTTGAGCCACTGCTTGAGCTACCAGCAAGGCAAAATCTGGGTAGTCTACCGACCCATCATCCGCAGGCCCCAGGTCTAGCACCTCATGACCCGCCTCTTTGAGATAGGCAACTATCTCCTGCTTTTGTTCAAAGCCTCCATGGTCTGAGGCTACTGCAACTTTCATCTCCGCCCTTTCTCTTCTTGAACAAACATTGTTTTTGTTGACTGTTGAGACCTCGTCATTGTTCATCTTATATGACTATTGGCCCTGGTCTCAAGACTACCGGCTTTTCTCCCAAACAGGACACCACGGTAGAGGCAATGCCGCCCGTTAGGCTGCCGCCATCAACAACCAGAGCAACCCGCAAAGCAACCAGTGGATCCAGCTCGTCAAACGTCCTTGCAGGAGCCTTGCCCGACAGGTTTGCGCTACTGCACGCGAGCGGAGTCTTTGCCGCCTCCAGCAAGGCCAAGGCAATAGCGTGCGCGGGCACACGCAGCGCCACGCTGCCGTCCTCAGCCGTAAAGCTCTTGGGTATCTCCTCGCTTGCGCGCACTACCAAGGTCAAGGCTCCTGGCCAATGCTTTGCAGCCATTTCAAATGCATAGGATGGAAGCTCACTGCCGTAGCGCTCCAGGTCTTTAACGCTCGCTATGAGCAAGGGGATATTCTTTTCTTCTGGCCTTTCCTTAACCCTCTTGAGCAGCTCAGGACTTGCCTCAGGAGTAACGAGCTGGGCAATGCCGTACACCGTATCGGTGGGAACTACCACTGCCTCACCTTGAGCAAGCATATGCACAGCCTGCCCAATAAGCTTTGGCTCAGGCGTTGTGGGATCAATGGCAAGAACTGGCGTATTCATCGTGGTATGTTTCCTCCTGACAGCTCGCTTGTTAAGCTTGCCTTTGCCCACCCATTTTAACAGAGGGGGTTGCGCTCACACTTGCTCAAACGATGACGCTAAAACGATGTTTGTTGCACGCAAAACCAGACCTCTCAAACTCCTTGATCGGTCTGGTTTTGCTCGCTAGCATGCCGTTGCTGAGGTGGTAGTTTCTATTACTCTCTAAGGCGCGTTGATGCTCTTAAGGAATTTTTGATGATTGGGGATGCTGGGCAACATTTTCTTGAACAACTCCAGCTCAAGCTGGCCAGCAAATAACCAGGCGTCATACTCCAGAGGTAGCTCAAACATGTCTTTAATGCCTGCGCCGTTTGAAAAGTCAACAACCAGAGCGCCCTCTTCGATCTTTTCTGCCCACAATGACTTAGTATCTGGCAAAACATCAGGGTGCCGTGGGGTAAAAGTAGGGCTCACTTCATATGTCGAGAGGAGTTCTTTGGTGTCCTTGTCGATGATGTTGACAATGGCTCCATCCTCATGTTCTTCGATGATCTGTTGATCCAGGTGATCATAGTACACCTCAAATTGATAGGCATGCCTGAGCTCATGCACGATAGCCGAGGCAGTGATTTCCCAGTCATTTTGCTTCATGACCTTTGGGTAGAGGTGGACGCTGAAGTCACCTGTACAGAATTCTGCCAGGTAGCCCTTGGGGCTGTCTTCGATAGCTACCACAACCTTGCTTACCATGCGCACTCCCATTATTTGAGCTACTTCATGTGCATACTGCAGAGCCAGCTCTTTGCGGCCTATGCTGTTGCGCACTTTCCAAACTTCCTCTGAAAACTGAGGACGGCTCAGCAAAGCTTGAATTTGCTCTTGTTTGGATATGTCTTGCAGCGACAAGAGGTATGGATTGCCTTGTCCTGCAAGAGAGTTGCCATCGAGTGTATGACTGGCACCAACAGCGGAGTTGTTGAACTGTGGAACTCCGGTTTCTGAGAGATCAATCGTAAGGGCGCTTGCCGGTAAAGCCAGTGTAAAAAGCAGTACAACAGAGATGATGGGTGCTAATGTATTTTTGAGGTTCTTCATTGAGATCTTGTCCTTCTTCTGTAGTCCATGTTTGCCTATTTTTTGCCTATTCTTTTGCTTTTCATGGATTAAAGAGCCCCAATGAAGGGTATTTGTTTCCTCTGGTTGCAGAATATTTTATTTCTTCACATAATCTTCACAATTGCCCCTCGTTCTACAGTAGGCACTGGGAGAGCGAGCGTCTTTTGGATGCTCTCACTGCTCACACTCTGTCCGTCATTGCGGCCTCCGAGCCGCAATCTAACCAAAATGCGTCTCAGATTGCGGGTCAAGCCCGCAATGACGAATTGGGTCTGATCAGTAACGTTATGCTCGATTAGCTAAGAGAGCCTGGGTAAACGGTTGACTAATACTACTGTTGTGCAGTAGTATTAGTCAACCGCAGAGATACTGTGGGAGCTGCATGAAGTTTAAGGACAAAGATATTGAAGCTTTTTGGGATGATCCTGCAGTAGCTGTTCCATTGCGAGTGCAGCCAGAATTGAGAAAGGCTCTGTATCGCAAGTTGCAAATGCTAGAGGCTGCCCATCAACTAAAGGATTTGAGAGTCCCCCCTGGGAACCACTTGGAGAAGCTCAGTGGCAGCAGAAAAGGTCAATTTAGTATAAGGGTTAACAAGCAATGGAGGCTGTGTTTTACATGGACTAACGGCAAGGCTGAAGAGGTTGAATTCAATGACTACCACTAGTATCTATATATCAACGCCGGGAGAGATTCTTAAGGAAGAGTTCCTGAGTCCACTGGGTATCAGTCAGTATAAGTTGGCTAAGGCCATAGGAAAGCCGCAGTCAGCAGTTTCTGAGATTGTGCGTGGCCAAAGATCTATCACAGCAGAAATGGCCATATTACTCAGCGAGGCTCTTGGCACCACTCCGCAGTTTTGGATGAATCTTGAGGCAAACTATCAAATAAAGACTTGCAAAAGAAAGAGTCATACAAAGGTGATTCCGCTACACCGAGAGGCGTAGAGCAGGCTGGCGACAACCAGGGCAGTCAGGACAGTCAGGACAGCGTCACGCTTTAAACGCGGTGAGGAAGCGGTTGCGCTGGGTGAGGTCTTGGTGTATTTGAATGCACTCAAAGGGCAGGGTGCACAGGTGCTTGGCAGCTTCCTCAAGGGTGTTTTCGTGTAGCTCAACCGCCAGGAGGCCACCTGATTTGAGCAAAACTGCGGCTTGCTCGGTGAGTCGCCTCAAAACCTCGAGACCGTCTACTCCCCCATCCAAGGCTAATCTGCTTTCGTGGCTGAGTATCTCCTTGGGGAGCTCGAGGTATTCAGCAGTGGGGATGTAGGGTGGGTTGGGACGACTACGTCAAAGTAACCGTGGTGGTCATCGTTGGCTATAAAGGAGCTTGCCAGGTCGTCTTTACTGAGCTTGAAGCGCCCGCAACTGTCAAGATCAAGTTCTCTGGCGTTTAGGCCAGCGAGCACTATTGCTGCGTCATCAATATCGGTGGCAGAAACCTGGCACGTGGGCAGTTCATGAAGCAGCGAGAGCGCAATGGCTCCTGTGCCGGTGCCTATTTCAAGACAGGTGCAGGGGTCTGTCGTTGCTGCCACCTGCTTTATCACCAGGTCAACCAAGAGCTCTGTCTCCGGTCGAGGAATGAGCACAGGAGGGCGCACCTCAAGCTCCAGATGCCTGAAGCCTGTGCGGCCAATGATGTATTGAAGGGGCTCACCCTCGAGCCTGCGTTGAATGGACTCTCTGAGAATAGTACGCTCATCATCGCTGAGCGGCTTGTCAAAGTGAGCATAGAGTTCTATGCGCGTAAGCCCTGTAGCGTGGGCAGCCAGCATCTGCGCTGCCAGACGCGGATTCTCCTCACCCTCACGAGCCAACCGCTGCTCAGTCCAGGTAAGAGCTTCAAGTATCGCCCACTGCTTGGTCAATTAAATTGACTCCTCGAGCTTCTTAGCCCTATCAGCGGCTATCAGAGCGGTAGTGAGCTCTTCGAGGCTTGCGCCTCCTTTGCCAATGAGAATGCCGTTGTAGGTGCCGTTGTAGCCTATGCGGTGATCGGTGACGCGGTCTTGTGGGCCGTTGTAGGTGCGGATCTTTTCTGAGCGGTCGCCTGAGCCTATTTGAGAGCGACGCTCGGCACCGAGGGCTGCTTGCTGCTCGGAGAGCATTTTGTCGTAGAGACGGGCACGTAGCACCTGCATGGCAGCCTCGCGGTTTTGAATCTGCGACTTTTGATCCTGGCTTTGTACCACCAGCCCTGAGGGAAGATGGGTAATGCGCACAGCAGAGTCCGTGGTATTGACACTTTGCCCACCTGGGCCGCTGGAACGGTAGATGTCGATACGTAGGTCGTTTTGGTTGATTTCGACTTCTACCTCATCTGCCTCGGGCAATACGGCCACGGTAGCTGTTGAGGTGTGGATGCGCCCTTGACTTTCGGTTTCGGGCACGCGCTGAATTCGATGTACGCCACTTTCGTACTTCATGACTGAGTACACTTTGTTGCCCGTTACCTTAAACTCTATTTGAGAAAAGCCTCCTGCCTCGGAGGTGTTGGCATCGAGTTGCTCGACCTTCCACCCTTTGGCATCGGCAAAGCGCGTATACATTCTATAGAGGTCGCCCGCAAAAATAGAGGCCTCGTCGCCGCCAGCACCAGCACGTATCTCCACGATGATGTCCTTATCGTCGTTTGGGTCGCCGGGCACCAGCATGATCTTAATTTCATCTTCAAGCCGGGCAAGCTCCTCGGTGTTTTCGTCTATCTCCAGTGTTGCCAGCTCCTTGAGCGCTGCATCGCTCTCCTCTTTTAAGAGCTCCTTGGCGCTGGCAATATTGTCGGCAGCACTGACAAAGGCTCGGGCAGCCTTAACCAGCTCGCCTTGCGAGGAGTGCTCCTTGGCGAGGCGCGTGTACTCCTTTTGATCGGCCAGCACTGCTGGATCTCCCAACCGAGCCTCAAGTTCTTGATACGCCTCAATGATTTGCTTTAGTTTTTCATACATAAACAGTCCTTTTAACTCACGGCAACAATGCGCTTTTGGGTAGTAGATTGGCCTAAGACCAAAGTCGACTCAGGGAGCTTCTGTCCAATACATGACCGGGCTAAAAAACCTGGTCTGTACGCCAAGTTACCATCCAGTAAGCTCACCTAAGATCGTATGACGCCGCCGGTTGCAGCCTCTAACTTGCGTATTACCTTGCTATGCAGCTTGTCCACTTCCTCGGAGGTGAGCGTACGATCGGCCGACCGATAACAAAAGGCCAAGGCAAGAGACTTCTTATGAGCGCCTAACTTAGCCTCATCTGCAAACACATCAAAGATGCGTACCTCAGAAAGCAGCTTGCCTCCAGCCGAGCGCGCTACCTTAAGTAATTGCTCTGCCGGCAGGTCTGCGTCTACTACCAAGGCAAGATCAAGCTCTACAGCAGGAAAGACCGAAACCGGCTCAAATGGACGAGCCTCAGCACAAGCACGCAGCAAGAGTTTGATTTCCAACTCAAAGGCAATGATTGGCGAGTTGGCCTCAAAAGCCTCAGCAACTCGGGGATGAATGGTTCCAAGCCAGCCAAGCGTTGTTGAGCCACTCTTAACCAAAGCCGCTTGACCGTCCGTAAGCCAAGGAGCCTCATTGCCACTGAGAGCAACAAAGCGCAGGTCTGCAACACAAAGCTCGCGTGCCAACTGCTCTATGACCCCTTTGGCGTCAAAGAAATCCAATGCTTGCGCCTCTCTATTCCAGGCCTGCTTGTTCCATGAACCACAGAGTACGCCTGCAACTTGAGGGCGCTCAAGCGGCTGCTTGCGCCCCTCGCCGGTAAGAAATACTGCACCCACTTCATAGAGTTGCACATCTGACACCCCATGTTTTTGATTGTAGGCCACCGAGCGCAAAAGCCCCGGCAATATGGTGAGACGAAGCTCAGACTGCTCGGCATTAAGAGGGTTAATGAGCTTGACAGGCTCTGCTCCCTCGGGAGGCTGCATGCCCAAAAGCTCCATGTCTTTTTCTGAAGCAAAGGCGTAGGTCATCGTTTCGTTGAGCCCCAAGGCCCTCAGGGCAAAGCCCATCTTCTCGGCAAGAACTTGCTCGCGTGTGCGAGAGCCAATGCGCCCTTCTCCGCCCGGCAACTGAGGCACCACTCTATCCATACCCCAAAGCCGCAAAACTTCCTCATAAAGATCAACTTCGCGCTCTAGATCGGGACGAAAACTGGGGGGGATTATTCTGCAAGCCTCGGCGGAGAGAGGCTCCATGACACAGCCGAGGCGTACCAGCAACTCCAGTGCTTCTTCATTTGAGATATTTGCCCCCAACACATCGCGCATCCTGTCAAAGCGCAAGGTAAGAATGGGCAAAATGCGGGGGGCAGGGTAGCAGTCCACTACCCCTTCGCACGCCGTGCCCCCTCCGAGCTCGGCTATGAGGGCGGCGGCGCGTGCACTAAAGTCATCGCAGGTGGCATCATCAACTCCGCGCTCAAATCTTGCCGATGATTCGGAAAAGAGCTTGAGCGAACGACTGGTGCGACTGGTGTGCCCAGAGTTGAAGGAGGCAGACTCCAAAAGGACGTTGATGGTAGTTTCTGTTACTTCGGAGTCCAGTCCGCCCATGACACCAGCCAGCGCTATGGGTACGCCTGTCTTGCCCGCAGCATTGCCGTCAACGATGACGGTGGTATCGGAGGAGAGTGTGCGCTCTACCTCGTCTAAGGTAGTAAACTTCTCCCCCTCCTTGGCTGCGCGTACCCCTATCAAAACCCTGCCCTTGGTATCCTTGGCAAGCGTATCGAGATCAAAGGCATGAAGCGGCTGCCCAGTCTCAAACATAATATAGTTGGTGGCATCAACGATGTTATTGATGGGACGTGCACCGGCCGCGGTAATGCGCTCTGCAAGCCACTCAGGACTTGGGCCAACGGTTACGCCCTTGATGATGCGTGCTGTATAGCGAGCACACCGCTCAATATCATCGATTTTGACATGCACCATATCCGATGCCTTGCCCTCTACAGGCGGCGAAGGTACCCTGCGGCCCAACTGGTAGCTGCTTCCATACACTGCAGCAACCTCACGAGCAATGCCAAGCATGCTCATACAATCAGGCCTATTAGGGGTAATCTCCAAGTCCAATATGGTATCGCCAGCACGGTAATACTCTGCAAAGGGCATGCCAATGGGAGCATCCGCAGGCAGTATCATAATGCCTTCGTGGTCATCTCCTAGACCCAGCTCGCGAGCCGAGCAGTTCATGCCCCTGCTCTCCACACCGCGAAGCTTTGTCTTCTTGATTTTATTGCCATCGGGAAGCACCGTGCCTACCAAGGCAACTGCTACCTTGTTGCCCGCCTGGAAGTTTTGGGCGCCGCAGACAATCTGTAGTGCCTCAGGGCTTGCATCTGCTCCAAGGTTATTGTTGCCTACGTCTACGGTAGTGACCCAAAGCGTGTCTGCATCGGGATGCTTTTCCTTTTTGAGGATGTGCCCCACGAAGATACCCTCAAGGCTGACACCTGTCTTTGAGACCGATTCTACTGCAGTACCGGTTAAATCGAGCTTCTCTACAAAGTCATCGAGACGAGCTGGTACCTCAACCATTGACTGCAACCATTTTAGACTTACTTTCATATTGTTACTCCAACTAGCAATTTTATATATCGGGCGGTGAATGAATGTGTTATTACAACTAGCTATTTAGAACTGCCGTAGAAACCTCATGTCTCCTTCAAGGAGCATGCGCAGATCTGGCACGTCGTACTTAAGGCAGGCAATACGCTCCACACCCATGCCAAAGGCAAAGCCTGTGTACTCTTCGGAATCAATGCCAACATAGCCAAAGACGTTAGGATCTACTATTCCACAGCCAAGTATCTCGAGCCATCCTGTGCCGCCACAAAAGCGGCAGCCCTCACCAGCACAAATGCCACAGCTGACGTCAACTTCGGCGCTTGGCTCGGTAAAGGGAAAGAAGTGTGGGCGAAACCTCGTCTTGCGATCTTCCCCAAAAATCTCCTTGCAGAAATACTCCAAGGTGCCCTTGAGCTGAGCAAAATTGATACCCCTGTCCACCACCAAGCCCTCAATCTGGGTAAACTGAGGCAGGTGGGAGGGGTCAGCCGTATCGCGTCGGTAGACCCTGCCCGGAGCCAGAATGTAAATGGGAGGATCCTCTTCTTCCATGACGCGCACCTGCGCGGTAGAGGTCTGAGGTCGCAATAACACCTCGCTCTCATCAAGTATTTTGCTTTGTACGCCGGTTCGATCGAGCACATAAAAGGTATCTTGCAAACTGCGCGAAGGGTGATCTGCGGGCGCGTTGAGGGCGGTAAAGTTGTAGTACTCCGTTTCTACCTCTGGTCCTTCTACCACGCGGTAGCCTATGCCCCTGAAGACCTCGCATATCTCGCGCGTGAGACGGCTGATGAGATGCTCTGAACCAAGCGGATGGCTCCTGCCCGGCAAGGTCACATCAACAGCCTCAGACTTGATTGATGCCTCAAGCTCGCTGGCCTTAAGTTCGGAGGCGCGGCGCTCCAAGGCCTCTTCGAGCCGCACGCGCGTTGTATTAACCAGGGCGCCTAAGCTGGCGCGCTCCTCTTGGCGAACCGAGCCCATGCCCCTCAACACTTGGGTAAGCGAGCCCTTCTTGCCCAGCACGGCAATACGCACCTGCTCCAACTCCTTGCTGGAACTGGCGGCAGCAATGCTTTGCAATGCCGACTCTCCCAGCGCTTCTATTTCAACAATTTGCACGCTCAAACCTTTCTATTTGTTGCGTGGCATGACTGAATGTGCCTATAGTAAAAACCACTGCTAAGCAGTATACCTCAAGGCTCGGTTGTGTTTTGGCTCTGTCGCCTTCGTGTGCCGCCTTCGTGTCCCACTCTCAGCCCCGTCCCTCTGTCTCAAAAGTGGCTTATGTTACAGGGTGCTAATGTGCTTGAGCCCAGTTGGAGCCACTGGATACTTCAACAACCAAGGGAACCTTAAGCGTGGCTACGCCCTGCATGACCTCCTTGACCATGCCGGTGAGCTTTTCCAGTTCGTCTACATCGCAGTTGAAGTCCAATTCATCGTGCACCTGTAAAACCATTCGAGAGCGGTAGCCTTCTTCTTCTAGACGCAAGGCAATGCGGTTCATGGCCAGCTTGATGATGTCGGCCGCAGAGCCTTGCATGGGATGGTTCATGGCTATGCGCTCGGCAAAACTGCGGCGCGCAGGAATCCTCACGCCAATCTCGTGTACCTGGCGGCGGCGACCGTAAATGGTCTCAACCCACCCTTGTGCATGCGCCTGAGCCTTTAGGCTCTCCAGATAACTTTGCACTTGAGGATACGCAGCAAAGTAGCGCTTGATCATCTCGCCTGCCTCTCCAAAGCCAATGCCCAGACTCTGCGCCAATCCAAAGGCCTGTTGCCCATAGACAATGCCAAAGTTTACCGCCTTTGCACGTCCACGCATCTCTGGTGTTACGTCCATGGGTGCTACCCCAAAGACTCGAGCAGCCGTTGCTCTATGAAAGTCCTCCCCCGATATAAAGGCGGCAATCAAGTGCTCATCGCCCGAAAGATGCGCCAAAAGCCTGAGTTCGATTTGTGAGTAATCAGCAGAAACAAAGATAGCATTCTCTACGCCCAATGCCTTGGCGTCGGCTACAAAGGCAGTCCTGATAAGCTTACCTTCGTCGGTGCGCACTGGGATATTTTGCAGATTGGGGTCGGATGAAGAAAGCCTGCCGGTGGCGGCCACTGTCTGGTTAAAGCTGGTATGAATGAGCCCGTCTTGAGCAATCAGCCTGGGTAGTGCATCGAGATAGGTTGACCGAAGCTTGGCCAGCTCGCGATAGTCAAGTATGATGCCTGGCAAAGGAGAGAGTGGCTTAAGCTCTGCAAGCACGCTTGCATCGGTAGAGTATCCGCTTTTGGTCTTCTTGCCTTTAGGCAGCATGAGCTTGTCAAAGAGTATCTCTCCTACCTGCTTGGGTGAATCGAGATTGAATTCTACACCTGCTATTTCAAGCGCTTCTTTGCGCAGAGCTTCTATGCGCCCAGTTAGCGTCTCTCCCTGTTTGGCGAGAATTGCTTTGTCAACCAACACACCGTTGCGCTCTATTTGAACGAGCACCGCAGTGAGAGGCTGCTCGATATCTTCATAACAGCGCTGCGCCCCCACCTTAACCAACTCTTCTTGCAGCGCAGGTGCAATCGCCCGCGCAGCTGCAGCATAGGCGGCTCCCAGGGGCAAAGCCAGAGCCTCCTTGCTCGCCTCATCTTGTTCTTGAAGGTTGAGAGCGAAAGCTGCAAGATAGCGCTCCATGAAACTCATTGGGGTATGCAAGGGGCGATCCGAATCAAGCAAATAGCTGGCAACGCCGAGGTCAAAGGCTCTGCTGGATAACAGCTCCTTACTCGTGAGCAAGGCAGGCATTGAGGAGTCGGCAGGCACCAGGATGCCTAGCAGCTCTTTAAAATCATAGCTTGTCAGGTGTTTGCTGCTTTGCACAAGCATCTTGAGTTGCTCAAGCACGCATTGATCCTCCAGCACAATTATGCTATTTTCAGTAGCAATATAGAGGCTTTTTGCCTCCTCTTCTTCTGCCTCAAAGAGTAATGTCTGTTGTGCGCTTCGCGTCTTTGTTGCCGAGCCCTTGCTGGGGTCATCCAAGTAAAGACCAAGTTGTTCTTGTGAGCCTATGGCTGCTTGCAGCCTAGCAAGTGCCTGCTCTCCTTTAAGCAGTGTGCTCATGCTCAGGGCATATGAGGCCTCAATCTGCCCAGGTTTATCCTGAGCCTGGCTCGCTGAGTTATCCTGAGCCTGGCTCGCAGAATTGTGGGCTACGTCTTCAAAAGTTTGGGCTATGACGCCATCGCTCGCTCCCCCGCCTGCTCCGCCCGTCATCTTGAGCAGCTTGCGTAGCTGACTCATCATACCCAGCTCTCCAAAGGCGCGCGAAACTTCAGCGCTGTCAAAGCTCGGAAACTCCACCGTGTCAAAGTCTATCGAGAGAGGAACATCACGGATAATCGTGGCAACCTTGCGCGAGTCAAGCGCCAGCTGAGCACCCTCGGCCACCTTGTCGGCGAGCTTGCCCTTGAGCTCGCCAGCGTGGGCAATGACCTCCTCTATACTGCCGTAGTCTTGTAGCAACTTGGTGGCGGTCTTTGGTCCAACGCCGGGTATGCCGGGGATGTTGTCGGAGCTGTCGCCCATAAGGCCCAGGAAGTCTGGCACCTGCGCAGGCGTAACACCAAAGCGCTCATAGACTCCCTCAGGGTCATAGAGCTTGACCTCACTCATACCCGTCTTGTTAGTAATGATGACGGTTTTATCTGAGGCCAGCTGCAAGGCATCTTTGTCGCCGGTTATCAGCAGAGTCTTGATGTTTCCTTTTTCCTCGGCGAGGGCAGAGAGCGTGCCAATAATGTCGTCTCCCTCATAGTCTTGCACACGCACCACCGGGATGTTGAGCGATACCAGCAGCTCTTCCATCATGGGAAACTGCATTTTAAGGTCGGGGTCGGTGGGCGGCCTTTGCGCCTTGTACTGCTGGATTGCCTCCAGGCGCACGGGCGGAATACCCGCATCAAAGGCTACGATGACACCCGAAGGCTTAAAGTCATCCACCAGCTTTAGCAGCATAGACATAAAGCCAAAGCAGGCATTGGTGGGGCGACCATCCGGCGCATTCATCTGAAACTGCACCGCATGAAACGCTCTGTGCATCAAGGAGTTGCCGTCTATTACTGCAATAACTCGCTCACTCATGGAATCACTCATAGGATTAACCGCCTTTTTATCAAAACCAGAGAACATGGTAAGGATTGTAGCAGACCTGTAGCGGCCTGCTGAATGTCTTGTACAATGGTAGGCATGACTAATGCGTATGACGACTTCATAGCAAAGGTGCTGGCACAAGGAAAAGAGCTCTATCGAGACTTTGCCTGGCGGCGCACCAGTGACCCTTATGCTGTTTTGGTGTCTGAGGTCATGCTACAGCAAACACAAACCTCGCGGGTACAGCGTTATTACGACACCTGGATGAGTCAGTTTCCGGTGATTGATGCGCTGGCGGCTGCCTCGATACATGATGTGCTTGAAGCATGGCAGGGGCTGGGCTATAACCGCCGTGCTCTGGCGCTCAAGAAAACTGCCGACGAAGTGTGCAAGAGCTACAGTGGTGTGCTCCCCTCATCAGCCAAGGAGCTCACTGCGCTGCCTGGCATTGGGCCAGCAACTGCGGCGGGCATTATCTCCTTTGCGCACAACCAGTTTGCAGTCTACCTGGAAACCAACGTAAGAGCCGTTCTTTTGCATGAGCTCTTTCCAACAGCAGATAAAGTGGATGACCGCGAGCTCAATGAGCTGCTCACACACATCAACGCCCGCGCTTGTGCGCAGGGCTTCAGTGCCAGAAGTTGGAACTATGCACTGCTCGACTACGGTGCGCACCTCAAAAAGATGTACCCCAACCCCTCAAGGCGCAGCAAGCACCACAGCAGACAATCTCCCTACGAGGGCTCAAGGCGCCAAAAACGCGCACGCCTCCTTGAGGCCATCTTGGCCTGCCCAGGCCAGAGCACCGATGACCTCGCCGAGCGCCACCACTACGACAGGGAGCTTACCCATAGCATCCTCCAAGACCTTGCGGGCGAGGGTTTTATACTGCTACACGCTAACGCCTGGTGCACAGCATGAGCCTTGGCAGCAAAGCAACAACTCAAAAAAGGCGAAGACGCGAAAAGCGCACCATCTCGCAGATGATTGTCATCTATTGCAAAGGCGTGCACATAAACAGTGGCAGAACTGAGGAGGCGCACTGCGGCAGGCTGCTCTGTCCAGAGTGCGCTCTGCTGGATAGCTATGCTGTAGACCGCACTGAGCAATGTCGCCAGATGGGTGCAAAGACCCTCTGCGAGAACTGCGAGAGCTTCTGCTACGACCCCATAAAGCGCCAAGCAGTCCGAGAGGTTATGCGCTACGCAGGGCCACGCATGATATTTTGCCATCCCATTGCTGCACTCAAGCACCTGCTTAACAAACGTCGCAGCCATTAGTACACTGTGTCAGCTAGACTGTCTTTACAAGGGCTGTTTTTAGCACAGGCCTCAAGCATAAAAGAGCATGTGGTTGTAGCTTGGTACGGGCCAGTAGTCGTGACCTACGATGATTTCCATCTCATCAACCACGGAGCGAAGGGCGTTCATGGCAGGAATGACTTGGGCAAGGTAGGCTTCTGCCTTTTCTTGGGCACCTTGGATGAACTGCGCTTTTATGAGAGCTTGGTCTAAGGCCTCTACCTTGATAATCAAGTCGTTGAGCCCCTCATTAAGCTGAGTCAACAAAGCTGTTTCTTGAGACAAGTCTAAGCTCTCCAGAGCCTGCCGCTTTGTATTGATGCCACTTGCCACCACTGTAGAAAACTCAATGAGGGCAGGAATGTAGCGGGCGCGTACCATGCGCGTACTCACCTGGGCTTCTATGTTGATTTTCTTGGAGTAGTTCTCGAGCTTGACCTCATACCTGCTTTCCACCTCTGCTTTGGAAAGTACATTGAGGCGCTCAAACAGTTCTATACTCTCAGGCTTGATATACTGCGGCAAGGCCTCTGGTGTACTCACCAGATTAAGCAAGCCGCGCCTGGCAGCTTCAGCAGTCCAGTCCTCGCCGTAGTTGTCGCCATTGAAGATAATGCGTTGATGCGAGCTGAGCACCTGCCTCATATACGCCTTGGCATCTAGTTCAACATCCTTGGATCCTTCCAGGGCATCAGCGCAGTTGGACAGAGCACTGGCTACAATGGTGTTGAGCACCATGTTTGCGTCGGATAGATTGATTTGTGAGCCGGGCATACGAAACTCAAACTTGTTGCCCGTAAAGGCAAAGGGAGAAGTACGATTGCGGTCGGTATTGTCTATGATGAGGCGAGGCAGCACCTGTGAGCCCAGATCCATCGTCTTTTCGCCATCGGTGGTATAGGGGGTGGTTTCAATGATGGAGCGCACCAGCGCCTCAAGCTCGTCTCCCAAAAAAATGGACACGATGGCCGGTGGTGCCTCATCAGCGCCCAGGCGCAAGTCGTTACCCGCCGTGGCAACGCTCATGCGCAAAAGCCCCTGATACTCATCAACAGCCTTGATTATGGCCGTAAGAAAAAGGAGGAACTGTAGGTTTTCCTCGGGCGTAGAGCCCGGGTCAAAGAGATTGGCTCCGTCTACACTGATAGACCAGTTATTGTGCTTACCACTGCCATTGACTCCCTCAAAGGGCTTTTCGTGCTGTAGGCACACCAGGCCATGACGGCTCGCCAGCTTGCGCATCAACTCCATGGTGAGTAAGTTGGCATCAACCGCAGCGTTGGCAGGACGATAGATGGTTGCCAGTTCATGTTGAGAGGGGGCTACCTCATTATGCTTGGTATTGGCCGGAATGCCCAGCTTCCATAGCTCCTCGTCAAGATCTTGCATGAAGCGATTAACCGTAGGTCTGATGGCACCAAAATAGTGATCTTCGAGCTCTTGACCCTTGCAGGGGCTTGCCCCAAAAAGCGTACGCCCTGTAAGCAACAAATCCAATCGCTGCTCGTAGTCTTCTTCCTTTATCAGAAAGTACTCCTGCTCGGGGCCCATCGTAATGGACACATTCGTGGGTTCTTTGCCAAAAAGCGCCAAGACGCGGCGCACCTCGTGGCCTATGGCATCCATAGAACGCAAAAGCGGGGTCTTCTTGTCCAGAGCCTCGCCGGTATAACTCACAAAGGCGGTGGGTATACAGAGCACATTGTCTTTGATAAAAGCATAGCTGGTAGGATCCCAGGCTGTATAACCACGAGCCTCAAAGGTGGCACGCAGCCCGCCCGAGGGAAAGCTCGAGGCATCGGGCTCGCCATGAATGAGCTCTTTGCCCGAAAAGCTCAAGTTGGCTGTATCATCTGGCTGAGGCGCAAGGAAGCTGTCGTGCTTTTCTGAGGTAAGACCTGTAAGCGGCTGAAACCAGTGGGTAAAATGAGTGGCACCATGCTCAAGCGCCCACTCCTTCATGGCGTCGGCAACAGCATTGGCCACCTCAATATTGAGGGGACTGTTTTCTTTGATGGTCTTGACCAGCTCTTCATAGATTGCCTGGGGCAGCATCTCCTTCATAACCTGCTCGTCAAAGACCATGCTCCCATAATAATCGCATACGCTGCCTTGCATTGTTAGGCTCCTCACTAGCTCTCACTTGCCAAATGCTAATTGTACTATTTTTGCGAGTGAGACAGAGGTGCTCTGCAAAACGCTATGCGGCAGCAGACGATTGACAAGTGCGGAGCTTGGGCGCACTTTTAAGCTGCTCGCACATAGCTTTGATCATCTCGACCAAGTCGACCGGCTTGCCTACAAAGCTGCTCATGCCTTCATTAAGATAGCCGGCGATATCCTCAGCAAAGACGTTGGCGGTCATAGCAACAATAGGTACTGGTCGCAGACTCTGGGCTATCTCGAGGGTGCGTATCTGCTGAGTGGCCTTGACCCCATCCAAAACGGGCATCTGAATATCCATAAAGATCAAGTCAAAGCTCAGGGGGTCTTGGGTGTAGATTTGCACTGCGTCTGCACCATTTGCGGCATTGACGATGCTGATTTCTGTAGGCTCAAGCAATGCGGTGACAATTTCTCTATTAACCTCTACATCGTCAACCAAGAGCAGTCGCCTTCCTTTGAAATCAGGCATCTTTATTTCCTCGGCGTGCTCTTCTTGGTTTTCATCTTCGAGCTTGCCTGCATCGATTTTTGGAGCGCGAAAACTGAGGTAAAATATCGAGCCCGAGCCGTACTCGCTTTCTACTCCTACTTCGCCGCCCATCATCTTGGCAAGCCTCATGGATATGGCAAGCCCCAGGCCTGTGCCTCCATATTTGCGGGTGGTGTCGGGGGTTGCCTGGACGAAGGATTGGAAGATCCGCTCACTTTGCTCGGGCGTAATGCCAATGCCGTTATCCTCAACCTCTATACGCAGTAGACAATCCTCCTTGCCATCTTCTGCCAATAAGGCTCTTAACGAAATTTGACCAAACTGTGGAGTAAACTTGATGGCATTGCCCAAGAAGTTGGTTACTATCTGGGCAAAACGCTGCTCGTCTCCGCTGATGGCCTCTGGCAAGCCAGGGTCAATCTCGAGAGAAAACTCGATGTATTTTTCTTTGAGCTTGTGGTCGTTTATAAGGGCAATCTTTTCCAAAGCCTGAGCCAAACTGAAAGGCAGGCGCGACAATTCCAGGCAATTGGCTTCAATCTTGCTCATATCCAAAATATCATTAATGACACCCAGTAAGTGATCTGAGGCCACGCCAATGTGCTCAAAAGACTTGTTCTTGTGCTCCACATCGTCTGCGCGCAAGCCGAGGGTGGTCATACCGATGATGGCATTCATTGGTGTGCGAATCTCATGACTCATGTTAGAAAGAAAGACACTCTTGGCTTGAGAAGAGGCCACAGCGCTGAGGCGAGCTGCCTCCAGGTCGCTGGTGCGTTCTTCGACGCGCGCTTCCAGCTCGTTATTGAGGTTGACCAGCTCTGTCTTTGTAGCCTCGCGTTTTCTTAAATTGAGAAAGAGGCGATGGGTGAGCAGGACGATGATGGCCAAGCCTAGGAGCCAAATGAAAATATGGGTCATGGCAAGAGTCTTAACGTATTCTCCCGTGGCTGCCAAATAAGGCTCCATAGGCAGAGTAATCGATATGCCGCCGCGTAGATCGCCCACCTGGTAGCCTTGGGCAGCGTGGCACTTAAGACAGCCCTCTCCAACCCACAAGGCACCCATGAAGCGCATGTACTTCTGGTCGTCCATATCGATGACGGACGACACGTTTTCGAGTTCCTCAGATTCCTCAATAAGGGTAAGCGCCTTGCTCTCCCACATATCAGGTACGTTGGCGTGACGAATAGGGTCATTTGAGGTGATATGCCCCACTACTCCGCTATTGTTTTCTTGCTGCTCATAAACCAGGCGAGTCATATAGGCAGGGTTGACCTTGGTGAGCGTAGTGTCGTTGGGTCCGGGTATATCGCGAGTACCATCATTGGGGAGATAGGGGTTGGGTTGGAGCCCACCCTCCGATACGGGAGCGTACACACCACCAAGCTCAGAAGCCCAGTGCCTATAGGCAACGTCGCCTTCAAAGGAAGCCTGGGCTTGGATAAAGGCGCTTTGGTGGGCATTGTCATAGGCCTGGCTGATGTTAAGGGTCAACAACACACCAATGACCAGGGTCCAAAAAGCTGCTGTGCCAATAAAAGCAAGAGTAAATCTTGGTATTTTCCTACGATGCGCCTCATCACATACGGTTTGCATATTTGTTTGCGTTACCCCTGATGCAGCTGTATCGCTTCTCTCTTCTTGAGCCATAGCCGAATCATCTCCTTAGCGTAAACTGTGCCCACGGCCCTTGTCTTCTTACCCAAGTTCTCTCTTGAACTAAAGATATGATTACCCCGCATACCCATAATCTTCCACTCCAAGATACTGGGTGCCTTAGTGGTGCACTATTTTGATTACTTTGCTTCTTTAGTGTTTAGGTGCATAGTCTAAACACCGGCTTATGGCACCAGAATAGTATCGCTTATTGATTTTTTAGGGAAATCCACAGGATGCACACATTTGACCAAAAACTATCCAGTGGCCTCACAGTTGCCTTTTGCCGTCTGACTTGAGGCAGGACACAGGGAACGTCCCCTTCAGGCAGCGTCCACTTTTGTCTTATCGCTTGATGACTATGTAGTTGCCGTCTTGGTCTATGTCTATCTTGATGTTGTCGCCGTCTGAGATTTCGCTGGAGACGAGGGCATTTGCCATGGTGTCGACGATGTTGCGCTGCACCAGGCGCTTTAAGGGGCGTGCGCCGTACACAGGGTCAAAACCGTCTATGGAAAGGCGCTCGGTAGCAGCCGGGCTCACTTCAAGCTCAATGCGCTTGTTGGCAAGGCGCTTGCTCACCTCTTGCAGCTGCAAGGCAACAATGGCGTCAATGTTGGCAATATCAAGGGTTTGGAAGATGATGACATCATCAACTCGATTGATGAATTCCGGACGGAAGGTAGCACGCAAAGCCTCGTCGATGGCTCGTTCTAACTTGCGCTTGTCATCGTTTCCATCAAATCCGAGGGAGGCTTCCTCTGGCTTCTTGGGCTTCTTGCTCCTGAGTCTGGCAGCATCTTCTGGATCCATATGAGAAGTGATTTCTTCCATCATGTCATCAACCATGCCCTTAAAGCCGCCGGTTGCGTCCATCGAGGCTGCCAGATCGCCTTTGTCTGCCAAAGAGCTGGGATTGAGCTTGGCGAGAGTGGACGATCCACCTGAGCCATGCAAATAAAAGTCTCTGATGAATTGTGAGCCCACATTGGAGGTCATGATGATAACCGCATTCTTAAAGCTCACTACCCTGCCCTGACCATCAGTAAGGCGGCCGTCATCAAAGACCTGTAGCAAGATGTTATAGACATCGGGGTGTGCTTTTTCTATTTCGTCAAGCAAGATGACGCAGTAGGGGCGGCGGCGCACAGCCTCGGTGAGTTGTCCGCCTTCATCGTATCCAACATAACCTGGAGGGGCTCCGATGAGGCGCTGTACAGAGAACTTCTCCATGTACTCACTCATATCTATGCGCACGAGTGACTTTTCGTCATCAAAGAGGAACTGCGCCAGGCTCTTGGCCAGCTCGGTTTTTCCGACACCCGTAGGTCCCAGGAAGAGAAAGGTGCCAATGGGCTTGTTGGGGTCTGCCAAACCGGCTCGGCTGCGCCTGATAGCGCCTGCAACTGCTTGTACGGCCTCATCTTGTCCTACGACCCGCTTATGTAGTTCGTCTTCGAGGTTGATGAGCTTTTCGAGCTCGCCTTGCATCACCTTGGTAACGGGGATGCCCGTCCAGGTGCTCACGACGATGGCAATTTCTTCTGAGGTAACCTCCTCTTTGAGCAGGGTGTTTTCGTCTTCTCGTGCCTCCAGCTGCTCGGTGGCTTTGGCGAGTCTGGTTTCCAAACTGGGGATGAGTCCGTAGCGAAGCTCACTCGCCGCCTGTAAATCGCCCTCGCGCGTGGAGCGCTCGTAGTCGATTTGTGCCTGGTCAAGCTCGACCTTAAGCTTTTGCACCAAGGTGATGGCATCTTTTTCATTGGCCCAAACAGCCTTGACGCTGTCGAGCTGTTGCTGCACCTCTGCCATGTCTTTTCGCAGTGCTTCCAGGCGCTCGGCAGAGGCATCGTCGCTCTCTTTGAGGAGCGCCTGTTCTTCAATCTGCATTTGGATGAGATCGCGCTCGATGGTGTCGATTTCTTCGGGCATGGAGTCAATTTCCATACGCAGACGGCTTGCCGCCTCATCCATGAGGTCAATGGCCTTGTCGGGCAAAAAGCGCTCGGAAATATAGCGATTGGAGAGCTCTGCGGCAGCCACGATGGCGCCATCGGTAATACGCACACCATGATGGATTTCGTACTTTTCCTTTAAGCCGCGCAGTATGGAGATGGTATCCTCAACACTGGGCTCATTGATGAGCACTGGCTGAAAACGGCGCTCCAAGGCGGCGTCCTTCTCGATGTACTTACGGTACTCATCCAGTGTGGTGGCGCCAATGGCATGGAGCTCGCCTCGTGAGAGCGCGGGTTTGAGCATGTTGCCTGCATCGAGGCTGCCCTCGCTGCCAGCGCCAGCGCCCACGATGATATGCAGCTCGTCAATAAAGAGGATGACCTGGCCAGCGGCCTCTTGTACCTCGCGCAATACCGCCTTGAAGCGGTCTTCAAACTCACCGCGGTATTTGGAGCCCGCCAACATGGCGGCAATGTCGAGCACCACTACATCGCGGTCTTTAAGCGTGCTGGGCACGTCGCCTGCAACAATGCGCTGAGCCAGTCCTTCAACAATGGCCGTCTTGCCCGTACCCGGCTCTCCAATGAGCACCGGATTGTTTTTGGTGCGGCGACTCAACACCTGTATGGTGCGACGAATCTCCTCGCTGCGCCCAATGACCGGGTCAAGCTTGCCAGCACGAGCATCCTCGGTGAGGTTGCGTCCAAATTGCTCTAAGGCATCCAGGGTCGGTTTGGAGGATTGGTCGGTCACACGGGTGCTGCCTCGCAAGTCCTCATAGGCCTGCTCCACGCGCTCTTTTGTAATGCCTGCAACCGAAAGCGCCTTGCCCGCCTTTCCCTTGTCTTCGGCAAGCGCTATCAACAGATGCTCCGTGGTTACAAAGCTGTCCCCCATCTTTGTAGCCACTTTTTCGGCAGTAGTCATAAGGTTGAGCAACGCCTGAGAGGGCATGGTCATCATCTGGTTGTGCGCCTTGGGAGAAGCCTCTATCTCGGCAGTAATAGTGGCATCAAGCGCCCCTGGCGAAGCACCTACACGCTCGATGATGGCGTTGATATTGCTTTCGCCAGCACTCAACAATGCCTTGAGCATATGCTCAGGCTCAATAAAAGCGCTCTCGGCATCTGCCGCCACGCCCATCGACTCTTGAAATACTTCCTGGGTTGAGACGGCCCATTTGTCAGGTCTCATATACACTCCTTACGACTCTAGCTCTGTTTTCAAGCCAATCTACTCGCTTGCAGAACCCTATTTTTCGGCTTCCTGTAAGCGACATCTTAGCCTTCAGAAACCCTGTTTTAGGCTTCCTGTAAGCGGCATCTTAGCTAATAACTCTGCAACGCATCGGGTTTATCTGAGCGAGCAGATTGGCTTGAAAATCGATTCTGGGTCGAGGGAGTGTATATCAGAATACATGACCGAGACACAGAATCAATTTGAAAGCCAAGATGCCGTCCAGATAAAGCCGACTAGTCAAGCACGCGCAAGCCACCAGGCTCATAGCGCACCATAGCAGTAATTCGATGACGCACTTCCAGCTCGTGCAAGCGCTTGGTTATGACGCGTACGCGGTGCTCCAGACGCTCGACACGTTTTTCTCTTTCTTCAAGGCGTCCTTCCAAATCGAGGATTCGCAGGACTCCCGCCAAGTTAATACCCTCATCGGTCAACTGGCTGATGAGCTCGAGTTGCTCAATGTCTGCCTGCGAATACAGGCGGGTGTTGCCTCCCGAACGTTTAGGTGTTACCAGGCCCTTGCTTTCGTAGACGCGCAAAGTTTGCGGGTGCATGCCAGCAAGGTCTGCTGCAACGCTAATCATATACAGAGGGCGATCTCTGTCATCCATCAGTTCCACCCCTTTCGAAGCTCTTCGGTACTCTCTGCCGCAAAGGCTAAAAGCGCCTCTTTTTGTGCATCACTCAGTTCCTGGGGAACAACAATCGTGGTTCTCACCTTGAGGTCTCCATACTCCACAGAGTCTGCCTTGCCGGGCGCACGTTTGGCACCTTTACCCCTAATGAGAAAGGTCTTGCCCTCCTGGGTGCCAGCAGGCACCTTGAGCTTGACTTTTGAACCATCAGGAGCAGGCACCACTACAGAAGCGCCCAGAGCAGCCTCGTCTATGGAAAGTGGCATGTCGATTAACACATCGGCACCACTGCGAGCATACATCTCATGAGGCTTGATGGAGGTAACAATCAGCAGGTCGCCATTTTCTCCTCCATTACTGCCGGCAGCGCCCTTGCCGCGGTAGCGCAGTTTTCCGCCTTCAACCGCACCCTTGGGCACTTTGACATTTATGGTCTGATTGCCACCATCCGAGCTTTTGATAGTCACTCGCTTCTCAACACCTCTGAATGCTTCTTCAAAACTCACCTCAAGGGTAACTTCTATGTCTTGACCCTGAGCCTTCTTTCGACCAAAATCCCAATCGGTACCAAAGGCACCCTCGCCTGCAGCCATGCGGCTGAAGAGGTCGCCAATGGAGCTAAAGGCGCCGGTATCTCCACCAAAATCTGTTACGGTATAACCGCCGCCTCTGCCGCCCCAGTTATGGGGCATGCCTGCGCCTCGTGCGCCTGCAGCTGTAAAAGCTCCGTAGCGAAGCAAGGTGTCGTACTCTTTGCGCTTATCTGCATCAGAGAGCACTTCATAGGCCTCGCTGATTTCCTTGAAGATAGCCTCATCGCCACCAGCATCGGGATGATGCTTGCGCGCAAGCTTCTTGAAGACCTTCTTTATCTCCTCAGTGGTAGCGTTTTTGTCTACCCCCAACACTTCATAATATGATTTGTCGGTTGTTTGGACCATGACTTACCACCTTATTTGTGGCTAACAACAACGGTGGCAGGTCTCACTATGCGACTACCCATTGAGTAGCCCTTTTGGAGCACCTCCAACACCGTTTCATCAGGAACCCGCTTATCTTCAAGCCTGGAAACTGCACAATGCAAATTGGCATCAAAAGGCTCGCCACGGGGGTCAATGGTGCTCACCCCTTCGCTCTGCAAAACGCATTGCAGCTTGCTATATACCTGGGCAATACCCTCAGCCAAAGAGTCTTGGGCAGAGTTGTTTTCGCTGTGTTCAAGAGCGCGTTCCATGTCATCTAAAACGGGAAGAATCTTCTCTACCAGGCGCTGCGTTGCTCTGCTTCGTTCATCGGCACGCTCCGCCTCGGTACGCTTGCGATAGTTATCCCATTCGGCCTTAAGGCGCAGATGCTTGTCTCGCAGTTCATTTGCCTCGGCCAGGGCTTTGGCAAGCTCATCAAGGTGCTCTGACTCTGCTTCGATGTTGCTTTCTATTTCTTGTGCAAGCTCGCCGCTTGCTGGCTCGCTTGCGGCAGACTCGTGTTGTGCTCGCTTGCCCTGTGCTTGCTCGCCGTTTGCCGGTTCTCCATCAGAGACATAGCTTGCTTCGTTGCCTATCTCTGGCGTTATCTTGGATGTCTTGTTGGAAGTGGGCTCCCCGGCAAACGGGGAGCCATTATGGGTGTCTTTTTTCATGAGGCACCCGCCTTATTTCTCATCCTCAGACTCAGGCTCTACAACCTCGTAGTCTGCCTCAACAACTCCATCGCTCTGGGCGCTCTCTCCCGCAGGGGCACTACCCTCGGGGCTTGCGGCCTGTGCATCGGCGTATACGATCTCGGCCAGCTTATAGCCTGCCTGCTGCAAAACCTCTGTCTTGGCTTTAATGTCTTCAACGTCACTGCCCTCAAGGGCCTTGTTAAGGTCTTCCAGGGCAGCCGTAACGGCAGTCTTGGTTTCCTCGGGAACCTTCTCGCCCAGGTCGTCCATCGTTTTTTGCGTGGAATAGACCAGGGAGTCAGCAGTGTTGCGTACCTCAACCTCGCTCTTGCGAGCTGCGTCTTCTTCTGCGTGAAGCTCTGCATCTTTGACCATGCGGTTAACTTCGTCATCACTGAGTGCAGTAGAGCCCGAGATGGTAATCTTTTGCTCTCTGCCTGTACCTTTGTCCTTTGCAGACACGTTGACGATGCCGTTGGCATCTATGTCAAAGGTCACCTCGATCTGCGGAATGCCGCGTGGAGCCGGAGGAATATCGGCCAACTGGAACTTACCCAGCGTCTTGTTGCCTGCGGCCATCTCGCGCTCGCCTTGCAGTACGTGGATCTCAACCGAAGTCTGACCATCTGCAGCCGTGGAATAAATCTCGGCCTTCTTGGTGGGAATGGTGGTGTTGCGCTCAATCATCTTGGTCATAACGCCACCCATGGTCTCAACGCCCAGCGAGAGCGGAGTTACGTCCAGGAGCAAAATACCCTCAACGTCTCCAGCCAACACGCCGGCCTGTACCGCTGCGCCCAAGGCTACTACTTCGTCGGGGTTTACACTCATGTTGGGATCCTTGCCGGTAAGGCGCTTGACCAGCTCCTGCACGGCAGGCATGCGAGTAGAGCCACCAACAAGAATGACCTCAGAAACGTCTCCCATGGCAATGCCTGCATCCTTCATGGCGTTTTGCACGGGGGCTTTACAACGCTGAAGCAGGTCGCCGGTAATCTTTTCAAACTCTGCCCTGGTAAGGGTGTAGTCCAAGTGCTTGGGGCCATTGGCATCGGCAGTGATAAAGGGGAGGTTGATGTTGGACTGCTGCGTAGAAGAGAGCTCCATCTTGGCCTTTTCGGCTGCCTCTTTAAGGCGCTGGAGCGCCATCTTGTCGGCACGCAGGTCTATTTGGTTGTCGCTTTGGAACTTGTCGGCCAGCCAGTTGATGACGACTTGATCCCAGTCGTCTCCGCCCAGGTGATTGTCTCCATTGGTTGAGAGTACTTCAAAAACGCCATCGGAGAGCTCCAGAATGGAGACGTCAAAGGTGCCGCCGCCGAGGTCAAAGATGAGCACCTTCTCGTCTCTGCCTGCCTTGTCGAGGCCGTAGGCAAGTGCTGCTGCTGTAGGCTCATTGACGATACGCAGCACTTCAAGGCCGGCAATCTTGCCTGCGTCCTTGGTGGCTTGTCTTTGCGAGTCGTTAAAGTAGGCGGGCACCGTGATAACAGCCTGCTTAATGGCGCCGCCCACATGTTTTTCTGCATCGGCTTTGAGCTTTTGCAGTGTCATGGCGCTGATTTCTTCTGGGGTAAACATCTTGCCTTCGATTTCTACCTCAACGCGCCCGTCCTTGCCGCTGGCAACCTTATAAGAGACCGTCTTGCGCTCACTTGCAGTTTCAGAAAACTTACGACCAATGAAGCGCTTGATAGAAGATACGGTATTTTCTGGATTGGTAACAGCTTGATTCTTTGCGGCCTTGCCTACTACACGCTCGCCGTCTTTACGAAAACCTACGACACTGGGAGTAGTGCGATCGCCCTCGGAGTTAACGATGATAGTGGGCTCGCCACCCTCCATGACTGCCATAGCAGAGTTGGTGGTGCCCAGGTCAATTCCTAATACTTTTGCCATGTTTCTTCCTTTCGTTTCTTTTTGGAGCTCATGCGCTGGCACGCAGCATCCCCTTCTTTTGAAGCTTCCCTCTTGCGCCCAAGCTCTTTGGCTCTGCCATGCTATTTTTCAGTAGTTTTCCTCATGCAAAGGGAAGCTCTTTATTTGAATAGCACTAAGAATATTATCTAAGTGCCTCCATGTCAAGTTTTGTCACCAAGCTGTTAGCTAATACGAGAGTTTGAGGTTACTGATCAGACCAATTCGTCATTGCGGGCTTGACCCGCAATCTGAGACGCACTTTGGTTAGATTGCGGCTCGGAGGCCGCAATGACGGACTACAGTCTGACTAGTGAACAGTTTGAGCAACTGATTACACACTGCCACCCGCGCATTGCGAAGCAATCCCGACGAAGCAACTCGCGGTCAAGACTACTCCCTCACTGCCGCCCCTGCGTCGCGTAGCAAGCCCTCTCGATTGTTCCGCTGCAAGGTAGGTCATGGCTATGCCCACGCATTGCGAAGCAATCCCCACTGTCGTCCCGCGCATTGCGAAGCAATCCCCACTGTCGTCCTGCGCATTGCGAAGCAATGTTACAGGAGCTACCTCAGGTCTGCCAATAATGCATGTAAGCCCTGCAACGTTCGCTCAAATTGTGCTCATCGTATTGTTCGTCCTGGAGAAAGCCATAACGGCAATGTGCGACAATAGGCACATCTAAAAAGAGAGTGGGAGAGGAGTCAAGATGCACACCGTCATCATCGATCCAGAGTTCAGAGACCTGCTGCCACCGCTGAGCCCAGAATCATATGCCGCACTGGAGGCAAGCCTCTTAGAGCATGGAGTACGCGATTCACTGGTGGTTTGGAGGGGTCACAACATCTTGGTTGACGGGCACAACCGCTACGGAATTGCCATACAGCACGGCCTCTCCTTCAACGTGGTAGAGGTGGAGTTTGACTCACGTGAGGCAGTCCTCATTTTCATCGTATCTAATCAGATTTCGAGGCGCAATCTGCCGCCTTTGCAGTTTAGTTACTACGTGGGTTTGCACTATCGAGCAGACAAATTGATTAGCGGTAGACCGAGTTTAGATACAGTGGAAGAAAAACTCCATCAAAATGAGGGAGTTTTTCTTCCAACCGCAAAACGCCTTGCAGAAAAGTACAAAGTGTCTAAAAGCACCGTCGAGCGCGCCGCCAAAATGTCAGAAGGAATAGACGCCATCGCCTCAGTGTCAAACGATGCCCGAAAGAAGATTATCTCCGGAGACGTGCGCATCAGCAAAAAGAAACTCACCGAGCTGGCAACTGCCTCACAAAAGGAGCTGACTGAAGTAGCAAAAGCCATCGAGGACGGCAACTATACAACAAAAGAGTCCGCCAATGCAACGCCTGAGCCCAACGGCAGCTCCAGCAGCGCACTTGGAAGCGGCACGCCTGCCACAATAGCACCACCCGCAACCCTCCAAGATCTCAAAGCTCAGATCAACCAAATCCGCACCACCTTCGACCTTGAGCTCGCCTCCCTCACCAGCCAAAACGCCTCCCCAAGCGCCGCCAAACCCGCGCTGCAAGCCTACCTCTCCAAGCTTGAAAGCATACTCAGAGATGCATAGGCGCTAGTTACTGGTTAAATTGCCCTGCTCGAGACGCGCGGTATTGCCACTATTTCTAAGCCAAACGAAGAGAGGCATCCTTGATTAGTCCTCTTTTTTAATGTCACGTCTCTTTAGGTAAGTATGGACGCAGTGATGGATTAGAGCGGTTAATGCAGGTGCGCCAGCTCCAACCGGAAAGCACATCAGCCATATGCATTTGCATACCACATTCGATGTACCCTTTTTAGTCAATCGTTTGTGGTACTGTTTCTAAAGTGAGAGCACTGCCCTTCAGTTACTACTGCTCTGTACTACTGAGAGGCATGATACCGAGGAGTAGCCAAGGCGAGTTAGTTTCCAGTCTCTCTGGTCATATTAATCTCGATAGGGCTCTCAAATAAGGAAGGATGTCCAACACGGCTAGAAGGAGGTGAGCAGACATGACCAAATACGTATCGCTTGACGTTGAAACCACCGGGCTTAATCTTCCCGCTTTGGTATATAAGGGTAAAAGGAGGGAGCAAGCATCAAATTTGGATGAGCCAAAAGTGGATGAGGTTATCCAGTTAGCAATTATTGACCATACTGAGGAGGTGCTGTTCTATGACAGTTTCAAGCCCTCCAAAAGAGCTTCATGGAAAGCTGCAGAGGCCATTAACAGTATTTCGCCTGAATCTGTTGCGCATAAGCAGTCCTTCTCTAGGAGGCTTGAGGAAATTCAAAGCATTGTCAATCGAGCTGATATCCTCATTGCCTTTAACGCAGACTTTGACTTGCAGTTCCTGCATGCAGAAGGAGTCTGCTTGCGCCAAAAGCCTTATATCTGCGCAATGGAAATGTTTGCGCAAGCATCCAGCGCACGAAAACGCAAGGGAGGGCGAGCAGAGTTTAAGTCGCTTGCAGCCTGCGCATCCTTTTTTGGCTTGTCGGCAGAAGGCGCACACAATGCTCTTGTCGATGCAAGGACAACCTTGAGTTGCTATAAAAAAATGACTCACGACGAGCGTTTTAGCGCGCAGCAAAAAATATGGAACTGTCATACCCTTGAAGCCCCGCAAATGCAGGGAAGACACAAAACCTTCTCATGTCATCGGATCACACCCGATAATTCGGGTAAAGGTAGTTGGTGTGTACACAATAAAGGATTTAAATGATTATAGCAATTCAACCATGATACTAGAATGATGAATATGACTTGAGATGGTTTACAAGATTACAATTCTGATGTTATACTACCAAAGTGGCCATAAGATGGCTATAAGAGCTACAGTTAGCCCTAGCCAAACAGGGATTCAAGCAATGTGTGTGAACCGAGAGATTTAAGGAGGTGCAGCATATGCTGGACGACGCAACGAAGGGCGTAAACAGAAGCTTATCCCAGCATGCGTTAATACTTTGGGGGAAAACTGGCCCACAGGATACTGAGCTCTGGCTCCCCCTCTATGTTCACCTTGCAGACACAGCTGCAATCGCAGAGGTTCTGTGGAGTGAATGGGTTCCATTGGGAACAAAGCGTGTAATAGCTGAGGGCATCATTGAACTGCCCTCAGAGCTGCCTTTGGAGTTTCCCCCACTAACTCTCAAGGAAAGAATTGAGCTGGCGGGTATGCTTTTTGCACTTCTAGCTACCCAACACGATATCGGCAAAGCAATTCCCGCTTTTCAGGCTGCATTCAATAGCCAGTTTAGAGGCAGAAATGGCAGCATGCTTGCAGGCTTCGTAGAGTCTGCAGGACTTCGAATTCCCTCAAAGCTGCGTAGCTATAGCGATGTGCACCACAGTTGGGCCTCTCATTGCATTTTGGCTAGACACGGCTGGAGTGATAGTCATGCGATAATAACTGGCGCACACCACGGCATGCCACCGTCGCTTACTAAGCTCGATGAAGTGGCCAGCACCTGGACTGGTAACACGGGCTTCACGGACAGCGCTTGGACGGCCGTGCAAGATGAGCTGGCCTTATGGGCTGAAAGCCTTTTACCCGTAGATACTCTCCTCGTTTTAAAAAAAGCACGGCTGTCTCGCCGCGCACAAGTTCTGCTTACCGCTTTGCTCATCATGGCAGATTGGATTGCCAGCGACGAAAAGCTCTTCCCTTTGATAGAAATCGGTCATCAAGCTGAACCGTCAACAATGCGTGCTTTAAGAGCATGGGAGAACCTCGATCTCTCCACGTATGAAAGGATCGAGCTGGAGCATGTTGTTGATAACTACAATGACATCTATGACAAGCGCTTTTCAATTGAAATGCCACGACCCGTGCAGACAGCCATACCAGAAATACTGGCGGGTATTGAAAACCCTGGCATCATGATTATTGAAGCCCCCATGGGTGAGGGTAAGACCGAAGCAGCTCTAGTGGCCGCAGAAATTCTGGCAGAGAAAAGTGGACGCAAGGGCATCTTCTTTGCGCTCCCTACTCAGGCCACCTCAGATGGTGTCTTTCCGCGCATTCTTAACTGGACACAAAAACTCAAAGGGCATAAAACTATTAATCTCGTTCATGGAAAGGCGCAGTTTAATAAAGAATTTAAAGGGATAGGGTTAGCGTCTACAAATTTTGATGAGAATTTTGATGAGATTGCCGACACTGTCTACGTGAGCGAATGGGCATATGGACGCAAGCGTGCGCTTCTTAATGACTTTGTCGTGGGCACCATTGACCAAGTCCTTATGGCAGGACTCAAGCAAAGGCACCTCATGCTGCGTCATCTAGGCCTCGCAAATAAAGTGGTGATAATCGACGAATGTCATGCCTATGACGCCTATATGAGCCAGTATCTTTATAAGGCTCTTAATTGGCTGGGTTCGTATCAAGTTCCCGTAGTCGTGCTCTCCGCCACACTGCCTATAGACAGCAGGCAAGCGCTGGTTGATGCATACCTCAATCAGGAGACTATACCTTTCGAGGATCCACTTCTAGACACAAATAAAGATGCCAGTACGGCACCTACTTGGGCTCTTACAACTGCCTATCCACTCATCACCTACACTGCTGACAAACAAGTCGAGAGCGCTACTCCGACGGCCTCTGGACGCAATCTGACAGTCAAGATTAAACAATTGAGTGAACAGGATATACGCTCTAGCATCTCTGAACTACTGGCAGAAGGCGGTTGCATAGGCATCATTGTCAACACAGTATCTCGAGCACAAAGCCTTGCCTGCGAGCTAGCTGAACATTTTGGAGAAGAGACCGTTTTGCTTCTTCACTCTAGATTTATTGCGCCTGATCGCATCAGAAAAGAAATGAGGCTTAGGGAGCTATTGGGGCCTGAGGGAACTAGTCGCCCAGAGATACTGATCGTGGTAGGAACGCAGGTGCTGGAGCAATCTTTGGATATTGACTTTGATGTGATGATTACTGACATATGCCCTATGGACTTGCTGATTCAGCGCATTGGAAGACTACATCGTCATGCGAGACGCATGAGACCACCCCTGCTAAAAGAAGCAAAATGCTATGTTGCAAGCATTGAGGGAAACGGCGAATTCTTCAAAGGCTCTGAGCTGATCTATGGCAAGTATATGCTAATGAACACTCAGGCACTACTCCCCGAGTCTATCGTTTTGCCTGATGATATTCCGCAACTGGTTCAGTCTGCCTACAACAAAGACGGTGTAGGCGTAGCATCAGACATTCAAAGCCAATACGATGATGCCAAGTTGAAGTACAAAGAAAAAAATGATGAGGACGCAAAAAAGGCTCAGGAATATCAGATTGGTGACCCAGCAGATGGTGAGCACAGCTCAACGGCTACCATTGCGAATTGGCTTAACACTGACAATTCTGAAAAAGATCCGAGCGGAAAGCGAGCCGAAGCAACAATGCGCGATGGCACGGACTCTGTCCATATACTTCTAATTCAAGAGCTGCAAGACGGAGTATTTTACTTTCTTCCTTGGGGGGATGAGTATGCAGCTTGCGAAATCCCTGATAACCTTTGTAGCAATAACAAGATGGCACAGGCAGTAGCAAAAAGCAGCGTTACGCTCCCAGTCAGTATGAGCTGGCAGATAGATGGAGTGATTAAAGCGCTTGGAAAGGACAACCTGGAGCGACTTCCCAATAATTGGCAAAAATCACCTTGGCTAAAGGGCGAGCTCTTTCTCATTCTTAACAAAGACCTTGAAGCAGAACTGTGCGGATTTAAGGTTCACTACGATGAGAGACTAGGCCTTTGCCATGAAAAACTACAACGAAAGGACGGTGAGGTATGAGTAATATGGAATTCAATTTGCTTTATGAACCCTGGGTGGCGGTGATAACTAACCAGGGGGAAGAAAAAGAGGTGTCGCTATTAGACGTATTTGAACATGCGCACGAGTATCGATCGCTTGCTGGCGAATTGCCAACTCAAGATTTTGCTGTGCTGAGGCTGCTGCTGGCAGTTATGTATGCAACATTCACGAGGGCTGATGTTGATGGAGGGCTTGGCAGGATTGATACAAGTGATAAAGCTTTGACCCGTTGGAAAAAACTATGGGATGCAGGGGCATTTCCTATTGAGGTTATCAAGGATCGATTGATTCCCTATAAAGAACGCTTCTTCCTTTTTCATTCTGAGCGTCCATTTTATCAAGTAGGCGGCATGGAGCGAGGAACAGAATATACAGCTGCAAAACTAATAGGAGATTTGTCGGAAAGTGGCAACAAGCCACGCTTATTTCCTCTGCGGTCTGGAAATGCAAAAGAATGCTTGAGTGATTCCGAGGCTGCTCGTTGGTTGCTGTACCTTAATGCCTTCGACGACACCTCAGCAAAGCCATCTGTTCGAGGCGCAGGATTACCATCAGTAGGAGCTGGGTGGCTTGGCAAGCTTGGCCTAATTGCAATAGAAGGCAAAAACCTTTTTGAAACGCTTGTATTGAATCTCGTTCTAATAGATTCTGATGGTGGAGTATTCTCTACTTCAAGAGCAACATGGGAGCTTGATGAAGTTCGCCAAGGAGAGCGTGTAAAAATACCAAGACCAGCATGCCCCTTAGAGCTTCTTACTCTTCAATCTAGAAGAATACTGTTGCAAAGAGAAGATCGGCTTGTTACAGGGTATCTCTTGATGGGAGGTGATTTTTTCGATAGAGAAAATGCGTTCATCGAGCAGATGACGGTATGGCGAGAGGATTCCTCTACAAAGACAGATACCTTTAGCCCAAAACGTCATCGCGAGGCGCAGCAAGCTTGGAGGGGATTCTCATCACTTCTTGCAAAGACCTCCAATACTCAACGCCAACCTGGGGTAATATCATGGATTTCTAGGCTTTATACTGATAACTTGATCGATAAAAAGCTCTTTAGCGTGCGCATCGCAGGTATACAATTTGCTGATAAGGACTTCTATGTTGACGGCATTATCAGTGACTCGCTCACTATGAGTTTTGAACTGCTTGCCGACCTGGGAAATGATTGGATAGTAGAGATTGGAAGACATCTCAAAACCACAGATAACTGCGTGCGTCAACTTGGAATTCTTGCACTTGATATAGCACTTGCCTCTGGCAATAGTGATGACAAGAACAGAGCAGGGGTAAAAGCAAGCGCCCAAGAAAGAGCCTACTCTGCACTAGACATACCCTTTCGTACTTGGCTTGCAGGTATTGACCCTAAAAAAGATGATCACATAGAGAAACAGGAAGAATGGATTAACGAAATGCGTCAAATTATCATTACTATAGCAAACGACATGATCGAAGAAGCAGGAGAAAAAGCCAGAGTAGGCATTTACAAAGCTGGAGACAGCAGACCAACTATCGAAAACGTACCAAGATCCTATCGAAAATTTGAAATCAAGGTAAACCAATTGTGCGCCTTTCAGACGGGAGGAAACGATGAGTAAGGCAAAAAGCGTTGAAGGGTTTGTTGCAAAAAAAATCAGCGCCCTCACGAGCAGTCGACCTGGTTTGGAATCAAAACAGAGGGCAGCTTTAGCAAAGCTGCGACGAGGAGTTGGCAAAGAAATAGGAGGAGTTCCCGAGTCTTGGGAGGTCACTTTGGTTGATATGCCCGAAGAACTTATAGGAAAAAAGGATGCTATCTCATGGGCAGAGCAGGCAATCTACACCTCACTAACCTTATTTGCCCTTCATCAACAAGGCAGAATCGAATGCGTCAGCCGCAAGAATATTTCTTTTGGAAAGATGGCTCGTTGGATTGTAAACCCAGAAAAAAGCAATGAGCAAACTGTTAAGCGTCGCTTTGATGCGGTGCTCACTTCCAAAGACTTTGTAGAGTTCTCAAGACATGCTCGCAGTCTCATACAAATAGCAAAAGCAAACGAAGTCTATTTAGACTATCCTCGCTTTGCCAAAGACCTATTCTTGTATCAGAATCCAGAACTGAGGACAAAGGTTATGCTTGCTTGGGGTAAAGATTTCTGGGTTTCCACAAAAAATAATGAAGACCAAAGCGAAGGAGAGTAATCATGAAAAAACTATTTATTGATTTCCACGTAATTCAAACCGTACCGCCTAGTTGTGTTAATCGTGATGATACAGGAAGCCCCAAGACAGCACAGTACGGTGGAGTGCAACGCGCTCGTGTATCGTCGCAGTGTTGGAAAAAGGCCATGCGTCAAATGTTTAAAGATTATTTTGATGAGTCAACATTAGGAGTACGCACTAAAAAAATCGTTGACATGGTAGCAGAGGCAATCCTTTCTCTTGATGAAACCAAGGACGAGGATGACGCAAAGAAGCTGGCCTCAATGATTATAGAAAAGGCAGGTGTAGGGCTCAAGGGCAATGACAAAACCCAGGAGATGGAGGCAAAAGCTTTGTTCTTCATGAGTAAAAAACAGGCTGAGTGTCTGGCAAGCCTGGCTCTTGAGAACGATAGTCCAACTCCCAAAGAGGCAAAGGCAGCAATCAATGCGGGTTATGGAGTCGACATTGCTCTCTTTGGGCGAATGGTAGCCGACGATCCTTCGCTCAACACAGATGCATGCGCCCAAGTTGCCCATAGCATCTCTACGCACAAGGTTGATAATGAGTTTGACTTTTACACAGCAGTTGATGATTGCTCAAACGAAGACCATGCAGGTGCTGGCATGATGGGAACAATTGAATTCAATTCGGCAACTCTCTATCGCTATGCCACTGTTGCAGTTCATGAGCTGTTCAGGCAAATTGAGGACCTGGAGGTTGTAGGAAAAACAATCCAAGAGTTTACCCGCGCATTTATCTTGTCTATGCCTACTGGCAAACAGAACACGTTTGCAAATCAGACTTTGCCAGACAGTGTTTTGGTTTGCATGAGAACAGATCAACCAATTAATCTCGTCGGCGCCTTTGAAACGCCAATAAAAAGTGGCGGAGAAGGATTTGTCAATGGATCATGCTCCATGTTGCGCGAATATGCTCAGAGTGCCTACATGAGTTTTGCAGAGCAGCCTGTTAATACCTTCATAGTTGGCAAGTATCTGCTGGACTTAGGCAAGCCAGTAAATATGCAGGAACTACTGAGCTCTCTCAAGGAAGAAACAATGGCGCTTCTTAATCTCACAGCGCAGTAAAGCGAGGTCTACCATGAGCACTTTGCTACTTCGGCTTGCCGCTCCCATGCAATCATGGGGAGCTTCAAGTCGATTCAAAAAGCTTGCAACCGAGCGGGAGCCAACTAAGAGCGGTCTGATCGGCCTTCTAGCTGCTGCGCTCGGTAGAGAGCGAGGCGAGGACATTAAAGATTTATGCGCTCTACGATTTGGTGTTCGCATTGATCAGCCTGGAAGGATTTTGCGCGACTACCACACGGCTCGTCATCCTAATGATGTCAAGAGGGCATTTATCTCTGAACGCTATTATCTCAGTGACGCTGTCTTTGTTGCTGGCTTGGAGTCAGAAGATGAAGCATTTCTAAGAGGAATCAGCGCGGCTTTGATGAGTCCACGTTTTCCTCTCTACTTGGGCAGAAGGTCGTGCCCTCCAACAGGACAAATCGTTCTCGGTATTTCTGAGCTCTGCCTGGAGGATGCTCTCAAAAGCCAGGAGTGGCAAGCGCACGAGTGGTATATGAAAAGGAAGAGATCGGAGCCTATTGTCAATTTAGAAGTAGTGCTAGATGTGCCCTTTGAATCGACAGGCTCCTTCATAAGAAAAGATATACCGCTGTCATTTAACGAAAAGCATCGGAGATACGGATTGAGAAGTCTAGCAAGTGATATCAAAGGGGCTTCTGTTGACAACCCTAGAGCTTCTGAAGCATATCAACGAATTCTAGAAGAATCGCAAACAAAGTATAAGACCGAGCATGACCCTTACCTTGATTTGGGAGGTTAATAATGTATCTTTCGAGAGTTGAAATCAATCCGAGGCTGCGCACTTGCATAACAGCCTTAAATTCTCCACAGCAACTTCATGCCATGATTGCGGCTAGCTTTCCGCTGTCAGCTCATCATGCCGGAGAGAGATTATACCTTTGGCGAATTGATAAGATTGATCAATCCTTATTCATCCTTGTTACAAGCCCAAAAAAGCCTGATTTCTCTCACCTTATTGAACAGATTGGTTGGCCAGCTTCCGAGCAATCCTGGGAAACTGCATCCTACAGCCCCTTTTTGACACGCTTAGACTCAGGGCAAAAATGGCAGTTTAGACTGCGCGCAAATCCAACATGGAGTAAAAAGCATGGAGAAGAACCGGGTGTGCGAGGAAAGGTTACTCCTTGCTCAGGCATAGATGAACAAAAAGAGTGGCTGGAGAGGAAGATGCAAAAGAGCGGAGCTTCTTTGGATAGTTACGATCTCACGAATCGTTCGGTGGATCAATTTGCACGAAACAAAAAGACGGTCACAATTAGCACGGCAACATATGAAGGCATTCTCACTATTGTTGATGCAGGCTTGTTGCGCCAAGCTATGGTAAACGGTATCGGGCGCGCAAAGGGCTATGGCTGTGGGCTATTGACGTTAGCTCGGGCATCAAGATGACTGAACTCAAAGGCGCAGAGAAGGCAGAGCTTCAAGAGCTGCCGCAAATAAAGGACCGTGTGTCTTTTCTCTACCTTGAGCGCTGCCTGATTAGCCGCCAAGATAGTGCGATAACCATAACAGACGAGCGCGGATCCGTGCATATGCCGGCAGCAGCACTTGGAGTGGTCATGCTCGGTCCAGGCACTAGTGTTACACATCGTGCTATGGAGCTGATAAGTGATACTGGAACCAGCGTTGCGTGGGTTGGAGAGCGAGGTGTTCGTTACTATGCTCACGGACGCCCTCTAACTCATTCCTCGAGATTACTTGTTGCACAAGCTCAGCTGGTGTCAAACACACGAAGCCGCCTCGCTGTGGCACGTGATATGTACCAAATGAGATTTCCAAACGAAGATGTATCAACACTGACTATGCAGCAATTGCGGGGCAGAGAGGGGTCTCGCATTCGCTCCTTGTATCGAAAGCTGTCTAAAGAAAAAGGTGTGCCATGGTCTGGGCGAGACTATGACCCTGATAACTATGCTGGCAGTACAACGGTTAATATGGCACTATCCGCTGCACATGCCTGTCTATATGGTGTCGCACATTGTGTAATCGTCGCTCTAGGCTGCTCGCCTGGTTTAGGATTCATCCACACTGGACATGAGCGGTCCTTTGTTTATGACATTGCAGACCTTTACAAGGCAGAGATCACCATTCCCATCGCATTCAATATTGCCTCGCAAAAACCAGAAGATGTTGGCTCGGAAACACGCAGAGCAGTACGAGATGCAATATCCAATGGAAAAATTCTTCTACGCGCAGCTAAAGATATTCGTCGGCTTTTGTTGCGCGAAGTCTCGAATGAGCCCCCAGACGATGAATTTGTCTTCTTGGGAGATCTATTAAAACTATGGGATGACAAGGCAGACTCTGTTGACAGTGGGGTTTCTTATACTTCAAACACCACTTACGCTGACACTAGTGCTTTTAACGAGCAAGACGATGCTACCATGCTTGTTGGAGTTTGTAATGGTTTAATACTGCCTGATGAGCGCAAGGAAGGTGATTAGAATAGTCGTTATCACATTGAGCAATTGCCCAAAAGCGCTCAGAGGCGATCTGACAAAATGGCTACTTGAGATAGCCCCAGGTGTATATGTTGGGCAGCTAAACAGTCGAGTACGAGATAATCTATGGTTAAGAGTCTGCGAATTAATCAAAGAAGGTAAAGCAACAATGGTCTTTGAGTCACGCAATGAGCAGCGTCTTGATTTTCGTATACATAAGAGTGAGTGGGAGCCCATCGATTTTGATGGGATAAAGCTTTTATTGCGACCAAGTGCAGCTAGAACTAAAAAGCTTGGACAATTACGACTTGGGTATAGCAAGGCCAGTAAATATCGGAGTCTAAAAAAGCGAGTAGCCAGGCTTTGACACACTATGCAATTGGGAGGCTTTAGTTTACCAGCAATGCCACTGTAATCGAAAGGCAGATGTTATGCTGTTATACACAAGCCCAGCACCTTGGAAACTGAATAAAAAAGTCTTGTAAATCTGATAAACTGGTGTTTTGACAGGGAGATTTTAGAGTGTTCCCCGCATACGCGGGGGTGATCCTAGTGGGGATCCTCTTTATTTTTTGGTTCATACGTGTTCCCCGCATACGCGGGGGTGATCCTAGATATTTTGGAGCTCGGGGTTGGGAATGTCAGTGTTCCCCGCATACGCGGGGGTGATCCCAGTAATATGGTAGTTCTTGGAAAAAGCGGGAAGTGTTCCCCGCATACGCGGGGGTGATCCTGCTGTTATAGAAGCCATAGACGGACGCGAAGGGTGTTCCCCGCATACGCGGGGGTGATCCTCATTATGATGAAACAAAATGAAAAAACCTACAGTGTTCCCCGCATACGCGGGGGTGATCCCGCAAAGAAAGTCTCCGATGTGTGGGTGCTATCGTGTTCCCCGCATACGCGGGGGTGATCCTTGGTAGCATCCCTGACGCAAGAGTAGAAAGTTGGTGTTCCCCGCATACGCGGGGGTGATCCCCCTTAAATCCATCGGTGATGCTGCTGCTGCAAGTGTTCCCCGCATACGCGGGGGTGATCCGTGTGACCAAATCAGACCTTGTAAGAGTCTTTAGCGATGCGTATAATGGAGTTGAAATACCAAGTGCTGGGTTCATGTCTACTTCATTTCAACGCAACCGTTATGGAGTAAGCCGCCCTATTGAGATGATCCTTGAAGCACCAAAGGGCTCAAACGGAGTCTTTATTGAGAGCCTGTCGGGATCTGAGGTAGAACGTGAAATATTATTTGCTCGCGGAACGAGCATTAGGATTATCGGCGTAAGTGTTGATGATAGGGTTGTTGCTAATGAGTATGGTATTCGTGTAATTCTCCACGGAAGGTTGGTGACTGATGAAGGCTAAATACGAAGATAGATTTGTTGATTCTGGTAATTGGGAGCCAGCAAATATCACAAAAGAGGAAGCAGAAGAGCGAGGCAGAAAGGCGCGCCAAACACTAGAAGAAGCGATTAAACGTGGAAAAGAGCAAAAACAGAAGCTAAAAGCAAGCTGAGTTCGATGCCACAATTAAGTTAGTGAAGTGCTCTACATGTGCTTCGCGATGGAACCATTCGACTCTTTGTAAAATAAAAGGACACCCGCACAGAATACGAAGTTCAAACGGGTGCCTTTCTCTGAGCCCATTGTACCACAATCCAGCACTTTGCAAAATAGGAAAAGACCAGAAGTCCCTATTCAGTGTTCCCCGCATACGCGGGGGTGATCCTCTCTGCTTCATGCTATACTCCTTATAAGTCGCGGGCGAGGGATTTGTCTCCCTCGCCCTGGTGCGTTACCAGCCAGCTTGGTGTTCCCCGCATACGCGGGGGTGATCCCTCGCAAAATTCTCAAAATCAGACGGTATAGGGGTGTTCCCCGCATACGCGGGGGTGATCCTATCTCTTGCGATGAGCTCAGCCTCTTCGTTTGGTGTTCCCCGCATACGCGGGGGTGATCCTATCCCACCCGGCGTGCTTGCCCGTTGGCAAAGGTGTTCCCCGCATACGCGGGGGTGATCCCTCCATGCTCCTTTGCTACTTCATCCTTCCAGCAACGCACCTGCTCTCTTTGTTCAAGCAAGGTCGTCCTTTCCTTTGCCGCACCAAGGCTCTTTTTGAACTCATCAATGTCGCCAACTTCTTCAACGAGCTCATCGTACTTCCTAGCTTTGTCCCTGTCCTCTTGAATGCCCTCACGCTTAACCCGTTCGTCTATAAGCTTGTTGACCTGTTCTTGAGTAAAGGTCTTTACCTCATTCGATTGCTCTGGAGCGTCCTTATCCGCAGCCGCCGTTTGAGTGGGTTCCTGCTTAGTTGCAGTGAGTTCTTTAGACATCTCTGTCTCCTTTCCGCCACAGGGCGTAAAAAAAGCGCCTTGACCAGGGCGCTGCTGTAAGTTGCGTCTTTACCGGGACGCTGCCGTAATATAGAAAGGCCGCATAAAGCGGCCTGATTCCCTAATAGTTAGTCACGGTTAGTAAAGTTTTATACCTGGCTCAGTCCAATCAAAGAGGTCGAGCGCCTTTTGAAATTGAATAGTAACTCCACCTTCAGATTTCTCCCAAATCGCAAAAGTAGCCAGTTCTGGAAATGCTTCATCTATGGCATTATCTTGGCTGGCCTCATATAGAGGCATTATCTTATCTAATAGATGTGTGGGCACAAGCCAGCCAGAAAGGTCTTCAGCCTCCATACCATCAAAGAATTCTTGGTTACCTTCTCCGCTTTCTATAATAAAGACTGATTCATGCTTCTTCGCCTCAGCCTCAACAATATCAAAGAACTTGAGAAACTCTTTGGACTCGCTATTTCTGATACCTAGCCTGCTTGATTCGCTCATTGTTCACACCTCCCTGTAAGATAGTAACAAACTCATTAGTATCTTTATTGATGACAACTACATCATCGTTCCTAACATAGAAGTCACAGTTACCATTTTGCCTGCGCCATGTTCCAGTAACCACTTCTTCTGGTTTGGATAGTATACCATCAATAATTCCGAGAAATGCGTGTCTATCTGATTCTATACCGGGGTTCAATCCGTACTCTCGCATATGCTTTCTGGCTTTTTTCCCAAACTGGCTGTCAGCCATAAAGCTACCATTGGCCAGCGTTGTGCCTCAGCCTTTGCCGTCAGACAAAGCCTCAGGGTGTTCCCCGCATACGCGGGGGTGATCCGCCCTCGTAGGCACCATTGGCGCTACTACTCTCGTGTTCCCCGCATACGCGGGGGTGATCCCTTTGAGGCAAGCTCCCTTGTGTATTCCAATAGGGTGTTCCCCGCATACGCGGGGGTGATCCTTGAAGGTGTCTGCTCCACCTCTGACGATTTCGGTGTTCCCCGCATACGCGGGGGTGATCCCCAAGAGCCACATTTGAAAATGACAAAAGGCAGTGGCGCGATCTGTTTGCACATGACGTATTACAGGCAAACGGATACAAGGTCATTGTTCGTGATGAGACAGCACCAGATGGGTTTTCCAACATTGATCTGATAATCAACGGCATTAGGTGGGAGGTAAAAAGTCCTGATGGCGGCAATATCAGAGCCGTTGAATCAGGGCTGAGGGCTGCAAAGTCCCAGTTTGCCTCGCAATACGATGCACCAGCCAGACCAGTGAGTGTTGTTTTTAATGGCAAATACCTAGCAATAGATGATGCTGTAGTCTCAAGAGAGATAGTAAGGCAGATGCAGGTACACGGAATAGACGAGGTGGTGCATGTGCTTGGTGACGGATCTATTAGGCACTTTGCAAAATAGGAAAAGACCAGAAGTCCCTATTCAGAGCCATCCAGTCTTTTCGTTAACTGCATTGTATCACAAACCAGACACCTAAACCGCCACAAAGGCGGTTTTTTTGTGCCTTGAACCGCGCAGGGCTTATTTCATCGCGGGGTTTTGCATACGTCATATGACGGGAAGGAGGGCATTATGCCCGATAGCACTAACACTCAGGCAACTGAGGGCTCTAACAGTGTTCCCCGCATACGCGGGGGTGATCCTTGAGGTAGGCAAGATCAGCAATCCATCCTCACGTGTTCCCCGCATACGCGGGGGTGATCCTGGCAAATAGTTCGTACCTATGCTCATCCTTCTCTTTATCAGGCAAGGGAGTGCCTGTTTCTAGACACTCCCCCACCAAGAGGGAGGAAGCCATAGATAACAGATTGATTGCTCTTTCCTCCTGGGCAGGTGCCATGGGGTAGTAGCCCTTCAACCTCATAATGTCAGCAAAGGGTTCCATGTTGTGACCTCCTTAGCCTACGGGCTCCTCTTCGCCACTTTCTGTATCTTCTGTATCAAAAGTCGCTCCAGCAGGTGCGATGATGCCAGCAGGGTATTTCTGACCCTCACCGATGCGGGTGACAGGCACAGCAGAAGCAAAGCCAACGCGCATAACAACACGTACTGCCTTGGAGTCTTGCTGCATCAGGTTAAGAACAACCTTGCCATCAGAGTCAGAGATTACACCCTCGCTAAAGATGTCATAGGTCACATCTTGGCGAATACCAACGAGGAACTTGCTCCAGTCAATAGCCAGCAATTCTGCCCTATCGCTATCCCAAGAACCATTAAGCACCTCATTGAGAGCATATCCATACAGACCGCTGGGAGTCCCCGCAGAAAGCGATGGGGTATAAATAGGGGTGCCTTGCTCATTTCTAAGACCGATAAGCTCCCACTGTAGACCAGGCATCGAGGCAAAGCCGTTGATACCAAAGCCCTGCTTGGCAATCATTTTGCCTAGTGCGGCCACGTCTACGCCGAGGTCTTTGACCGTGCCGCTGGTTACCACATTTCCAGCAGCCGCAGCCGCAGGAATAATAGCCTCAGGCCAAGATGTAGGCTTGTCTACGCCAAAGAGGGCAGCCACATCAAGCTTAAGCCCAATGGCCTCAGCAAGAAGGGGTTTAATCTCTTGCCAAATATCAATGCTCGCATCATCGATCACAGCGTTGGGCACAGGTACGATAACGGCCAGCTCCTCTGCCGTAATCCACTGATCTTTCCAGTCGGCTTTCGTGGTCTTCTTGAGACCCGTATCGCCGTCCAGCCAAAATGCCTCAGGTAGCGTGGTCAACACAGCTTGCTTGGCTTTTTTGGCAGACAACCTGACCTTTTTTGCGCGTTCCATCAATACTGAGGACTTGGGAAGCTCTTGAATGATTCCTGAAATAGTCTGATCGGGCATCAGTGCCCCTGCTACATCAGGTCTTCCGATAATGTTGTTAAAGTCTGACATTATTTCTCCTTATCTCTTGTTTCTCAGTGCGTCTCCAAGGAAGTCACCAGACTCACTGGACGATGACTGCTCATCGCCGCTTCCTGGTACTACTGGGGTTTTGGTTTTTACAAAGTGCGGTTTGACTGATTCGGC
>Ga0123356_10000464_pt1 | contig 45519 bp, 61 predicted proteins | sample TergutEmb28metaG_2_FD_92546 | JGI IMG/M metagenome (GOLD analysis project Ga0123356, IMG submission 92546) | Embiratermes neotenicus P3 segment gut microbial communities from Petit-Saut dam, French Guiana - Emb289 P3 | ecosystem: Host-associated > Arthropoda: Insects > Digestive system > Gut ...
AAAAGATTCAAAAAATTGAAAAAAAAAAAAAAAAAAAAAAAAAAAAAAAAAAAAAAAAAATTTTTTTAACTCTCTTTTTATAAAACCCTTGGGGGGGACAGAAGTTTTATGGGTCTTTTAGATTTGTTATTTGACATTTTGCCATTTTTGGAGTTTTGTTATATCGTAAGTCGTTGATTTTAAAGGACTTACGACTCCGACGCAGTCGGTCATTTAAGGCTTGTAGATAGGAAATTGGATAAAAAAATCAAATTTCCTATCCGGCGCTGTCGTAAGTCGTTTAAAATCAATAGATTAGAGAGGTTAGGACATTTGATCGGTTTAACCCTTTAAAAATCAACAACTTACAGGAGATCGTTAGAAATTCTAACGAATTATTGCACTGCACGAAGTGCAAAAGTGTAAATTGTAAAGTGTCGGAATTCTTTACACTTTTTCATTTGTATGAAAAGTGATTATTTTTCAACACTTTACAAGAAATTATTTGAAAGATTGTATAAAAAGTGTCGGAATTCTTTACAACTTTGCACTGCACGTCGTGCAAAAAGAGTTGCAATTTCTTATATGTGGGTAATTTTTTATCGCCTACAGTCATGCAGTGTTTCACGCAGTTGTAATTTTTTATTGCCAATTTTCCCTGTTTGGCACACAGGTTGCATTAATTAATTTCAGAGTTTGCAAAATTAAAAAAATTGCAGACCAGTTATTTGACAATCTAAAGGCTTTTCACAGTGTGCAAAGTGAAATTAGCTGAGAAAACAGAATTGACAATTCTGGATTGTGGAATTAACCACAAAACAGGCACAAATTAACCAAAAAGGTGACCATGTAAAGCACACAACACAGGCGAAGACAGACGAGAGATTTTGTCAGCCGAAATAAGCCCCCGGATACGTTCGGAATGTTAACGTTTAAGAAATGGCAAAGGTCGCGTAAAAGAGCCGGGTTTTAATTATAGCCTGATAGATGAGTAATTATCTATGTGTACGAAATATAAGCATTACAGGGAAGCAGAACCTGTTCGGACGTTGTACAAAGTTTTAACCGCATAGATTGAATAATGGCTTATTAAACTATGCGGTTAGGGAATTGTATAATTTAACTTAAAAAATAACTAATCGGTCTAAGACCGGAAAGGAAGTGCATATGTTAGTCACAAAAAGAACAGCAGGAAGTAAAGGTGAAAATCCACAGGATATTATCGTAGACTTTACAGATGGTAAGGAAGCGGACATTTTGAACGAAGCAATGAACAGCATTATCATTGCATACAGAACCTATGCCAGACAAGGGAAATTACCTGCATGGGCAAGCATGAATGACAAGGGACAGGTCATGATTAAATTTACGGATTATGTCAATCCAGCGAAAATCGACCGACAGGCAGCATTCAAGGCTAAGGTAGAAGCACTGGAGAAAAAATTACTTGCATCCGGAATGTCGCAGGAGGATGTTAATGTTCTGCTAAACACGCTCAAATAATTGACCAGATGACCAAATGGGTGCAGGGTTAGATTATGTCTTATCTTATCTTACCTGCGCCCATTGAAAGGATAGATCATGAAAGGAGATAAGAATGTTAATATTAGTTAACAATAACCGTACCGAATGTTATCACACAAATATAGACAAGCATCCTATCGCATCGATGATAGAGTTCATCTCAGATATAATACCTAACGTCGAGATATTAAAAATTAGATCTAGCAGAATAGATGGACATTACTATACAATAGCGTGGATTAACGAAAGGAGCACGTTATGACTAATAACTTCTGGTGTGACTTTTGCCAAAAATGGAGAAATTCTCACCTCGCAGCTTATTGTGACCAATGTAATACCTTACACTGCACGGAGTGCACAATTGACCATGAAGACGAAGAGGGGAACTTAATTAAAACTTTGTGCTTTGAATGTCAGGAGAAGGAGAAGGAGTAGTTAAATTCTTCAACCAAAGGTACGTTAAATTAAACCATTAACCATTCAATGGACGAAGTTAGGTAAGGCAGCAGGAAGAAAAAGAATTAAAAAAACTTCTCAATTCTTAAGCACAGTTCTAACTACCTTGGTTTGAAATTCAAACGCTCTAGGCATCAGGCTAAGGTAGTTATGGAAGTACTTAAAGGTTAGGTAGATAGGAAAGAAGATGAACGATAAGGAAGAAGAAAGATTAAATAACCTCCTACGTATAACGACGTCAATCATATTCGGCTCTGATGGCCGAGTGATAGCTCAGGAGTATGTGAGGCAGTTTTTAGACGACCTTAGACATGAGTTAAGAAAGATGTTAGCAGAAAAGAAGGAAGATGAGTATAAGAAAACTAATCCACAGGCGTTATTTTTAACTCCTCAAGCTTATCTAGGCTCCCTTTGCATAGGGGATTTTTTACTAGAGCAAATTGAGCGAAAGAGAAAACAAATCACTACGTTAAATGCAGAACTTAGATTGCTTGAAAATTCATTTGAGCTTCAACAACGCCAAGCTATGCGGTCATACGTAACAGATAAGAACATTGCTTCGGGAGCTAATGTTACTAAATTACCTATGGTAAAGCGTAAAGAGAAAGTCGTAAACACCAAGGAGAATACACTAACAACCTTGTCATTTAATGACAAACTAGCATTATTACAAATGCTAGAGTCTACCTATTTACCAAAGGAGAATAACTTATGGCGTTCTTAACAATTTTAACCGTATGGTTGATCTTCTCAATAATGTCCACAGAAGGAAAGGGGAAATAACGTGTTTAATCAAGAAAGTCTTCGACTACTTGAACATATTCAAGCCATTCAAGAACTCGCAGAACAAATAAGGGCAGTTGCTAAGATGGCAAAGAGGAAAGGAAGAGAGACAGTATCCTATTCCCTACTATCTTACTGGGCTTGACTACTGGAAACCATTGCAGGAGTGATGGAGGATGATAACCACAACAATTGCTTAGATAATAACAAGGAGAACTTCAATGACTGATGTTACTGAAATAAGAGCTAGGAGTCCTAAGATTAATGAACTAAAAAACTCTGACTTAATAAATCAACTAATTACTGCCTCTGCAAGTATAACCAGTTTAATCAGTAGATATGACGGATGCAGAGTTCAACTACTTACCATAATTAACCTTATTGTTGACCGTGGAATGTGCGTTAAAATAGATTCAACCTGCTGTGAACTAGAACACCCTGACTTTGACGATTGCGTAGCCTGCTGGGATAAGTTAACAAGAAAAGAAAGAGAGAGAGAGAGGTAATTCAATGCGTAAATCAACCCTAACAATCCCCACGCCGGAAAGCTGTAGTGAGTGCTCATTCAAGATAGTATTCATAGGCCCTGACGATAAAATACAGTTCCGCTGTGGAGGTGACAAATCTGTCATTGGACATTTCACCACCGAACGTCATCCAGACTGCCCGCTTGTTGCTTACGGAATTGATACAAAAGGCAACGTTGCAACCTGCCCATGCAAGCCGATGGAAGATACTACGCTCCGTTTACAAGGCGCAGAAGCGGAGATACTGCATTATAAGAAAAAAGCTGAAGAGCTTGAAGAATTAAAGCATAAATCTGGCAAAGGAGCTTTATGAACGAAACATGGTTGGCCAGAATTTTTGTATAAATAATGCAAAAGAACTAATCGCAGAGGAAGCATACAAAGTCGCGGATGCACTGATTGTCTAGTTATTAAAATTGGAGGTATTATGACCATATCAAAAGAGAAACGTGATGATATACGAAAACGTGCGGATGAGGCGTCGCCAGGGCCGTGGCAAAGAAGTCGTTTTGTTGACAAGCCCCAATATAGACGTTGGAGCGCGGAAGAAAAGCAACGAGCCCAAGAGCATGAAGGTAGAACCATTCGCGGCCCAGGCAGGGTAGGTGATCCATCGTGCAATGTTGTCATGCGCATTGATAGAAGTAATTCTGCTGATATCGAATTCATAGCCAATGCCCGCGAAGATATCCCATATTTACTTGACGCGCTGGAAGAGGCGGAAGCGAAATACAACCAGCTATTAGCAAACTTTCCGGCTTGCCCATGCAAGCTACTCCAATCCGTCGAAGCCGAGCGGGATGCGGCGATAGAAGCGATTAAGCGCGACAGGATGCAAATCATGTGAGCACAGTATATCTCTTGGTTTGCGTAGTTATAAATGTAAAAAAAGAACGCCTTGCCAGTCTCCAATAAAGATTGTGATTTTTGGCAATGGCGCGGGATAAAGGCAGGTGCGGAATGATATTCTGGATTAGTATCTTAGTAGCGTTCATCGCAGGACTTATCCTGGGTGCTTGGCTATCTCACCAATCAACAAAAATGGACAGAGACGATTACGAAAGGCAACGTTTTACATATCTGCAAGAAGATCAAGAGGTGGATGATGACTAAATCAACGCTAACACTCCCAACTCCGCGAAGTTGTAGAGAGTGTAAGTTTATGCGAAGTTACCCTAAATATGACAGTTCTCATCAAGTCTATTGTCAAGCGCTGGAATTGCATCTTGATAAGCCTGAGCATGGCCGGCATTCCAAGTGCCCGCTTGTACTGGACGGTGATAAAGATGCTGAGGAGCAGCGCAAGCAGAAGCTTGATCTTCTAGCTAGAAACCTAACGTTGAGTATTGAATTAGACAACGTAAAGAGAGGCCGAGACAACCTCAATGCGCAAATTCAATGGTTATGTGAGAATATAACCTCACGTAAATTCCACGATGATGACGGCATACTAATAGACCGCGTACTATGCCCTACTCACGAATCCATGAATAAGAACTGCAACAACTATGGCTGTGCTAGATGCTGGCATGAAGCTGCTGAAAGGGCAGTGAAAGAATGACATACGAGAAAAGGAACTTGAAACGAAAGGAAAATAATGCCCCAGCTCAAAGAACAACTCTATCGTCTCGCGGACTTAACCTTCCGTGCTCAGATGAAACCAACGAAAGAAAATGTCTCAAAAATCTATAACCTTCTCCGCAAGATACTTGAATCTCTGGAGAAAGGTAATCTTACGCTAGAAGAATAGCAACGATCCCTAAGTAGAGATAAGAATATACCTTATAAATCTTATCTCTGCTTAGATGATTTAAATACTTTTTATAAAATACAAGGGGAAAAAACTTTTTTAAATACCAAAAATCAATATCTGACCTTGACAAACCACCCAAAATGCGGTAAAATTCTGATATGGTTGGAAATTTTTCATCCATGGCATCATACCAGAGCGTTTCTGGAATGCTTAATTTAATTAATTCTTTGCGCCAAGCGCAGAAAGGAACACCAAATGAAAGAAGTTTACATCACAGCCAGCGTACCTGCCCGGAATGAAGATGAAAAGGCCCTCGAAGGAACAATTGTCACAAAATTTCCTGAGATCTCCAATGACTCGGGCGAACCGGTTGACTTTAATCTCGCGTGGAAGGAGATCGAAACTCTGGCCACTCGCGAGACATTACTTAAAATGATCTGGGCATCGTTTAAGATTGACGTCCAATCTCTGATCCGATCACGCCTCAAGGCCGGTCGCTCACTTGAAGACCTCGCAGGAGTCGTACCTGGACAGGAATTTAAGGCTGTCCCAGTTGATCCTAAACAAGCCGCGTACAACTACATCATGTCACTCTCAGCTGAAGAACGTGCGGCGTACATTCGCGAACTCAAGGCAGCAATGGGCTAAGTGTCCTCCTTCTATGAGGGAGTGAGTAACTTCTCTCCCTCCTAGAAGGTTTGAAATTCAAACGAAAGAGAGGAAGGTTTGAGATGAATGAATTAAAGTTTTTCATTGCCGGAACTAAATTTAGAAAAGAAGAAAATCCTTTGCAGTTCAAAGACGCAGAAGTTGATATTCTTGAAGCTTATAACGACTCCAGCGCATACGTAACGTTTAAGCCTCAACCAGATAACACATTTGACCCTTGCGCTGTAATGATTTACCTGGGTGGACTAACCGATGACCACTTCATGGGCTACGTGCCAAAGACTGTAAGTGCTCAAGTATCTGCACTTCTGGAAGTTGAAGATGTATTATCTATCAACCTAACAATCCATGACACACCTAAACTTTATCAAAAATACGAAATAGCTATCGAATGGGAATGACGCCAAAACTCTTACAGAGGAAATAACTATGAACGGAATAGAGATTTTAAAAAACTGCCAGCCTGAAATACAAGACAGCACTAAGCTTTCATGCTTTGCAGAATGCCCAAGAAAATACTTCTTCTCCTACTGCCTGGGCTGGAGACGAGATTGGCTAAATCACGATCTTCACTTCGGTCAATCTTGGCATCTCGGACGCGAACACCAACTACGTCATGGCTACGCGGATGTTGAAGGGGCGTTCTCGGCATTTCTCAAGCACTACCGAACGCAAGTCAATGGCGAGCAAGAAATGGCCTTTGACCCTAAAACCTCCGCACATGCACTTCTTGGGCTTGAAACCTTTGCACTCGAACGAAGCGCAGATGAAATAACTTACTCAATCGTTGAACTTAACAACGTCAAAGCTCTTGAGTTCGCTGGTCACGTACCATTTGATGCTACTCGTACGATCTACTTCAAAATGGACTCCATAGTTCAAACTGAAGAAGGCTTTTACTACTCAATCGACCACAAGACTTCTTCAGCTAAATGGCTTAAAACTGAAGCTTGGGAAAAGTCTTTCAATCTTTCAATACAGAATGGTACTTACACTCATGTACTTTACTCTCTATTCCCGATGGAAAAAGTCCGTGGAGTGATCTTTGACGGCATTGGATTTGAAACTCTTAAACGAGGTTCTGCTCAACGTCCTGCCGGACCTCAAGTAACACTCAATCGCGTTGATGCGTCAAGAACTCCAGAACAAATGGAGTCTTGGTACGTAACTGTCTCAATTCTCTGGAACGAACTAGAAGCTTCATTCAAAGCTCTTGAATCCTGCACAGAACTAGATTCCACGCTTGAAACCTTCCGCCTAAATCCTCATGCTTGTGGATTCTTCAATGGATGTGAGTTTCGTGATTTCTGCGAACTCTGGGCTAACCCACTCGCTCGTTGCGACGTTCCACCTGTAGGATTTAAAGTTTCTCTCTGGGATCCGCGTACAGACTCAGGCGCAACTACTGTACTTGACCCGACCACAAAGTCATTGAAAGGAGTTTCTCATGGAAGCTAAGATAGTTAATGAACTTAAAGAAATCCGCTCACACTACCGAGGAGATAAGCTCCAATCCAGATTCTCTGCTCTTGTGACCGGAGAATCTGGCAGTGGTAAGACCTTCTTGGTCCGCACGTGTCGTCTTCCAATCCACATAGACTCCTTCGACCCAGGTGGTACGAAAGGTCTCCGTGATCTTATCGACTCAGGCGATGTCGTAGCTGACACTCGGTGGGAATCTGAAAATCCCCTCAAGCCTACAAAATTCGCTGAATGGAAACGAGTCACAGAACGTCGTCTTCTAAATGGCTACTTTAATTCTTTCGGCACTTATGTCCTGGACTCCTGCACCACTTGGGGCCAAGCTATAATGAACGACGTACTACTCTCCGCCGGTCAAGTCGGTCAAGCACCTCGCTGGTCTCACGACTATGTCCCTCAGAAGGTCGCAATGGAGACTTACATCCGCAAACTAATGTCTGTCCCGTGTGATTTCTTCCTCCTGGGGCATCTTGAAACTCAAGAAGAAGTAATCGCAGTAGACGCAAAAACAGGAGTGAAGTCCAAAACTACTCAATTCCGCCTAATGATAACAGGAAAAGCACTAATCACTGTCCCACTTCTGTTTGACGAACTTTACGTTCTCGGCACAAGAGAGCGATCAACCGGGCTTGAACGATACATCCTAACCGATGCACAGGGCAAGTACCAAGCGCGTTCCAGGCTGAAAGGAACAGCAAAGCTAAACAAAGAAGAACCTGCTGATGTTAAAGCGATACTCAAAAAAATCGGCTTTGACGCCAGCGACAAGCCAAAATTAAACTTAAACTCAACTGACGATTAAACTTGAAAGGGTAAACAAAATGAGCTTATTAGACTACAGTGAATTCTCAACACCAATCGAAAACTCAGTCGAACCACATACGTTGCCGGATAATTCCGAAGTCATTGTCCGCTGCATTGGGTTTAAAACTGGGACAAAAGAAGGAGACGTAACTAAAGACTGGTTCACCATTCGCTACGATGTTCCTTCCGATCCAATGTGCAATGAATTCCAAGACTTCCACTGGGCACCGTCATCGTATAACGCGCTGGAACCAAAACAGCGCGAACGGTCAATGTACGCAATGAAATGCTTAGCTCAGGCATTCTCAATTGACCTAACTCAGCCATTCTCACTCGAAGAGCTGGTGGGAAAAGAAGCTTTGGCATTATTAGGTATCCGCAAAGGAGATGGGCAATATCCAGACCAAAACGTGATACGTAAATTCATCTAACTCTGTCAGAATTTCAAACGAAGGTGGGGCTTCGGTCTCACCTTCATTGGAGGATAAAATGCCACTTTGGATGTTCTTAGCAATAATTCCTGTAGGCTTGTCAATTATGCTAACTCTTATCTTTACTACAGCTAAAGCATTTGGATTTAACGACTGGAGTTGGCTAATCATTTTCGCGCCAATGTGGGCTATTGGATTGATTGTCTTAATTACTGGCTCATGTGCTATGTTATTTTCTCACTTGGCACAGCGTAAGGCAAGAAACCGTCGGAAGAGACTATGATGCCCCTCAATGTACTTGAAAGACTTAAAGCCTCAATGAGAGAGTATGATAGATTAGCAATCTCAGCTTCAGCTAAGCTAAACAATGCCAAACTCAATGGCGTTGCAGAGGATTTAGTTGAATATAATAAACTACTGGCTAAACAAAGAATAAAAGTTATTGAGATTAAAACTTCCCTAACAGAACTAATTCGTCTCTCCCAGGCAGATATCTCCTGGGACTTACTCATCTTGGAGGACTTCAATGCAACAGTGGAAAAATATAATGAAGTGTTACGCGCTAGAGATGAAACGCCTAATCAAATGGAATGCCTCTGCTGTCATCGTCCAGCCTAAGCTAGATGGAATACGCTGTAGGGCCGTGTACCTAAACGGAGAATGGGTGCTTGTGTCTAGTGGAGAACACCTAATAACTAGCGTACCACATGTGATAAGGGACTTGAATGATGCTTACCATTCACTCGGCGTTAGTGCAAGCTGGCTTAACGAAGATGGAAATATTGAATTCGATGGAGAACTTTACGCTCACGGCTGGCCGCTCGAGAAAATCAACGGCATCTGTTCCCGTCATATCCCTGACTCTGAATCCGAAGGAATCTCCCTACACTTGTTTGACACAATGGGAAGATGGACTCTATGCGCTGATAGGATTGATTCTCTTAGACGGGTACATGATTTCTTTGGAGAAGAACGAGCAGTTAGAGTTGTTAACTCTTACACTATATTTCCCACGGAAGAGACTATTAACAATTCACTAACTTATCATGTAGACAGGGGTTATGAAGGAATAATCATCAGGAATCCAAGTGGCTTGTATGAAAGAAAGCGAAGTGCAAATCTTCTTAAATTCAAGCCAGGGCGCCAAGATGAATATCTCATAATCGGGATGCAGGAAGAAATTTCTGAGTCTGGCAACCCCAAGAACGCACTCGGAGCTCTCATCTGTCAATCTGGAGACGGAAAGACCTTCCGTGTAGGCACTGGATTCACGCGAGCTGACCGTGAAGTACTTTGGGACAAGCGAGATGAGCTAATCAACTCTTGGGCAATTGTCAAGTACCAACAACTAACTGCAGCTAACTCCGTTCCCCGACATGCTGTATTTGTTAGCTGTGCAAAGGAAAGGAGCTACTAATGAGCGTATTTCGTAACTGTAAAGGAGATATTAAGATGAGTAAATCCAAACTTCTCACAGCACTAAGCATTGTTATAGTAATGTGCAGCATGGCTGCCATAGTTACCACTGGCTGTGCATCTTACATAAGTGATGCTAGGACTACAAATTTCTTCTCAGGTGTCACCACAATAACACGGTGTATTGAAGGTAAGTTATTTGCAATGGCCTACATTAATCGTAGCGAGCAAGGTGTAGCAATCTCGCTTGTACAAATTAACCCTCCAACTTCCTGTGAGGACTAGCTTATGCGCTTTGCAATTCTAGGTTTCTTCATTGGAATTATTCTAGTAACAATCTTTCGAGTGGCAACGGGCCTCTTGAAATATCACGACAAACTAATTGACATGAAACAGGATATTGAAAAGGAAAGGAAGAATAACTAACATGGGATATGAACAAGACAGAATCAAAGAACGTGAAGAGCATAGGCAGTTTGTACGCACTATAGTCCGCTGGAGCGTAATTACTTTTATCGCACTAATCGGGCTTAGCACTTCCTGCTCAAGCTTCTACACAGTCCCAAGTGGGAAGCGTGCATTGGTCTTTACTTGGGGAGAAATCACTTCGGTATCCGGAGAAGGTCTTAGGTGGAAAACTCCATGGATTCAGAGTGTAGAAAAAGTTGACATACGCATTCGCAAGGTGGAAACTCCTGCAGATACAGTCTCTAAAGACCTTCAAGCTGTAAGCACCACTGTAGCTCTTAACTACTCTCTAGCCCCAGATAAGCTTAAGGAACTTTACTCTACCATTGGCCTGGATGTAGAACAACGCATCGTAGCTGCGAGAATTCAAGAAACTGTTAAGGCTACCACCGCGCGTTACACTGCTGAAGAACTCATCGCTCAACGTGAGAACGTCCGTGTGGAGATGGTCAACTCACTCACCCAACAACTTCTCGAATACCACATCCTCGTCGCCCCAGGCGGAGTGCAAATCACTAACTTTGACTTCTCCAAAGCATTCAACGAAAGCATCGAAGAGAAACAAATTGCCGAGCAACGTGCGCTTACGGCAAAGAATAACTTAGTCCGTATTGAAGTCGAAGCCGAACAACGTATCACTCAAGCTCGTGGTGAAGCAGAGGCAATTCGTATTCAAGCTGACGCCATACGCGCTCAAGGCGGTAAAGAGTATGTAAATCTCAAAGCTATCGAACGGTGGGATGGAAAGCTTCCTACTTACACCGGTGGCTCAGGACCAATACCCTTCATAGAGGTACGATAGCATGAACCTGGAACGCACAATCGAAATAGCATCATACTGCGATGAATGTGGCGCTGATGTTGCCGCCTCTGAGGATATAACAATCAAATCTTCAGACATCAGAGAAGCTCTAGGCTACGACGCAGGACAGCTTCAGAATGTATTAGACGCTATGAACCACTGGGATCCAGTTAACACAATTAACTTACGATCATACAACCAATGCTATCCAATTCTCAAGAACATTCTTGAAAAGCTGATTGAAAACTAAGGAGAAACCTATGCTAGACATGACAAAAGAAGATTTCAAAGTATTCGTGCAGCGATTCTTAATTAGTGAAGAAGAGATGAGAGAAGAAAAAGCTATTGACTACGCTGGAACAACGGCGTTCACTAATTTCCTCACCTCAGCCAGCATAACAGGCAAAGATCCAATTCAATGCGCATGGGTGTTTATGGCTAAACACTTGGCAAGAGTGCGTAAGGAAATTGACAATAACAACGTTGTCCCAATCGAGTGCCTTAAAGACATTCGAGCATATTGCTTACTCATTGCTGCAATGCAGCATGATCCTTCGAGTGAGGTATTCTAATGTACCACGGCGCTGACTATGTTCCTCGAATAAACTTTACCTGCACGGAAGAGCAACTAACGCGCAGTCAGAGACTTTTCACCAGAAGTAAGTTACGAGGAGACTTACTTCGAAAAGTCTTCGATGATATACTCGACATGGTAGAAGAGCACGGTGAGACCTTTGCTGTTGCTCTCGCCTATTCTCAAGAAGATTCTCTCACAGTCCTCCCACGTGCTCGTCGCGCAGTAGGAATAACTAAGACTCTTCTTGAAGGAGCTAGAAAATGACTCTGGATTCGCTAGACATCAATTCTATCCTGGGCTCTTCTGATGAAGAAGCTCTTGAGATAATTCGTGAAATGCGCTTGACTCGTGTGCAAGGTGCGCAGCTTAGGCGTCAACAAGCAGAGAAATCAACTATAAAGTCCAAATCTCCAGTTGCGCCCAAAGCAAAGGATGCAGTAAAAAACTTAACTCAGCGCGAGAAAGCAGAAATGCTCGCATTTTTAGAATCTATAACTTAAAGGGGAAATAAATGCTTCAAGAAATAGACCGCTCACTTATCATAATGGAATCTCGTACTCGGCAAGAGATGGGTAACCTAGCAGATCTTAAACTCTCAATCCAATCCCAAGGCCTCATTACGCCAATCGCTGTGCAGAAGATGGAAAATGGAAAGTTCAAACTCTTAGCTGGTGGTCGCCGCTTCACATGCCTACTAGAGCTTCCTGAATACCAGCTTATCCCATGCCGAGTCTACGACACTGATACCTCTGGACTTCGTGCGAAAGAAATTGAACTTGACGAAAACGTCTCTCGAAAAGATTTCGAGTATTGGGAACGTGACAACTTGATTCGTGACATTCACACAACAAAACAGCAAATATATGGGAAGAAAGCTCCTGGGCCTACGCGCGAAAATGCTCCAGGCTGGGGTACGTTAGACACAGCTAAAGCTGTGGGACTTACTGGCAAAGGTGATGTCTCAATGGCAATCAAGCGGGCTGAAATGCGAGATAAACATCCTGAGCTATTCCAAGGTGCCGTCACAGCACAGGAAGCTACAAAACGAATTAAGAAACTTGGCGAGCAAGCTGCGGTAGCGAACATGACAGAAAAAGTTAAGGCACTTCCGAGTGACTCAATCCTAAAACGCCTGACTGAATCTTACATCATTGGTGACGCATTGACGGAACTAACCAAACTTCCTGCTGGTGTCTTCCACTTTGCCGAAGTCGATCCACCTTACGGTATCGGCCTTGGCTCAGACGCAGACAAGCGCATTGATGGAGATGCGCAAAAATACCACTCCGAGTATACTGAAATTTCCGACGCAGACTACGGAACATTCCTGCTAACGCTCTGCAAGGAACTCTTCCGAGTAACACACCAGCACTCTTGGACCATCTTATGGCATGTTTACTCACGCCAACAAATGTGTCGCACCGCCCTTGAAGCCGCAGGTTTCTCTGTCTCTCTCGAACCTGCGCTATGGATTAAAACCACTGCTCAAAACCATCAACCTAACTCACGCTTAACTAACGTCTACGAACCATTCCTCGTAGCTTGGAAAGGTGCTCCGACATTAAACATCCCTGGAGCTAACAATTGTTTCATCTGCCAAGGTGTACCTTCTCCTCACCGTATCCACCCTGCTGAACGTCCGCTGGTGTTGATGCAAAATATCTTCCGCACTTTCTGCACAGCAGGTCAACGTGCGTTGATTCCATTTCTCGGCTCAGGCAAGTCACTACTCGCTGCGCAATCTGCGGGAATCTCTGCACTTGGCTTCGACCTAAGTGAGGAGTATAAAAAATCCTATCTCTCCATAATGGATAGGTTTTATAAAGGAGAGAATACCTACTAACTTGGTTTGAAATTCAAACAGAGGAGACGCACAAATGCCTTCACTAACTCACGGAAACCGGACGCCCTTACTAATTCTAGTAGGGGCCTCCCCTACGTTTCAAGACCTTAAAGCTGGAAAAGCGCTACTTGGCTGGCCGCACGGGGAAGTGCTGATTGACTGCCTACGAATGGCCGGACTTACAATAAACGACTGCCTCTTCACCAACATTACTGACAAAGCAGGACATAAGGCAAGTGAAGAAGAGATAGCCACCTGCTTAGACTCTCTACCATCCACGGGTATCATAGTTCCTCTAGGCAATGATGCACTCCAAGCATTGTGTATGAGAGATAAGATAACAAAATGGAGAGGGAGTTATCTAAGCCTCTACGACCGAGTCTTTATCCCAACACTATCTCCGGCTAGTGTAAGTAACTTACAAGCCCCACAACCATTGAATAGGTGGTTAATTGCTGAAGATCTAAAACGTGCTCGCTACTACGCAGATGGAAATGTCCCTAACTCGTATGATGTTAAAGTCTCGCCTACATTTATAGGCGCAATGGACTTCATCCAACAAGCTAGGGCTACAGCTAAGATTTCTCAATCACCAGTCTCAATTGACATTGAGGTCATTAACAAAGCACTAGACTGTTTCTCAGTTGGCTATCTTTCTAACTCAAACAAGCCTATAGCTATGTGCATCCCTCTCAACATCGGCGGGCAAAATTATTTCCCTGAAGAAGATGAGCTTGCGATAATGATTGAACTTGCTAAGCTAATAGAAGATAAAGATGTTACAAAGATAGGGGCTAATTTTATCTTTGATCTTCAATTCTTCCTCCACCACTACGGCATAATTCCAAGGGGCGAACTTCACTGCACGCAAATTGCGCAGAAAATCTTAGCCCCAGACTATCCAGCTGGCCTTGATTTTGTCACCTCAATGCACACCGACATTCCTTATTACAAAGCCGATGGAAAGCAGTGGATGAAGAAGGACATTGGTGACGTTAATGTCTGGTGGCACTACAATGGCATGGACTCAATCGCACCTATTGTAGCACATCCTAAACAAATGCAAGAACTTTCACGCCAAGGAAATCTTGACACCTATAACTTTCAAAGAAAACTAATCGAACCCCTCATCTATTGTGCTGAACATGGCATCAAGTGCGACACGGAAGGCATGAGTATATTTAAAGACACCGAACGTGCACGCTTGGACGTGATGCTTAACGAGTGGAATGAACTAACGGGAGGAGTAAATGCGCAAAGTCCTAAACAATTGCTAGAGTTGTTCTACACCCGACTTGGGCTACCCCCATACATCAATCGCAAGACAGGAAAACCTGCTACAGACGCAGATGCGCTTAAACGAATTGTTCGCAAACGTAGCACTGGAGCTAGAGAAGCTCAGCTCGTATTGGACATGCGAGGATTACAGAAACGAATTAGCACGTATCTCTCACTGCCTAAGGTCGACCCAGATGGATATTATCGCGCTTCTTTTAAACCCGTTGGCACTGAGACCGGAAGAATATCGTCAGGAGAAACCATTTACGGGGCCGGCGGAAATCTTCAGAATTGGCCTCACGACCTTCAGCGATTCCTAATAGCAGATGATGGATACGCTCTCTACGCAATGGATCTCTCTCAAGCTGAGAATCGAATCGTAGCGTACGTGGGAAATGTCATTAACCAAATCAAAGCATTTGAAGAAGGAGTTGACTTACATGCAGTTACAGCGAGCATCATATTCCAAAAATCTGTGGAGCTTATTTCGAAAAAGGAAGGTTCTAGTGACCTCGGAAGTGGACGTCAATCTGAGCGAGATTGGGGCAAAAGAGGAAACCATGCACTCAACTACGATGTATCTTACAAAACCTTCGCCCTCAAATACGAGATCACTGAGACTGAAGCTAAAGCTATCATCGCCAGACTGCACAAAGGCTACCCTGAAATTCGCAACGGATTTCAAGCAAGAGTCAAAGCAGAACTTTTCCGCTCACGCACAGTTACGAATCTGTTTGGTAGGAAACGCTTATTTCTTACACCAATCACAACCGATAGAATCAATCAAGCAAGTTCAGCTGGAAATACTTTTAGGGAAGCCTATGCTCAACTTCCGCAGTCCTCAGTGGCTGACAAGGTCAATCGTCATGGCATTCAATTCATTTGGGAATCTCCCTTATTCTCAAATTCAAATTTCCTCGTACAAATTCACGATTCTTTGGTCTGGCAAATGCCTCTGGCGAGCGGCTTTAGCTTTCATGCAAAGGCAATTCTCGCACTCAAAGAGTCCCTTGAAATACCTTACAACTTCCAGGGCCGAAGTTTTTCTTCTCCCGCAGACCTTGCTATAGGCAAGAACATGTGTAAGGAAGAAATGATCGAGTTTAAGAGCGCAAAAATTCCTAACACAGCTGAGGAGCTAGCCAAGCTATTGGAGGAATCATGGACAAACTTGATCTAATCCTAACCTGTGTTGCTGTAATTGGATTTTGCGCAGCATTTATTTATGAATTACTTGAAAGAAGGAACGGAAAATGAAAGACTACACTGCAAACATGGATGTACTTCAAGAACGAGTTATCTTATGGGCAGATAAGCGTGGAATTTACAAGCTATCTTCTCCTGAAGCACAATACACTAAGCTTCTGGAAGAGGTAAGTGAACTTCTCATGGCCATTAAAACCAACAACAAGGCTGGAATCATTGACGGCATTGGAGACTCCATCGTTGTGCTGACCAATCTTGCGGAGTTTTACAACCTCTCTCTCAACCAATGTTTTGAAGCTGCATGGATTGAGATAGCTGATCGTAAAGGGAAGATGGTCAATGGCTTTTATGTAAAGGGGGCGTAATGATGACTGGACTACATAAAGTAAATGCCCACATCAGAGCAAGGCTCAGTAAAATAATGCGTGGTCTTAATGGGCATGGGGTTTTCAACGACATGACTGACGATGAAGCAGAAGAAATCATCCTTGTCGTTGATGAGGCATTTGAAGCACTTCAACTTAGCATAGCAACTATTTGTGGAGAACGTCCAGAATGTCTAGATTGCTAACCAACTGGCTAGATTCCTATATGATCTACACAGAAGATTCTGAGCCACCAGAACTCTATCACCAATGGTGTGGAGTATCAACTATCGCATCGGCACTTCAGCGAAAGTGTGTGCTTAACTTTGGCCAAAATCTCATGTTCTGGCCGAATCTATACATCGTCCTAGTTGGCCCAGCCGCTACTGGCAAAGGAACTGCGATGGCATTTGCAAAGAAACTTCAAGATTCTATCGCAGATATTCACACAGCTTCTAATGCCACTTCGCTCCAAGCGCTAATTCGGACTATGAAATCTATCAACTCCACTGACACTAGAGCTGATGGAAAGATCGCATTCCATTCTTCGCTCACAATTTTCTCCCAGGAATTTACCGTCTTCCTAGGCTACAAGCAAAATGCAATGATAGCCAATCTCTGTGACTGGTTTGATTGTCATGAAAGGTGGATTTATGATACAATCTCAAGGGACAAAGAAGAAATCATCGGTGTTTGGGTCAATCTTCTCGCAGCTACGACGCCTGAAAACATCCTTGCTTCGCTTCCCATGGAAGCTATCGGCGGAGGTCTCACATCTCGAATCATCTTTGTCGTCGAAAGAAAACGGCGTAAAACAGTTGTCTTCCCAAAACGCTCAGGAGAACTTGACATCCTCGAATCGCAACTCATCAATGACCTGGACAACATCAAAAGCCTCTCAGGTGAATTTACCTTCACCAGAAGCGCGGCTGAGAGATATTATGATTTTGCAATCAAGAATTCTGACGATCCTCCATTCAAAGGAGACCTCAAACTCGAGCACTACGTCGGAAGAAGGCGGCGTCATTTGCTTGCGACGGCAATGTGTATGTCCGCTGCCAGGTCGTCCTCTATGCTCATTGACCTAAGTGACATGGAGCGGGCAATTGCCTTGCTCGAAGGGACAGAGGTAAAGATGGCAGGGATCTTTCGCGGAATGGATTCTCCATATGCCATGGCCTATGCTGAAATTGAAGACTTTCTTGAACTCGCTAAGACAATAAAACTCTCCGAACTCTGGAAACATTTCGCTGGGATGGACGCAAGAATTTTCACTTCTATCTACGAGTCACTATGCAGGGCTAAGAGAATTGACAAAGTAATAACTGCTAATGACACGATCATCAAGTGGAGACACTAACTAGCACAAAAAGGAGGAGAACTAACCACTCTCCTCCGTTTGAAATTCAAACTCTCTTACTATTGTCCGATGATTCTCTTAACCACTTTCACCGGAGGCGCGTTGGCTATTCTATCTTGCATCTCCCACCACCGGTCATCCATCAACATCCAACCACCGGGAAGTTCATTCACGAAGAAATCATACACGCTGTCCGACCTAGCTATCTTCTTTCCAATATTACTCAATGGCGCAAGAGCTCCAATGTTAGAAATTGTTCTGGACCCTAACTCAGAGAAATCCATATCTCCTATAACTGTCTTATAGACATCCTCTGCCATCTTTCCACCAATGTCTACCGGCCGACCTAGGACTTGCTTCCTAATTCCTAGCGCTCGTCCGAAGAGTTCGTGAAGTGTCGTCCCATAAACTGTGCCTACAACTGACCAAGCAAACACCATTCGGCCAAACACGCCAATAGCAGGATCGTTTAACTTCCCAAGGTCCTTAGCCTTCCAAGCGCCTCTAAACGCAGTGGCCATGTCCATTGTCTTCTCGCCAGCGAAATTAATTTCCTTCAGCATGAAGGTCTTCCAATTTCTCATATGCGGCATAGACATTCTAAGCAACCTGATGTCTCCAGCCCTTCCCGCGATGTTAAAGTTCGTCCTATCATTAATATCTAAGGCATAATCTCTTAAGGCCGAACCACTAAGTCCTCTTCTCTTTCCATGATCTAATGCGCCTAAAAACGTAATTCCTCTATTCCAAACCTCACTTGCTCCCATGCCCCAATGAATTGCTTTTCCTGCTGAGGTGGTGGGATTTTCTGAAGTTGCTATCGACGCAGCTTTCATAATCCCTTCTTGCCTAAGCAACTCTCTAGCTTCTTTATCTTTCGGATTAAGGAAGCGGTAAATTCCAGTGAGGAATGACCTGGTGCCTATCTCCGGCCAAGTGTTAGTCAGCGGTTGAGTTAAGTTTATCGCCCACGTAGCAGGGTTAAGTCCAATCAATGCGTGATATTCCATAGCTGAAGCTAGCTGAGAAAACTTTATAATGCTATGCCCCATCGTACCTAGCTGCTCATAACCCTTACCACTTCTTACGAAATCAAATCCCTCTAACCCTGCAACCATGCCGCTAGATTTCCCAGAGAAATTATCCACATGCCAATCTGCAAGGTTTCTTAACAAGGGGTCTTTAATATCCTTAGCTACAAGTCTAGCTTCCTTAACCGCTGGCACACCATAAGCATTCTGCTGCATAGACCTGGTGTAAGGTCTTATGATGTCTTGAAAAGAAACCTCTTCATGAATATCAAGCCTCTCCCCAGTGCGCTGTCTAAGATACCTTGACTTTAACGATCTTGGAAGCATTGTATTTATAACACTATAATTCCCTTGCATTGCTTGGTCTTCTACCCAATTAGGGAAGTAATTATCAATATACCCTGACTTTCCTTTAAGCTCACTAACTGGCTTCCACCCACGATTCTGACTAATCTGCGCGTCGAAGAAATTTGTTCTTGCCTTATCTCTAGCAACAACTACTTTAGCAAGCGCACTATCTGAGAGATTAAACTGTGCCTTAGCACCAGCCGGAGTAATATCAGTATTCAACAGTGCAACAAACGCCATGCCTTCAGGAGAACGCGGTTTAATATCCTTAGAAATCTCTATCGCATATCTCTCAAACGCTATAGCATGACGATTGGCATTTCTCTCTGCAGCGAGTAGAATATCTCTAACTGCCTTGGCAGCTGGATCTCCGCTACGGCCTAGAACATCTCCAGACGGCCTGATGAGATACTGCATTACCTTATTCAACGCTGCAGCTCCGGTGCCAACATCTTCAGTACTCTTAATTGCTGATCTGACTAACGCAGCTAAAGGGCTTGCACTTAAAGATTCTTTAGCAGCCAATGTTGCTTCCACTCCTAGTGAGCCAGCTTGTGCTAAGTTGAGATCTACCGAGGACAAGTGCTCTCCATCTGCAATGTTCTTAACTACTCTCGCTCCAGGCATCTCCCAGGCAATCTTCTCACTTTCCAACAACGTGGACTTCTTTACTACCTCAGATCTTGTCATACCTTCAGCAGGGAGAGCATCAAATTCAGTAAGTCTTCTGGTCTTTTGAGTTCTGCCCGCTTCTCCCACTGTAAACTCTTCATACAACGCAAGTACTTCTTTTTCAATATTATTCTTAATCTCCTTTGTGACCTTATGATGTTGATACTTATGCCTGAGACCAAACACCAACGTCGAAGCCATTCCAGCTTCAAGTCCTGCGCCTACCAATGCTTTAGTTGCAGTTACTTCATCTCCCTCGGCAATAGCGTCACTCGCCTGGGAGATTCCACTAACTACACTAACTCCTGCGCCTCCCAGCATGGCAACTTCAGCAACCACTCGCGCAGATTTCAACCCCCTAATCCCTAACGCAGCGCCTTTAGCCAGTAAGCCAAAACCTCCGACCATCGCTAAGCTTATAGGACTTACAAGTCCTGATGTAAAGTCAACTCCAACCTGTGCGGCTGCAGCGAGCTTAGGATTTTCTGGCGCAAGGTTATGTTCTATCTTCGCATTTATCTTATCTGCTAATGGCCTGAGAGGCTCAAACGTAGCTAGCGCCCACATATCCTTAACCATCTGTGTAAACCCAGGAGCATCCATCGTAGCTGCTTGCTGAACTTGCGTTTCGTCTGGCGTAATTCCCTGCGCTTGAATCCCTTTCAAGAATTCCTGTCCCGGAGTTGGTGTAGTTAGACTCCTCTCAGACATCACATTAGCAAAGTCTTCAATATTTGGAGTGTACCCAAATCTGCGATGAAATTCTCCAAGTACTGCTCGTTGCTCATCAACGGTCCTCTGCCCAGAATTAAGCCAGTTCCGGTACGTAGTATCTAAAAACAATTGCTGTTGTGGGTCTAGCATTTAAGTTACCTCTATGCACCAATACTTCTCATAAACTCTTCAAGACTCATTTCCGGCAAACTCTGTGCAGGCGGAGACGTGACTCCTACTCCTGCTTCTTTCTTTTTCTTCTGCCAGGGAGAGAGTGATTCTGGCTCAGCAAACTTAATCATTGGAAAATCTTTATCAAACGCAGGGAATAGCCCTTTTATCTTTAACTTAAACATCTCTGCATCAATACCGTGATCATCAATAAGCGCCTGGAGATACTTTTGTTTATTTTTAGCGCTAAGTTTTTTCCACTCATCCTGCATCATCATATTCTTTAACATGTCTGCAACTGTGTTAACTGTCGCAACCTTGTTAATTTGCTTCTCTCTCCACAGTTGCTCGGTCTTCGCCTCAGACAAATTCATGCCTTCATTCCCTGGCTCAGCCATTATGTCTCTATAGATACTCTCTGCAAGCGTAGGGGATTTTTCAACTGCCCTAGCGTTAATCTCCTCCATCTTTCTATTATGCTCCTCAGCCAACTGCTTTGCTTGCGCTTCAGACAGTCTCTTATCCTGTGAAAGCAGCCACAATGTTTGTAATTCCTTAGGCATGACTCCAAAGTAGTCCATTGAAGTTCCTAACTTCTCTTCGAGCATGTCTCTTCGCGCTAAATCATCTTCGGCTCTAGCAAAGTCAAAGTCAAACTTCTTCATGTCTGCTTCAAATCTCTTCTTTGCTCTAACCTCTTCAGACTCGCCTATCTGCATTTGCCTCTCTCTCAATCCCGCTAGCTGCTGACGTTCACGCTCTGAAGCAATCTCCTTTGCTCTCTGGTCCCTCATTGATGCTATCTGAATTCCTTCTTGCATCATCTGAGCTCCAATCTCAGGGCTCAGCCCAAGTGCTCCTCCGAAGCCCATAGACGGAAGCGTGGGCACAAATGGATTAAGTGCTTGGCCTGTGATAGATGATAAATACGAAGCTATCGCTGGGTCAAGTACGTTTGAATTTCCAATCATCTCCTGCAGGGGCTGAGCTTCATCTAGTTCAGGTTGCGCATACATCTCTGCACTTTGGCCCAATAACTGAGCTAGAGATTCAGGAGAAACTCCTTCCTCAACACGCTGCGGCTGGGACGTGTTAGGGGGAGTTGCTGCAACTTGGCTACTCTGGCCTCCAAGAGGTCTTTGCTCTGCTGGAGTAGGTGGAATAACTGGAGCGTCAGGTAGTTTTGGCCCGATAACTTCAAACTGGCCAGGATCAATAGCTGAAGAAGGATACGGAATAAGCCCCAAATACTGCCCCATTGCAATATTTCCAGCAGCCTCTTGCATCTGCTGATTCATCATGCCTTGAGATATCTGGCGCACTAACGTATTCTGAGATAATCTGCCAAGTAACTTACTAAGATCTCCCCAAAGAGTTCTTCCTGACTCATCACCCTGCAATAAATTACTACTTCCCATTATCTGCCTCCTAGCTGCGCCAGACCTAACAACAATGGAAGCATTCTTTGTGTCTCTTCATCCACACCTAGCACTCCTGCTCCATCTGTACCGCCAAGCAACGCAAGCAACTTACTCATCTGCTCCTCTTGCATCTTCTGCGTAGCTCTAGCACGTTGTTCGTAAGCCATTGCAGGATCCACTAGCCCTGTAAGTGACTGAACCATTGGACTCTGTGGGGCTAAACCTCTGGCAAAAGCATTGACTGTCAGGGCATTCTGTGGTTGCTGTAGCCAATTGCCCATCTTGGTAAATGCTCCCATAGTCGATGATCCCACACCTGACAATCCACTAAGCAACTTTGCAAGATTCCCCTGATTCGCGCCTGCAATATTTCCACCTTGCAAAAAACTAAGTCCTTCATTCATACCTACTCCTCCTCATCAGTACTAAATGCGCTATTCCATTGCTCTTGAGTCCACGGAACTATTGGCTGGTTAAGAATCTCTGGAATCTTTGCAGTTTGCTGCCTTTCAAGCCTGTCAAGTAATCCCATGTTCTCCAACTGAGGAAACATCCAAGTTTGTGCTTCAGTACTTCCGTGTGTAAATTGATACTCAAGCTCACCCCACGTAATATTATTATCTATAAACCATTCCCAAGTACGGCCTGGAAAGACTCCAGAAATAAAGTTCACAATTCCCTGACACCAAGAGCGAATCTGATCATTCATAAACGTTCTATTTGCAGCGGAACTTCTATTGCCTCTTCCCTTACCGTTAAGCTGCCAGAACACAGGGCTTTTGCTAGTTCCACTTTTGTATCGCACATAGCTAGGAAGATAGTAGTCAAAAATCCACTTCTCAGCATTTGGCAGGTCAATTCCTTGTGCGCCATTTCTGATTGCTTCCTTTAGCTGAGTTCTAACAGACCTAGCATCCCTAGTTGGTACTAGCCATGTAGTACCTACCCATTGCAGAGTATTAAAAGCCATAAGGAATACTTTATAATTCTTATGCGCCTGCGCCGTAATCCCACCCCACCATAAACCTTTTCCCTTCTGTGCTCTCCTAGAGTCAACTCCTTGCCTAAAAGATAACCACTCCTGCAAATCCACTGCTGTAATATTCGGCGTAACACTAGGCGCGTTTTCTGTCAAGCCGGCAAGACCGAAGTTAAAATACCCAGGACCAAAACCTTGAGTTTGATTTACAAATCTAGAATCTCCCCAGATAATAGCTTGCGCAGTTAGACAATCTGAGTGCTGAAAAAGATCCCAGTGAGTTCCCCAAACTCCTCCTCCACTTACTTCAGGCCAATACTGATTCCCCACAGGCCACCAGTTATCACTAGCGCGCTCTCCCCCAACGCCTCTAGCTTCCATAGCTTGAATGCAAGTTCTAATCCTACTCAATGCTTCATTTCGTGTTAAGAATCCTATTCCACACCTAAGATCAAACCTAGCACTAGTTCCTTCAGTAGGGGCAGTTAACATGCTTGGTATCTCAGCTCCGGAGTGGTATTGTTCGTATTCCTGCGTAAGGGCCACAACTTCGGCTAGACCCTTAGTCTCATGTAATGCTCCTTGTTGGCCGAAGAATCTCATTATCTAAACAATCCTCCAATGGCTCCGACTATACCACCTGCAAGTGTTCCCCAACCAGGCACAACTGATCCAGCTACAGCCCCACTCATAGCACCACCAAGCACTCCTCCGAGTCTTCCACCTCCAGTACTTCCAGGAGATTCTCCAGCTACACTTGAATTGGTCGTGGTCGCTCCTGCCATAGCAGACAGGATTGAGACTAAATGCCCAAAGACTGTAAATGGCCACAAACAGGCTTTAGCGGACATCTCAAACACATGCTTTTCAGTGTCAATTCTCGCAGCATTATATGTAGCAAGTACCTGAGAATACGCTTCGGGAATCTTAGCGTGCCATACCATCATCTGCGACCAGACTTGATTGCCAATCTCTATAGACTGCTTAGTTAGCTGGAGGGAGTAATCGTTAAGCTGCCTAGTATGATCTCTGAGCGCAATGGTCTTAGCGATGATGAACTGACTGCTCATTACGGAATTAAGATCTCTGAAACCCGCAGAGATTCTTGGGCCAATCTTAGAATCAAACTCATCCATCAGCCATGCACTTCTAGCCCCAACTTGAGCATCAATAACTCTCACACTTGTGCCTGGGACTCTGACATTCACAGCTTGATTTATGCTATCCATATATAGCTGCAGTAGATCAAGGTTCAACACGTGCTCTGCATACTGGTCAAAGAGCTTAGGAAATGCGCTAATCTCATCATCCCGCATTTCAGGGTCTATGTACAGTTGATCTAAATCCCACGGAGTAAACTTTCCAAACGGATTAATTCTTGACGTAGTATCAAATGCGATGCCTCGAACGCGGCTAACTATCTCCTCATGCAGCTGCTCCAAGTACTCAGCGTATCTAACTCTTACTACCTGTTCTGACTCTGCCACTATTCACCTCTACATATTCGGATTAGCATTAGGCGCCCAGCCAACTGCGTTGAGAAAATCATAACCATGAAGTGTTCCCATTACTCTGATGTTATCTAGGTGCACATGCTGAGGTACATTGGATCTAAGCTTTACACGAAACTCTAGCCCATAACAAGGCACGTAAGCAATGCCACTTGGATTAACTCTCTTCCATGGAGTAGTTTTAAATGTATCTACATTCCTGTAACGAAAGTCCAACGCAGCTTCAAGATACTCTATCGTGTCAACTGAGAACTCAACTGACCTTATACTCTTATAAGCTCTAGAGCCAAAATCATACCAATTAGTAGTGATTTCAAACAACCCTGGAGTGAGGACTTCTTGCCCAATTGATAGCTTATCAGTTGTAAGCCCAGTAATTCGCCTGAGACCTCCACCAAGCGACCTGTTCTGTATGTCAAAGGCCCATCCTTCATTCTGGCCACTTATATAGATTAACTTAAACTCCGCATCGTAGGACAGTACATAGTTCCCTTCCGTAAACCACTGAGAACATTCATGGTCTATAAATCCTCTATCCCCTACCTGGATTAAATGCTTTCGAGAATCCAGGAACCAACACTCATTCTCTCCTGCCATTGTAAGTGCCCAAGAGCTTAATAACCCTATGTCACTTAAGTGCTCGTAGTTCCAATAGATCTCTACCTCTCTACCTCCAGGCTGCATCGAATCAATGCCATCACTTGAAAATATCAAGCACCGAGTTCCAAGCTTAACCATCCTCAGTACCTGTCCACGAGCCAGTGTTGGTCTACGAAATGCTTCATTATCCTCTGCTAAAGTAAATGCCAGTGACGCAATACGGGATCCCCATATGTCGCTACTTCCAGGATCTTGTGTCTGTGCAAGCGCAGCAATCTCTAGGTGCATTACCAAAGGTCGCACTTCAATAACTACCGACGCCTGTGCTACAGCATTCTCGTCAAGATCTAAGCTTAGATATAATGGACTTACTTCAATCTCAGTATTCATTACCAAATCCCTGCGCCGTTAGCAAAGAAAATTGACTCTATGGGAATAACTCGAAGATCGACGATCACTTCTCCACTTGGGGAAAGCTGCAAGACTCCTGCGTTGAATAGCCTTACAACTTCAGACGTAGCAACCTTTTCAACCTCTGAGACCATTTGAATTTCAAACGGGCTAGGACGGATTACAGCTGAGGTTACTGCGTTAATAAACTCAACTGGGCTAAGAGATAGTACAAAAGGATTAACTGTTACCTGTGTGGCCATTAGCACTTCTTGTACACTACCAGACATTGAAAATTTAAGCGCCTCAGTAATTCTCAGCCTAACTGCGTCAGGAACGCCGACGTGAAGAAGTAATATAGCTACGCTGGTCCAGTAGTAAGTGTTAGAAGCTTCCGCATCTACCGCATTGCCCCCAATGAACTGCCAGCCTTGAGGATAGTCTTCAATCTTAATGCTGCTAATTCCTCCATCTGGTCTAAGGAACACTGGACGGAAAATTAAGTTTGCTATATCTCCTAAGTCTGAGTCTATATGCTCAGCTCCCCACATTCTTAACTCACCATCAAGCATATACTCTGCCGATCCAGAGAGGTGAAATCTGGCAGTTGGTCCTTGCATAGTTACCATCTCTTCACGAGTCCATTCAAGAGATGCTGCTCCAATGTCTCCAGTCTCCGGGTCACTAGGAGGAAACACCGATCCCATACTTTTAGGATAACCTACGTGCGAGTGAAAAATCATCTCATCATTAGCCATGACTTATTCCTTGCTAAGATACCTAGCCCATGCATTCCTTTTACGAGTCGTGCGATAGTTGAGATTATGCTCATTAGCATATGCTTCTCTCTCAAAAGAGATATTACGATAAGCATTATTTCCATACTGAATCATGCGTATTAGGTATTCTATGCCATACCAAATATAGAACCCTAATACAAACAACTCCCAGCATTGTGAAGAGTGGATTAACTCATGATTTTTATCCACCTCAGTCAACGGTCTCTTTGCAAAGATAATTCCACAGATGTTTATTGCAAAGAAAGGTTTAGGAAGTGGCACGTATTTAGTGACAATAACCATCTCATGCTCCTAATGTTACACCCAGGCTAGCCTAGTGTGAAAGATGTAATATGCCAGTAGCACAATTGTGACGATAAGTAACACGAACATAAGAAAAAATGTCACTGCCCAAACGAAGATATGTTGCTGATGAATCATCAGTATTCGTATACACAGCTGAGTTATAGTTTCTTTAATCATCTTACCTAACGGCATAGCAGATAACACCAAGTACAAGTAGTCATAATCCCAGTCCAGCTTGCCATCAAAGACAAGTTTAACGTTTAATAATTCTTCAATCATGAACGTAGCCTTAGCCGTTAAAATGCTACTCTGGTAACTTCTCCCAATTTTGGGGGAGTGCATTTGGGGGAGTTGCACTGTCAACGACATTAGAGATTACACGATACCAGCCTGTACGTCCAGGATCACCGTCGTCATAATAACGCTCAAACCCCTTTAAGCAAAACTCCTCACGAACCCAAGGATAGCGTGCGGAGTCACGAAATAGTTTACATAGTGAAGGTTGCACTTGAGTACCTTCAATTCTCGGAGGATTAGCAGGGTCAATCTTTCCATCATTCTGGATCAAATACTTCTCAGTGCCAACCCTGACTACATCACCACGTAGATACTCACGATTACCATCAGCTACATATGCCTCAAATGCCGTCCAAGACATAGTAACAAGCGCGATCTTATTACGCTCAGACACTGAAAAGTCAATGAACTTAACTGCCTGCATAACTGAGCCAAATGCTTTTCCTGCCTCGTATGCCTTAGTCATCTTCGAGTCCTCCACAAGCGTCAATTAAGCCGATGTTGAAGTCTCTTATTTGCGCATCAGTGTATTTTGGTTCTGGAACTGGCTCTGGGTCTGGAGGCCTTATAAGCTCCCATTCTTCCGGAGTGTAGTAGTCCTTAGGTTTAACTTCCCATATCTCAGGGTTTCCTGAAGGTGAATAAAAAACTGGCATGATTTTTTTTCTCCTAAATCAATTTGGTTATTCTTACGTAGCCATCGCCGCCTTTACCGGATGTACGAGTGCCTGAACCTCCCCAAGTCCCACTTCCACCACTACCTCTAAAGCCACTCACTCCAGCATACACTCCAGAACCTCCTGTCATATCTGCAGGCCTAACTCCTCCTGGAGCAAAGTATGATCCACCACCTTTAGAGATTACAGAACTACTACTTTGCTTAGTGCCCGCACCACCAAGATGCTGTGTTACTACCAGCGCACGCAACATGCTAGCTTCGTCAGAACCAAATCCAGCGTATCCGTCAAAGCCTCCAACAGGAACAAGTGGACCAGGATTACCAGACTCAACAATATTTCCACCTTGGATACCTCCATTTGCGTATAGTCCAACTGCGTCAGCATGATGTTTTATACTTGAGGCTCCGCCTGTGTTTCCAGAAGCGGTAGCCGTCCCATTCCGCGCTGCACCACCGGCACCAATAATGACAGTATAATAGCCTTCTTCCAGCACAGCCATAGCGCATAAACAAGAACCCCCACCACCTGCTCCAGTGGTAGTTGAGGTCGTGGCTATGCCCCCACTTCCGCCGCCGCCTACCAGTTCTATCATATAAAGGCCACGCTCTGGATTATACCAATCTTGTGATGTATCAAACTTTGCTATCCGTATTGCGGCCTTGACAGTCTCCCATTCAGTAGGATTTGCAGGATCTATAATCTCATACGCCCTAGTAAGCTTAATCTCAGTATCTCCAACTCCTAGCACTTGCCACCACATAGAATGAGTTGGCGGAGATGTAGGATAATTAGCAGTGAACCAAAATATCAAAGCAGCGGCAGGATTGAATCTGGAAGGAAGACCGCTCATAGTAAAATGATTAGGATTAATAGCACTGTGACTAAGATACTTAATCCCAGGTTTCAACGCGCCAGATGTTAGATCTGTGAGTATGTTATTCCCAGTGTACAGGACATAGCTATCTCCACCACCACTACCAGCTCCGCTAGTCGAAATCAGTAACTCCCATTCCAAGTGTGCAGGAACACCAGCGTGGAATGTCCAAGAACCTACAACTGCAGGAAAAGTACTTGGACCTACCAAGGGATTTCCATTGCTATTCAATGCACTCGGAGGAAGAACACTAAAACTTGGCTCACTAGGCTCTGTAGCATAAAGAAGTGCTGAGCCGTCATCACTACGAGGACTGCTTACGAAGTTAATCCACCTATAAGCTCCTCCCATTGACCATTGGCTCCAGGTCATTACATAGTTACCACTCTCATGTAACCACCAATGACTTGCACCCATTGATCCACCTGAGGCAGCCGTACCCCAAGGATTCTCTCCCATATCTTGCCAGAAGCCATTGAAGATATCACCCTCAGCATTACCTCCTGTGCGAGTAAATGTGAAGCCTTGCGGACTAGCTGAGTGTTGTTTCTTGATCCACACACCTTCGTTGTTAAACCAGACATCATTAAGCTTTCCAGCATTAACATCTGGAGGCTCAGTTTTGCTATCGAAGAATTCCCTAAGTGAATCAAGCCTGATAATCGAATCGTTGATTGCCGCGACAATGCTAGGATAACCGTCTTCTAACTGCCCTATAGACCCAATCAATTCACGCAAGATAGGCACATTGATATTCGCCCAAGAACTTATCGTATCCGCGCCTGGAAAGAATGAATTGTTAGTTGTTTCAGTGAGGTACCATTTAGTAGCACCGTAGACAGATAAGTCAGGACCTATGTGACGTGTGAAGGGGTAGAATTCTTCAATAAGCACTGCACCAGTTACTTCGTCAGTCAGATGAATAATCGCGCCATCCGCGTATTCGCAATAGACATGAGTTCCATCTATCACAAAATCCATCATCCAATTACCACCAAATGGCGCGTCGGAGTACCCCATGCGCAAGTTGCCAGAAGCGCCTGAAAGAGGTCCTGAGAGCTTAACATGCCAAGTATCCCAACGAGGAACTCCTGTGCTGTATTGTAGTTCGGTGATGTCCAGTTGCGCTATTGAGTGTCTCCAGATTTCATCATCTACATATCTGCGTGTCGCGATGGCGATGCTTGGGTCGACAATGATCTCTAAAATCTCTGCTGAGACGTTAGCTATGATGACTTTAAAGTAAAGCTCTCTCCCTGAACCATCAGTAGTGAATGGCTTCTCCACAGCCGGGACAGACGCAATCATTAAAGTCTCATTAGCCGCGTTCCTTATAGCCAATTCACGAACAGTCCATCCGCCTACACCATCGCCAGGAACAGCGAATTCTATAATTGACTGTTGATCATTATTCGGATCAGCGTACTTGTGGCTCAACAACCCTGCGTGCACTTCATTAACTATATCTGTCTGCGATGGAGTAGGAAGATACTCAAGCCCATTAGCATCCCCTAGGGCATAGTAGGTTAATCCTACCGTCTCGTCCAACACCGTAGCTTGGTTTATGCGCTGATTGCCAAGCTGTGTAACTATAGCGCCAAATCTTCGTGCCATTTACATCCTCCCTAGATGGGATAAACTGTTGTTAAAATAGAGTCCACTAATGCCGAGCCAGTCATAGAAGTTGCTGGTTCTTCATACTCGATAAACTCTCGAAGAATAGGGTAGATCGTGGTAGATATTGAGTCACAAACTCCTGCTCCAGGTTTAATCATGCACTTGATCTGATGCGCAAGTTTCACGCCTAGCGCATACTGAACTGGAATTGCGCTATGCGAACTCCAGAATTGATCAAGCCAAGAATCTTTAGGAACATCAATGAACGAACCATCGAAAGTTATAGAGACTTTGTCACCTGTAAGTTTTTCAAAAACTACGTTAGCATGGATAACTGGCTCAATGTATTGTTCGAGCCAGATCGGAGTTGGAATCTCAACTTCAATAACCAATGGGTCTTCAATAGTTACTACTATCGTCTCTGGAGCAGTAGCTATGAAATCTTCTCCGAGAACAACTTCGATAACCAGAGGAGCATCAATCTCTACCTCAATAGGAAGTACGTCAAAGCTAGCTACTCCAATGTCGACGCCATGCCAGATTAAGGAATATCCTGGGACTCTGGTTGTTGCAAAGTTCCCATTATCTGCCCAGATTCCAGCAGTGGGAACATTCACAACTCCCAGCATTCCATTCGGGTGTGCGTGGATGATGTTGAAGGTTAAGGTGGATTCATCTCCAGCTACCGAAGTTGGGCTATCTGCACCCCAAAGTGTAATGTCGTCAAGACCATAGAATGGCGAGTCAAAGTGAGATCCATATAGATAATACCTTGCCCACCCACCAAGCACTTCTCGATGAAACCAAAGTCCAACTGCGCCTTTAGTACTGTAAGTGTATGAAAGTGGAGGAAAGACGCTTCCTGGCCCATCAGGGAATCCTACGAAGCGATGAGTTCCATCTTTAGAAATCACCCCTAGCGCGTATTGGATGTAGATCTGATTCTGTGTCTGCCAAAATTCATCTAGCCAACTATCCTTCTCTACTTCAATGTACGAGCCAGTAAAGGAGACCTGCGCAATATCATTATAATGTTGCGTGAAGTTCGCCCAAACTGTTGCTTTTAATAACGTCCCATTAGCCATGGTGGTTTGAAATTCTAACAGAGTTATTGAATTATTACTGACGTACCGATAACTAACAACAGACCACCATCGGATTGAGTCAGACTTTGATTGAAGTCGAGATAGCCAAGTATAGGCCTGTCACCTATTGAGTTATTATAGATGATAGCAGAACCAACTGGGCCGATTGAGCCGCCATTAGCAGACCAAGATACCGGATTCCAGGCAATAGTTGTTATGCCAGTAGTTGGGTCTGCAGTAATTGCAGTGACATCCATTAATTCACCACCCGCAACGTAGCCATTTATCGTCGGATGCTCATGTGCTTCTACGTGACCCATTAAGAACTGTGTGGTGAATGAGAAAACAAAATCATCCTTCATTAATGCCAGCTTAAGTTGGTGAGAGCTAAGATCCATCTCTCCAATAGCCAAACGTCTCCTAGCATCACGACCGATTGAGCTAAACTGTGCCATATATACCTCCAAGCAATAGCTGTCCATTGTAGTTGATACATGCCTTAAATGCTGGACAGCCAGTATCGTTGTTGATGTTGTATTTTAATGATGGAATTATAGAGTTAGTATCTCTATGGTATTCCAAAACTTCTTTACCATTTGAGAAGAGTACAAAGTTAAGAAAATCTGCCACGCTCCAGCGGTTGAATGTTGATTCGCCAGACCAAAGTAAGGAGAGATAGTTTCCTTCTTTAGCATAAATCGCATTATGTGTGAGAACGAACGTTACTCGTGCCAACTGCTCTAGCTGAGGAAAAGGCCAGTAGGTGACTGGAGAGATTATTTGCTTCTCACTCAAGTCTGGCACCGTAGCTAATGCCCCAGCGTAGCCTACTGCGAAGCTGGACTGCGCAAGGAACTTTGTGTCTCTGGCAATATTCTTCTCTTGCGCAAGCCCACTTACCAAATCGTCAGTTTTTATAGACTGAGCAAATAGCCCACTAGGAGTAGTTGGCACGACTCATTTCCTCAGCAGCTAGAGAGAATAATTGATCTATAGGAAGCTTAGGGTTAGATAGTTCAAGCTTGGTGATAATTGCACCTAGTTCCTGATGTCTCCCTTTAAGCTCCGGATGCGCATCGAAGAATTCTTTAGTCTTCACAAAGATTTCCACATGCGCTTTCTGCACTTGCGCTAGCTGAGCGCCAAGAATCTGGGCTGCCATCTGAGCTATTTCCCACTTATCTTCTTGAGAGATAGTTACCATTAAAAATTACTCCTCATCTGTCCTCGACCGTAGATTGCCTCTTCCACTCGATCAAGTCCGAATGTTACGATGTCGTTCTCGATTGAGTCGTTGAATATATCCAACATCGCCTTATTACCGCTAGTTACATAAGTCTGTCTTATCGCAGCATTTATGAGAATCATCGGGTGAATTCTGGTCCACATGTTAGTATCTTCATCGTTGACTAGTGGGAGTTGATAAAATACTCCCATAATTCCTATCAACGCACCTTCCTTGTCAGGAATCCTGGAAGAGAATATAAGCGTGTTCACTTCCTCTGGACTGTCTGGTTGAAGACTTAGTTCTTTGAATAACTCTAGGTAATTACCAGAATCTATCACAAATCCTTCATTAATCTTGTGCACATTCTGTGTAGCCACAACTGCGCACATTGTAGGCCATGAGAGAGGTAACATGCCCCTAAGACGATGTATCTCTCCCATGACCACGTTCGGCGAAACAATGCACACAGGGAGGCCGTTTACCTGCACTTGCTTCACCGCTCGCGCAGCTTGAAACTGCAATAGCCAATTCCTGTGGGGAACTAGCATCTGGCAAGTCCCATGCGCTCTAACGGTGTCGATTTTACGATCCAACCAACGAACTGCTTCGTTGATATAGCGATCGGCACCATTATCAGAAAAGTCATCATGTACCAGGTCGTAGCGACCACTCATGTCTCTGAATTGTTGCCTAACTTCTAGTAAATTCATGATGACCTCTTAGATTACTACGGACGATCTAGGCCGATGTTATAGAAGATTCCACATTTCTGCGGAAGACCGAACTCCAATCCAGCCTCGGTTAAGAACTCTTCCTTCGTCGCGTCAACTCGATTGTGACCAGTCCCTTCTGCGCGAGTCTTTCCACTCTCGCTGAAGAATGTAGTGTCATCAATGAAGCGGTAGATAATTTCTCTAGGCTCCATCAGCAGACCAGTGTTGCGAAGTACTGGGTCAAGACTCATCAACGGATGCGTCATGAAGTTGATTACGCCAAATGGAGTTACCCATTTGTGCACGTCCAGACCCCATGTGGTTTCTTTCGGAGCGATATTAATCGCGCCTTGCGACGCAGCAAGACGATTAATTCCCATCACTGCACCAGAGCCGCAAAGCATGAGCTTCTCTTGAGCACCATAACGGAAAATCTGCTCGAAGGCTTCGTCTAACCACCGCTGGCCATTGGCAATGTTATTGATCTGCCCTGACCAAGGACCAAAAGCGGTGACTCCAGGAGGGTTAAGTCCGAGATAATCGAACACGTTGTTAGGCGCGTAGGTTTTAATGAAGCTGGTGAATCCGCGAGTAGTCCTCTCAGGATGTCCGTTGGAAGCTATCTTCATTGATAACTGCCCAAACAAGAAGGCCATTTCCATTTCCCAAGAGTGCATTTCAAGGGCTTCACTCTTCATTTTCTGATACTGATCCTCAGTCCGGATACGAGTCTTTCGAGCAGTACGAGTAATGCTTAGAGATGTACGGAAAATCTGCGTATAACTCCAGACCTGCATAGGGTCGAGAGTAATCGGATCGGGCATTTCACTACCTTCAGCATTTATGTTGCCGATGATTTTGAAATAATTAGTATCCTCAGCATCCGCGCCACCAACTGCTTGAGATGTCTCAAGAGTCTCAACAGTCAGAATTGTAGTTCCATTAGTCTGGGGAGCAACAGCAGTTACCTTGCAGTTAAGTGACCATGGAGCCTGCGCAGTGTTCAGCAGCATTATTTGATGCCCTACCCGGATTGAGTTAGAGTAAGAATCCATCCTAAACGCTGGTTGACCTGTAGCCGCAGCCACTGCCGCAGCACCTGCGATACGGTTAGGACTAGTTACTCCGCCCAAAGCTTCTTCTGGCATAGGCCCAGGTACCGGAGCATCAGAGCGAGTGGGAAGAGTTACCGTGCCTGAAGTACCTTTAAGCGCTCCGTCAAGCAATGATGTTGCAGTGACAGGGCCTTGAACGGTACTCATTACCTGCGTCCACCAGTTGAATGCAGGATCATCTACCTTTACCGAAGACATCTTTGAAAGCATCGCAGTCAAAGGCGCCATGCCATTCGGGTAGAGTTTAAGAATCATTTCGCGCCAGTTCAAAGGGCGCTGATTAGGGACCCAACTTCCTGTCCCTCTCATTCCAAACATAGCCATAAGCTATCTCCTTTAGAAAGTCGGCGAGTTAGTCCCCGACGTTTTTTAACATGAGGTCTATACCTGCCTCTAGGTCTGTCTTCGCGGGTGATGCCGCAGTTGAGCCAGCTCTGCTTTTTACACCTGCAGGAGCTGGAGTTCCAGTCACCGGCTTTCTCGACGCGGCAGGAGCTGGAAGCTTCTTTAAAACTCTTGTAGCTTGTGCAGCTTTAAGTAATAATTGCTCGTAAGTAAGATTAGGATTTTGACGAATAAGCTTCTCAGTTACCTGCTGAACAGTTTGACGATGTGTAGCCAGGTCTGGGTTATCGATGTAGAACTGATTTGCCATCTGCTGCATTGCCATCTGCTGTTGGATCTGAGCCGTGAACTGCGCCTGAGATTTTCCTATAGCAGTCTCAACAGCTTTTTGGTACAGCTCATTTAATTTTGTGTTAAGCCTCGTACGGTCTTGTAAGATCTCCTCAAACTCACCTTCGCTAATAAGTTCAAGAGGCCCTTCAACCTTCATTTGCGCTTGCTGAAGCTGTTGCTGGAGCTGGGCCATCTGCTGCTTTAATGCCGCTACCTCAGCAGAATTATCAACCCCACCTGCAAGCAATGCAATTACATCTTCGTCTTCCGGAACTTGCGCCTGTGGCTGAGTTACCTCTCCCACACTCTGTTCGGAATTCGAACCTTCTCCTTCAACCGCACGATCCTGCATCCGAGGATCACCAGGTGGAAGTTCAATCCCACTGGGTTGAAGTTGGTCTAATGTTATACTTAACTCATCCATGCTATTCTATCTCCTCTTTGCTTTCCTGTGAAAGGATTTGTTCTACTCTACTCTCTGTCGCTAGAGAGTCTATTAAGTCCTCTGCAATGAATTTATAGACTTTTATCATTCCACTCAATGCTCCGGTACGAAGGAGTAAGGTAGAAGTGTCCATTTTCTCCATCACAGCTTGCTCGGGAAGTTCTAAGAGCGCCTCTTCAGCTTCTTCAATACAAACTTCAAGTTCATCAAGAACATCCATCCAAAATGCAGAGTCTTTAACTGATAGAAGTTCAGCTTTAGAGCATCTCATTTACATACCTCTCATTGGTACTAGATTACCTGCTTGCTCTTGTTCCATCACCTGCTGATCCGGCATAGTCTGAGGCATCAGTGCAGAGTTTACTCGTTTGAAATCATCTACGTTCTTTACCCCAAACTGAGCTGCGATATAGGAAAAGATACGTCCTACGTCGAATAGTTGCATTAGCTCAGGAACACCAGCGATTAAATCAAACATCTGAAGCATTACCTGAGCCCCTTGAGAACCAGGAATGGAGCCGTCGCGAGGAAGGATGTCGTAGTTAATTGATAGATCCTGAGGCATTACTGCTACAGAGCCTTCACCAAATTGTGCGCGTAGCCTATCTGCGTGACGTCCAGTTACTTTTACATATGTCTCTTCGCTCATAAACTGCTGCGTGTGAGCGGCGAATAACGTTGCAATGTCCTGCATAGATTGCATGGATATTGCTTGAGCTAATCGTTGTAGTCTGCCCATGGCGTTCTGTTGAGTGCCCAGATATTCCTTAGCTGTGAGACGTTCAGGCCCAGACTGCCGCAGAACTCCTTGCATAGCCATGTCAGCACCAGAGATACGATCCATCCACTGAGTGATGAATGAAGCATCTTGCATATTTGCCCTAGTAATATCGTTAACTTCCAGCTGTCTAATGACATCTGAAACTCCACGGCCCCAAGCAGGTCTTCGTAAGCGAATGAGCTTCCCAGGTCTAGGATCTTCAAGATCTGCTATGTTGACAAGAAACGGATCGACAATGAACATATCATTCACTGCCTTACGCTGATTTGTCATATGCGAGTTAAAGAGAAAGTCTAGTGTGTCTTGTAACCCATGCAAGGTCTCCATTCGGCCTATCGGGAATGCTGAGTAACCATCAAACTCAGGAGAAGCGATAGCTACAGGATACATTCCGTGATTGTAGAGAGCTGGATGCGCAGTGATGATTACTGAGTCACTAGCCAGCTCAAAGTACCACTTTTCAGGATAGTCAGAATCTCCAAGTTCCCATTCACTGGGAATAAGCGTGACATACATCTTTATTACATCTACTGGTGACGTGCTAGATAGAGCACTGTGCGCACGATCTCCAGGAACATTATTGCCACTGCTATCCAGAGCGAGAGAACTCCTAGCTTGTTGCCTTTGCCTGAGGTATCTGACGTTGAAATGCTGCGAGTCAACTTGATTTTCCTCACTTGCAAGCTCCATGTAGTTTGTTCGGTCTATCCAACCAAAGAACTCACCCTTTTGTACGTTAACAGAAGATACGTTAGGATCTGCAAGGACCATGTAAGGGTCTATAGTATCCAGTGAATTACCTTCAAATAGCATATCGTCTGCGAAGATCTTCCCAGCTGCAGGATCAGAAGTACGAACTATGCGCTTTCCAAACTGTCTTACCCAGGAAGGTACTGCAACGCCATAACCGTAAGCTAGGCTATCTCTTAACATCGTATGGATTGACAGATCCACTTTCGTCTTCTTGCAGTGCAACTGCACTACGAGCTCCATAAGAGCTGCTCCGATTACATCATCCTCCTCCACTCCTTCGTATTGAAAGATCGGATCTTGGAGGAACGCTGAGGTAAGGTATGTCAGAAGTCCTTCTAGCATTGAGTATGTATAAGGGAAAACTATTCGAGCTTCTTCTAGCGGATGACATGGTTTCTCCTCTCCGTGCCTAGGATGTATTTGAGCGTAAGTTTCTGGAGATACGTAAGCCTTAAGCTTCCTATCCATCTCCTGCCAAGCACCAAAGCGAGTAGAGATAGCTGCACGAGCATCAGTGGCTCGGGTTAAGATATAAGTTGCTATCTTATCATGAAACTCAGTCCCAGGTGTCCAGTTAAATCCATCTGGATAATCATAGGAGATATGTTCCCATTGGACTTTAGGTATCTGAGTTGGTTCATTCCCGGTACTTATGTATGGCATTATCTATCCCTACTCTGTTTGAAATTCAAACCTAGTAATTAGCTCCAGACTTTCTTGTCATTATCCCATCAGGTGCAGTAGCTACTGAATGCCCATGATAGGTGTGTGGTTCTGTTTTTGCCCAGTCATCCATGTACTCTTCTACATGAATTAGCGAGTGTATAAGCTCTACCTTAGCAGTAGTCAGCCCATGTTTACATGCGTCTTTCATCTGCTCATCAAGTTCGTGAGCTATCATATCGTGAAATTGTTTCTTGTGAGGCATTTTAAATTCCTTTCGTTCGTAGGAGAGAAAAGAAGTCGTCTACGAAGGCATTAGTCAACACCATGCGCCCAAAGATCGCAGTGAGTTTTGTGTCTTCTCCAGAATCCCAAAGAATATCAGACTCACCTTCACAAGCCGCAGTCCACGCTTTTTGTAGCACGTCAAGATCAAGATTTCCTTCAGGAGTCATTGCTTTGCGAAGTAGGACTTTTATCAAGTCATTGCCTTCAGCAGAAGTGAGAAGGGAAGTTACATCTTTTATGTTCAATTCAACGATGAACATGACTCCCTTAGCAGCTTTTCTCTGCCAGCCGCCAAGTTTAGCGATGAAGTTATCCTTAAGATGCTTTACCAGTGTTGTGACTACTTGTTCCTTGGTAACGTACACGACTTCTCTCCGTTAGTTAATCTTTTTTCTCATCACGATTACGTCTTCCACGATCCCGATCATCGCATTCACGAACTCCGCAGACGCATAGATCACGATGTTCAAGTCCAACTACTGCCTCACAACGGTGGAAGTTAACTCTCCGACCGTCCATGAAACCCTTTTCCTGCGGTACGAATGTGCAGTCTGCGTAAGCACGAAGTTCTCTATCAGCCACTCGAGCATCTTCACGTGCATCCGCGATAGCGTGAGCAAGAGACTTGAATTCAAGCGCCGTTACTTCCTTGCAACATTCGCAGTCTTTATGCAATGCAATGATGTTCTTTTCAATGCCGCAGATTTGTCCTTCTATGCGACGTTCAAGTCCATTGATTCGCGCGTTCAAACAATCTTCGACTCTGTCTGCTGCCTTCGCAGCGAACATCTCCGCTTTTAGCCTGGCAATTTCATCTTCCTTACATGCCAGTTCTCGACCAAGTTTAGCCTCAGCCTTAGTTTCAAAATCGTGTCCGAGTTCACGATATTCTTCACGCCCACGCACTTCATCATGACGATGAATTTCATAACTTTCACGATGACAGCGGTCATCAGTATCGCCCTTAATTACCACTACCTGTGGAGCAGGTGAAGCACAGGGAGCACAACCACAGCTACCATGAGATGGATATCCATACCCTCTGAATCCATCGTGCTTGTTTTCCTTCCTCGACGTAAGTGCTGTGTTTAGCGCGCTCCAGCCAAGTGCAGTTGTTCCAGCTATTGCACCCCACGTAGCCAGGCCACTTCCACGAGACTGTTGTGGTGCATGGTAGATAAAGCCTTTACCTGATACTTCTTCTTTCAAATCTCCTAACATCTATTTCTCCTTTGGTTAAAGTAAGTTTGATCTCTGCTCTGCTTTGACCTCTGGAGTCATGGTAATGCCTGTCTTGCATTCTACAAGACATGGGCGAAGTCGTAACAAAGTCATGGCTTCGCGTAAATCAGTGTTCATGAATTTCGTTAAGTTATCATGGCGTTCAATAGCGTGGATTATGTTTGTTAGTGTAATGCTTATGATATTCAAAGCTGTAGCAGTGTTGTCTGCGGAAGCTTTCATAGATGATATCGCGTTATTAAGTCCTTCTAATGTTACACCTTGTACCCTGACTACACTGCTTAATTCATTTAAAGTCTTCCCAATTGTACGGAGATAGAATACTTTCTCAACTATAAACACGCCTGCAATTACAGCAAGTACGCCAAATTCTGTGATGAGTCTAGTAGTCTCCGCAACAGGTTCCATTATACAAGCCTCCAATTTGCAACAGGCGCGTCGTAGTCTAGGGAAGAATAATCATCTTCATCTTGGCTGGGATTTATTAAAGGAGAGAAATAACGCTCTCCAAGTTCCAACATCTCCACAACATACGCAGTAGCATCCATCACGTCCCAACGACGTGAGCGAGGGAACATTTTAAGCTGAGATTCTAGAATGTTCATATTCGCACAGCTCTTGTTGTGGTATACTTGTCCTTGACGATAGTATGGAACTAGAGACCTTATCCTCAAAGCCTTTCCCTTCTCTTCCCCATCTCCTCCACGTGCGCGTAGCCAGACTAGCTCAAAGAAAAGTCCTGCCGAGTGCATAGCATTTTTTACAGGCTGTTTGAGAAATTCTTCAAGCCCTGATACTTCCCAGCCCATTACCCGAGCGCCTAAGCGCCTTGACATCTCAAACGCCCGGTGGTAAAGATCATCGGGGAGCATCTTACCACAGTCAATGTCTCGGATGTATAGACGTTGGCTGGCGAGGTCAATTCCAATCCCAACAATTGCAGAGTCTGCTGAATCCATCTTGGCTGTTTTAGCCGGATCGACAATGACAACGGTTTCGATAGAGTGATTTCCTTGCAGTTCGGCATCGTAGAGCCCGATGTCTCGACCTTCATTTATAGTATCTCCCAATGGAATGTTATAGTATCGAAAGTATTCGTCTTTAAAAGCTGCGTCTTTCGTTGAGATCGGAATGTTACGCATTTCTCGGAAAAAGACATCACTCTGACCTGCTGCACTGTAAGCTTCCCATTCCTTAAGAATCTTTTCCTTTGATAAAAACTCTGGTGCAGTTGGATTAAAGTCATCGTCGCAAGCCTCTAGCCTGACTGATGTCCAGTCTCCTGAATCAAGCAGCCGTTGGAGTATAGAATCCTCATGCTTGAGGGTGTCTATGTACACAATTTTGTATGTACTAGATTCTACTCCGACTTGAGGTACTGCTTTTAGCACATCTGCATAGAGCCATTCGTAAGTTTTCTTGCGATATTCTTCATTAGTGATGTACTGAGGATCTTCTATATCATCGAGAATGAAAAGCCCAGGTCTTGAATTCTTGTGTAGCACTCCCCGGACTTGCTGACCTGTGCCACGAGGCCAGACGAGTGTGTTGAAGGCGACCCAAGATTTCTTAGAAAAACTCTCTTCAAAGCCATCTTCAATCTTAGGTCTTATATCGCCAAAGAATGTCTTAATGTAAGGATTGGACATCAGCTCTCGGCGAAGGTTTTCAGTTTGGAGGGATGCTGCATCATGAGATTTATTAATGTAACAGACAAAAGGAGTTATGCCGAATAGGATATACCGAGAAATGAATGCAAGTGCCACAGTTGATGTCTTACCGAATCCGCGTGGTGCAGCGATAGCTACTTTGTTTGCAGGGCCGTCAATGAGTTCGAATATTTTATCATGTATATTGGCAGAGAATGGAAGAGCGAAGCGTTCAGGAAAGAAAGTGGTAGCCATAACTTTAGTGCTGACGGAACAAGCACTGAGGACTTTAGCTACTTCTTGATCAACCTGCATTGTTACTTTCCACTCTTGAATATAGAATAAGCTAATTGAACGCCTGATTCAACGATATCTGGCTGAGGAATTATGTCGAGAACTTTATTTGCCTTTAACGCTGTGGTAGTTAATGCCATTGCCTTATCCCATTTGGCGTCATTGCTTTTTGAAGTGTCTTTCGAAACACCTTCGACAATTGGAAGAGCTACTTCAGCTATCTTGGCTATATCCGCCACTGCGCTTCCAGCTTTAGGAGCTAATGATTCCAAGCCAATCTTCAATGCCGCGAGAGCTAATTTCTTCCACATATCAGTTAAACTCCGTATGAATTTCAAACGGACGTGTCTCCTTCTGAGGCAGTGATGTCAACTATGAGTCCAGCTGCTCTTGCGCTCTCCATGCCACGGGCTTTGAATGCTTCAAGGTCTTGAGGAGTCATGTGCAGTGACTTTGTTTCTGTTTTGACAGGCACACGGAAGCCGGAGAATTCAAGCATTACCGTGTCAGCTACACGAAGCTTAGTGCTCATAGGCACTGCGCGTTCGGTTATAGTGCCGTCTTCGGACTCTTCGAATTTTGTAAGTACTTCATCGTAAACATCTAAAGCTTTGTTGCGTAGAATTCGTATACGTTCTTGGACTACTACTGCGTCTTTGTCACGTTCTTTACGAAGTTCATCTATTTTTGGCACTGCCACAGTTGAGTTAATTGTGTTTGAGACAGTTACTAGAGAGATATTCAGTATCTCTGCGATTTCAGTGTTCTTAAATCCACTTACGTGAAGATTTATTATCTCATGATTTCGTTGCCAGAGGTTTAATAAGTTGCCATTCTTACGCTTGGGTCCAACCGTAGCTACACTTCTACGACGTCCGTCTCCTCCAAGTGAGGCAGTGTATACCTCAGGAGGAAGTCCTTTTGGCATTTGTATGTATTCTTGCGCTGTGTTCATTTTTGTATAATACCAAAGATGGTGTATGGTGTCAAGTACACTGTTTGGTATTTGTTGTTAGGTATCTATGATTGATTTTTTTTAAGCTTGGGCTGTAGGTTGGTAAGGGAATTGGAAAAGGTGGATGGGTTAAAATACCGATTAAACTGTGTATAACGGTTTATAACGATTTTAAATGAAAAATACATAGCCAGATATGGCTTTGCTAATTAAGCCGTATAAAACCGTTACAGAAAATGTAATTTTTTTGTTGACAATTTTTACATTTTTGTTATTCTGACAATGTGCAATTTCGCACAATTTGACAATCAAATAAAGGAGAATAATATGGATACAAAAATACGGAACACGGTAAATATTTCAACAACAGTGAATATTCATGATGCAGCGATTGTAATGAAGTATATGCAAGCTAATGGATTGAAAGTCACATTTGCCGGAATAGCTAGTTTTGCGGTAGGAATTGCTGCTGAGTTAGCCAAAGCTAAACAGGGAATACATGTAACGACTAAAGAGGCGTGGGAAATGATGTATGAGATAATGCCTCCAGCTGCGCAGAAGAGGAATTCGATGAAGAGGTTAGTTAGCTCTGTGGCAGATGATGACTTGGAAATGGCATTAGCCATGCAGCAGAGAGGTGGAGGGAGACCTATAGAGACTGAAAGCGTACGAGAATATGCGACACAGTATGCCAGTACGTGGGAGTCAGAAGAGTATTCGGGCTGTGAGGATAATTCAAATGCAGATAACTTGGATGGTGTAGAACTTCCAATCTCGGCTGAATGAGAGACTATTTGAAATTTAAACAGAGTTAAAATGTAAGGATGAAATATCAGAAAATACCATTGACAAGAATTTAGATATATGGTATTTTTAGTGGGAACGCCGGTTGTCCACAGTAATTAATTAATACATTTGATAGAGTTATTACCATTCAACTCTGTTTGAATTTCAAACATTCTGGCGTTTTCAGTAGTTAACACTTTTGGAGAATAAAATGCTTGAAGAATTTTGGAAAGTGGTTTTTAATTTGTTTTTGTTTGGGTCTTTGGTGTTTACTTTCTTTGTGCCATCGGGTGGATTATTTGTAATGCACGAGAATTATGGAGATCAGGGTTTGGATATTGGAGGAAGTGAGATGAGTTTTGAAAGTGCGAAGAAGTTTGTTCTTAGTGAACAGATAGAAGGAGGTTATGTTAATCATCCAGAAGATCGAGGTGGAGAGACTAACATGGGGATTACTGGAGTTACGTATCATGATGCGTTACGGAAGGGATTGATTAGCCTGCCTCATCCAGGACTGGCATATTTGACTAAGAGTGAGGCAGAGAAGATCTATAAGTATCTGTTCTGGGATGCGCCGAACTTACGGTTAGAGCAAGTGAATAGAATAAACGAATCTGTGGCGACGGTGTTGTTTGATCTTGCAGTTAATTCAGGAACAGTGAATGCTGCGAAGGAATTGCAAGCGTTGGTGGGAGTGACTAAAGATGGAATTATCGGCCCGAAGACACTTGCGGCAATTGAAGTTAGAAGTGCAGATAGTAATCTAGCTGAAGATTTCATCTGGCAGAGATTGGATAGGTACTATAGGATTATTCAGGCTGATAAGAGTCAGTGGGCGTTTATGAGGGGTTGGAGGAATAGGTTGAACTTGTTAGCGGATGAGATTGGAGTGGGGAGGTTTCCGATATGAGAGAGCTGGAGATATGGTATGTAGATGGGAGTTATGAGCAGCTTAAAGATATAGCTAATTTTGAGATTGGAGAAAGGTTGTTGAGCTACAAATGTAGTACGGAGCTGGACTTACGCCACAACCGCTGGACAATGATACCGTTCCAGCAGATTAGGAAATTCAGGAGTGCCACATTTAATGATTAGGAGACGGGATGAGATGGGAAAGAATCTAGGAGCAGTGATCTTTGCGATTCCAGAGACATGTAGCGAGTGCAGGTTTAAGCACATGCTAGGGCCAGGGAATGCCGAGTGTGTGGTGAGTGGATTTAAAATTCTGCCCATTCCCGAAGCTGGCCGAGCGCCACATTGTCCGATCATCGCTTTGACGAAAGGGATGGTTAATTATATTAAAAATCCAGGAGGTGATAATAGATGATTGATAATCCTTACAGCATAAATGAGCCAGACTTACGCGAGGAGTGGTTTGCTATGCAGGAGACTATAGTGTTTGATTTCGATGGAGTACTTCATGAGTGCGCCAGTAAGTGGGTCAGCGCGGAGGTTATCTTAGATGAGCCAGTAGAAGGGATGGTCACAGCGTGCAGGGAGTTAATGGGCCAAGGATATAGATTGGTGGTGCTAACCACAAGAGCCAAGACCGACGCAGGGAAGGCTGCGGTAACCGAGTGGCTTGAGAAGTACAAGTTTCCAATTATGGAAGTCACACACGGGAAGCCTTTAGCATGTGTCTACGTAGATGACAAGGCAATTAGGTTCATGGGAAGTGCGAAGATGATGATGGAGAAGATTAAGCTTTTCCAACAGCCTTGGAACAAAGGGGATTGGCTGATGCGCCGGATGCGCCAGTCAGCACTTCAACCTTCTGTGCCTTGTGCTCCTTGTGCTCTTGTAAACTTGACATTGGGCTAGTGGTCCATGGTAAAGCCATCTGCGCCAGTTGCGCTGAGCGTCTACGATCTTTCAAGCCAGATCCGCTCCTTTCAAATAACTAATGGCTAATGGCAAAACGAAGGAACGAAGGAACGAAGGCATGAATGCTCGAATGCATGAAGGCATGAATGCTCGGACTTCGTCCTCGTCAAAGCTGGTTTGAAATTCGAACAGAGGTTGGGAAGTTTAAGCCATATCTACTACCTTTGTTCGAATTTCAAACCGACTGGCCAAATCGTAGTTAACGCTTACCAACTCAGCTTCGGGCCAGTCTCCGTTAGAATTTCAAACCAAGTTCAAAATTCTCCTGAAATCTCCAAGGAAGGGCGCGGGTTCCGCAGATAGTTCAAAAGTCCTTCCTTCCTTCCCAACTCTGTTAGAATTTCAAACCAGCTCGTTTGGGGCAGAGAATTAATCTCCTCTCCTCTCCTCTCCTCTCCTTGCACTTTGTGCAAAAAACTTCCAATTAAAATACCATTAAATATCAAGGAATTTCTTTAATATTTTGTGGGGCTTCTATCACCTTCATCATAATCCATTCTTCCCCCAAAAGACTTCATTAAAAGATAGTGAGAAAGGAGATAGAGTTAAAGGGTTGATGAAGGAAAGGAGTAGAGTAAGAAAGGGAGAAGAAATTGATTAAGGTGAAATTGAAAGTGTTAAGTTTTTGAATTTGAAAAATTTCTCTGATGGCTGAGTTATGACAAACTAATAAAACTAAAAAAATGTGCAAATGGCAAAATAAAAACATAGTAAAACTTCTTACCTCCCCTAGGGTTGGAGAAAAAGAAAAAGAGTCAAAAAATTGAATTAAAAAAAAAAAAAAAAAAAAAAAAAAAAAAAAAATTTTTAATTTAAAAAAAAAAAAAAAAAAAAAAAGTTAAAAAAA
>Ga0123356_10000465_pt1 | contig 45487 bp, 30 predicted proteins | sample TergutEmb28metaG_2_FD_92546 | JGI IMG/M metagenome (GOLD analysis project Ga0123356, IMG submission 92546) | Embiratermes neotenicus P3 segment gut microbial communities from Petit-Saut dam, French Guiana - Emb289 P3 | ecosystem: Host-associated > Arthropoda: Insects > Digestive system > Gut ...
AGTTGGGGCAGTCAACCGCTACGATATTTTTGCCGTCCCTATAAGTTGCTCCTTCGATTGCCATGATGGCTCCTTTCTACTTGTCGATGAGCTTATTTGGTAAGTGTCTCATGTGCCTGGTATTACGCGGAATTTCCGTGACTCGGCTGCTACGGCTGCTACCCTGCACTCCTATTGGTAATCAACCAGCGGTCGGCAAAATCCCAAAAGCACCCAATGGAATGCACCAAAAACACAAGTGCCACTGAGGGATTGCCACTGGCTGCTACCGTGAGTGCAACAATTCTGTGTGAGGGGAACTTGGACAAAGTTACTGATCAGACCCAATTCGTCATTGCGGGCTTGACCCGCAATCTGAGACGCATTTTGGTTAGATTGCGGCTCGGAGGCCGCAATGACGGACTACAGTCTGACTAGTAACTGGACAAAACATAGACTGGAACTTGGACAAAACATAGAGTAAAACTGTGCCAGTCCAAGATACTGCACAGATTGCAAGGAGTTGGTTTTGTCAGGGCTTCTCAAAAAAGAAGAATATCTACCTAGAAGAGATATTTCCGTGGTCGCCAAATCTTCGATCCCCTCTACGTATTAATAAGAAGCCTAAATATCACTTTGTTGATCCCTCTCTCCCAGCAGCTATTCTTGGCGCAAGCACGAAAATGCTCACGGGAGACCTTGAGACGCTCGGCTTTCTCTTTGAGTCACTTTGCATGAGAGACATCCTTGTATATGCAGAGGCGATGGATGCAGAAGTATTCTATTACCGAGATAAAAATGGACTTGAAGTGGATGCAATCATTCAGTGCCCAGATGGCGCCTGGGCTGGGCTCGAAATAAAGCTGGGGCACAGCCAGGCAGATGTGGCAGCCAGAAGCCTGTTAGAGCTTAGAGGAAAAATGTTGGCAGCTGGCGCAAAAGAGCCAGCTTTCCTTGGCATCGTAGAGGGGCTGGGAAATTATGGCCTTGTGAGAGAGGATGGAGTCTGCATCCTTCCTATTAGAGCGCTTGGTGCATAGAGTTTGAATTAGTTGCATACGAAAGACAGGTACTCATCTAGTGGAAGCAAGAAAAGAGAGCGATTTGGTGGTGATTACGAAGACGAGAGACCTTTGCGCTTACGTGATGGAGGTAGCCCAAAAATCCCTGGTTGAAAGGTGACACTGGCTGTGACAGAGTGAGTGTCCAGTGTGAGTTACACTCCCGTTGGCAATCAACCCCCCAGGTCGAACCTGCATAAATTCGCGGATAGAACCTGCATAAAATGACGGATAGAAGCTGCATAATTTTACGGATGCTGATATACTTTGAACTGCAATAAGACATCTTCGCTAATACCCCCTCCGTCAAACCAATACTTAATTTTGCTGCTTGAGCTGAGGACTCCAGTGATGGCAAAAAGGTAGCCGAGAACACTTCTCTCGGAGTTTAAATCGAGAGTCTTTGGCAACGGGTATGGACAATCTTCCTCAGAAAAACTCGCCAAAAAGTTTTGTATACGATCGCTGGCCAGAGTCTCGCCAATTTTTCTTACCAAGATGTTTTGTTCATAGGACTCCTGTAAACTGGCAAGGATTTGTTTGGCTGTTTGCCCTTGCTCTTCTACTAAACTTTGCATTAATCCTTTGGTAAAGCCGCTCCACTGGCTCGTAACACTTTTTCGTAATTGTGAGTGCCCATCAGCATTCATTGCGATCTCCTTCCAGGCGGTTTAGCCATTGTGACATGAAGACGGTAGCGGCTATTCAACAGCCTGTCGATTTATAAAAGCTGCCATTTGAGGAACAGTAAAGGCAACTGTGCCATGTTGTGGAGAATAAATCAGACCTTTCTTGATTAGCTCAGCTCTTCTTGGCGAGAGTGTGCTTATATCAAAGCCTAGCCTTACGGCAATATCAGCTGTTTTGCTAGGCTTATCACTATCTGCTGCCATTGCTCTCATATAAGCCTTTTGTTGATCTGATGCCCTATCCCATCGAGAGCGAAAGAATCCAGCGTCCAGTTGCTGCATTGCAGCTGCATCTGCAGCCTTTGCATCTGCTTTTGTTATGGGTGAGGAGTCTGCGATATCCCAAGCAGCCGAGCCATACTCTTGGATGAAGTAAGAAAAGCCAGCCGTTGTGTTAACTACGTGTTTTAGCGCAGCGTCTTCCCACTCAACGCCCTTTGCAGCCGATGGCTCCAAAAGTGCTGCACGAGAAGCTTCTGGCTCCAACTCACGTAGCTCAAAAAACTTATAAAGTCGCTCTGCATAACTATTAACATCGGCTAGTTTTCCTAGTAACGTGGGTAACCCAGCAATCACTATTACCAGTCGATATCTCTCCTGATTTGCCTTGTGAGCAAGCGTGTTAATGGCGCGAAGATCTTCCTCTGAAAAGTCTTGCGCTTCATCAAGGAACAAGGCTACACCCCTGCCAGCCTTCTCGCATGCAGACGACAAATCTCGCACTACCCTGCCAAGGTCACCAGAAGTATTTCCAGTAGCCGCGTTTGAGCTTTCTATATTTGATAAATCCACCCCAAATGAAAAGCTTCCCTCAGAGTTAACGTTAAACCGGATAAAGCTCAGTGCTGTCTTTACTGCTCTCAGTACAGTTTCTCCTGCGCCTGGCTTTGCCAAGTCAACAAGGACGTCTTCGAGCTCCTCACCAAGCAAGGCACGCAAGCTTTTGTTTGGGCTTGCTTCAATATAAGCTGCTACCCATTTTTTCTTCTTGGCTCTGGTGTACAAATCTCTAAGAAGCACTGTTTTACCCACTCCGCGTAATCCATACAGAGCAATTGGCCTAGAGTCAACTCCTAGCTCAATTCGCGAAAGAGCAACCTCGAAGTCCTCAATATTGTTCTCTCTCCCAGCCAAAGCAAAGGGTATTCGCCCGGCTCCAGGAGAATAGGGATTGTCTCTTTTTTCCATCTTTCCTCCTTGTTTGAGCTAGCTTATCTATCATCAATGCTACAGTATTTCTGAGGAAAAACAATGCTTGCTGGGAAAATATTCCATATATTCTGCCTCTGTGGAAGCAATAATGGCTATATTTGATCTGAAGATTACCGATGCGCTGCAAAGGAGCAAACCTGCCTTGTTGTATAATGGGTTAAAGTGACTACACACCCAGGAAAGCTAATAAACTATCGTTTCATTGAGAACCTTGAACACTCGTTCAAAGCCAGTGTGCGTCTCGTTGTTTACTCCGCTCCAAAGAAGATAGCAAAGTATGCAAAAGCAGTCATTATTGTACCTTGATTCTTGCTGTTCTGCCCCAGGGTGGAGTTCTTTTGTTGTTGTTGATAACCCAGAGCACAGAAACGCCATGGGCAGGCGCTGCTGGTGGAAACTCGGCAAAGCCGTCCGTAAGAATTATTGCACAGGCAGGGGGCTCCCTATTAATTACGATCTCATCAAGGTGTTGCATAACAACATGGAAGCAGGTGCCCCCTCCTCCTCGTGGTTTAATATTAAGAACTTCATCCACATCACTAAAGGCAGCGGGAGCGGACACTTTGGTATCAAAGAAGGAGAGTCTTCCTTCCAGCCTGCCATTGAATTGTTCAAGGGCACCTGCAATTTCTGCATAAGCTGCGGCAATCTCTTCATTGTTGATGGAGCCAGATGTGTCAATATAAAACAGTAAGTTTTTAACAGCAAAGTCCTTTTCGTTAAAATCAGGTAAGAAAAAGTCAAGCTCATGCATTCTGCGGTCGGGAGGGACAAAGGTATAGTCAGTAGTCTCCTCCTGAACAAAGTCGTTTAAGACAGTGCGCCAGTCTATTTGAGGCTCTCTTAGAGCAGAGAGCATTTTCTTAATAATCAAAGGAACAGAACTAGATTCCTTGCCCAGCTCATCTTTGCATGCTGCCTCTGCAGCTGCCATGACACGCTGGCGACATTTGGCTTGGTTAAAAAAGCCATCTTCCTCGCCAGGCCACATGCTGTGATCATCTAAGTTGCAGGCTTGGCCGCCTGCCTCGCAGACAAACTTTTCAAGCAACTCCTGATACACCTCCTCAGCAGTGTAGAGATGCCCGCTTTTGCCGCTAGGGGTCTTCCACATAACCTCGCCATGCTGAGCCAGGCTCAAAGGCTTTGTGAGCCCAAGCTCCTGCATAATGACGGCATTGACAACAATGTCGCAGGCTACATTGAAGAGACTGTTATTGCGTTGCCCATTGCGCAGGTGATGAAGAAGCGCTGTGTGCATGACTTCGTGCATCATCACAAAATCGAGCTCTTTATCATTCAGGCTGTCCAAAAAATCGGAACCAAACACAATGAGTTCACCGTTGGTGGCAGCAGATTGGCAAGAGGGATCAATTTGCAGAGATTGATGCATCAACAGGATGCCAAAAAAGCCGTGATTAGAAAGCAGGCGAATCCTTGAACGACGCAGGCGTTCAGCAGCAGAGCGCACATATGAATTGCTCAGCAAGCGAGGTTTAGCGTCAGTTCTCTCGCCTTGAGCAGCGCCGACACTGGTTACAGCTCCATTATCAGGAAAGTCAAACATCAATCAAAGCTCCTCGTGTAGCAGTCCATGAAAGAAAGCTGGGGCTTTTCATCAGGAATCTTTGCATCGCATCGCCCAAGCGTCGATAGTCCAGAAGAAGGGCAGCAGTAAAGTCGGGCGGCAATCGCACGGCGTACTCCAGAGAGTGCTCCAGTCCTACTTCGTCATCCAAGTGCTCAGCCGCATAGGCCGCCAGAGAAGAAATCAGGGCGTATTTGGTGTCCACCCCCCGAGGGATTTCAGCCTGCTTGCCAGCAAAGATGTCTTCAAGGCTAGGAAGACTTGCATAAACCTCACACCAGTTGCCAAATTCAATGGCAGCGCCTTCGCCTACGCATCCTGCTATCAAGGGAAGAGCCAGCTTCTCGTCTGTGCAAGAATAGCGAAGGATGTTGCTTGCCATCTCCCAGCTGCGTGGAGTGGCAAAGGCGTTGCCCTTTGCCGCCACATCAAAGCACATGAGCAAGTCGGGCTTATAAGTCAGAAAACCCAAAATGCGACTATCGACACCATGACAATAAGCCCAGTCCTTCCAAGTGGAAAAATCTACAGCAATATCAAAGTGGCAAAGGCGGTTTGCAAGCGCTTTGGGCATTCTATATGCCACTGAGCGGTCGGTAATACGATTGCCCGCTGCAATGACAATGCAGTTATCAGGCAGCTCATGCTCTCCAATACAGCGATCCAGTGTAATCTGATAGGCTGCTGCCTGCACAGAGGGCGGAGCCGCCGAGAGCTCATCCAAAAAAAGAATGTTGATGACACCTAAAGAGGCATCCATGTCAAAGATTTTTGGCTTAAGCCAAACAGCCAGCGTCTTGTCTGCGTTGGCCGTAGGGATGCCTCGCAGGTCTACAGGATTAAAGAGGATAAGACGCACATCGGTTATGACAACCTGTTTGCCCGTTTGCTCTTCTAGGCGTAGAGCCATCTGCCTTACCCCTTGCGACTTGCCTAACCCGGGTTCACCCCAAAGCATAACTGAAGGAAACAGCCAAAGAGGCTGTTCATTTTGTGTTAGGTTTGTATAGGCGCTCAGTAAAAGATCCAGCGCCTGCTGCAGCTTCAGCTTTCCTGAAAGCATATCAGTGTCAAAATGATCCATCTCTAACCCTCCTTGTCCAAGCCCAAATGCAAAGAAATCTCATACAGTCGTTTATCTATGGCAGCGATTTCTTCATCAAATGTATCTTCTCGACTTAGCTCCATGGTGGTCTTAGCCTGCTTAGCCCTTAGTGCCTCGATACGCGCCAAAACCTGTTCCAGATCCTGGGCAATCCTTTCAAGACGGTTATCAATGCGGGTTAAGACCCCGCCAGCCTTATTGCCCAAGATAACCTTGTAGGTGCTCTTGCGAGAAAGAGAAATCACAGGTCGATTGGCATCGACATCGGGAGGAATAAACACGTTAAAGCTTCTGTGAGATATACGATGAGAGCGAGGCTCAGGATTGCAGCCCTCAGCTTCGGCAGCGACCATGGCTACCGCAGAAAGCAGAGCCTCCCCCCAGCTCTCCCGTGCTTCCAGGCTCATAGTAGGAGCACTGTTGCCTTCCAGAGCTTTTAAATCCAGCCTGAGTAGGTCAGCCAAATCTAGAAGCTTTCGTAGCTCATCTGGAATACGTCCCAGCTCATTTTTGAGTAGTTCGCGCTCTTGAACGCGCCCTTGGCGCTGGATGACCTTCCGAGCTCTTTCAATTTCTAGCTCTGCTCGTTCCTTGAGCACGGGATCCTTAATACTCAAAGCTTTTATTTCAGCACAGCTGAGAACAGTTGAGGAGGGGTCCTCGCAGCGACGCATGCTGGGAGAACCGCTCATGAACTGATCAATGATGCCCTGCTTTACCTCCAGAAGTTGCCAAGAGTAACCGTCAAAGGAGCCCGCCGTGTAGTAACGGTACACCTTCACGCTCTCGCAGGTATTTCCAAAACGCATAATACGGCCGTCTCTTTGCGTTACCTGGTAGGGGCTCCAGGGCACCGATAGATGGTGTATCGCAGCCAGGCGCTCCTGGAAGTTGGTGCCCGTACCCAGCTTTTGTGTTGTGCCAATGACGATGCGTATGCAGCCTGTTGCCACCATATCCGCCAGGCTCTCGCGCCTTTTGTCAGTGTTGTAGTCGTGAATAACCGCGATCTCATCTCCAGGAATACCAACTTGTACCAGTGCCTCTCTTAAGACCCGGTAGAGATTAAATGCAGGCTTTTCAATATGTATGTCGCAAAAGATGAGCTGCGTAGTTTGTGTGGAGGCTCCTGCATCATATACCGCACGCACTTTTTGAGCGCAATGCGATACCTTGTTTAGGTTGCTACACTCAAGGTTCTCACAAATGAGCCTGACGTCCAGGGCAGCATCGCGCGAGTCATGGGTGATGCGGAGCATGTTGTCGCCGACCTGCGCCTTGCGCAAGCGGATTGCCTCAGCCCGCTCCCTGATGGCATCATATACAAGTTCCTGCTCTTTGCTCATGGGAACCTCGGTATCTGTGTAGCCTTCAAATAAAGGAAGACTTTCAGGCGAGAGGCTCGGATAGTAGTCAACAAAGCTGCTGAGCATGGTGGTAAGTTCCGGCAAATTGGTAAAAGTCTTAAAACGAGACACCCATCTGAGAGAGGATCCATCCACATCAAGTTCGTAATTTGAGGTTCGTTCTGAAAAAGTTCCTATCCAACGGTCGAGCGTTTGCAAGCCGGAAAGCTTGAGCGCCGGCGCTTGTAGCATCGTTTGCCAAACATAGAGATCAGTTACAGCATTGGTAATTGCAGTGCCGGTTGCAAGGACTACGCGACCGCCCTGCTTTTGCACCCAACGAATCTTGGCCAACGCCTCATCGGCCTTCCAGCTGGCTTGACGAGCGAGCCCCCGCACCTGGTTGATGCCCGACCTAAGCGCAATGTTTTTGAAGGCTTGGCATTCATCAATGAAAAGAGCAGTAATGCCTAGATCCTCAAACTTGGTTTTGATCTGATAGTGATGCTTGGAGCTGTAGGCTCTTTCCTCACCTCGCCCCTTGCGATACACTGGCCTCAAAGGAAAGTGCTCAAAGACGCTGTGAGACATGATGATGGCATCGAAGTCCTCATTCTTGATGCGTGCAGTTACCCTCTCTCGATCTTTGACCTTAAATGTATCACGGCTTACGACAAGTAGCTTGGCCTCGGGATATAGCCGTTTAAACATGTTCACCCACTGAGAAACGATGCCGTTTGGCACCACTACCAGATTCTTTTGAGAGAGACCATAGCTCCGCAACAGCATGACAGCGGCGGCCAAAGTAAAGGTCTTTCCGCTGCCCACCGTGTGAGCCACGAGGGCATTGAAGGAAAGAAGGATGCGCACTACAGCAGCTTTTTGGTGATCGAAGAGTTCAATCTCTTTGGTCTTGCCAGGAAAGTCCTTGATGAAGCTGCTGTCATAGTGCCTGCGCTGAACAAAGCCGTACTGGGCATTGAAGGTCTTGGCAATATACGTGGCAACCTCGGGGGTCTTAGTGGCCCAATCGATGAAGGCAGACTCAACAAGCAACTGCTTTTCGCGCGCAAGATCAGTTTCCAGAAGGTTTAGTACTTTGGGATAAGTAACCTTGCCCTTATTATCAATCCTTGCAGGGCCATCCTCCCATACTGCAACGACGCGATTATTAAGAGAGGCTTCCACTATCTTTAGAGCGGGCACCCTGGTAGTGCCATAGGTCTGATAAGATTCAACCTCGCCAAAGGTACGGCTTTTGCCTGCAATGATGCGCTTATCTGACTTTTCGCTGCGCTCGATAAAGATGGTATTACCACGACTGAAGAGCTGCCAATAATCAAAGAGCTGTTGAATAAAGGCGTTGAGAACCGCGTCAGGAACCCAGGGAGATCCCAAGGTAAAGGATATGTCTTCTATGCCAATGCCACCTGCAGTGATAAAGGGAATGAAAGGTTTAATTGCAGCGACGTTGGCACTGAAGCGTCCAGGGTAGCGCCTTGAGGCAGTCTTTAATAAGAGAGCCTTCTTATAGACATTATCTGCAAGATACTCACCGGAGGTTTCCCAGCCACCGTAGGGATCTTCATTCCAGGTATCGGGATTTTGCAAGATGAAGCCCCTGGCTTCCTCAATGACCTCATCGGGGCTTCTGTTGCAGAGCGCGGCAACCCGACGTATGTCGATGTTACGCTCGCTTCCCTGAGAGAAAATAGTGCGTATTATAGCCTCCTGCACCGTAGTGCTGGCTTTACTGTCAAGCTCCGACTCCTCTTCTGCAAGCATCTCGTCATCAAGGTAATCATCAATGTCGTAGATTACGTTGCTGTTAGTTCTATTTTTACTAGTCATTAGTTCTCCTTAGGTAGCAACTGCTATGCGCTAGTATGGCAACACCGGTGTCCCAAAAACACCACTTCCTAGCTGTTGTTCCCATCCTCGTCATCGTTGTTTAATAGTCCAAGATGAAGCAAAAGCTTCCAATGCGGAATTTTCATTTTGACCTTTTGACAGAGCGCCCCAAGAAGCCAGGACTATGCTGACTTCTTCGGCTCTCGCCGGGGCGCTGCACTTGTAGGGATAAAATGTGCAATTATGGGGTTAGACAACCTTGCCGCACCCAGACATTCTTCTACATGTTGGTAGATAGCTACGACACAACGATGAATCGCTCCACAATTTCATTTCCTAGCTCCAAAGGCACCAGCCAAATTGCTCTGGAGTATTCCGGCTGACTGGCTATGAAAAAATCATAGACGTCACTCCCGATTTGAACATGTGTGCCGAGGTTTCCTGCGGAGACAGCAATAAGCTGGCCTGAAGGCACTCCCATGGAAATCATTTGGTCACGAACAAGCAGTGCACGATTGCCCGCTAGCTCGAACTCTTCCCCTGTTCCATCATTCCATGCGGTGCCCACAACCAGCATAACTTGCCCTGTGTTTATGAAATGATCGACAAATGGGCTCAAGACTTGCTGGGCGATTGTCTCACCTTTGGTGCCATCCTCTCCATCAAGATACATTGCCTCGTTGGGGACGAAACCAAGGATCTTTTCAGTAAAGAGCATAGGACCAGGCGGCCAAGTGTCTTCAGCGGTTGGAGCAAATGGTATAGGCGTGACCCAGGGAAAACCCGAATCTACACTGTTGTTACCACTTCTTGGAAGGGCATCTCTAAATTCAACCGACTCAGCTCCAGCTGCCAGCAGCGCAGTTTTCCACAAAAGCTTCATTTCTTTGACTACGGAAGCAGGAATCTTATCTTGAGGGGCGGCCACCTCGCCAAAGCTTACCCATACGACGTGTATACCCTTTAGGTTGGGTAGGGCATCTTCAAGGACGAGTTTCTCAGCCAACGCCTGGTAATTGTTCCTATATCTATCCAAAATGTCAGCAGTAAAGTCAATCTCACCAACAGTGGACAAACCAGACCCATCTACTATCATTTCTATATTTAGTTCCGCATTGCCAGCCTTGGTCTCCTTCTTAATGGCCTCCTGCATGGGTATTGACGTTACGCCAATTGCTGCCAGGTAGTCCACTTCTCCTGTTGATGGCACAGCCGTGTCTATCAGGTCAATCACGGCAAAGGGGCCATCAGGATCATTCAAGCGCATGCTAAGAGCGGCTTGCGTGTTATCCGAAAGGCGTGGTATTAGAGCAGGAGTCCCAAGAACACTTGGCACTCCACCAGCATTGACAAGGGTAAGATAGCCGCCTTCTTTGTTGATGACTTCAGCGATTTCGCTAATGATGGCGCTGGAGCTCAAGACAGGAGGATGATTTGCATGCTGGGATACAACAATCCCTCGGATGATTGAAACCGGAACAGGCTCTAGATTTTCAAAGTAAAGACTCAAACCTCCCAAGCCAGCAAACAGTGCCAGAACACTTACAATAATCTTTGCTCTAAAGCTTATACTGTTCATTTGACTCTCCTCTCTAGTGGCTAGCCACACCCTTGTGTGAGGCTATGATTTTGTTGTAACGTGTTCGATGGTTGGCAATTGCTTCGCGTGCGCGCCTATCAAGGTCAAGGTTAAGATCTGGCCCGTAAAGGGCGCGAAAGCGAGAGTCGTCGGGGGCATCGAGGTATTGGAGTATTGCCTTGCGTGCCTCCCCATAGTCTTTATAAGCTGTTCCATTGACATCATAAGGCAGCTCTTGGGCAAGCAACTCTTGCTCTGGGCTGGTAGCATAAAGCTTGGCGCAAGCTGCTCTTGAGAGCTTCAGGTTGGTCATTACAAAATCGGCAACTGTTTGATAGCACCTTTTAAGCTCGTTAAAGTCTTGAAGCGCACGATTGAGATCTATGGCACTGGTTCCTCTGAATGGAGCAATACCGCGCTCTGTTGAGTTGAACTTTTCGTGAACACCATATATTGTGGCCTCAGCCAGGTGGAGTTGCTGCTTGCGGGATAGGTACAAGTCTATATAGAGAGCAAGCACAAAGGCAATGACGGCAACGATATTCATGAAGTCAGCAAATTGCCCACCTCCAGCTGCCTCTGCTCTGAGATTCCAGCCCCACCAAAAGAAGAGCACCTCACATGCAAGCACCACCATGATGCCAATCAAGCAAAACCACTTAACACTTTCGTTTGCGCGTAATGGCTTAGCAAGAAAACTGATGACAATAATGCCAAAAGCGGCAATAACAGGGATTCCGTAAGAGAGTAGTGCGTTTTGCCAACCGACTCCTCCGTAGTTTTTGGACGAGATTATAGGCCCGTAGATAAGCATCTCAATAAGCGAAAGAAGACCAAAAACTACCATCATAAGCAGCAGGCAGTCCCCAGCTTTCCTCAGTGATTCATTTTTGTCATTGATGTAAGGGCGGTTTGCCGTTGGCGTGTTGGACTTTATAACTTGTGTTGACATCGTAAACCTCCTAAATTCTGGATGAACGAATGCGGTCGTAAACGCTGTATGCTTCTTCGAGTGAGGCAAGGATAGCCTCTTGGTTTTTGCAGAGGCTTTCAAAATCAGAAACCTCCCAAGCGGCAATGGCTTGCAAAGTTGCCGAGTGCCCCGCCGAAGGATTAGACAGTTGATGCATGGGCGCGTCTGCTTCGCTTTTTCCATATGCAATCCATAAACTGTCCAAGTCAGCTGCGTTTAGGATGCTTGACTTGGGAAACTCAACCCACTTATCTGTTATATAGCATGTGTCGATAGGCGTACCGTTCTCATCGGTGTTGGAAACGGTGTAGGGGTGCTTGATGACTCTGGTCAACCCAGTGCCCTCATAGTCTCCCCACAGGTTGGCGGTTTGGTCCTCGTCTACCAGAGGTGTTTTTGGCGGAAACCACGCACGCAGGAAATTAAACAGCCCTTTAGATGGCGATGTTGAATGCTCCATGGGAGCCCCCTCTCTTATGGTCGATAGGTGTGATTACATAGAGATCGTTTTCTTGGTCTGGTGTCTCGGCAGCAGCCGATTGAGAGCCGTCTGATGGCACGGAAGCTGAGGGTGCTGGCGCAGGTAATGCTGCGCTCGTGCCCCCTTGATCTTTGTTCGAAGGGTAGTTTCCCAGAATTGCCTGGCTGCTTGAACTGAGCACCTGTGCTCGCGTTGTCATGACATGGAGCTCAGCATTGCGATCAACCTTGGCAACGGGCTCCACTCCCGTGTCGATGAGATTCACGCGCCTCCAATAAGCTGTTATTATTTCTTTCTCGCAAAGCTCAACCACTGTCTCGATCCTAGCTATAGTTTTCTTGAGCCTTCGTCTTTCTGAATTGTCAACTGCCCTTTGTGCCTCATTCTTTGCCCTTAGTGCGATTGCAGCATCGATTCTTGCTTGCTCGCGAATCCGCTCTTTGGGATCATCAGAGGTCGCGGCATCAGGATCTGCTACGTGATAGCACTTTTCATCGATGTCTTTATAGTCCTCATGCTCTGCCCGCAGTTCAGCAAGAATAGGGTCACTCCACTGGTGAACTTCATTGATGATGCTTTGCGCGCCAGCCATCACAGCTGACTTGCAGTCTACAAGCAAGTCTTCAATCGTCGTTTCAGGGCTTCGAGGAGCTGATACCAGGCGATTGCCTTGCCGCACCAGATCATCCTCGTCCTCTCTCGTAAAATAGACATAAGCATCAATCTTGGCACGAAGATGGATAGGTAAATTGTAGTCCTCAAACATTTTTTACTCCCTTCCTTTTGGCATTGCCCATATTTGGTACAATGCCGATGTGTGTGAAATTAGGAACCTGGCTAACAAGCGGCGCTGGAACGCCGCTTGTTGCTATTTGACTTGCGAGTTTCTACTGCCTCCTTTCTTAGTCCTGAGCTAATATGTCGAGCTTGATTGCAGCTGGTCATTGAGTTGCCAGCATCAAGTCCACTTGAGGACATGACACTGGCAAAGGAAATCGACGAGGTGTAAACTGGTGGCAAAAAGAATCAGCCGAAACGAACCCCTTTTGCCTCACACAATAAAAATGATTTTCTACCTTGCTTGAGCCCCATCCACGCCAGTCGCACATATAGCACACCTTGGGCTCCGTTGCGAATATTGAATTCATTATTACTCCTTTCAGATATTTCTTGCTGTTGATTTGTTTCCTTTAACTTGATGTAATTCTTGGTGCTTTATGTTTAAGGGCTCACGATTCTCCTTTCTCACAGTTAGCAATCAAAAACTCATTTGCGGTCTCCACTATATACTGGTCTAAACTAGCCTCGGAATTCTTGTGAGGGCACACTATATACAGCGCCAAATCAGCCTCGGAATTATTCTTTTGCAGCTTTTTCATCGTTCTTAAGCCGCTTTATTAATCTGTTTGTTTGAGCCCGTATCACCCACTTTGACCTCTCTTCCAGGGTATGCTTGCTAAGAGATTTTCTTCTTCGTTTATCTCCCTTGTTTGTGTCTGCCGATATATTTCTCCCTCGCGCCCGGCACCGTTTTTGTTAATGCCGGAGTTCGAGCTTCAATCTTGGCCAGGCGATGGCGTTGGAGAGCTATTCATTTCTACAGGACTCTGGTGCCTGCTAAGCCCTTTCTTCATAACACCCTTGCTCATTGCCGCACACCCAGTCGTTTTTCTGCATCAATCATACGACGGACTTTATTGGCAAACTTGGGGGGTCTTGTGCCTATGTTTGGTAGCTAGCTACATTGAATTTGCTCATAGAGACATCTGTATCCTAACCATGGTTTACTCGTCGCCATGCTTTTTTGGAGCTTTCTCCCACTTCAGGCTGGGGAATCTGCTCTCTAAAACACGTTTTGATAAAAGCAACATGACAGTCCTACAGAAGCACCGAAAGGGTTTCGCCATGATATTCATAATAGGAAAGAGCTCTGTTGCTTGTTACAGTCCTGATCGACAGCATGCTCACAAAACTGGCATTTTATGTAATCATGCTTACCCATGCGCAAACAAAGGCGCAACTCCAATTCTCTCAAACTCCTCAAACGAACCAATTCAACACTCTGATTACCAAAAAAGATAGCTGAACAACACTTCGTAAACCGCCCCGTTCGCCTATCTTAGAACCAGTTTGTCTGGTATCATCGACTATTTAATTCTATAGCCGTTCTCGACTGCGACTCTCCAAAGCTTAATGTAGGCACCCCTCTGTCTTGCATTAAGTTTTGCGAACGAAGATGCTGCCACTGATATACTTCGCTGAAATACAAAGTCAGCAAATATCATCTGGGAGCGCATTCTTTCGTGCGAAGGAATGAACTACTACCAAGCCTCCTTTTCGCTCACTCGAGGCTTCTTTGGCATTGTGCCTTTTGATCCTGGTACATGACTAAAGAAAGATCATCTTATGTAAGCTATTGCTTCTGTATCTAACGCTTCCTGTGTCACCGATGGATTTAATTGCTTAAGAATGCTCCATGCTTCGCTGATTCTTTTGCTCCTCTCCGTTCTCATAATGCATTTATCGCTGTTGAAGTCACGAGCGCTATCAGGTTGGTGAGCTTTAATAGCTTTGAGGTATGCCTTACGCAGTGTTTTTGGACTAACCTTAAATCCTGGATTGATACCAAGAGTTTTACATGCCATTATCAGATCCACGAGAATAAGCCATCCAATGAGATTAGCCTCTAACCAAGCTGAACTGAGTGCTCGGTAGCTATAATGATAGACCATCAACTGCCGATAGATTTGATGAAGGACGAATCATTTGTTGCAGTTGCAGCTCGCTAGTCATGAAGCTAGGCTATGGTGCAGCAGAGCAAGTGATTTCCTATTATCCTGTCACCCCCAAAATAACATAAAGAGCGCACGAGTGAATTTGCCCGAAATGAGCCATCGTTGACCCTCTTCTGCTAGTATAAACCGCACTAGAAACCGCAAGTGCAGTGTGAGCCTAGGCTCAAAGCTCTCTTGGGTAAGGTGTTCATGAATACGCTTTTTTAGGCCTGCTGTACTTGCAGTACAAGAGAAAGCAGAAAGGAAAGAGTGTGCCAACTTTTAATACGAATCGACCAAGCATCTTTGATATTGATCCGAATAACAATGATGAGTTTGTTAGATACATGAATATCACGGAGCTAGATGAGAGCCTTAAAGAGATTAGTTGTCCTTTTGATCAGCTTGTCAGACTGCTCAACAGCCCCTATTACTTCCCCTTAACGAGTGAAAAATTGAAGGATAAAATACGTTTGGTGTCAGCCGAGCTGAACGAATCCAGTAGCACTAAGGAAGTCGAGAAAGAGTTCATCAGGATGCTTGTGAAGACTGGGCTAGAAGAGAGAGATGCCAAAAGCAAGGCAAATAGCTGGGTTGCTAAAGATCGTGAAGTAGGCGCTCATGATGATGAGTCTCAGTTTCTGATTTGCTTTGCACTTGGGCTTAAAGCGTGGGAGGCGCGCGGTTTCTTGATTGATGCATTCAAGGCCAACGTTTACAACTTCCGTAGTATCAAGCAGGTCATTTATAGCTTTTGCCTCCAATATGAGTTCACTTACGCTGAGGCAAGGCGGGTCTTGGTCTTTTTTCTCGGCCAGCCTTATCTCCCAGACGCTATTAAAAAACCTGATTTTAAGTCCTTTCAAGAGCAAAGCATCCTAGAGCATATAGACAACGACCTCGCGGCAAGAGCTGCTTTCAATGACTTCAGTGCATTGAGCGAGTTTCTGTTTTCCGCGGAGGCAAAAAGCACTTTTAATTGGATAGATGTCATCATTGGGCTCCTCAAAACCATTACCAATGAGTCTTACACGAAGGGGCTGAAAAAGACGAATTGGAAAAGTGAAGTCAGTGCGTTGATTGGTAGATTAGAAGAGAGCAAAGGCAGCTGTGAGACTAAGGGTGGCGAAGCTACTTTTATGACTCAGCTTGTTGCAGTATGTGGGACTAAAGAAAGAGGCGAGAGCCTAAAGCGCTTTATCAATGACAAGTGCTGGGACTACCTGCTTGATGAGTTTTTAAAAAACCTCGACGATGCTCAAAGGTTGACTGTTGAAGCTTATGCCTACAGCAAATTTGGGGAAGATATCAATGAGCTGACAGCATTACTCATTGGGTTGCACAAAAACAGAGAGGACGTTGTGGGTAAGTCAAGGCAGTCCGCCAAACGCAACGCCACAACTGAGGCAATAAACAACGTTATGGAAGCTGTGCTCAACAGCGGCACATTCCTCAATAAAGAAGCTTTGGAGGCGTATAAAAAGTGTACAAGCGTGGAGACTAGAAGTGACTTAGCAAACTCATTTATCAATCTTTTACGAGAGCAAGACTGGCGCGGAAGCTTCATCGGCTACAGCAAGACGGCTTACGGTGAGTATTTGGTTATGAAACGCGATATCATCCATAGGATTATCAGAAAGTGCCTCAGAGATAAAATCAACGCTGTTCGGAGTGTTTTAGACGAGTATGATTGCCTTGAAAGAGAAGACAATAAGCGAGCGAACGATCCCAAGGTTCCGAGTCTTGATAGCATGACCAACGAAAAGCTTGACAAACCCACGCGCCTTTGTGTTCGGAATTTTTGGTCAGTCCTATTTAGTGAGAGGGTGAATGAGGAGGCTGATCCTTACAATGATCACAAGGAATGCTTTAGCTCCGCACTAGGCAAAGAGGGCTTCGTGAAATCATGGAACTTCGTGCGAGCGACAGGCGATGATAAAATTGAGAGGATAATTAATGGATTGCTAGATCTAATTAGAAACCAATTCTATCGCCACAGGCAACACAGTAGTTTTGAGCCACTCAGAGGCTTATATGATGAGGTGATGTTTCTTGGGAGAATCGTTAGTAATGTTCAGATTGCTAGATATGTTTACCTTGATATTGGTCCTTCAAGCGAAGATGCTATTGGCAATGGTTCGGAAGAATCAGAAGGAGGTGCCACCACTTATGACCCAGAAAACTTGAGCGAAGGAGATATCACCATTTATGACCCAGAAGGCTTGAGCGAAGACGACGACCCCACTTGTGACCCTGAAGGCAAGAGCGAAAAACCATTTCATCTATTTCATGATTTTCGATCAGGCGTTTCTGGAGAAATAAAAACTAGTGAACTAGGTCAAAGAGGGGTCAAAGAGTGGCCTAACATCGGTGATTTTAACAAATTAGATAAGGATCCAAGCCTGATTGCAAATCCAACCTTTGCCCGAAGCATATTGTATCTTCAAAGGTTTTTCTATCATGCAACGATTCCCAGGCCGCGAGATAGGCCGATAAAACCAAGTGCTGATTGCATGCATGATACAAGGAACTACTCAATTACCCATGGTAAGGATCGTCTTTATAGTTTTTACAGTGATTTGAACGAGCTCTCTAATAAAAGCAGCCTTGCCTATCCTTGGCCTGGGAGAGAGTTTGACTATCTACTTATGAGAGCGATAGATGAAATGGCGAAGGGCTTGCCGCTCTCAGATGTGGCGAGTGACGCAAGAACGTTCATCTATGAACTTTTAAAGCATCAGGTTAACAATGAAGACCACTAGACGGGAAGGCGTTAGGCGCACAAGGCGTCGTCAAGTCTTAAACAAGGTCGCTAAAAGTGGATACAGGGTATTCGAGTTGTGTTTTTGCTCAGTGTAGATCTAAACCCACTTGGGAGGCGCAGCCGATGTTTATTAACACTATGCTGATGTTATCACTGGGGTTGTTTGCTTCAGCAAGTGCATAAAATAGTCTTCCCTTCTCTGGAAGAGTCAGACTGGGGCAGCTAAGAACCGCAGAGAGTTTGCTATCGGGAACACCCGCATAAGCTCCATCGGAACACAGCACAAAGGTTCCACAGGACGTTGTTGTTGCAATATCTCCAGTTATATGAAACCTTAAGTGAGACTGGTCAGAGCCAAGATAATGTGTAACTCTGTTACTGTTGCTCGGTAGCCCCAGCCCATCAGCTTTTTCACTCGTTTGCATTTCGTCTTCTAAGGAGTGATCAACAGAGAGCTGCTTGAGAACTCCGCCGTCCAGTTGGTAGATTCGTGTGTCTCCAGCGTTGTAGGCTAAAAAGCTGTCACTATCAATATAAAGTGCTGCGATGGTGGTTTTTATACCCGACAGCTCCAACTTCTCAAGCTGCTTTGTTTTTACTACCTCATCCGCCCACAGCAGAGCCGAGCAAAATGAAAACGGATCCTGTTTGTCTAGATGAGCGATTCGCAAACTACAAGCAGCAACGTCTGCTGCCTCGTGGCTGCCATTGCAACTGTTTACACCATCACACACCACTGCCAGCAGCCTTTCCTCAGCGCTACCAGTGAGCTCTCCATCAACAATGACGTTGCCATTAATCATGACACGATCCGCGTTTGTGACACAATGCCGCCCGCGATTTGATATTGCAAAATATTTGAAAACCACAATACCACTTCCATTTTGTTCATCAGGCCACAAGGCAGCTGAGAGCCTTCTGTATGCTGCTGTGGCGTTCCGTCAAATCTCTCGCCATCCACCTTGTTGCTCCATTCCCATTTCACCTTTGCTGAGATCTCCGCAAAGCAATTATCAGTTATCAGGGTATAGCTCATTAAAAATACATCGGAATTCACAATACTTGGAAACTCGCAGTTCTCGTTTCTTAGCAGGAGAGCAGTGTGGAAGAATGAAGAATGGTTGCGACTTCGCGAGATTAAGGGGTTTCGAAAAGCCCGCTATTTCGGTTCTCCAGCTGTGGCAATCATGATTTTTGTATAATTTACGACACGAGTTTAGACGAAATGAAGGATAGCCCATTGGATCTACAGGCACGAAAACTGCTGGTCTTTAGAGAGCCAATCACAATCGGTGAAAGACGTATCTGTCTGAGCGCTGAGCTTGGGCGAGGGGCTTCAAGCATCGTGTATCGTGGATGGGATGAGGGTCAGAATAAGAGAGTGGTAATCAAGGAGTTCAACCCCAAAGAAATGGCCAGCTTTAGCCGCACCAGAGACAACAAGTTTATACCCAAGGGAGAGCAGCAGAGCCAACTTGCTTGCAAGCTGCTTGATGAGTTCACAGGAGGCTACAGGTCTTGGTGCGAATACATGAAAGACAGCTTCTTCTTTACAATGGATCCTCAATTGATTGAAGATAGCGACAGTGAGGGAATCTCTGCCTACATTATCACAACTGAGATGAATGGCTGTGATCTTGCCTCTGTTAATGGGTCAGGCAAAGAGCCAAAGCTCTACAGCAACTACAATGAGCTTATTCAGATTACTAACGCTGTCATCAATAGAATCCTTCCCATTCATAGTAACGGCAAGCTTTACCTGGATTTAAAGCCAGAAAACATCTTCCTCTTTGACAAGTCTCTAAGAAAACACGAGTCGCGCAGCGCTTCTTTGTTTGACTTTGATTCTGTGGTTACCCTTGAGCATGCTAAGGCTCACAGTTTTAAAACCACCCATAAATACGCTCCTAGCAAAGAACCTCCGAGCAAGCAGTATGACGTATACACAGTGGGTGGCGTGTTGCTCTGGTTGGTCACAGGAGCAAGCCCTGGAGACTACCATTGCCTCTTGCCCCATCTGTCTGAAGGAAAGCTTGATAGTTACAGCAGTTGGAGCTTGCCTATTTCAAACAGCGATCCTTGCTACCTAAGAATCTTGGAGGTGCTCCGCAGGTCACTCTCGTGTGATTTGAACTACCGTTATCAGACCCTCAACGACATGCAAGATGCTCTGTTCCAAAACCTTGACACCCCCAGTCCAGAGCCTCAGCCTGAGCTTGCACAAACTAAGGCGTTCCAAAAGGAATATGAGGAACAAATCGAGGCTTTCTATAGAAAACTTATTGGAAATCATGCAGATCTTAAGGATGATCTTAATAAAGGCTTTGCTGAGACTAACCAGCTAATAGGAGAGGTTGGTGACAAGGTTATTGATAAGGTTGACGAGGTTGGTAATACGGTTAAGGAGACCAAGCAAGTCGTGACTAAGCTTGTGAGTATGGCAGAACATGTGATAGGCGCAGCAGAAAAGATTAACCAAAATACTGGCGGTAAACAAAAGACTCAAAGACACAAAAAGAAAGCTAGGGGGGCTGATCCCACAACAAATACGACAAGCAAGGACACTCCTGGTGTTTCAGCGGGCGCAAAGGAGTATGCAAAAGAGCTGATAACGAGGAAAGAGTTTCTCATCGGAGCTGCAGCTCTTGCAACTACAGTAGCAGCTGGGGGTCTAAAATCCAGTATAGCTAGGAATATTGATGGAATTCCTATATATTTCAGCAATGTTTGCGAAAAGTGGGGAGTTGCAACTGGCATCGGAGAGCCATTATCTGAGTACCAAAGAAATAGCCTGCCTGAATACTGGGAGATAAAAGATCGCCCTTGGCAAAACCAACTAGAGATGAGCTTTATCACGGGGTTTCCCAGTTTTGACATTATCAACGAAAACTCAGCTAGATACCAGTTGTTTCCTTTTTTGCCAGTAGCGAAAATTCAGTATGACTATGTAATCGAAAAAGGAACCAAAAAGGCGACTTCATGCACATACTATGACTCAAATGGGGCAGTTGCTGCATCACTTGACTATTCGACTGATTCAACTGATTCATTAATGCAGCTTAAAGTCTATAAGGGAGCACCCAATCTTTTCGGAAGCACCTTCTTTAAGGGGCACGGGCCTGTAGGTCTAAGCACTGTCAGAAGGGGCGGTTTTGTGAGATCCTATGAATTTCGGTTGTCTCACGATGATGAAGGTCGTGTTGTCAATCGGAGGCTTACTGTAGAAATGCTGAGCTCTGGGATTACTGGTTCCTACAACTTGATTGAAGAAGTTATTACTTATAACTCTGAGTCAGGAGACGTCTCTGAAGTTGAGCTAATAGGCAAAAGGGATGAAGGATCAGACACCCCAAAGGGAAACAGCCTCGGGATTGCCAAGACAATAATCGAGCCGAGTGAGACTGGAAGAACCATTGAGTATCTAGGTGAAGATGGCAGATTAGCAGCAACAGGGCTCAATGGAGCAGCAAGAGAGGTGCACCAGCTCTACTCTGGATGCATCACGGAAGTTAAGTTTGAATACTCTGAGGGAAAACTTTGCTCTGATACCAATGGTGTGTCCCTGTACGAATTTCACCTAAGCGACGGACAGTTTCTTAGAGAGAGCTACTACAAATCTCGCGGTCAGCGCATGTTTTCTCAAAAGCTCAATGCTTTTGCTAGGGAGTATAGGCTGGAAGACCCCCGGGCCCTCATAGTCCTTCATAATAGAAAGGGCAGTCTGAGCCATGATGAAATACAAATAATCAGCGACAACATTATCTCCGATAGAGCATCAAGAGACATCGGGCTCGGCCCCACTGAACATTCATTAAGATTAGAAGGTGCCACGAATCTTCGCGAAGAAGTAATTGGTAGCGCTACTCCTGCTGTTGGCTGTAGATACAACTTTGGAAAAAGCGGAGCTCTTAAAAGCGAGATGCATTTAGCAGTTGACGAAGAGCCAACAATAAACAAGGAGGGTTTTGCTATTTGCGAATACTCATACAATCCTGACAATCTTAATAAGACGATACAGTACAAAGATGCTCACAACGAGTCCATGTATTCTAAGAACGGACATGCCAAAACCGAGTATTACTATGACAAGGACTGGCAGGTTGAGCAAATACACTTTTTTGATGAAGGGGGTAAGGCCACATTCAGCAAGGTTGATAGATGCGCTGTAATAGAATATGAAAGAGAGGTTAACGACGGATTGCTGTATGTTTGGGAGCGCTATTATGAGGCCGACGGCACAACAAGAGCATACAATACCGCTGGTTTTGCAGGGGCGTTATGCGTCTATGAAAGCCTCGGAAGGCTGAATGCTCGGCATACGATTAATTCAGATGACAAGCTTTGTTATGACATCAGAACTGGCTACTCTTCTATTACATATGAATATAATTCTCTTGGCGGTGAGGAGAGCAGTCGAGCACTCTTTGGCCCTTCTGGCGAAGAAGGAAAATCCAGAAAAGTGATGTCTAAAAACGGATTCCACAAACGTGAGCGAGTCGTAAAAGAGAACGAGGAATGGTATCACTATAAGGACATCAATGGCGATTTATGTTTGACCGAAAATGAAGGATTCGCCACAGTACACTTTTGCTATGACGACAATGGTCGAGTCGTGGAGGAGGAGTACCTTGGTAAAAATAAAGAATCGATTCCGCATAAGGTTTTCGGATTTGCCCGGCGAATGACTCTCTACGAGGACAATAAAAAAGTTGTGACACACCATGGAGCCAATCAGGAAGACGTCGTTGACCTGATTCAAGGCTTTCACAAGATGGAAGAAACCAGACAAGATGTCGATGGTTCAACTGACTACCAGCACTGGTTTCGCTATTATGGGCCACCTGACAATACGGGTGTAGCCAGACCCATTAAAATAAAGAGCATAGGTGCTGCTGTCGTATGTGATACATATGACGAACTAGGCAGGTGGGTTTCTCAACATCTCTACGAGGAGGATGGAGAAACCGGAGTTGTTGGAAATGAGGGCTTTGCCTACAAAGAATACGAATACGATGATTACGGAAACATTGAGTGGGTAAGGTATTATGGATTTGGAGCGTCTGACAAAAATCCTACTCTAGCCACCTATGGTCATTACGCTGCGCGCCATCAAATATTTGATTCCACAGGCAGTTTTATTGCAGATAGATATTACGGAATAAAGGACGATCCAACTATAGTGAGTTATCTTGGATACTCTGGATATGAGGTAAGCGACTTTGATAACAGGGGCAATCCCTCCACGGTTGAGTTTTTTGACACTGGAGGCGCGGTAGGCAAAGTGCATCAGTGGGGATATGCTATTAAGCGATACGAATACGATAATTATGATCGAGAGACCAAAGAAACGTTCTTTGAAAAAGATGGCCACACTCGCTGCTGCGTCCGCCAGCAGGGGTATTCTGGAATATTGCGCTCCTACAACGAAGCAAATCTTTTGGAATGGACGCATTTTCTTGACGATGACGACGTGCCAACTCCTTTGTTTAGCGGGGGATATACAAGTGAGCAGCTTATCTACAATGAAAGAGGGTTGATCGTAGAAAAGAGTTACCACGTTCTAAAGAACGCTAAATTCGAGAATAATAGAGACACACGCGTTTGCAGAAAAGACACTGGGTATGCAGTTGTTGAGTTGCAGTACAACGAGGAATTGTATCCAGATAGACTGTCCTGCGAAAGATACCTGGATGAGAATCGTTTGCCTATTGTTTGCATTCCTGAATGTGTATATGAGACTAAGTGGGAGTACGATCCTCGAGGAAACGAAGAGCTGCTCAGCTTTTTAGGCTCTTATGGCCTCAATCCATCATCGAGCGTTTTTAATGTGGGCGTTAGCACCTACAGCAGAAAATTTGACTCGCTTGATCGTCTTACTGAAGAGTCCTATCTTGATGGCAACGAAAACTTGGTGGCAACTCGTGCTAATTTTTATTTGGACCACAGACTGGAGGCTCGCGCTGAAAGTGGCTACTACAAATGCGCTATGGATCATTCTGATTTTGATAGCGAATATGCCTTCAGCAGTAAAAAGATCAGCACACTCTACAAAAGCATCGATGGGAAAGAAGTGGAGGTCGTTATTACTGAAACAGATGACATAGATGGGCAGCAGCTAACGGCTAGTATTGAGAATAGCACCAATTATGAAAGCCGCAGTTTGGTGCTCATTAAGCGTGAGCACAAGAAGCCCACAGAGGAGAGACCAGAGCATCATACTACTACAGTTACTCGTTATGGCTTTTTGCCAGATTCGGACGCGAAAGAGCTGATGGCCAAAACTAGAGAGGAAAAGTCCTACCCTTTTCCTGCGATTCACATTTATCAGTCTGGCAAACTAGAGAGCATTTGGAATCTTGATGAAAGCAATACTGAAACCATCAGTTCTGATGGGTATAGTGGAAAGCAGAGATATGTGGAGCATCAGCCAGAATTAATTATTGAAGACATATTCTATTATGGCACAGATAAAGACTATATAGACCTGCCCAACTCTAGCCATTCATGCGAGCGTAGAAAATATGACATTTATGGGAACCTTCTAGGTAAGTATTACTATACGTTAAATGAGCAGAGGACTGAGTTTACCCTTGTCAATAGAAGCGACCTTGGTTATTCGTATGTTGAGTACACCTATGATACGTTTGGTCGCGAGCTGACAGCTCAATACAGCAATTATAAGCACGGGTCAGCGTTCAACGCCGACCTTGGTTGCACTGGGTATACCTATGAGTATTTCGATGATGAGCAAATGATTTCATACCGCTTGTTGGGAGCAAATGGTGATGAGATCATTGGCAACGAAGGCTATGCTATCCGCGAGAATTATTTCGATGAATTTGGGTATTTGGTGGAATCGAGGTACTTTGATGAAGGCCATGTGCCTCTCCTGATTACTTCTAAGGTGGATGAAGAGGACATTAGCTACACATCGGTTCATCACTATACGTATGACAGCTGGCGCACCTGGACAACAGTGTACAAGAACGACAAGAAAACGATAAAAACAATTCACGCCTGATAAGCAGCTGTGCTTGCATGAGCATATCAAGAACTTCAATTTTAAAGCTGTCAGTAGCTTTGTTGTTTTCTGGGTAATGGGGCAACGCTTGTTCAGCAAGACTTAACTTATTGCCAGGTAAGAAGCTTTATACCGTATAGTTGGAGCCACGATTCGAGAAGAGGGATCTGGAGTAATAATCTATCTTGATCAAGAAGGACGTGGTCTTGGCTTGATAAGTAAAGCGCGCGGGTATCAGCTTTCTCAGGTCAAACAACTAGACACTTTTGAGGCTTATGATGCGCTAGGGCTAAAAGACGATATGCGCGAGTTTTCAGGTGCTGTAAAGATCCTTAAGCTTCTTGGTCTGAGCTCAGTGCGGCTATTATCGAATAATCCAAATAAAGTCTCTTCCCTTGAAGATGGTGGGATAGAAGTCGTAAGAGTTGCACTCATTATGTCAGCCTCAAAACATGCCCAGGGCTATTTGGATGCAAAGAAACAACAAGGGCACCTTTTGTGAGAGACGGATACAGGACGATTATGTTGCCAAGGACTTTTATAGGCAAGGAGAATTAATTGCGGAGACAAGAGTGTTTACTATTGATGTGGAGAGAAGCACATGCCGAGTGCTGTAATAATTGATTTCGATGACACCATCGTTCAAACCTCGCGTTTTCGGCGTGGTTTATTAGAGGGGGCGCTACTAGAGTGGTGCAACGTGTCATTTAACGATGAGACTGCCCTTGCTTGGGGCACACCATTTCAAGAGATAATCGCAGCGTTTGTTGATGGCGAGGAGGTCGACAGCTTTATTCAGTTCTATTTGAAAAAAATGGCATTCACCCCCACATCTCTCTGTCTCGGCGCGGAGCAATTCTTGCGGCTCTTGCAAGAGCTAGAGGTGCCAGTAGTGATTTTATCTTCCAGCCTTAAAGAGCTTATTATGTTTGATCTTAAAGCTTTGGAGATTGACGATATGATTGTAAAAATCTTTGGCTCAGAGGATATTGATTGCTCAAAGCCAAACCCCGACGCCTTGCAACTCCCTTTGGAATGGCTTAAGAGTACATATAGTGCCGAACCGGCACAGATTGTTTATATTGGAGACAGCCTTGAAGACTGGGCTTGTGCTCGCAATCAAGTTGACTTCTACGCAGTACTGTCTGGCTCCATTCTTGGTCAAGAATTTCTTGACCAAGGCTAGCCACAGACAGAATAGTTGCCGGGCTGGATGAGTTGTGCTTCATTGCTGCTCCTTCGTGAGAGCGAGTACGAAAGCCTAGCCCAAGCGTCACCTTCTTCGTCAGGATCAATGGCTTCACTTTGAATGAGCCGAGGTTGTTCTTGTCAGAGAACGTGATGAAGGGTGTCGGTGTAGATTCCTCACCCTATTATGTTGCAATTACGGAAGCTTAACATGACCTTTTCTAAACTACCATGGGTGCGTTAAATACCTTGCTCATTGATGCTAGAAGGTGGATATTACTCATCAGAGGCCTCCTCTGTAGTTGTAGCAACTGGTTGAATAGTTTGCGCATCTAGCGAACCTTTGAGCTTGATATCGTTACTATTAGCCTCTAGTAGGTAGTCTGCGAAGGTGCGACCGAAGAATCTTTCGGCCATATATTCGTATTCGCGGACTCCCTCCTCAGAGACGCAAATGTCCGAGAACGCTTTCAAAAGGTCTTTCTGTGTGGTTAGCAGGTTCAAGCCAAACTGGAAAGCCAATCTTGCAATAGAAAGTTCAGCGATTTCAAGCCTAACCTGATTGGAGATGGGAGAGAAGGCAATCACCTCGGAAAAGCGGCTGATAATCTCGGGCGGCAGCTGGTAGCCATTGCTGCGATAGTCCCGCAATTGTTGTTTGCATTGACGAGTCATTTCCCACTGCGGTAGGCCCTCCTCGACATCCAAGGCGATATTTGTAGTGAACACCATGACACAACGAGCAAAATCGAAGATTCTGTTACCGTCCTCGCTCACCCGCGAGGCTTCCATCCGCCCGCTTGCCATCGCATTCATCAAAACATACATTACGCGGGGATCTGCTTTCTCCATTTCATCAAATAGGACGACAGTTCTAGGATTGGCTCTGAGCGTCTCAAACAACGGCGGGTCGTCGTAACCAACATAGCCGGGAGGGGAGCCATAAAAGCGGCTGGCCGAAAACCTATCTGCTAGTTGGTTCATGTCTATCCTCAAGCTGGAGTATGTCACTCCAGTGCAGGCGCTAATCGCCTCAGCCAACGTGTCGCCGAACAAGGTTTTTCCAACACCGGTCGGGCCGGGAAGGAGCAGGGATAGGGGTTTAGTTGGGTTTACTTTGCGTGTGGAAGAGGACAGAAGACTGCAGGCAGTGGCTATAGCTGCATTCTGTCCCTTAATCTTGCTACTCATAGTGTTAAGGAAAGTCTGCTCGTCAAACTCCCGAACTAGAGCGTTTGAGGTGCTAGCGGACGCTATTGGAGTAGCACACACACCTTCGCTGCTCGGCAACCCCTGCTCGTGTGCGACCTCATCCAATTGAGACAAGAATACGTCAAGTTCAACTTCGTTTATGTAGGAAAAGCGACCATCCTCACAAAAACTGCGAAAGGTCTCATTGTTTCCTTGATAACGAATCCCCGTATCAATGTGGATGACATTTTCCTGGCCGGTCTTCTCAAATCCTAGCCTGCATCTCCGGCGGTCGCAACTCGGCGGTAGTTCAACGCTCAATACTTGGCAGGCATTGCTTGACTCGGCGAGCCGCATAGTAGGTCTGACTACCTCTTTGATAGTATTCATTCTCATTATGACTCCTTTGCAAAGGTTTACTAATTGTTGGTAATAACAAACGATAGTGAAGCAGTTCCATCGCTATTTACCCGCCATCCAAACGGCTCTCCATTGCACCATACTCTGGGATTGCTGGACCTCCCCATTTTTGCCGTCCTCTGCTCTGTGGGAAGAGATGGCATGCGTTGATAATGGTGTGAGATTGCTCAAGGTAGGGTTGCTGCTGAGCTGATCATTCTTGCTGCCTATATCATTGCTGCTGCTTGGAGAAGGTGTGATCGAATCGCTCAGAGAAACAGAGTCATTTGTATCAGGGGAGTTGCTCGAAATCGCAAGTGCGGCGCAAGCGCCGATAAAAACAATTAGAAAACAGGCTGCAACACCAAAACCGTATGGGTACCGCTTTAGCAAGGAAACCAGTGGTCTCCTAGCTGACTTTTGCAGCGACTTTACAGTAATGGCTTCTTCAGCGTTGTTAATAGCAACCGTATCTGCCATAGCTGACGCAACAGCGACCGGTGCTTCGCTTGAATCAGTGGCTTCGCAAACACTTTTACCAGGATGCTGGTAATTCACGCCAGCGTCAACAAGTAGAATTCGCGTATCTTCTATTCTACCCTTTAGCGCCATCAGACCTTTACCCTCACAGTCGGGGCAGGAGATGTGCCCGTCTTTACCATCTCCTGGAGTTGTTTCAATCCAGAGAGTCTCGTCATAAAAAGCCTGTGGTATCTCCAAGAAGGTATTATCGAAGAAGGGCATCTCGAGCTGATTGCTCATCCTAACAAGAGCGATATTACGATTTGCCACCCAATCAAGTTCGTCACAATAACGGCTGCCCTTGGATTCCTTGTAGAGAAGCAACATAGCGCTGATATGACCTTTGAGGGCGTTGACTCGCTGAGTCGCGAATATAGGAGCCTGATGCGATCCGACAGTGTTTTTATAGCCGTTATGAAGGAACTGAGTATAACGACGATGCAAGATGCACCTTGGACAGGAGTCTGTCACGCCCGGGTAGGTGAATAGAACTTCTGCACCTGCACCTTCCTTATAAAGCTGAGCTGCCATATAGGGACAGCCGTATTTCATAGCTAGCCGAGCAGCCCTTGCCTGCGCAAAAAAGCTATCTGTGCAACCCGTGATCAACACATCTTCCGAACGGCTGCCTTGTAGCCCAATACCGATTATCTCAGCAAACTGACTGTCAGTAATCATGTCATCCAGGTGTTTTGGCACAGCCACAACCTCGCACGCTGGGTTAATGCGGAGAACCCTCTCTTTTAGAGCCTCGGCTTTGTTCTTTCCAAGATCGTCAATGTAAGTTTGCTGCGTCGCGATGTTTGGTGCTTCATAGACATCCCCGTCAAAGAGGACTATTCGTCCAACGCCGCAGCGAGCGAGGCTTTCAGCATACTCACTAGCACCGCCGCATCCTATTATTACGACAGCCTTCCTGCGCATTACCTCATAAGGAAAGACCTTGTTGATACGTGACCAAGTTTCGTGCGCAATAGAGTTGGACTGTTTGGTGGCAGCTGCAGCAGGCACAATCTTATAATCACATGGAGTAATCACAGCATTGCCAGCGATGTCAATACGGGCAACGAAAAACCTCATCTCAAAGCTGCCAGATGTGCTGCTTCGCACTATAGGCAGAGCAAGCACCTTCAAATCTTGAATTGCTGGAAGCAGGGCACGAGCATAAATTGCGTCCCCCAAACTTGGCGTGCCTCCGCCAGGGTGGCTGTGCACGAAGCCAACCAACTTGACTCCTTTCGCATACCAATCTGGAATGACTGTATTGTTTATAAAATCAACATTGGGGCTATATGTTGCTCCTGAAGTTACGGCGCTTTCGTCAAAATAGCAGAAGTCAATCACTTTGCCGTCGCTTGACCCTAGCACCATACCTGTCTCTGGTCTCCTTGCGCCCACAGTTCTTTTAATTGAGTCATGAACTGATTCGCTGATAAAAACCGTGTCGCTAAAGAAAGGTTCTGATTTCCTGAAGGAATTGTTTTTGGCGTTGCAACAGCAATTCTGAGCTGCGGTATGACAAGGTTGATATACTCTTTCCTCTTCTTGCACATCAGAAAGGTTGGCTAAATCAATCTCTGCGCCCACATTCTCTTTTGATAATATCGTGGTTTTCATTATATTGGCCTCCCTGTTCTGATGTATTCAAGGGTTTTGTCACTCCATAGCGCCGCTATTGATTTACATTGAGCTTTAGTGCTAATTCGTTGGCTCCAGCAGACATAGTGGAGGTTTAGCTCGCTGTCATATATTCGGTGAGTTGCATGTGAACTTGTATCACGATTTTGATAATTAATCTCACTCATAATGTATGCTTGCCAGCCAGATGCTCCACAACTACGAAACCAGAATAAAATGTCATGCGAGCCATCGCTTGTTCTATACTGCGCCCGTTCGTCAGCTGTTTCAGGAATTGAATTGTTCATAAAAGGTACCTCGCTATTCGTCTGATAACTGTTGATAGATGGCTGAGCATCAAGCCCGCTTTTCTGCCACTGTGGAATTCGTCCTAAAAACCTTTGCCACCAACGTGAGAGCTCTTCCATTACTATCTTCCTCCTCAACTCTTATCAAGCAGGTAAGGCACCGTGAGATAATCCACAGTGCCTTACCTTGATATGCTCAACTAGTCACCATGGAATGTGCCGCTTGGAATTTGGTCAAGGGCAGACTCGTCATGGAAGGTGCCGTTAGGTATTTGATCAAGGGCGGACTGATCGTACAGTGTCCCCGCCGGAATTGAATCTTTTGTGCAAATCATCTTCTTTCTCCTTTTTCTAGCCATTTTTTTGACTTTGCATTGAAACCTTGATGGGTGCTTGGTTAGTGCTTTGCTTGCGCTAAAGCACTACTAGTAAACTATCTTCATTCTTGGTCTAGGGAAACGATATAATCACCATTGGGATAATCACACGGATACATATTGACTCCTTTCTGTACTATTAGCTACCAAAAACTCATTTGCGGCTCCACTATACACAGCGCCAAATCAGCCTCGGAATTATCGTTTCACAGTTTTGATTAAGTCAAACTGGAGCCGCCATACTTGCGTTCCATTGATTAGGAAGAAAGCGCTCTATAGATACTGAGGCACACACGAAATTCCATATTTTCTATCTGGAAGATGTTGAATTGCTGTAGCAGGCAGCTCAAGTGTGAATTAGGTCAGGTTTTAACCGCCTGCCTGCAGAAGAGCCCCCAACTATGTTTTATCTCGCATTGTGATGTGATAGCTATTGCATACCCTGAAAGCAGACGGAAAAAGTACAACTGAAAAACTGGAGGTTGTGCATGAAAGTGCTAATCATCATTGGGATTTATGTAGGGGCTATCCAGCAATGATTGCATGTCCCGTTCACCCATTTCTCTGCATGATTCAAGCAACTCTCTGCTTTTTGTTGTTCTGCTGGCCAGCTTACTTATGTCACTCGGCCAGAGCCCATAGATTCCTCTGCTATTGCTTGACTCGCTCTCGAGCAATTCGTTTGCCAAAGAATAGCGAATGGCAATGGTTTCCACCATCTCTTTGATAGTGTCTGTTTGGCCCCTAAGTGCCATTCTTTGGACAGCCTTGAAAGCGCGCGACATTGGCGGGTGCCTGAACCCTCTTGGATGAGATGCAATAGCAATTGTAAGGTCTGGCTTTGACTCTAGGGCTCTAAAGACTGGAATTGGCTCAATAATGCCCCCATCAATACACCTATGACCATCAACAAGAATTTTTTTGTTGTAGAGGGCTGGCAATGCTGCTGTTGCTCTGACTGCCTCATAGATATCAACGTGTTCGTCTCTATTAGTAACAACCCTCGCCTCGCCAGTCTTGGAATCCGTCATGACCACTTGTAGCAAGCACGGAGACTCCCTCAGCGCCTCAACATCTATTGGACAAATTGTCTTGAGCGCAGTGTCAACCATGAAATCTACGTCTACTATTCGCGTCAGCCGCAAAGGATTGATGAACTTGCTGTTGTTGAGATGGTCAATGTAGAGTCTTACAGCAATGGGTGATTGACCTGACAGCAAGAATAATCCGTTGATTGCGCCAGCACTTGACCCTACAACGACATCAAAAGCAGTTCGAAGCCCACTTTTCTCTAAATGGGCAACAGCACCGCCGGAGTATACGCCTCGCATGCCGCCACCTTGAATTGCCAAGGCAGTGCGAAAGCCCCCTTTGTTGATTAGATGTTCCTCTAGTTTTTCTCTAATTGTTACACTCATATAAACCTTTTCAAAATCTCTAACTAATAGTACTCTTAGGTCTTTGCAGCACACCGAGCAGAAGCGAGGCACCTTGGGGAGACAAGTGCCTACGCTCCAACAGTGCACAAGCATATACATTGGCGCAGGAGGCTACCAGCATGACTACGAGCCGATGGTATACAAAATCTTCGAGAAGCAATTGGGTTGTTCCCACAAAGTATAGTCCCATTATCCCAAAAAAGACTACGAGTCCGGCGTTGAAGAGAGTGGGTCTGGCAATCTCAAGGAAATATCTCTTTGCATAGGAGTTGAGGTCTTTGCGTTTGCTAATAGCAAGGAATCTTAGTCCAACTGCAACCCCTCCTAGGCCAATGGTTACCAGCCAAACACTGGGGATAAACATTGGGGCAATAATGCAGAGGAACATAGCAAAAACGACCATGATAGAGCCAAGTTTCTGCGAAGGCTCTTTGTCAATTTTGCTAAGCACCCGGGTATAGAACTCTGCCACGTAGCAGGCCCATACATAGCTGCACAAAAAGAGCGGAAGATAGGCAGCGTCCAAAAACTTGTCGCCAATTAATGGAAGTAGAAAATCCCAGTACGGAGGCCAAAGCCAAAAACTATCTGCAATAACCAATCTAGCGGTTGCAAGCACCATTAATGCCACCGTCATTACAATCACGACACTAACCCCGACTTTGCGCTTAGCCTCTTTTGCTGCTTCCTTGATGAAGACATTATTATTGCCGCCATCTTTGTTGATGAGAGCAGAAAGAACGTTTTCTCTTTCAACTGCGTTAAGTCTGGCAGCGGCTACGCTGGAAAAGCACATATCTACGTAATCATGCGAGGTCTTGTATTTGTCATTACCAACGGACTCCACAACTTTTCGTTTGACAAGATGATCCAAAACCGCCCGTAGATTGTATGCGTCAAGGAACAATAGGCTGCTCAGTTCATTGAAGGTAGCATCACGCTCAGCCGAAAGAGCACAGAAAACCTTAAGAGCAACTTCTTGATTGGGAGAGCTCTCCAAGAGCTTAATAAAAAAGTTGTTGACTGCCCCTTCGTAGCCACCGCTGGCCTTCCACTCCTCTGGGGAGAAGGTCTTCCCGTTTTCTCCGTATTGCTCTTGCTCAAGAAAAGCGCCAACAATTTGAAAAACCAGAGGCGTTGAGCTCCCGCTGTTTAGTATTTCATTTTTGATATCGTTAGCATATTTGCCCTTGCGCTTGTTGGTCACTAAAATGTATTTGTCTCGTACTGAATTAACTGCCTTGAGGTCAACACCTTCTGTGAGCTGCGGAACCTGAATGTAATCCTCGGGCCTAGCAATGTTGCACCCAAAAAGCTTTAAGCGATATGACCATTCGTAGCGCAAAGAAATGACAAATATAGCATCAGTGTTTTCTATCCATAGGTCAAACTCCTTCTCTATTTCTCTTCTTTCTGCCTCCGAAGGATACTGCTCCTTATGAGAAATAAAGAGTTGCTCAAACTGGTCAAGAAAGATAATGGTAAGCTTTTTGTTTTTTGCATTCTCCTCTACCATGTCGCCATACTTGCGTCTCCGGTTCTTAAAGAATGCTTCCTCTTCGTAGTATCTTACATGGATTGTTTCAAATCCTTCATATCCACTGTCTTTCATACTGTTAAATAGGTTGCTCATTGCAACAGCTTTGTGTGCAATTTGTTTTTCTGCTGTACTTTGTCTTTCCTCAGGCAGTAGAGCGACCTCGTTTATTTCACCGCTATATAGCTGATCAGCACTATCAAAATCTCCTTTGAGCAAGCGATTAGTGTTTACAACTTCGTCCTCAAGCAACTTCCTTACTACTACTGATTTACCTGCTCCGCTTTCTCCTATGACTATGATAACCTTCTTTTTTTTGTCTAGTTTGGAGCTTATTGTCAAGTGCATTGACTTAAGAATACTGTTGATAATGTCATTGCGCTTCCATGGATCCCGCAACTCATTAGGGGGCGTAAAGGGCTGGAATAATTTGCCGTCTTTCCACTCAACCTTCTTTTTGCGGTCTCGGCCAACGAGCCATGTGGTTGCAATCATCACTATACAAAAAGTCAGCACGTAAAGGTAAGGGCTTATTGCCTGTGATACGATCATTATGACAGCTGACACGAGAGCAAAAAGCAAAAAGAGGAAGTTCATAACTAGAATGTACGGAGGTAAACCAATTCTCTCATAGAGCTTTCCAAGCCAGCTGTCCTTAAATCGCACCTTGATTGACATCTTCTTATTGGTGGTCTTAGGTTGTTCAGCAAACTTCACTTTAGCTGTTTCACCATGCTCAACGGCGGACTCTTTCATACGCTCGCTAATCTCGTTAAGCTTGTTGTGACTAGCAGTTAATATGTCGCTACTAGCCTTTCCTTGCTCAAGAATCTCCTTGATACCGTCATCGAGTGATTCTGCTGCAACACCGACCCAGTCTTCGATGCCGTCTGCCCTTTTATCAATATGCTTTTTAAGATCCTTAACTGCCCATTTGAGTGATTCTTGGAACTGCGCAATTTGAAGGATGTATTCTCTTCTGAAACGCTCAACCTCTGCCTCACTGGGCGCAGCCTCTTTTCTGCTGATATCGAGACCAGAGAACAGTGCATCCTGCATATCACTAAGAGATTTGTAGCGATAGTTCTGGTCGGGCGCCAGAGACCCTTTGAGCACTTCGAGAATCTTTTGATAGAGGGGGTTGCTGCTTTTGCCAGGCAGGCTCCAGTTTTGATAGCTTTCAAGTCGTCCTTCGTTTAAATGGTTGAAGAGGTTCCGATACCCACGAGGGCTAGCTCCTGTAAGGAGCCAAAGCAGGATGCCTCCTACTGTATAAACATCGTATTGTTCGCTTGGTATTTCGTCTGGGGGAGAAAAACAGCGAGTTGTCTTGTAGCCCTGCGCTAGAGCCATCTCGGGAGTGAGGACAGAGTCAAAGTCGAACAGCGCAACACTTCTCGTCTCGTAATTAGTTAAGCTGTTATTGAAGAGAAAGACGTTTTCTGGCTTTAAGTCGAGGTAGAGCTTACCGTCTGCATGAATAGGCGCAAGTCTGTTGATGAGAGCATTGGTAATCTGAATTAATTGCTCGTAGTTTCCGTATAGCTCAGGCTCGAAATCAGCGCTGTTTACACGTGCAAGTTCATAGCCGTTCTTTTCCGTAGTGATGATGTAGGCAGACACCTTATTATCATTCTTGCAAAGGATTAAGTCAGGATCCATGGAGCAGAAAAAGCTTTTTTCCATATACTCACACCATGACCGATAGCCGTCTGTAAAGCTGTCGAGTTGCTGCTCAGCTAGTCCAGCCTGCTTCGCCTTGATATCAAACTGAAAGTTTTTGATGCGCTTGAACTCTGCCATCTCAAGGGGGTAGAATTCTTTTACGATAACTTCTTTACCTTTATCTTCATCTCTACCCCTATAAACAATGGAGGAGGCTCCGCTGCCAATTTCAGTCTTGATGCGGATTCTTCTTCCATTGATATCGACGTGCTCTCCTAGGGGTATGCGCTCTCTCGTGTCCAACGGTCATCCTTCTGATCGATTCAATTGTTCTATTATAAGCTCGTATATGTAGGCTCTGGCATCGATTGCATTTATTATCTCCTCTGCGAGATTGAGCTCTTCATCAATTATGCTCATATTGTACGAAAGCTGATTTTCCACCTTTATACATTTGAGTACATCATCAGTTTTATTTTTCGTGATTGAAAGCTGATTTTCCTCCTTAATACGGCTGAGGCAAGCATCAATTGCACCTCTCCGTGTTTCTAAACCCTTTTTATCTTCCTTTGCTCGGCTGAACTCATCACCCATCTCATATATCGCTTTTAAAAGTAGATAATCAAACTTTATCCCAATGCAGGGATACGCAAGGCCACATTCGTAGGACAGTTTTGTTAAGTCGGTTAAAAAGTTATACAAGAGAACTCTGCCCCCATGGGCGTTTACGTCTTGATGCGCTTGCCTTCTGCTGTCAGCGCTTGGTCCGATTGGGCTGTATTGCCTGTTTGGCATTGTTGCATGATAGAAGAATCTTTGTAAATAAAGTATGCCGCGAGCGGAATAAGGGTTTGCAATCATGCTTGGGTCGTTATCCAAATCGTTAAAACTATCAGGATTTGGCCATTCTCGAATTCCCATATCCCTAAACACTTTAGTCTTGGTTTTTCCAGAAACTCCCGACCTCAGCTTATCGAACAACACCGTATCCTCATCTGAAGGCGCAATATCATAACAAATAAAGCGAGCAGTCTGGACATTGGACACAATTTTGCCCAGAAAAGCAACCTCATTGCAGAGGCCTCTCAACGGCTCACGACTGTTGACTTGGCTCCTACTTCTAAACAGAGCTCCAATTTCGCGGAGGAGACCATCTACTATTGAGTCAACTTCCTCACTTATTTCTGCACCGCGTAGTGACATCTTAACGGCAAAGACTTTAGAAGGTTGCCATTCTCCATCGCTCTTGCCGAGTGCTATCTCAAAAAACCTTCTATATTCCTTATAATCGTTAATCGCCGCTATAGCATCACCGGCAAACATTTCTGACCAAAATCTTGAGGCAAACTCTGCTGAAGCCTTTTGGGAATAAGGCTTTCTAGAGCCAGTATCACCACATTCACTTCTTAGACATCGTTTAATGAGCCTATGAACCACATCACGTTTCATAACCAGGTATTCACCATAGGCTGTTTTGCTGTAGCCAATAAACGAGCCTCGTCCCTCTGAGACTTCCTTAAGGTTTATAAATGACCACGCAAGCTTACTCTTTGCCTGTTCACTCGGTTCCTCCCTACAGCTCCCTAAGGCTTTTTGGTCTAATTTAGCTCCTGTCTGCAGCACGTCCTTCATGATGTTCACTATTTTCTCAGTAGTGGCATGACGAGAAGCAGATAACCTAAGCTTGTCCTTGGTACCCTCTCTTTGATAATGTGTTTTCAGCAATAGCTGCTCAAGTTCATCGACACTTCCGCCAATCTGTTCTCGAGCGTAAAATGCAAGAATCAGGTTTTGATGCTCGCTTAAGTCATCTAGAAAAGCGTCAAGCAAGAAGCTCCAGCATTTTTTGTTGATAAAGTGCAGGGTATTATCGCCTTTGCTCTTGCTTCCGCAGGCTTCCTCGAGCACTGCACTGATGGAGAGTTTACTCTTATTTGTTTCTAGTCCATCATTTATTGATCTGAGGCTGTTAATAAGACTACAGACAAGCTGTTTTTGTTTCTTGCGATTGGAAAACTCTTTTTCATTATCAAGATACTTCCTAATTCGCTCTACCTCGCACTTAGGAATCTCCTCTTGCCTGTTAAGCTTTCGCTGGCGTCTAAGCACATTAAACCTATGCAGAGTGCCCTTATCGGGCTTGTAGTCTACTGAGCCTACACACTCGATGACCTCTTGATCCAGCCCAATTAGATAGGTCTCGTTTGGAATTCTCTCGAGCAGTGATACTACGATCTCTCTCCAGTCAAAGTATTCTTTTGCGTCTGGAGAGCGCAAAAAGCTGATCAGACTTTGCATGTCCTTTAGCGCCTGTTTAACAACAAGGCTTTCATCAATGGCATCAAACACGATTTGCTCTGTAAAATCGACGAAGTCTTGTTGTGTTTGATCCTTAGGCAACAACGGCTGACTGAGGTAGTAAATCAAAAGCCTCTTTGTCTCACTATAGGTAAAGCCATAGTGGAGACAAAAGCTGTAGATGACGTGCTTGATGTTTCGAAAGTTATAGATGTTTGCATTGAAGGTGTTAACTATGAAGCTTTTGGCTTGCCACGCATTGAGGCCAAGAGCAAAACAAATTTGGAAAAGAGACTCTTCGTGATGCGCATCTAACTCACGACCCACTTGAATCCAACTTTTAGCTTTCCTTCTTGCTAATTGTGCCCCGATTCCTGTTTTTTGTAGCATTCGAGCAAACTCATCTCTTACTTCCTCAATCGAGCTGTTGTTACTGAGATTGTCAGAGACAGAACACGTTATTGTGATGAGCTTTTCTTGTAATGGGGGAGAGTCGTAGGGCAGTTTTAGCAATTCAATGATGTCCCTTAGGGTAGGTGCATAGTCATCTAGGCTTTCGCCTACCGCCTTAGTTGCCAAGAGACTTGAGAATTCATTACTAGTGACAGAATCATTATCCTGGGGACTTGGTCTATGCGTTTCGGAGCCAGGCACGATTCACCTCTTGAATGCTTAGTTTGGAGCCAGTATTATCCATGCCCGAACTATTATACCTAAGTCAGCGCAGGGTAAACTAACGTAAGAGGCTCTTGATGGTTAACGAGCGCATGAACTGTGTAGCTAATACCGCCGCAAGTCGTGAGATGCCGTGTTGTCTTGGGCATTTAGCTGCTTCTTTGCTGCCTAGAGAAATCTGTCTTTGGCTCCTGCGAAGAGAAAGTGGAGAAGTGTCGGAGCTAGAATTCCCAGCAAATTATAGTCAGGTCAGCGGATCCCAATCCCAAACGCCGTGAATATCTCACGTTGAGCCTTCGTTGGCGTGGAGGTGACCTCGCCATACCTGCCGGAAAAACGTGTCTTGCGATACGAACCCAAGCGTAACATCAGCTCCTTCAAGGAATAGCGTCTGGAGAGCCTGTCATTTTTGGGAACCTCCTTGCGACTTTCCCAAGCACCATAGAGCGTTGCCCTTATCTGGGATGTTAACACCAGCGCCAAAAACTGCACGAACACTCGACCATGCATGGTATCGGAGTTGTGGGTGCGGAGCCTTCTCATGTCCAGCTCGTTTTTAAGATCATCGAAGGTCTGCTCGATCGTCGAGCGTTCACGATAGGACTCAAGGGCGGCGCCTGCGTCCTTCTCGCAGTTGGAGACGATTACCCAAAAGCCAGCACGGTCAGTCTTATAGGTGTTGATGACATCTTGTCTGCGGAATATCTTGCGCCCACGCTTGGGTGTTATCTTGACGGTGAAGTAGGCATCATAGGCCCACTGGTTGGCCTCCTTCATATCCCCACTTTCAAGCTCATCTTCCCAACAGGCCAAGTTGCTGAAGAAGGAGAGGATATGCTCGGTGCGGCGCGCGGTGTCGTAGTATAGGTGCTTCCAGACGCGTTTACCTGCCATCTTGGAAAGTATCGTCATACCGTAGATGGCATCTCTTCTATCATCGGTCACAGAGATGATGTGCTCGGGCATCTCGACATCATCGCGGTGGGCATCTACGAGTTCTTGTGCCCACTTGATATTGGCAGGAACAGGGATGTAGAAGCCTATGCGCTCGTCGATGAGGCGTGCGAGATTTCCCTCCGAGTAAAAACCACGGTCTAACAGCATGCGGATCTTGCCGGTGCCGTACTTTTTCATCCTCTCGCAAAACACCTTGATTGCCTTGACATCAGACATCGATCCTGGCAGCACCTCGTAGTAGGTGGGGATGCGACTTGAGACCGAGGTGAGGAGCGCCAAGTTGATCTGGGGTATCTTCTCCTTGTCACGGTTGTGGCTCCACTCCACAAAGGGGTTTTTGGCATTATGAGACGATATTGAAGTGATGTCGAAGCAGTACTGCTCGCCCTTGCCTTTGTTGCGATGACCCATCCATGCGCGTAAGAACTCCTCTGTCTCACCTGCGCCCAGTGCGCCTAAGACCCTCGAGATATCTTGTGAGGAGGGGGGTCTATCATGCAAGGGGCAGTCATTATCCTCTATCCATACGGGGGCAGCATACATCGTTCCGTCTCCGGTTGCCACTACTGCGTATGCCAACGACAACAGGTAGTCTGCTGCATCCCTGCCGAACGTCTTTTTGAGAATACGGTCAAGCCCGGTGTCTGTTGCAGCCTTTGTTAAAACCAACGACTGGCCGCTCACCACCGACTCGGTGATGGTCTCACCTCTTTCCAAGGCATCCCTGGCCTCGGGGTCGGAGTAGCGCTTGTTGTAGACGATCTCATCGTTTTCATCCAACTTGCCGATACAGACCTGCTTGGTGGCAGATCGTCCCTTCGACTTGTCCCAGTACGATTCTTGGCGATATACATAAGTGGTACCGCTCTTCTTGCGATGGTAGGTCAAGGTTGCCATAAGTGACTCCTTTCCAGCTTGAAAGTATGACTATATTATAGTGCATTGTCAAGCGCTTTCTACGAGAAAAACAGCTCCCGTCCACAGGTGGTTCACGTGTACCGGTAAGTGGAGATGGCAATTATCGGCAAGGAGAACTACCCTACTGCCAGCAGCTTTGATTGGACAATCTTCAGTTTTGTGGGATTTTGAGGTGCTGGCGGTACCAGCATTAGGGGTGAGCGGCAATTAACCTAACTATAATTTGCTGGGACTTCTAGGCCGGAGCTTTCGTTGCCAGGGCTTTGCCTCTTGTTTCCAGTTACTTTTCTCTTGATAAAAACTCATCTATATCGACACGGCAGCCTCGCTCTTCCTGATTCTGTAAAATGCAGCGCCCTTTAGACCTTCGAAGCCTGCCATTGTTGATCCAAAAGATTCTAGAGTCTAGAGCAGAGTATAAGAGGTCCTCTATAAAAATGCAGACATGGGAATTCCGAGGGTGTTTGCGAGCCTTGTAGAGTGATGTCTGTAAAAGAAGCCAAGACAAAGGAGTAACTATGGCTAACAAGTGTGCAGTTTGTGGTGGCAGCGGGAGCTGCAAGAGCTGTGGGGGCAGCGGTCGTAACAAGATGACCAATAGCCCCTGTGGTGGATGCAGTGGCAGTGGGCGATGCCCGCGCTGTGGCGGCTCTGGTAAGGAGCGCTAGAACCAAGCGGTTGCCTCGAGCTTCCTGAGTATGCAAACTGCCGGAGGTTCGGGGCAACCATCTGCCACTAGAGTTGCCACAAGAACCAAAACAGTCAACCAGTGGAAGGAGCCATCATGTGGAAAGAGCCAGAAAGCGAATTTCAATTTAGAACTCAGATGCATGTGTCGTGTGTGTTGCTGCTCGACAGATCCTCGTCAATGAGCGGCAAGCCAATAGACGAGCTCAACAAAGGTCTCGCGCAATTCAGGCAAGACCTGAGCTCTCTCAGTGAGGTAAACAAGGGTTGCATCGATTTAGCAGTTATCAGCTTTGGCAGTGATGTTACCATCGACCACCCCTTTAGCCCTGCGGGAGACTTTCAGCCGTCTACTTTAATGGCAAGCGGTAATACCGCCATGGGTCAAGCCATCAATCTGGCCATTGAAGAGACGGAGCGCACCAAAAATGCCTATAAGACTCAACAGATTTCTTACTGGCGCCCGTGGATCTGCTGCATAACTGATGGAGGCCCCAACGACGAAGGGTGGCAGGCCGCCAAAACCAGGCTGCGCGAGTACGACGATGGAAAGCACTGTGTCACCTATTGTTTTGGTACGCAGGGCTATAACAAACAAATTGCACAGGACATCTTCAAGCGTGTCTTTGAGCTTAATGGCACCAACTTCTCTTCAATCTTCGAATTTTTGTCTGCCTCGCTAGCCTCAGTGCGCGACAGCAATGACGGTGTTGCAAACTCCACGCTGCCAAGCGACATCCGTCAGGTCAAGATGGGTGAGTAGCCATGAGCTTGGTTCACTATGGTTTTTCTTTAGCCGGTAGTTCACATGTTGCTGCAAACACCGGTTGCCAGGACAGTCACTATGCAGTATCTGTGACAGGCAGTAACAGCAATATGATTGTTGCTGCTGTTGCTGATGGCATGGGATCTGCAAGATACAGGTGCTCAGCAGACGGCTCAAAGATAGCTACAAAGGCGGCGGTTGACTTCATAGCAAGGCTCTATTCTCCTCGAGCCTCAACACAGAGCCTGGAACTACTCATGGTCAGCGCATTTCGCTTTGCGCTTGCTGCTCTCAAAAAGCGAGCGCTGTCTGAAGAAATGTTGTTGGAAGATTACAGCACCACGCTTACAGCAGTCATACTCTCTAATGAACAGCTGGTATATGGGCATTTAGGCGATGGGGGCATCGTCGGGCTAGATCAAACGGGCACATTTCATAGAATAACCGAGCAGCAAAAGGGCGAGTTTTGCAACCAGACTAACACGATAAACACCGGAATCGATGAGCTGGTAACGGGCAGTCTGAACACACGGCTCTGCTCCGTTCTCCTGATGACGGATGGTGTCTATGAATACATATGCGACAGCCTCATGACTAACTATGACCCGCCCTTAAGGGCAGCTTTTCTTCGCAGCTTCATGGACAACAGCGTTCTAGGCTTGCACTCTCAGCCTCTAGCTCAAGAGATGGTAGAACAAATGGAAGCCTATTTCTTCAATGGAGATGGAAGCCAGATAACAACAGATGATATCACCATGCTGGGCATCGTTGATACTCAGCAGGTTCCTGCGATTCGAGAGGAAGCCTACTACTGCACCAATTACCTGGAAGAAGCATTGCGAAGCCAAAAGCAAGGTGTCTATAAGCTACTGGCAAACACAGCGCAGCACAAACAAGTGGATGTAAAGACACAGGGCGATGGGGGCAGTAATGTGGCTCAAAAATAACCATGGTAAGGATATTCAAGTTGAGGATGCTTCCTTTGCAGGTGGTGGAGAAGCAACCATTCATCGCATTAAGGGGCGTCCAAAAGACATTGCAAAGGTCTATAGGCCTGATTGCAGAGGCGACAACCGCGAAGAAAAAATCAACTTCATGATGAGCAACCCTATTTCTGAGACTTCTTATGTTGCGTGGCCAAAGGAGGTTCTTTACGAAAACGGAAACTTCATTGGCTATATTATGCCTGAGGCAAGGGACTCCATAACTCTGGAAAAGCTCGTCAGTCAAGACCAGATGGCGCACTGGGATATCAAGGCAGGTGTCGCTCGCAACCTTGCTGCTGCTTTGCAGGCAATTCACGAGGGTGGGTACGTCATTGGAGATTTCAATCCTGCTAACGTTATGGTTAACCCCAAGACTGCTTTAGTTACCATCATTGATGTTGACTCGTGGCAAATAACGCTAGAATCTGGACGCATATTGAGTAGTCCCATGGTGCGCTGGGAGTATGTTCCTGCAGAGCTTCAAGGAGTGCAGCATCGCTACTATACGCAACAAAGCGATCTCTTTGCTCTAGCTGTCTTACTTTTTCAAACCTTGGAGCACGGGGTGCACCCCTTTCATCCCATTGCCACGTTCGGTGGATCCATAGGGGGCATTAAAACCGAGAAGAACATTGAGGAGGGTGCATGCCCCTACTTTAAGGAGACCCAACGCGCTTGGCTGGCCAAGAGCTTCAGGGCACCTTCTTTGGAGTATCTTCCCAGTAATGTTTCCAGCCTCTTTAAAAGAGCCATAGTAGACGGGCACAAAAACCCTCATGCCCGACCAGCGCCAAAAGAGTGGTATATAGCATTGAGCTACTTGACGAGCTGCCTGAAAACATGCTCAGCTAAAGGCGAGCATGTCTATTATGCTGATGCTAACAGTTGTCCTTGGTGTGAAGTCATCAAAAAGGAGAGAGAGGCAGTCAACGCCACACCAAAAAAGCCTACTGTTGGTGCAATTAATGCACCTTTGTGGGCAGCCACAGCCCAGCCAATAGTCCAGCCAACAACTCAAACAGCTGCCCAGCGCATAAGCTCCCCCTTTGCCAGGTTTCTCAGAAAGCCGTACTTTGGCGGAAAAGTACAAAACTGTAATAAGTTTTGGCCTGCTCCACTCTTTTGGCTCGCCACAATGGCTGGTGCTGTGGCAATATCGATCCTACTTTACTATGTTGTCAGCCTACCATTGCAGGCAGTGTTGCTCCAAGGTGTGAGCCCAAATGACGCACTGTTTCGTGGACTGGTTGGCATTGTGCCCTATCTCTCATTCTTGGGAGGGCTGGCAGGCACAGCATGCTACAACTCAATTCTCTTTAGAGAGTTTCAAAACAAGCAGGCTGCTGTCCACTACACTCTTTCTTTTCTGAGCTGCCTTGCCGGAGGCATAGCAGCAACCATTGCTTACGGACTGTTGATCCTAGTGGTTATGGTTTCCTTGGGCATTCTTTTAGCCATTGTCTTGATTGGAGTACTGGTGGGACTGGCAGGGGGAGGATAGCAATGAAACAGGCCAGCACAAAACAAAAGCTTGCAGCCGCGGTAATGTTGGTTGTTTTAGTCGGCATAACTGTCACTGTTTTTGTTTTTAGAGAGCAGTTTGCGGGGCTTGAAGGCCTGGGTCTTCTCGGCCTCTTTTTGATATGCCTGCTTGCTAACGCAACCGTATTATTGCCTGCTCCAAGCACATTGGCTGTTGTTGGCTTTGCTCAACTGTTTAATCCAGTTGCTGTTGGCGTTGTTGGGGGACTTGGTGCTGCAGTTGGCGAATTCATTGGCTACCTTGCGGGAAGGAGCACCAAGACCCTGCTAGAAATAGATCACAAAAGAGCACTGTTTGAAAAGTTCATGAGACGGCCATTGCTTTGGGTATTCCTTTTTGCTTTGATACCGTGGCCCGTCTTTGACGTAATTGGGATTATGGCGGGCATTGCAAATATGCCACCTTTGAAGTTTTTTATTGCTTGCGCGCTGGGGAAGGTCATAAAAATGCTGGCATTTTCGCTGTTGTCGGCCCAACTAGGTGCACTCGCGATGAATTGGTCTGTCTGGTAGAGGAATGCTCATGAAAGAAATCATTAACCATGAAGATTGACTGGAAAGAAAACTGTCACCGAGAAATGCTGGCTTTGTTTAGGCAGCAGGTCTTTGCGCCGCTTGAGGAGGCCTTCAAAGAGTATGGGCTCAAGTTTTATTGGGATGGAGATTATCCGAGTCGAAACCTTGCTGATAACAACGTCCTTGGGTGCTATTACCAAGACGGCGTCATACTCATCAAGCAGCCCAAAATTGGTACAGCTAATAATAAAGATTGTTGGATAGATGGCCCACTTATGGTTACTGTCCATGAAACGGCTCACGGGGTATTCCAACACAACAAGCCTAAGAGCAAAGGCTTCAAGAATCTTTATATCGAGGCTGAGGCAAGGCTTGCAGAAGTAGTGGCTTACCAAAAAATGGGCATTCTGATTGATCCTGAGGGTTTTTGGTATGACTACCAAAAGTGGATGCAAGACTATCTGGATACGTGCACCAGTGAGGGCAATAGAAAGATGTTCTTGCCGCGACATGATGCCGTTCATACCATCGTTGATACGATTATTGCAGCGCTGCCCGAGAAGCTTCGACGGCCAACTTGCGAGACCTTCTGTCCGCACTGGCTTGATTGCAACAAGCCTCGTCGCCTCGTTGTTCCTTGTAGAGATCTCGAGCAAAAGTCGCTTTTTAGTGGAGCCCTTCTTGGTGGGCTAAAAGAGATTATGAATGAAGAGCGTCAATACGCAAGTATAGAGGGAGGCGAGAGCACTGCTGCCAAAACAGGCGTGTCTCAGCGTTCGATGGTAGAGATAAGCCATCAACTCCTCTGGCGTCAATCTGAATTGCTTTTTGCCCTATCGGCTCCAAAGGGTGCAAGCTACACCGGTTACCGATGCCTGAGAAAAGGAACACGATTTCTCTATAGCTATTTGGAGTGGCGAGAGGCTACGGCAGGTTTACCAATTAAGTTGGCAAATGGCAACTTGTGCCTCGAGAAAAGAACGCCAGCTGATGGTTACAGCAAGGAGCGATGCGAAGAGCACCTTAGAAGGCAACATGAAGAGTGCTACGAAGAGATGCTTGAGGCTCTACACCATTGTTTCTTTGCACTAGTTGCCTCATTAGGAAAAGAGGGTCAAGCTGTCAATAATAAGCTGCTACCCCTAGGGCTTTTGCTGGAAAAAGAAATACCAGATATGTTGGAGGGTATCGCGAGGCTGCTGAGGCTCATACAAGCCGAGGCAATCTCGTTTTTGATGCATTCTGAGTTGGATATCCTGAAGGCAAAGACCCGATTATCAGGCGACATGAAAACACTTTCAAAGCGCTTACTTGAAGCCGAGAAAGCAGGACCGTACTGGCGCGAGAATCAAATGGCTATTACGCCAGCATGGTACCACCAGTCCGCAACTAGCGGTACCGACCTTCCGCTAAAAATGGTACCGACTTAATCACCCGATACCTTCTATAGAATTACTGATGCACGTCCACAGGGGC
>Ga0123356_10000466_pt1 | contig 45454 bp, 46 predicted proteins | sample TergutEmb28metaG_2_FD_92546 | JGI IMG/M metagenome (GOLD analysis project Ga0123356, IMG submission 92546) | Embiratermes neotenicus P3 segment gut microbial communities from Petit-Saut dam, French Guiana - Emb289 P3 | ecosystem: Host-associated > Arthropoda: Insects > Digestive system > Gut ...
CTCGCCGGCTTTTCCGCCGGCGAAGCAATCGCCGCCGAGGCCATGCCGGAGCTGGAGCGCTGGGTGCTCCACCGCCTCGCGGAGATCGATGCCGAGATCCGGGATGCGACGGCGGGGTACGATCTCCACGCGATCTTCACGGCGCTTCACCATTTCTGCGCGGTCGATCTCTCCGCGTTTTATTTCGATGTGCGCAAGGACGCGCTCTACTGCGATGCCCCGACCTCGGAGCGGCGGCGGGCGGTGCGCACAACGCTCGACCTTGTGTTCGCTCGTCTGGTGTGCTGGCTCGCGCCGATCCTGTGCTTCACCGCCGAAGAGGCTTGGCTCACGCGGCACGGCGACAGCCCGGAGACGAGCGTCCATCTCGAGACCTATCCCGAGGTTCCGGGCGCCTGGCGCGATCCGGGGCTTGCGGCTCACTACGGAAAACGGCGCGAGGTGCGACGCGTCGTGACCGGCGCCCTTGAGTTGGAGCGCGCCGAAAAACGTATCGGCTCGAGCCTTCAGGCCGCGGTCACGGTCTGGGCGGGCGAAGACTATCGCACGGCCCTGGCGGCGATCGATATTGCCGAATTGTGCATCGTGTCGGAAGCGCGCGCGATCTTCGCCGATCCGCCGGCGCAGGCGTTTTCACTCCCCGATGTGCCGCGGGTCGCGGTGACCGTCGCGCTTGCCGGCGGCGAGAAGTGCCAGCGCTGCTGGCGCGTGCTGCCTGAGGTCGGGCACCATGCCGGGCATCGGGACCTCTGCAACCGGTGCGCCGAGGCGGTGGAGCTCATTGCCTGATGCTGATGCGGGGGATCTGGATCGCGGCCGCAATCGTCGTTCTCGATCAGCTTGCCAAATCGGGCATCCTCAGCCACTTCGCCAGTGATCCCGAATCGGCGCGCCAGGTCGCCGTAACGGGGTTCTTCAACCTGGTCCTGACTATGAATCGGGGCATCAGCTTCGGCTTCCTCAACGATCCGGATATTGGCGAGATCATCCTGGTGATCCTGGCGGCGGTCATTATCGTCGGCCTTCTCATCTGGCTGCGGCGGGTCAAATCGGGTCTTCTTGCGCTGGCGATCGGTCTTATCGTCGGCGGCGCCACGGGAAACGCGATCGACCGCGTGGTGCGCGGCGCCGTCGTTGATTTTCTCGACTTTCACGTCGGACAGTGGCATCCCTTTGCCTTCAACCTCGCCGACGCTGCCATCAGCGTCGGGGTGGCGCTCTTGGTTCTCGATGGGCTGCGCGGCGGACGGGACCGGGCAGCGGGATAGGAGAGGCGAAGGAGTCGTCGATCGATGCGTGCGTCGGTTATCGTGATCTGCGGCGCTGCCGCGCTGCCACTCTTGCTCTCGGGCTGCAGCGACGTCAAACAGATGTTCGGCCTGCAGAAGACCGTGCCAAACGAATTCGACGTGGTCTCGAACGCGCCGCTGGCAATTCCGCCGGACTTCAACCTGCGGCCGCCCGCTCCGGGCGCGGCGCCGACGCAGGGCCAGACGCCCACCGCGGAGGCGAAGCAGACGATCTTCCGCGCCGCGGGCGAGTCGGCCGAGGCGGCGAACGCCAATGCCAGCCTGACCCCGGGCGAAAGCGACATACTGAAGTCGGCCGGCGCCACCGCCGAAGAAGGCAACATCCGCGACGTCGTCAACTCAGAAGCCGCCCAATCCCACCCCTTCGACAATAGCTTCGTCGATCGCCTGGTGTTCTGGCGCAAGAACAAGAAGGCGCAAAAGGAGCTGCTCGATCCGGTGAAGGAAACGGCGCGGCTCGAGGCGACCAACCGCGAAAGAACCATCGCGACGCAATTCTCGTCGCCGCCGACGGTTGAGCGAAAATCCGAGTCAGGCTCGATTTTCAGCCACCTGTTCTAGCGCCGCCCCTTGCTCCGATGAGCGAGGCGGTCGAATGCGTCGTGATCGGCGCCGGTGTGGTCGGCCTCGCGGTGGCGCGGGCGCTGGCCTGCGCCGGACACGAGGTGCTGGTCCTCGAAAAGGAACGTCATTTCGGCACCGAGACCTCGTCGCGCAACAGCGAGGTGATCCATGCCGGGCTGCACTATCCGAACGGCAGCCTGAAGGCCCGGCTCTGCGTCGCCGGCCGCGACCTGCTTTATCGCTATTGCCAGGAGCACGGCGTGCCGCATCGCCGGCTCGGCAAGCTCACCGTCGCCTGCGACGAGCACGAGCTGGGGATGCTGGAGGCCATCAAGCGCAAAGCCGAGGGCAACGGCGTTGCCGACCTGGTGTGGATCGAGGAGGCGGAGGCTCGGGCGATGGAGCCGCACCTGCGCTGCCTGCGCGCGTTTCTATCGCCTTCCACCGGCATCATCGACAGCCATGCGCTCATGCTCGCCTATCTCGGCGATGCCGAAGCTGCGGGCGCGGCGGTTGCCTATCGGGCTCCGGTGCTCGCCGGGCGCGTTGCCGGGACGGGTTTCGCGCTGGAGGTCGGCGGCGATCAGGCGACAAGCCTCGAGTGCCGCGTTCTCGTCAATTCGGCAGGGCTTTACGCGCCGGCCGTGGCCCGGCGAATCGCGGGCATGCCGCCGGCCTCGATCCCCGAGGCGTATTTCTGCCGCGGCGTTTATTTCAGCTTGTCCGGACGGGCGCCGTTCCGGCGCTTGATCTATCCGGTTCCCGAACGTGCCGGGCTTGGCGTTCACCTCACCCTCGACATGGGGGGACAAGCGAAATTCGGCCCCGACACGGAATGGATCGACGGCATCGACTACACCGTCGATCCGCGCCGCGGCGATAAATTCTACGCCGCCATTCGCGCCTATTGGCCGGGTCTCCAGGACGGTGCCCTGCAGCCCGGCTATGCCGGCATCCGTCCCAAGATCAACGGGCCGAACGAGGCGGCGGCCGATTTTGTCGTAGACGGTCCCGAGAGCCACGGGATTCCGGGCCTGGTTCAGCTCTATGGCGTCGAATCGCCCGGACTGACCGCGTCGCTGGCGCTCGCCGACCATGTGCTTGCCGTGCTGGGGTAGGACAACGCCGCGCGGCGGCATCGCGCCCGCGTCCGTGTTGCCGCTGCCGACAAACCCGCCGATCGTTTGGGTCCAAACATTGCGCCGCGTTCGCCGGCTCGTTACTGTCGCCGTGCCGCTGAGAAAAAGTGGGGAGGAATGCGATGAAGAGACTGATTGCCGTGGCCGGCGCGATTGTCCTTGCGCTGGCGAGCGCGGGCGCGTCGGCGCAGGACGCACCGGTAACGCTGCGGCTGTCGCACTGGGTGCCGCCGTCGCATCCCCTGCATGCCGCCCTTGTCGCTTGGGCGAAATCCATCAACGAGGAATCCCACGGCAGCATCACCATCACCATCTTCCCCGCCCAGCAGCTCGGCAAAGCATTCGACCATTACGACATGGCGCGCGACGGCATCGCCGACATCACCGATGTCAGCCCCGGTTACCAGCCGGGCCGCTTTCCGATCATTGCGCTGGGCTCGGTGCCGTTCCTCGTCGCCAATGCGAAGGGCGGCTCGGCGGCGCTGCACGAGTGGTACAGCAAATACGCTGCCGTCGAGATGAAGGATGTGCATTTCTGCTCGGCGCACTTCCACGATCCCGGAACGTTCCATTCGACCAAGCAGATCACCGTGCCGACCGACTTGCACGGTCTCAAGATTCGCGTTGCCACCGACACGATCGGGCGCTTCGTCGTGGGCCTCGGCGGCACTACCGTCAACGCCTCTGCGCCCGAGTCCCGCGACGTGATCGCGCGCGGCGTCGCCGACGCAATCACTTTCCCCTGGGGTTCGATCTTCCTCTTCGGCATCGACAAGGTCGTCAAATACCATCTCGACATGCCGCTCTACGTCACGCCGTTCGTCGATGTGATGAACAAGGAGAGATACGAATCGCTGTCGCCCGCGCAAAAGAAGGTGATCGACGACCACTGCACCCCGGAATGGTCGCAGCGCATCGCTTCCCCATGGGCCGATTTTGAGGCGGCGGGGCGGACCAAGATGAAGGCCGAGCCGGGTCACGTCATGATCGAGCCGACCCCGGCGCAGGTCGCGGAATGGCGCAAGGCGGCGGCACCACTGACCGCGGCCTGGGCGACGGACGTCCGCAAAGTCGGCGGCAATCCCGACCAGATCCTCGCCGAATTCCAAGCCGCGATGAAAAAACACGGCGCCGCCTATTGAGCGAGGTCGGTTCGGGCTATTCGCGACGACGCGGCGACCGCTTCATCCAAACGATCGAGTGGCTCGCCGCGATCTTCGTCGCGATCGTGACCATCGACACGTTCGTGTCGGTGCTGTTGCGCTATTTCTTCGCCTGGCAGATTCCCGACAGCTTCGATGTCGGCCGCATGCTCTTGGGGATTCTGATCTTCTGGGGCATCGCTGCAACCTCTTTCAGGGGCACGCACATCACCGTCGACCTGCTGTGGTCGCTCTGCGGGCCGCGGTGGAAGCGCTACATCGACGTGTTTGCAACCCTGGTGCTGCTGTTCGTCATCACCGTACACACGCTCACGCTCGTCGATAAGGTGCGCACCACTTACAGCGACAATGTCGAGACCTTCGACCTCCATATGCCGGTCTGGCCGTTCTTCCTCGTCGCCTGGCTCGGCGACGTCTCGGCGGTGCTGGTAATCGCGCTGCGCACATATCGCTTGATGTTCCATCCCGAGATGCTGGCGCCGGCGCCGACGCAGCCGGTGGAATGATGACCCCTGATGCCATCGCCGTTGTCGGCTTCGTCGCGCTCTTCGTGATGATGTTGCTGCGGGTCCCGGTCGGCATGGCGATGGGCCTGGTGGGGGTCACCGGGTTCGGCTACCTGGTCGGCACCGAACCGGCGCTCAAGATGATCGGCCAGACGTCGATGCGCACGGTGACTGACTACACGTTCGGCATCATCCCGATGTTCTTGCTGATGGGCCAGTTTGCGTCGCGTTCGGGGATGAGCCGCGAGTTGTTTCGCTCGGCCAATTCGTTTGTCGGTCACCGCCGCGGCGGCCTGGGCCTCGCGACGATCGCGGCGTGCGGCGGTTTTGCCGCAATTTCGGGCTCCTCGGTCGCGACCGCGGCGACCTTCTCGACCATCGCCTATCCGGAAATGCGGCGTTACGGCTATCCGGAGTCGTTTTCGACCGGTGTGATCGCGGCGGGCGGCACGCTCGGCGCCATCCTGCCGCCCTCGACCGTGCTCACCGTCTACGCCCTCATCACCGAGCAAGATGTCGGCAAGCTGTTCATCGCCGGCATCATCCCGGGCGTTCTCGCCGCCCTCATGTACATGCTGACGATCTCGATTATCGGCAAGGTGGCGCCGGGTCACCTGCCGCGGGGTCCGCGCAGCTCCTGGCGCGAGCGCATCCTCGCGCTCAAGGATGTCTGGGCGTCCCTCCTTCTGTTCCTCTTTGTCATCGGCGGTTTGTACGGCGGCCTCTTCATTCCGACGGAGGCGGCGGCAATGGGGGCGGGCGGCGCCTTCATCATCGGCATCGCGCGACGACGCCTCGACCGCAAGGCTGTCCTTCAGGCGCTCCTCGGTGCCACGCGCACGGCCGCCGCCGTGTTCACGGTGCTGATCGGCGCTCTCCTCTTCGGCTATTTCCTCACCGTGACCCAGACGCCGCAGAACGTCACCCAGTTCCTGGTCGGGCTCGGCCTCGGCCGTTACGGCGTGTTGGCCCTGATCATGGTCATGTACCTGGTGCTGGGCTGCCTGATGGACGCGCTCGGCATGATCATCCTGACGATCCCGATCATCTATCCGGTGGTGACGACTCTGGGGTTCGATCCGATCTGGTTCGGCATCATCATCGTGATGACCGTGGAGCTCGGCCTCATCCATCCGCCGGTCGGCATGAATGTGTTTGTCATCAAGAGCGTCATCGAAAACGTCAAGATCTCGTCGATCTTCAAAGGCGTCCTGCCCTTCGTCGCGACCGACATACTGCGGCTGATCATTCTGATCAGCTTCCCGATCCTGGCCACCTACCTGCCGAGCCACATGCGCTGAGGCAGCGGGCAGGCGATGATCCGATGGCCGGGCTTGCCTTCACGCGTCGCAATGTCGGCCTGTCGCGCCGGTGTCCTCTCAAAAACGCCGGCCATGGTCAAAAGAGGATCTGGACGGCGGCGGCTTTAGGCCCTATCTCCAGCGCGATCCCCTCCTTCGTTTCGGAGTCAGGCGGTGCCGGCTTACCAATACATTTATGTGATGAAGGGCCTCGCCAAGACCTACCCGGGCGGGCGCGAAGTGCTGAAGGATATCTGGCTGTCGTTCCTGCCGGGTGCCAAGATCGGCGTGCTCGGCCCGAACGGCGCCGGCAAGTCGACCCTGCTGCGCATCATGGCGGGCATCGACAAGGACTATAACGGCGAGGCCTGGGCGGCGGAGGGCGCCACGGTCGGCTACCTGCCGCAGGAGCCGGACCTCGATCCGAACAAGGACGTCGCCGGCAACGTCCGCGAAGGACTATCGCAGATTACCGGGCTGTTGCAGCGCTTCGAGGCGGTAAGCGCGCGTTTTGCCGACGAATTGTCCGACGACGAGATGAACGCGCTGATCGAGGAACAGGGCGAGCTGCAGCAAAAAATCGACGCGGTGAACGCCTGGGATCTGGAGCGCACGGTCGACATCGCGATGGATGCGCTGCGTTGTCCCCCCGGCGATGCCGACGTCACCAAATTGTCGGGGGGCGAGCGTCGCCGGGTCGCATTGTGCCGACTGCTCCTGCAGAAGCCCGATCTGTTGCTGCTGGACGAGCCCACCAACCACCTCGATGCCGAATCGGTGGCGTGGCTGCAGCGGTTCCTCGGGGAATATCCCGGCACCGTCGTCACGGTAACGCACGACCGCTACTTCCTCGACGAGGTGGCGGGTTGGATTCTGGAGCTCGATCGGGGCCGCGGCATCCCCTACGAAGGCAATTATTCCGGGTGGCTCGAACAGAAGCGCAAACGGCTCGAACAAGAGGGCAGGGCCGAAGCCGCGCGGCAGCGCACCCTCGAGCGCGAATTGGAATGGGTGCGCGAAAGCCCGCGAGCGCGCCAGGCCAAGAGCAAGGCCCGCGTGACCGCCTATGATCGTCTCGTCGCCGCCAGCAGAGAGAAGGCACCTGAGACGGCCCAGATCGTTCTGCCTTCCGGCCCGCGGCTGGGCGATCTCGTCATCGAGGCCGAGCATTTTGGGAAGGCCTATGGCGAGCGGCTGTTGATCGAAGATCTGAGCTTCCGTCTGCCGCCCGGCGGCATTGTCGGCATCATCGGCCCGAACGGCGCCGGCAAGACGACGCTGTTGCGCATGATCACGGGGCAGGAAAAGCCGGACAAGGGCAGCTTCCGCGTCGGCGAGACGGTGAAGCTCGGCTATGTCGACCAGTCGCGCGACGCGCTCGCGGCCGACAAGACGGTGTGGGAGGAGATCTCCGGCGGTCAGGACGAGATCGATCTCGGCCGCCGCAAAATGCCGAGCCGGGCTTATTGCGCGCTCTTCAATTTCCGCGGCTCCGACCAGCAAAAGAAAGTCGGCCAGCTTTCCGGGGGCGAGCGCAACCGCGTCCACCTCGCCAAGATGCTGAAATCGGGCGCCAATGTGATTCTGCTGGACGAGCCGACCAACGACCTCGATGTCGACACGCTGCGCGCGCTCGAAGAGGCGCTGCTCGAGTTTCCGGGTTGCGCGGTGGTCGTGACGCACGACCGCTGGTTCCTCGATCGCATCGCCACCCACATTCTCGCCTTCGAGGGCGACAGCAAGGTCGAATGGTTTGAGGGCAACTACGCGGACTACGAGGCCGACCGCAAACGACGACTCGGCGCCGATGCCGACCAGCCTCACCGCATCAGATACAAGCCCCTCGTCCGAGCTTAGATTTTTCGTTCCGGCGGGCCCGCCTGAGCCTCAGGACTTCCCGCCCGACTCTCCGGCTTGCAGCTTTTGCTGCAGCGCCTGGATCAGCCCCGAGAGGGTGCCGCCGTTGCGCTGAACCACGGTCGCGAACTCCTCGCGCTGCGCCAGCAGCATGCTGACGCCTTCGACGTCGACATCGACGATTTTATAGTCATTGCCGCTGTCGCGATGGACGCGCCAGGCCACGTGAATCGGCGGATCGCCGCTCGGATGAATGATCTCGCTGTTGACCACGGTGATGTCGGGGCCTTCGGGCCGGGACGTGGTCACTTTCACGGTCTCACCGCGATATTGCGCGAACTGGGCGGCATAGGACTTGATGATGAACTCGCGATAGATGTCGACGAAGTGCTGCCGTTCCTGCTCGCTCGCCGAGTTCCAATACCGGCCCAACACGAACCGGGCGATTCGGGGAGTGTCGAAATTGTCGCGCAGCAAATGGCGGAAATCCTGCTCCCGCCTCGATTCATCGGTGGTGGTCTCGGCCAGGGTCTGCAGTGCCTTGTTGATCAGCCGGTTGATGAATTGGCGGGCATCGGGCGCGGTATCGGCGCGCGCGGCAACGGCTGGAGCCAGCAGAGCGAGCAACGGCATTAGTAGTGCGCCACGGCGCGAAAGCAACGGTGTCACAGTGATCACTCCCCTCAGGTTCCAGTCCCCCGCATCGATCTGCATACTAAGCGCTATCGTCCGCGCTTCGCTACCATGGGAGTGACGAAAAGGCTAGTCCGCTCTACCCTCATCGATTCTCGTCGCTGGACACGCCCCGGGTGCGATGCTATCCGAAGCGACGGGGAAGGCGGGAAGCGATGAGACCCTGGGTAGCAATCCTGATACTGGCCGGCTTGTCGGCCTGCGGCACGATCGGTGACGATTCGCGCTATCGCTTCGGCGTTTCGGCAGACCGTCCGCCGTCAGGACCGATGCCGACGGATAGGACACTCGACTGGAAGGCGAATCAGATTTGCACTCAGGGCTATCAGGTGTTGCAACGGGATACCTTGCACGGCGAAGGTGGCGAGCGCATCATCGACGACCATCTGCAATGCAGCCCTTATTCGCCGTTGCAGACGTTCGACCCCAACACCTACTCGCTGGCAACGATGTTCTAGAGTGACGCGCGCGTTCGTTTTTCCCGGACAGGGTTCACAAAAAGTCGGTATGGGGCGTGAGCTGGCCGCGGCGTTCCCCGTGGCGCGCGACGTCTTCGACGAAGTCGATGACGCGCTGTCGCAGAACCTGTCACAGCTCATGTTTGAAGGACCGGAAGACGAGCTTGTGCTCACCGCCAATGCCCAGCCGGCCCTGATGGCGGTGAGCCTCGCCGTGTTGCGCGTTCTCGAGCACGACGCCGGCATCCGCCTCCAGGACTATGTCGCGTTCGTCGCCGGCCATTCGCTCGGTGAGTATTCCGCCCTCGCCGCCGCGCGTGCCTTTGATGTGGCCGCGGCGGCCCGGTTGCTCAAACAGCGGGGCAGCGCGATGCAGCGGGCGGTACCGGTCGGTTTGGGTGCTATGGCGGCGCTTCTCGGTCTCGATCTTCAAGCCGTTCGCGAAGTGGCGGCCATGGCCGCCCAGGATGAAGTGTGCGATGCCGCCAACGACAACGGTCCGGGACAGGTCGTGATCAGCGGCCATCGCAGCGCCGTTGAACGTGCCTTGCCGGAAGCGGCGGCGCGGGGTGCCCAGCGCGCCATCATGCTCGCCGTCAGCGCCCCGTTTCACTGCGCGCTCATGGCACCGGCGGCGGCGGAAATGGCCGACGCGCTGGCGACCATCGACATTGCCCCACCGGCGGTGCCACTCGTCGCCAATGTCACCGCGACGCCGGTCCGCGATCCCGCCGCGATTCGCCACCTGCTTGTGGAGCAGGTCACCTCATTGGTGCGTTGGCGCGAATGCGTGCTCGCGATGAAGGAGCGCGGCGTCACCGAGCTGGTCGAGATCGGCGCCGGCAGGGTGCTGGCGGGACTCGCCCGGCGCATCGATCGCACCTTGACCATTTCCGCGCTCGGCACGCCCGCCGATATCGACGTTCTGGCAAAATCGCTTTAGAACCCTCTGATGTTCGATTTGAGTGGCAGGTCGGCCCTCGTCACCGGCGCCTCCGGTGGCATCGGCGCCGCCATAGCGCGCGCCCTCCATCACGCCGGCGCCAAGGTGGTGCTGAGCGGCACCCGCCATGACGCGCTCGAGGCGCTGCGCCGGGACCTCGGCGCGGGGGCCTTCGTGGCGGCCGCCGACCTCGCGGTCGCCGAAGCGGCCGACGGGCTCGTCGGCAAGGCCGAGGAGCTCGCCGGATCGCTCGATATTCTGGTCAATAATGCCGGGCTCAGCCGCGACCAGCTCTTGGTGCGCATGAAGGACGAGGACTGGAACCGGGTGATCGAGGTCGACCTCAACGCCGGGTTCCGCCTGGCGCGGGCCGCGCTGCGCGGCATGATGCGCCGGCGCTGGGGGCGAATCATCGCCATTACCTCGGTGGTCGGCGCCACCGGCAATCCGGGCCAGACCAATTATGCCGCTGCCAAGGCCGGTACCGTCGGCTTTGCCCGGGCCCTGGCGGCCGAGGTCGCGTCGCGCGGCATCACGGTAAACTGTGTCGCACCCGGCTTTATTGCGACTGCCATGACCGACGCACTTACGCCGGAACAGAAGGAGCGTATTGCCGGCTCCATACCCATGGGCCGCATCGGGACCCCGGACGAGATCGCCCCGTGCGTCCTCTTTCTCGCCAGCGAGGAAGCGCGTTATGTCACCGGCCATTGCCTGCATGTCAATGGCGGGCTCGCCATGCTTTAGCCGCGCTTTAGCCGCGCTATTGGCAAGGATGGGCGAACATGTTACATGACGGCGCCCTTGTAGCCCCCGCGGCGTGGCATCAAATCAAACGAAGCATAATCGAGGTGTTAAGCGATGAGCGAGGTCTCGGAGCGAGTGAAGAAAATCGTGGTGGAACATCTTGGCGTCGAAGAGTCCAAGGTTACCGACAACGCCAGCTTTATCGACGATCTTGGGGCCGATAGCCTCGATACCGTGGAATTGGTCATGGCGTTCGAGGAGGAATTCGGCTGCGAGATTCCCGACGATGCCGCGGAAAAGATCGTGACTGTCAAAGACGCGATCAACTTTATCGAGCAGCATACCTGAGCCCGCCCGGGCCGTCGGTTGCGTCTGCCGGGCGTTAACGCGTCATGAGACGAGTCGTCATCACTGGCTTGGGTTTGGTCACACCGCTCGGTGTCGGAGTCGAGAATGTGTGGCAGCGCCTCACTGCCGGACAATCGGGCATCCGCGCCATTCAGGATTTCGACGTGTCGGATCTGACCGCGAAGATCGCGGGTCAGGTGCCGCGCGGCGACACCGCTTTCGGGCTGTTCAACGCCGATGACTGGGTGCCGCCCAAGGATCAGCGCAAAATGGACGACTTTATCGTCTATGCGCTGGCGGCCGCCGAGCAGGCGGTTGCGGACGCCGGCTGGAAGCCGCATGACGAAGACGATCGCGAACGCACCGGCGTCATGATCGGCTCCGGCATCGGCGGCTTGCCGGGGATCAACGAGGGTGCGCTGACCCTGGGCGAAAAGGGCCCGCGCCGCTTGTCGCCTTTTTTCATTCCGGCGTGCCTCATCAATCTCGCCTCCGGCCATGTCTCGATCCGTTACGGCTTCAAGGGGCCGAACCATGCGGTGGTAACCGCGTGCTCGTCGGGCGCCCACGCCATCGGCGATGCTGCGCGGATCATCATGTGGGACGATGCCGACGTCATGGTTGCGGGCGGCAGCGAGGCCGCCGTCTGCCGCCTCGGCATGGCCGGCTTTGCCGCGGCGCGCGCCTTGTCGATCGCCTTCAACGACCAGCCTCCCAGAGCGTCGCGCCCCTGGGACATGGACCGCGACGGTTTTGTCATGGGCGAGGGATCGGGCATCGTGGTGCTCGAAGAGCTGGAGCATGCGAAGGCCCGCGGCGCCAAAATCTACGCCGAGCTCATCGGCTACGGCATGTCGGGCGATGCCTACCACATCACCGCTCCGGCCGAGGACGGCAATGGCGCCTTCCGGGCCATGCGCAACGCGGTGAAACGGGCCGGGATCGACGCCGACGAGATCGACTATATCAACGCGCACGGCACCTCGACGCCGCTCGGCGACGAGATCGAGTTGGGCGCGGTGAAGCGCATGTTCGGCGAGCATTCCTACCGCCTCGCCATGTCCTCGACCAAATCGGCGATCGGTCATCTCCTCGGCGCCGCCGGCAGCGTCGAGGCGATCTTCTCGATTCTGGCGATCCGCGACGGCGTCGTGCCGCCGACTCTCAATCTCGATCACCCGTCCGACGGCTGCGACATCAATCTCGTGCCGCACCGGGCACAGGAGCGGGAGGTGCGCTACGCGATCTCCAATTCCTTCGGCTTTGGCGGCACCAACGCGTCCTTGATCTTCGCCCGGCCGCACTGACCGCAAGAGAGCGTTGAAACAATCGCGTGCCCGGCGCTCTTTGGCTCCGCCTTCGCGCTGGTATCGCGCCGCCGGCCCGGTCTAATGTCTCGCCATGAGCCAACACGTCGTCGCTACCGTTGATGAGATTCCGCCCGGCACGCACAAGCTGGTCAGCGTTCGCGGGCGGGAGATCGGCGTCTTCAATGTGAAGGGTGACTATTACGCTCTGCTCAATCGCTGCCCGCACGCCGGGGCCTCGCTATGCCGCGGCCGCGTCGGCGGCCTCGTCGTGTCGGACGGACCGGGCGATTACGAAATTCTGCGGGAGGGCGAGATCCTGCGCTGTCCCTGGCATGGCTGGGAGTACGACATTCGCACCGGCCAATCGTGGTGCGATCCGGAGAAGGTCAACACCCGGCAATATCGGGTGACGATCGAGCCCGGGGCGCGCATCGCCAAAGGCCCCTATATCGCCGAAACCTTTCCGGTTCACGTCGACCGTAACTACGTCGTGGTCGAGCTATAGCTACCGGTCATAGGTCCGGCGCACCACCGGACCGCTCTTCCGCCGGCGCCGCCAGCGCGCTTCCGGTCATTCGAGTCCGTAGACGGATCTGGCGTTGTCGCGGAAGATCGCCTGGTCGAGCGTGTCGTCGAGGCGAACCTTGAAGGCCTGGCGCGGATCGTCGTAGTCCCAGTGCGGATAGTCGGTCGAGAACATCAACCGGTCGGCGCCGATCCATCGGATCGTGTCGAGCAGGTGCTTCGGATGCTCCGGCTCTTCCATCGGCTGCGTCGTATACCAGAAATGCTCACGCATATACTCGGATGGCGGACGCTTGACGTGCGGCAGCTCGTCCCGCATCCGCGCCCACACCTTGTCGAGCCGCCATGCCAGCGCCGGCACCCAGGCAAAGCCGCCCTCGACGCAGATCACGCGAAGCCCGGGGATTTCCTCGAACACGCCTTCCATCACCATGCTCGTGACCACGGACTGCAGGCCGTGGGCGAAGGCGTAGTGTTCTTCGATGTAGTAGGACATCCAGCCGCTGCCGCTGTTGGCGCCCGGTCCGTAGGCGGGCGAGTGCAGCGCGATCGGCAGGTTGTGCGCCGCCGCGGCCCGATAGATCGGCCAATAGCGCCGGCGCCCGAGCGGCTCGTTGGCCCGCGGGGGAATCGAGACCTGCACAAAGGCCGGATTGGCGGCGCGCCGCTCGATTTCCGCGACCGCGGCCTCGGGATCCTCCTGCGTCACGCAAAGCGACGCCTTGAGGCGCGGCTCGGGCCCGGTCCATCGTGCCAGCTGCCAGTCGTTCGACGCCGAGCAGAGCGCGGCGCCAAGCCCCTGGTCGAAGGTGTGGCTGCCAATCGCGAGGGGCTGCAGGATCCCGTACTCGATGCCGAGAGGATCGAGCAGTTGCTGGCGCATGAAGGCGAGATCCGAGCCTGGCGGAATGCCGCCCGGCGGGAACGCATCGAGCCGGGAGCCGTTGCCGGCGGTCATCCGCGGGTAGGGCACCATGCCGATGAAGGGTTGCGGCACGCGCGCGCCGAATGTCGCCACATGCCGCGCCCAGCGCGCCGGCAGGAACGCGGCCATTTCCTTGGGCGATGCCGGTACCGGGTGGATGTCGCAGTCGACGATGCCGCGGTGGTTGACGCGAGCCGTCGAGACATAGCCGGTCGTGTCGGGGCTGGTCGTGTCGGTCATTCCGGAATCTCCTGGAGGCGCGGATAGGTCGCGAGCGGGTTGTCGATCAGGATTTTTTGCATCGCGCCTTCGGGCAGTCCTCCCGGGAGCACCTCTTCGCCGTCGAACTGCCAGTGCGGATAGTCGGTTGCGAACAACAGCAGATCATCGGAGCCGATATGGTCCAGCAAACGCTCGACCTCCTGGGGTGGCGCGTCGAGCGGTTGCATGGTGAGGCGGAAATGATGGCGAATGATGTCGGCGGGAATCTTTTTGATCCACGGCACTTCGGTGCGGACGCCGCGCCAATCCTTGCTGACGCGCCACATCAGACCCGGCAGCCAGCTGACGCCGCTTTCGATCAGCACCACGCGCAGCTCCGGGAACTTGGCAAAGACACCCTCGGCGACAAAGCTGATGGTCTGGGTGGCAAAGGCTTGGCTCTGATGGACGTAATCTTCGGCCAGATACGAGGGATAACCCGATTGCGTCGGCGCGTGGCGCATCATGCTGCCGGCATGGACGCCGATCGGCAGCCGGTGCTTCTCTGCCGCGCGATAGATCGGCCAATAGGCGCGCCGGCCGAGCGGCATCTCCCCCATCACCAGCACCAGGACCTGGACGAAGCGCATATCGGATGCAAGGCGCTCGATCTCTTCCGCTGCCGCCTCGGGGTCCATCAGCGACACCAGGATCGAGGCGCGAAGTCGCGGCTCCTTGTCGAGCCACTCCTTTGCCATCCAATCGTTCATCGCCCGGCACAGCGCCGCACCGAGATCGGGGTTGAACACCGCCTGTGCGCCGTAAAGGCAGTTGCAGATCGCATAGCGCAATTGAAAGGCGTCGAGCGCGTGATCGCGCATGAGGTCGAGGTCAATGCCCGCTCTGCCCTCCTTCGGGCGCCAGTCCGGCCGGCTGGTGAGCGGCGCGTTGGGTGGATAGGAGTTGAGCTCCATCCTGGAATTGCCCTTCATCACCATGGTCATGGTGTCGCGCCAGTAACTGTCGAGATAAGGCAGCAAGGTCTGGGTGCCCGGGAGCGCCGGGTGAATGTCGCAATCGATCGCGCCGGAATGCGGTAGCTTCATCGGGTTATTGTGGGGATTCCGGCCGCGGCGTGCAACTCCGTATGGCCTGATCGCGGCGATGACGGCGCCGCCGCAAGGCCCCGGAGCCGCCGCCTGCGCGGCGGCGGTGCCAAAGTGGCGGGCAACTAGGCAACCGGCGAGACAATGCGTTAACCTGTCACTCAACAAGAAGGGAGTTGGTATGGCCACGCCGCGTAGCGTCGACATCAACGCCGCCATCGAGCGCGTCGGGTTGCAGCGGCTCGGCATCTTCGTCCTCGTCCTCGCTTTTCTGATGATGATGGCGGACGGCTACGATTTCGGGACCCTGACGCTGGCGGCGCCGTCCATCCTGAAAGAGTGGAAGATCCCCCGCACCCAGATGGGTGCGGTATTCAGCATCACCTTCTTTGGCCTCCTCGTCGGATCGCTGATTTATGGCTGGATTGCGGATCGTTTCGGCCGCCGCTTTACCATCATTTTCGGCGTGTTCAATTTCGCCATTCCGGTGCTGCTGACAATCTGGGCGACCTCGGTCACCCAGCTTTCGATCCTGCGCTTCATCGGCGGCATCGGCATGGGCGGCATCGTTCCGATCGCCTACACGCTCGTCAGCGAATACGCGCCGCAGCGCCTGCGCTCGACCGTCACCGTCATCACCAACGCCGGCTACAATATCGGCGCGGCGCTCGGCGGGTTGATCGCCGCCGCCTCGATTCCGGCCTATGGCTGGCAGTCGCTCTACGTCATCGGCGCCGTGTTCTCTTTCATCATGGCGGCGGTCATGATTTTCTGGCTGCCCGATTCGCTCTGGTATCTGGCGCAAAGACGCCCGGATTCGCCGCAACTGCGCCGGTTGGCTGAACGGTTGACCGGCGAGCCGCTGGCCCCCGGAACGCCCATCGTTGCCATCGATCCGAGCGAAGAGCGGGGCCTTCACCCGTCCGGCGGCGGCTTCCGACGTCTCTTCGACGGCTCGCGCACCTGGGCAACGGTCCTCTTGTGGGCACTCTTCATCTCCGATGCGCTCGGCTTTTTCTTCCTTGCCAGCTGGCTGCCCGTCGTCATGGGCGATGCCGGCGTGGCGCCGTCCACCGCGTCCCTGATGGCGTCGTTGTTCGTCTTCGCCGGACTGGTCGGCGGCTTTCTCATCATGCGCTTCCTCGACAGAGTCGGGCCGATCGCCTTCATCGCGCTGCCGATCATCGGCGGCCCCGCGGAGCTGGTCATGGGCGTTCACGGCTTGTATCAGAGCTTCCTTCTTGTCTCGATCGTGGTCGCCGGCATCTGTCTTTCCGGCATTCACATGGCCGTCTACGCGATCGCCGTGCGCTTTTATCCGCCTTCGATCCGGGGTGTCGGCATGTCGGCGGCAACCGCATGGGGCCGCGCCGGCGGCATCATCGCACCCTATGTCGGCGGCTACCTGCTCGCGGCGCATATGCCGGTTCAGCAATTGATGATGTGGGCGGCGCTGCCTTGCCTCACGACCACCATTATCGGCGTCGGCCTCGGGCTGCTCTATCGACGCCATTTTGGCACGCCGGCCTCGCTTCCGGTATCCGAACAGGCGGCGTAGCCATGGTCGCAAGCATGACCGGGTTCGCCCGGGTCGAAGGCCATGCCGAAGGTTTTTCCTGGGTGTGGGAGCTGAAGAGCGTCAATTCCAAGTCGCTCGACCTGCGCTTTCGCTTGAGCCCCGGCTTTGAAGGCCTGGAGGTCGCGCTCCGCACGCTCCTCGCAGAGCAATTGCAACGCGGCGCGCTGACCGTGAACCTTGCGGCGACGCGGGCGTCGCCGGCGGTCTCGGTCCGCGTCAATCGTGAGGCGTTGGCGCAGGTGACGGCGCTCGCCGCCGAGCTGGTGGAGCACCACGGCGCGGCGCCGCCGCGTGCCGACGGGCTTCTGGCGCTGCGTGGCGTGCTCGAAAGCGGCGAGGTCGAGGACGCGGGCGAGGTGCGCGAGCGTCGCCATGCCGCGCTGCTGGCGAGCGCCAGGCAGGCGGTCGAGCGCCTCGTTGCCGTGCGCCGCGAGGAGGGCGCACGCCTGGGCACGGCGCTGGCGGCACGACTCGACGAAATCGAAGCGCTGACGGGGGCGGCCGAGGCCACGGCGGCGTTGTAGCCGGACGCCATCAAAGCGCGGCTCAAAATGCAACTGGCGGCACTGCTCGATGCAACGCCGGCTTTGTCGGACGACCGGATGGCCCAGGAAGCGGCGCTGCTGGCTGCCAAGGCCGACCTGCGCGAGGAGCTCGACCGCCTCAAGGCGCATGCGACAGCCTCGCGCGAGCTGCTTGCCGGCGGCGGCGCCATCGGTCGGCGCTTCGATTTCCTCTGCCAGGAGCTCAACCGCGAGGCCAACACGCTGTGCGCCAAATCGCCGGACCTCGCCTTGACGCGGGTCGGCCTCGGGCTTAAAGCGGCGATCGAGCAATTGCGCGAGCAAGTTCAGAACATCGAATAAGGGATGGCCAGGACCGAGATCGCACGGCGCGGGATGCTCCTCGTTCTGTCATCGCCTTCGGGTGCTGGCAAAACCACCATCACCCGGGCGGTGCTGGAGCGCGAGCCCGGGCTTCAATTCTCCGTCTCGGTCACGACCCGCCGGCCACGGGCCGGCGAGGTCGACGGCCGCCACTACCATTTCATCGACGCCAGGCGCTTTGATGCCATGGTCAGAGACGGCGCGCTCCTCGAGCATGCCAGCGTGTTCGGCAATTTCTACGGCACCCCGCGTGCGCCGATCGCGGCGGCGATCGCTGCCGGCCGCGACGTGATCCTTGATCTGGACTGGCAAGGGGCGCAGCAGCTGCGGCAGGCCCTTTCTGCCGATGTGGTCTCGATATTCGTCCTGCCGCCGGACCTGGAGACGCTGGAACGGCGCTTGCGCAGCCGCGCCCAGGACACGGAAGAGGTCGTCAACGCGCGCATGGTCGAGTCGGCCGAGGAGACCAGCCATTGGTCCGAATACGACTACGTCGTCATCAACGACGAGCTCGATGCCAGCATTGCCGCGACCCGGTCCATCCTTGCCGCCGAACGTGCCCGCCGCGAACGGCTCCTTGGCCTCGCGGGCTTCGTCAGCCGGCTGCGCCGCCCCGGAGCCGGGTGAAGGCGCGCGCCAGGGCGGCGAACTGCGCGACCGTCAGATTCTCGGCGCGTTCGGTTGACGCGATGCCGCTGGTCCGGAGCAGCGCCGCGGCATCGACGCCCAGCGCTTTCAGCGGCGCGCGCAGCATCTTTCGTCGTTGACCGAAGGCCGCGGCAACCACCCGCTCCAGGGCATCGCGCGCGCATGGCGCCAGCGGCGCGGCGCGCGGCATGATCTCAACCACGGTCGAGGTCACTTTTGGCGGCGGCACGAAGGCTCTTCTGTTGATGTCGAAGAGAAGGCGCGGCTCGGCGCACCACTGCGTCATCACGCTGAGGCGCCCGTAATCCTTGCCGCCGGGCTTGGCCACGAGCCGCAACGCCACCTCCTTCTGGAACATCAGTGTCAGCGACTCGTAGGAAGCGATGTTCTGGAGCCACCCCAACAAGAGGGGCGTGGCAATGTTGTAGGGCAGGTTGGCCACGATCTTCCGGGGCGGCGCGGTCAGAGCGACCGGATCGACGTCCAGGGCGTTGCCGCTGACGATCGTCAGGTGACCGGGAAAGGACAAGCTCAACTCGGCCAGCGCGGCGACGGCGCGCCGGTCGCGCTCGATCGCCGTGACATGCTGTGCCCCGGCCAGCAAGAGGGCCCGGGTCAGTCCCCCTGGCCCGGGCCCGATCTCGATGATGTGCCGCCCCGCGAGCGTCCCCGCAGCGCGCACAATCCTCGCGGTCAGGTTCGCATCGAGCAGGAAATGCTGGCCGAGCGATTTGTGCGCCGACAATCGGTGTCGGCGGATGACTTCGGCGAGCGGCGGCAGGCTGGGGTTCAAGCCGTGGCGTGGTGACGGGCCCGCGCCATCGCGGCGGCGAGTTTCAACGCGGCCACGAGGCTGGCGGGGTTGGCCTCGCCGCTGCCGGCGATGTCGAGCGCGGTGCCGTGATCGGGCGAGGTGCGAATGAAGGGCAAGCCAAGGGTGACGTTGACGCCCCCGTCGAAGTCGATCGTCTTCAAGGGGATCAAAGCCTGGTCGTGGTACATGCACAGGGCCGCGTCATAGCGCCTGCGCGCCGCCGCATGGAACATCGTGTCGGCAGGGAAGGGGCCGCTCGCGGCAATACCCTCATCGCGCAACGCCGCGATCGCCGGGGCAATGATATCGATCTCCTCGCGGCCGATCGTGCCGTGCTCGCCGGCGTGCGGATTGAGGCCGGCGACCGCAAGGCGCGGCGTGCCGACGCCGAAATCGCGCCGCAGCGCGGCGGCGGCGATGCGGCCCGCGGCGACAATGCGTTCGCTCGTCAGGTCGTCGAGCGCGTCGCGCAATGCCCGATGGATCGTGACCGGCACCACCCGCAACCCGGGGCACACCAGCATCATCGCCACCTCGGCGCCGCCCAGCTCGGCCAGATATTCAGTGTGGCCGGGATGGGGGAAGCCGGCGGCGTAGAGGGTCTCCTTCTGGATCGGGTTGGTCACCAAGGCCGCCGCATGCCCGGTACGAGCGAGCTCCGCGCCGCGGCGGATCGCTTCGACCACCGCCGCGGCGTTGGCCGGGTCGGGATTGCCGGCGACGGCGGGCCGCGGCAACCGCACCGGCGCCACCGGCAAGGCCATTGGGAAGAGCCGCTCCGCCGTTTCCGGCGTTGCTGCGGCGAGCGGAACGTCCCATTCGAGTTGGGCCGCGAGCCGGCCCAGCCGGTCGATATCGTCGAGAAGAAAAAACGGCGGCAGCTGCTGCTGGTGCCGCGCCAGCCATGCGCGGAGCGCGATCTCGCCACCGATGCCCGCCGGCTCGCCCATGGTGAGCGCGAGCGTGGCTGTCATCCTCTCATCCCCTGATGTCCACGTAGGCGTCGCGACGCAGATCGCGCAAATAGCGCCGCGCCAGAATGTCGAGGTGCTGACGCTCGATCGAATAACGCGCTTCCTCGAAGCTGGGGAGCTTCGCCGGCGCCGCGTCCTTGCGATCGCACAACATCACCAGCCCGACACCACCTTGCACCTGGAACGGCCGGCTCACCTGACCGACGGTGAGACCCAGGGTAATGTGCCGCACCCCTTGTGTCAGGGCCGTGGCCTTGATTTGGGGGGCCTCACGGACGAACGGCAGCCCCACTTTGCGCGCCGCGGCGGCAAAGCTGGTGCAGCTCGCCGTGGCGTGGCTGACCTGTTCCAGCGCCTTGGCGAGGCGCTGGCGAAATTCCGGGGGCGCGTTCGCCGGGAGGGGAGCACCCGCTTCGACCAGCGACACCACTGCGTCATTGGGATCGGGCTGCCCGGGCAGACGGCGGTCGACGAGACCGAGAATGTAATAGCCGCCGCCGGCGTGGACCGGCGGCGACACCTCTCCCGGCTTCAACGTGTCGAGCGCCTTCTCGAGGTCGGGATTGATCTGGCCGGGGGAGATCCAACCCAACGCCCCGCCGGAGGCCGCCGTGGGGGACTGCGAGAATTGCTGCGCAATGGAGGCAAAATTGCCGCCCGAGTGAAGCTGCTGCTCGAGATTGTCGGCGAGACGACGAACCTCGTCCTCCTGCGTCGGATTGTCGACCGAGAGAAAAATCTCGACCACGTTGTTTTGCGGGGTGTTGGCGCTGTCCTTCGCTTCCTTGATCGCGTCGTTGACCTCCTGATCGGAGACATAGACGTCCTGGGCGAGGCGCGCATCGACGACCTTGTTCCAAGTCAGCGCCGCCGTGAGCTGATCGATCAGCGACGACTTCGCAATTCCAAGACTCTGCAGATACTTGTCGAGCCCGCCGGGCGGCAGGTTGTTCTGTTTCTCGAGCCGCGACAGGGCGGCGTCGACGTCGGACTTCGGGACTGTCACATTGAGATGCTTGGCTTCCTGCAGCTCGAGCTTTTCATCGATCAGCGCGCGCAATACGCGCGGCGCGAGGCGCTGGCGGGTGTCCGGCGTGTCCTGAATGCCCGACGATCGCAGCAGCAACGCGACGCGGTTGTCGAGATCGTCGTTCGTGATGATGCCGTCATTGACGACGGCGGCGATGTGCACTTCCTCCTGGACCGGCGGCGGCGGCAATTGCCGCTGCCGCGTCCGGGCCGGCTTGTGCCCGTGCGTCGGCTGGGTTTGGGCCAGCGCCGGCGCGGCCACCACGACACTCAGTGCCAGACCAATGGCGATATGCTTCCACACGGCTACAATCCCTTATGCGGTGCTGCGATCGGAATCTGCCTATCACAAAGACCGGGGCTTTGTCCTGTCACTCGACTACTCCTCGAACGAAGCGACATGAAGGCCGAGCTCGCCCAGATTTTTGAAAACGAAGGTGAAGAGCACCGAGAACCCGGGCTTCACATCGCCGAGCTGGATGCCGGATTGGCCCACGGACGCGGTCCAGGCCAGGCATTCGTCGCGATAGGTGACCCCGATGCCGCTGAGAATGTTGACGCTGTTGCTGAAATCGCGCACCTCTTGCAGGTCGGCCGACCAGTATTGGTTGATGCCAACCGCCAAGGTTGCACCCAGCTCCGAGCGGGACACTTGCAAGGGAAAGTCGGCCAGTGGCGACAGCTGTGTGTAACTCAACAAAAGGTTGAGTCGGGGCGGGCCCAGCTGGGCCGCCACCTGCTGGACGCGCATGGCAAAGCTGCTGCTCGAGGCGCGGAAGCGATAGATCAGGTTGAGGTCGTCCATCGGCGTCAGAACGACGCGTCCAACCACGTCGGAAAGGCGGCGGGTCAGGCCCGAGCCGGGCGTGAATTCCGGATCGTTCTGGAAGGCGTAGCTCTGGCCGATCAGGAACCGCATCGCCCGGCCGTTGTCGCCGTAGACGCCGCCCCGCAGCCCGTAATCGACGCGCTGCCCGGTATCGACGAGGTCGTAGCCGGGAAAGCGATTGGGGACGAAGAGGTCGGTGTCGTCGAACTCGAAAGCCTGGCTGTCCTCGTTCGGGATCTTGGCGTAGTTTCCGGTGTCCGGCGCCGCCACCGCCATCACCACCGGTTCGATCACCCCGGTGTAGTGCGCGGACCGCTTCACCCAGGGATAACGCCACGTCAACGCGGTTTGCGGGAACGCGCGCGCGGCAAACGCATTCTGGGTGGCCAATGGCCCCGCTGCCGGATCCGGCAGGTCGCTCGAGTAGTAGCCGTCGGCCCGCGCGCTCACCAGGAATTCGAAGCGGTCGCCGATCAGCCCGTTGAAGGGGCGCTGGTATGCCGTCGTCACGGACAAGCGCCGTTCGCTGACGCCGTTGCTGATGAGATCGAGCGCGTTGGCTGCGACCATCAATTGGCCGCCGACCAGGTCGGGCTGGGTCACCCACATGTAGTCGGCGACCGGGGCCGCGAAGGGCAGCCCGCGGCTTGGCACGCCGGGCAGCAGGCTTTCGAAGCCCATGGCGGTGATGTTGGCGTAGCTGTTGGGATGAAAATTTTCGAGCGTCCCGAAGCTGGTCAGAAAATTATTCCCCGTCGGAAACCCGTAGCGCAGCAGATAGGTAATGTCGGACGTATACTGGAGGTTGAAGGTCGCCCGCCAATCGTCGTCGATGTCGTATTCGCCGTTGCCGAAGAGATGGCCGCGCACCGGGTCGCCGCTGTGCGAGACCACCTCGCCGTCGGGACCGATATCGACCGCCGGCGTGCCAAAGGCGGCGCTGCCCTTGAGATCGATCATGCCGTTGGCAAAGCGCTGACGGTACTGGTCGATCAGCACCAGGCCGGCGTCGGTCGTGATCAGCGGCGTGAAGGTCATGTCCTTGTCCGGGCTGATGGCCCAGTAATAGGGTATCTCGATATAGGCGCCGAGATTGTTGTTGTAGCCGAGGGCCGGCGGCAGGAAACCGCTCTGGCGCTTCACCGAGGGATCCGGCATGGAGAAATACGGCGCCCATATCACGGGCACGCCGTCGATCTCCATGGCCGCGTCGTAGTATTCGATTTTCTTCAGATCGCTGTCGTCGATGACGCGCTCCGCGCGGATCTGCCAGACCGGGGCGCGGGTCGGATCGTTCCGGCACAGATCGCAGGGCGAGTAGACGCCGCGGCGGATGTCGACGCGCGTGCCGTTGATGCGGCGCGCGGTATTGCCGGCAAGCCGCGACCGGTCGCTCATGAGGATGCGGATGTTGCGGACAAACCCGTTCCTGAAATTGTCGTGCAGCTCCATGAAGTCGGCGAACGTCACGTTGCCGTCCGGCTCCATCAGGCTGACATGTCCCGAGGCGGTTGCGGTGTCGGTGTGCTGGTTGTAGGTGACCGTATCGGCCAGCAGAATTTGGTCGCCCTGGCTGATCTCGACCCGGCCGTGCGCGACGACGAGACCGAGATCCTTGTCGAACTGCACCTCATCGGCGGTGAAGAGGTAGGGCGCCCCCGACTGAACCGGGGCGGTATGCGTCGTTCTGCGCTGCGCCGCGTTGGATGTCGCGGCGAGCAGCAGCAGACCCAGCATGGCGAGGACGGCGACACGGCGCATCGTGCCTAGCCGTCCTCGAGGTGGAACACGAGGCTGGCGCCGATCAGCCAGGTCACGCCGGCCGGTGTCCACGCCGCCAGCGCCACGGGAATCGCGGCGGCGAGTCCCAGAGCCAGCACGACGTCCGACAGGAAGTAGAGCGCGAAGGCGCAGGCAATGCCGGCGCCGATCATCCAGCCGGCGCCGCCGCGGCGCTGCATGCGCAGGCTGAACACCGCGGCGACCACGACGAGCGCGCTGAACAGGATCGGCCGCGCCAGCAAGGTGTCGAAATAGAGCCGGTGGCGCTGCGCCGAAAATCCCGATCGCTCCAGAAGGGCAATGAATCCCGGCAGCTGCCAGAACGACATGGTTTCGGGCGCGGCAAAGCCTTCCTGGATCTTGCTCGGCGTCAGGTTGGTCGGAAGCTCGAGCCGGGCAAACGGCGTCGTCGGCTGCGTCGGCGTCCAGCGCGTGCCGCTTTCGATCCGCCAGCTGCCCTCGCCGAGCAGGGCGGATTTGGCGTCGATGCGCCCGGTGAGCTCGGTCTCCTTGGCATACGTCAGGAAGGTGACATCGGCGAGCTGCGTCTGCGGCATCCGCATGGTGTCGGCATGGATCACAGCGGCGGTGCCGTCATCGCTGCTCTGCCGCAGCCAGAAGCCGGTGCGCGACACGGTCATGTTGTTGGAGCTGGTCTGAAGAATGCGCGCCTCCAGTGCCGCGTAGCGCGCCTGCGTCACCGAGGCGATCGGGTTGAAGATCGTGATCGCGAAGAGACCGACCAGGAATGACACCACGACGGCCGGCGCCAGGAACTGCCATGCCGAGATTCCCGCCGAGCGCGCGACCACCAGTTCATTGGACCGCGTCATGCGCCAGAACAGGAGCATGGTGCCGAACAGGATTGCGAACGGCATGATCTGTTGCGCCATGTAGGGCTGCTTCAGTGCCGCCATCTCCAGCAGCGAGAGGAGGGTCGCGTCCGGCCGCGACGCCCCCCGGCGGATCAGCTCCAGATAGTCGAGCAGAAAGACGATCACCTCCATGGCGAAGAACACCGAGAGGCACCAGGCCAGGAAGCGGCCGGCGAGGTAGCGCGAGAGCGTGGCACCGGGCGTCATCGGCGCAGCTCAGGCGGCGGCGACACGGCGGCCGAGCCGCAGGCCGAGCCCGCCGCGCCAGGTCAGCAGCCAGAACGCCGCGATCAGCGGCACCAGGACATTGAGGTAGAGCGGCACGATCGCGGCCGCGTGGCGCACGGCGAGGTTCCGGAAGCCGACATCGAATGCCTCGAACAGAAAGGCGAGCGCCACGGCCTGCAGCACGCGCCAGATCTGGCCGCGACGGCTGAACTCGCCGGTCAGCAGGCAGGCGATGGGAATGGCGGCCAATGCCAGCGCCGAAAGCGGATTGATCAGGCGAAAATTGAGCTCCACTACCCGCGCCTGCCGCGCCGCCAGTGTCTCGCCGGGCGGCCCCGTGAGCAACTCGTGCAGATAGAGCTCCTCCGGCTGGCGGTAGCGGATCCCGGTGGCGTCGCGGAACTTGTCGAGGGCGAGCGTGTACTGATCGAAGCTCAAGACCGAAAGATGGCCGGTTTTGCGATCGAAAACCTGCCGGCTGCCCTTGACCATGATCAGCCGCGGTCCCTGATCCGTCGCGACGAAGGCACCGTGCTCGGCGACGATGGTCGTCGGCTTGGCGCGGTCGCGGGAATCGTAGATCACGATCCCCGAAAGGTTGCCTTCGGCGTCGCGGGCGCGCAGATAGATCGTGACATTGTCGAAAATCGTGTTGAACGTGCCCTCGAGCAGGAGCACCGCGGCAATCTTGTTGCGGATTTCGAACTGCAGATCCTTGAAGGCGCGGTTCGAGGCCGGCAGGAAATAGATCGACATCAGCAAGAGGAGGCAGGTGGCGAGCGCGCCCGCCATCATCGCCGGCCGCGCCAGCCCGAGCTGGCTGACGCCGGCCGAGCGCATCACCACCAGCTCGCTTTCGGAGATCAGCCGGTTGTAGGTGAACAACACCGCGATGAACACCGCGATCGGCAGCACGGCATCGATGAAACGCGGCAGAATCAGCACCGCCAGGTAGAGAAACAAGCCGATCGACAGGCCGCGGTTGACGATCAGATCGATGAGGCGCAGCGACTCGACGAGCCACACCGCGGCGGTGAACACCACCGCGACGACGATGGTAATGCCGACGGTCTGGCGCAAAATATAGCGCGTCAACTGGGTCATCGTTCCATTATAGGTAGCCGTGTTGCGCCCCGACAGGGTGATTGACACTCCCCGCGCTTCCAGCGTCTATCGGGGTTCGACCGGAATGCTGACGAGGATGACATGAAGATCGCGTTTGCCGAGCCCTCTCTACCAAAAACAGGCAGCCTTGTCGTCGGGGTTCTCGATGATCGCAAGCTCACGGCGAGCGCACAACGGATCGATCAGCAGACGGACGGCATGCTGACGCGCGCCATGGCGGCCAGCAAGTTCAAGGGCCGCGGCGATGACGTGCTGCACATTCTGGCACCCCACGGCCTCGAGCTGGGGCGGGTCATCCTGATCGGGCTCGGCAAGCCCGCGGCGCTCGATGCGACCCAATGGCAGAATGCCGGCGGCAAGATCGCGGCGCAGCTCAACAGCGTCGGCGAAACGGCGGCGCAGGTCGATATCGACCAGATCGACGGTGCCAAAATCCCGGCCGCCGACGCCGCGGCGGAACTGGCCTACGGCGCGCGCCTCCGGTCTTACCGCTTCGACAAGTACCGCACCAAGGAAAAGCCGGAACAGAAGCCGACCTTGAGGACGCTGACCGTTGCCGTTGAGGCGCCGGGCGATGCCAAGCGGAAGTTCGCGCCGCTCGACCACGTCGCCGATGCCGTGTTCTTCACGCGCGACATCGTGTCGGAGCCCGCCAACATCGTCTATCCCGAGACCCTGGCCGACCGCGCGCGCGAGCTCGAGGAGCTCGGGATCGAGGTCGACGTGCTCGGCCGCAAGGAAATGCGCAAGCTCGGCATGGGCGCGTTGCTCGGGGTCGGACAGGGCAGCGACCATCCGCCGCGCCTCCTCGTCATGCAGTGGAAAGGCGCGCCTGCGGCCAAGGATCAGCGCCCGCTGGCCTTTGTCGGGAAGGGGGTGACCTTCGACACCGGCGGCATCTCGATCAAGCCGGCGGGCGGCATGGAAGACATGAAATGGGATATGGCCGGCGCCGGCGTGGTGATCGGCCTGATGCGCGCGCTGGCCGGGCGCAAAGCCAAAGTCAACGCCGTCGGCATCGGCGGCCTGGTCGAGAACATGCCTTCCGGCACCGCGCAGCGGCCGGGCGACATCGTCACGTCGATGTCAGGCCAGACCATCGAGGTGCTCAACACCGATGCCGAAGGCCGACTCGTTCTCGCCGATGCGCTGTGGTACTGCCAGGACCGCTTCAAGCCGCGCTTCATGATCGATCTCGCCACGCTGACCGGCGCCATCATCGTTGCGCTCGGGAGCGAATATGCCGGCATGTATGCGAGCGACGACAAGCTGGCAAAGCAGCTCGTCGCCGCCGGCGAGGCGGTCGGCGAGAAACTGTGGCGCATGCCGCTCGCCGACAGCTACGATCGCATGATGGACAGCGACGCCGCCGACCTGAAGAACATCAGCGGCGGCCGCGACGCCGGCAGCATCACCGCGGCGCAATTCCTAAAGCGCTTCACCAATGGCGTGCCGTGGGCGCATCTCGATATCGCCGGCACGGCCTGGTCGAAGAAGGACGCGGCGACCGTGCCGCGGGGGGCGACATCGTTCGGCGTGCGTCTCCTCAACACGCTGGTCGAGGACAATTACGAAGAAGAGTGATGGCCGAAATCGGCTTCTACCACCTTCTCACCATGACCGTGGACCGCGCGCTCCCGAGGCTGCTGGAGCGGGCGATGACGGAAAGCCAGCGCATCCTCGTGGTCGCCGGCTCCCCGGAGCGGGTCGATTACCTCAATGGTCTTTTGTGGGCCTATGACGAGGCGAGCTTCCTGCCCCATGGCGCGGCGCGGGACGGCAACGCCGCCCGCCAGCCGATCTGGCTCGCGGCGGCAGACGAGAATCCGAACGGCGCAACCTGGGTGATGCTGATCGACGGCGCCCGGGCCGATCTCGCCCGCTATCGTCGTTGCTTCGATATCTTCGACGGCAACGACGCGGCCGCGGTGGCGGCGGCGCGGCAGCGCTGGAGCGAAGCCAGGGCCGCCGGCCACGACCTCACCTACTGGCAGCAGACCGACCGCGGCTGGGAGAAAAAGGCGAAAGCGTGACCGTGGGGCCGGCCGCGGAATGAAATCCGCCGCCCGGGTGTTTAGGAAAGCACGCGCAACGTCCGGCCAATGATCGAGGTTTCGATGTTTGACGGCATCCCTCCGCACTGGGAACCCAAGCCCATCCGCCACGAGTTTCGCGACCCCTGGCCGCTTCACGCCGTCATCACGATCGTGGTCCTGACGCTCGCCGTTTATGCCGTGAAGGCGCTGGCGCTCGTGCTGTGATGGCGTGTTGCTGACGGCACCGTCGCCCGCTATAACGCGCGCATCGAGAGCAAAGAGCGGGGACCTATCGCGTCATGGCCATCGAGCGCACCTTGTCGATCATCAAGCCCGATGCGACGCGGCGTAACCTGACCGGCAAGATCAATCAACGGTTCGAGGACCGGGGCCTGCGCATCATTGCGCAAAAGCGGCTCGTGCTGAACCGCGGCCAGGCCGAGCAATTCTACGCCGTGCACAAGGAGCGGGGCTTTTTCCCCGAGCTGGTCGAGTACATGATTTCGGGGCCCGTGGTGGCGCAGGTGCTGGAAGGTGAAAATGCGGTGACGCTCAACCGCGACATCATGGGCGTCACCAATCCCGCAAACGCGGCGCCCGGCACGATCCGCAAGGATTTTGCCGAATCGCTCCAGGCCAATTCCGTGCACGGCTCGGATTCGGCCGAGAACGCGCAGCGCGAAATTGCCTTCTTCTTTGCCGCGATCGAGCTGTGCCCCTAGACCGTCGCCCTACAGGGTGACGAGCGCCAGAACTACGATAACCGCCACGACCAGCGCCGAGCCCCACGTCAACATCCGGGTGAAGCCGCGGTAGGTTGCCACGTGGCGCTGCAAGTCTTGGTCTAGCGACATCCTGAACTCCCTTCGTCTGCACCCATCTCTAGCGCGGCCGTCACCGGATTTCCACCCTGTCGCCGTCGACGCGGACCCGTCCCTCGGCGATCATGCGGACCACCTGCGGGTAGAGACGATGCTCGGCCGCGAGGACCCGCGCCGCGAGGCGCGCCGGATCGTCGCCGGGAAGGACCGGCACCTCGCTCTGCGCGATGATCGGCCCCGCATCGACGGTGTCGCTGACGAAGTGGACGGTGCAGCCGGTCGCCTTCACCCCTGCGGCGAGCGCGCGACGATGGGTGTCGAGGCCGGGGAAAGCCGGCAGCAGCGAGGGATGGATGTTGATGAGCCGGCCGCGCCATTGCCCGACAAAGGCGGCGCTCAACACCCGCATGAAGCCGGCAAGGCACACCAGTTCGATGCCGGCCTCGCGCAGCGCGGTGTCGAGCATCGCTTCGAATCCGGGCTGGCGATGCGATATCAGCCGGGTCGCGATGCCGGCCGCCGCGGCGCGCGCGAGGCCGGCAGCGCCGGCCTCGTTGGCAATCACGAGCGCGACCTCGGCGGGATAGTCGGGTGCGCGGGCGGCGTCGACCAGCGCCGCCAGATTGGAGCCGCGCCCCGAGATCAGCACCCCCAGCCTCAGCCGGGCCATTGGCGCTCGCCGTTCAGCAGAATGGTGCGCGGCTCCGGTGCCGCGACAATCCGGCCAATACGCCGCGGCTCCTCGCCATTTTCCCTGAGAATATGCTCTAAACGCAATAGCTTGTCCGGCGATGTTATGGCCACCATGCCGATCCCGCAGTTGAAGACGCGCGCCATTTCCGGTGCCGGAACCGCGCCCTGCCGCATCAGCCAGCCGAAGACCGGCGGCAAGGGCCAGAGCGCGGCGTCGATCTCGGCGGCCGTGCCGGGCGGCAGGACGCGCGGCACGTTCTCGAGGAGGCCGCCGCCGGTGATGTGGGCGAGGGCGTGAACGTCGCCCGCCGCAACGGCGGCAAGGCAGCTCCTCACGTAAAGCCGCGTCGGGGTCAGCAGCGCCTCGCCGAGGCTGCGGTCCGGTTGGAACGGGGCCGGGGAGCGGTAGTCGAGCCCGCTGCGCCGGACGATGCGACGCACCAGGGAGAAGCCGTTCGCATGGATGCCGCTCGACGCCAGACCGAGAACGACGTCGCCGACCGCGACCCGGGTGCCGTCGAGCAGCCGGCCGCGCTCGGCGGCGCCGACGGCAAAGCCGGCGAGGTCGTACTCCCCCGCCTTGTACATGCCCGGCATTTCCGCGGTTTCGCCGCCGACGAGGGCGCAGCCGCTGTCGCGGCAGGCGCGGGCGACGCCGGCAAGCACCGCCTCGGCAGTGCCCGTCTCGAGCTTGCCGGTCGCGAAATAATCCAGAAAAAACAACGGCTCCGCGCCCTGAACGACGAGATCGTTGACACACATGGCGACGAGATCGGTGCCGATCGTTTCGTGGCGCCCGGTGGCCCGCGCCACCATGAGCTTGGTGCCGACGCCGTCGGTCGTTGCCACCAGAATCGGATCGCGCAAACCCGCGGCCTGCACGTCGAAGAGGGCGCCGAAGCCGCCGAGCCGCGCCGCGGTGCCGGCCCGGGCGGTGGCCCGGGCGAGCGGCGCGATGGCCTTGACGAGTGCGTTCCCGGCATCGATATCGACGCCGGCGCCCCGGTAATTTTGGCTCCGTCGGTGGCGCGGGGGCATTATAATCGACGCTGCGGCCGGCTGGACGGCCACAATACTTCACGCGGATTGCTTTGCAATGCTCGATCGATGGTTTCGCACCGCCTGCTGCGTGGCGCTCGCGCTGCTCGTGGCCCTGTCGTTGCCGGCACGCGCCGACGACACGTTCACAGTGACCGGGGTGCACGAGGATGTCACGGCGGCGAGCGCGCTCGCCGCCCGCGACAAGGCGCAAGCCGCCGGCCAGGCCAAGGCCTTCGCCACGCTGATGGACCGTGTCGCCGGCGGCAAGGTGCCGCACCTCGGCGCCGCCGAGATCACCGATCTCGTCATCGGTTTCGAGGTCGCGAACGAACGGACATCGACGGTCCGCTACGCCGCCGACTATACCTTCCACTTCAATCCCGCTGCGGTGCGCCGCCTGGTCGAAGGGGCGTCGGTCGACACCAGGGGGCCGGGCGCAACCCTCGATGCCACGGTGACGGCCAGCTCGCTCACCGATTGGATCGCGGTGCGCAACCGGCTGCGCACCATCGCGCAGGTCCGCGGCGCCGATCTCGTCTCGTTCGACCGCGACCAGATTCGTGTCGCGATCCGCTTTGTCGGCGATCCGGAGCAGCTGCGCACGGCGCTCGGCGCTCATGGACTGGCGCTCGGCGGCGCCGCTCCCGACTGGACCCTCGCGCTGCAGGGGCAACCGACGGCAGAGACGCCGCCGGTGCCGGCCGCGCCGCCCGGGGCCCCGCCGCCATCGCCGGCCGCGCCCCCCGCGGCCGCGCCCGCACCGCCGGGCGCGCCGCCCCCGGACCAGCCGCCGTCGCCGGACGACGATCCCGCCGCCCCGGCCGCCGAGTGAGATCGTGAGCCTTCCCAACCTCATCACCCTGGCGCGGCTCCTGTCGGTGCCCCTGATCGTCTGGCTGGTTCTGACCGACACCTTCACCGGCGCCCTCATCGTCTTTGGGCTTGCCGGCCTCTCGGACGCGGTCGACGGCTTTGTCGCCAAGCGCTGGAACCAGCGCTCGGCTCTCGGCGCGATGCTCGACCCGGTCGCCGACAAGGCGATGCTGGTGAGCGTGTTCATCATCCTCGGCCTCAGGCATCACCTGCCGGACTGGATCGTGATCCTGGTGGTGTTCCGCGACGCCATGATCATCGGGGGCTTTCTGTTCTGGTCCGCGCTCGGTCAGCGCGTCCGCTCCGATCCGCTGGTGATCAGTAAAATCAACACCGCCGCCCAGATCTGCCTGATCCTGGTGACCTTGGGGCGATTGGCGCTTCAGACCCCCGATTACAGCCTCGGCCTGGCGCTCACCTACATTGTCGGCGCCACCACCCTGTTCTCGGGCGCGGCTTACCTCGTGCGCTGGGCCCGCTCGCTCGCGGGCGCGGAGATCAATCCATGAGCCCGGCCCAAAGGCAGGAGGCGATCTTCTGGGTCGGCGTCCTCGTCGCCTTTTTCGTGCTGCTCTACCTTTTGAGCCCGATCCTGCTGCCGTTCGTGGCGGGCGGCATCATTGCCTATTTCCTCGATCCCGCGGTGCGCTGGCTGGCGCGCCGCTACTTGCCGCGGAGCCTCGCGACATTTCTCGTGCTCCTCGTCTTCGGGCTGGCGGTGACCCTGGTGATCGCGCTGATCGTGCCGCTCCTGCGGCTGCAGATCACCGAGCTGGTCGCGCGCCTGCCGGCGCTGTTCCGCCAGGCGCAAGACCTCCTCACCCACTGGATGGCGGTGGCGGCGCAACGGCTGCCGGCGGAGGACTATCAAAAGCTGGAAGGCATTCTGGGCGGCAGCATGGGCAACCTGCTGACCTGGGCCGTGAGCCGCGCCCAGTCGATTCTGACCAGCGGCCTGGCGCTTGCCAACCTTCTGTCGCTGGTCATCATCACGCCGGTCGTGGCGTTCTTCCTGCTGCGCGATTGGGACCGCATCCTTGCCGCGGTCGATGGCTGGCTGCCGCGCGATCATCTCGAGACGCTGCGCGAGCAGGCCGGACTGGTCGACGCCATGCTCGGCGGCTACCTGCGCGGCCAGCTGCTGGTCTGCCTCGCTCTCGGCGCTTTCTATGCCACGGCGCTCAGCCTTCTCGGCCTGCAATTCGGCCTCATCGTCGGCATCCTGACCGGCTTCCTCGCTTTCATTCCCTATCTCGGCTTCGCCACCGGCTTTGTGCTGGCGACGGGGCTGGCCTTGATGCAATACGGTTGGGGCTGGGGTCTGGTGCTGGTGCTGCTGACATTCGCGCTCGGCCAGATTCTCGAAACAAGTCTGCTGTCGCCGAAGCTGGTGGGGGAGCGCGTCCGCCTGCACCCGGTCTGGATCATTTTCGCCCTGCTCGCGTTCGGCTCGCTCTTCGGGTTTCTCGGCGTTCTCATCGCGCTGCCGGCCGCGGCGGTGTCCGGCGTCATGGTGCGCTTCGCCTTGAGCCGCTATCTGCGCAGCTCGCTTTACCGGGCGCCGCTCGACCGGCCGCGCGACGATGCGCCGGCGCTCGACCGGCCGCGCGACCGGCGCGACGCCGCCGAATAGCCCATGGCCGCAGATCACGACCATCAATACGTTTTCGACTATCCCCATCACACCGCGCTGGCCCGGGCCGATTTTGTCGCCGCTCCCGCCAACCGGGCGGCGCTCGCCTGGATCGAGCGCTGGCCCGACTGGCCCGCCGCCGCGCTCGCCCTCTGCGGACCCAAAGGCGCCGGCAAGACCCATCTGGCGCAGATCTGGCGCCGTCGTGCGGCGGCCGCGGAGCTTCCCGCCGACGCGCTCGGCAATGCGTCGCTGCCAAGTCTCTTGGGCGAGTCGCGCGCGGTGCTCGTCGATGGCGCCGACCGCGCGGCGGAGGAGCCGCTGCTCCACCTCTTCAACATGCTTGCCGAGCGCGGCGGTCACCTGCTCATCGTCGCGCGCGAGCCGCCTGGGCGGTGGGACATGAGGCTCGCCGATCTGCGTTCGCGCCTGCGCGCCGTGCCGGCCGTCGCCGTGGCCGCGCCGGACGAGGAACTGATTGCCACGCTGCTGGTGAAGCTCTTTGCCGACCGGAGCCTCGCGGTCTCGCGCGAAATCGTTGATTTTCTCTCGCTGCGCCTCGAGCGCAGCTTTGCCGCGGCGCAGAATGCGGTGTCGATCCTCGACCGCGCCGCCCTGGCGGAGCACCGTCCGCTCACCATCCCGCTGGCGCGCCGCGTCCTCGGCTTCGGCGACGCCGGTGCGCCTAGTCCAGATCCTTCGGACTGACGAGCGCGACCAGGCGAGCGCCACGGCGGCGCAGGCCCGACCATTCGATCGCGACCTCGAAACGCGCCAGGCCCGCGGTGGCGAGGTTGGCGGCGAGCCGCTCCGCGAGCGGGCCGACATTGCGGTCCGTGAGCGCTTGCGCGAGCTCGTGCAGGCCGGGATTGTGGCCGACCACCATCACCCGCTCGACACTGTCGGGGATCTCGCGCAGGCGCTCCATCAGCCGCGCTCCCGTCGCCAGGTAAAGGCCGGGCTCGTATTCGATCCGGGGCTTGCGCGGGAATGCGTCGGCGACCAGATCGAGGGTTTCGCGGGTGCGCACGGCCGGCGAGCACAACACGACATCCGGGACGATTTTTTGTTGCTTCAGCCATTTGGCCATGCGGCGGGCGCCGACGCGGCCTCGCTCTTCGAGCGCTCGCTCGGTGTCGCGCACATTGTCGGACTGCGGCACGGTCTTGGCGTGGCGGAAGAGATAGAGTTCGTTCACCGGCGACGCGCTCCTGCCCAATCACGGCGGCGCCATGACATTCTCATTCCGCCGTTATAAACTTCTTCGCTCGGACTGCAACGGGAGCAACGCGTGGAAGGTTCCGTCACTGCCGAAGCCCGAACCCTTACTCTTCTCGATACCGATCGATTCATCAATCGGGAATTATCGTGGCTTGCATTCAACGAGCGCGTGCTGGCCGAAGCCGACAACGAGAATCATCCGCTGCTCGAGCGGCTGCGTTTTCTCTCGATCTCCGAGACCAATCTCGACGAATTCTACATGGTGCGCGTCGCCGGCCTGACCGGGCAGGTACTGGCCGGCGTGCGGGTGCCGAGCCAGGACGGATTGACCCCCGCCCAGCAGCTGAAGGAGATCAATGCCCGCGCCAGCGTCCTGATGCAGGCCCAGCAAGTGACCTGGCGCGAGCTGCGCCGTCTCTTGAGGGAGGCCAATCTCGCGGTGGTCGGTCCGGGGGACTTGTCGGCCGACGAGCGCGGCTGGCTCGAGGAGCGCTTCCTTTCCGAGATGTTTCCGGTTCTGACGCCGCTTGCCATCGACCCGGCTCATCCCTTTCCCTTCATCGCCAATCTCGGCCTCGGCATCGCCCTCGAGCTGAAGCGCGGCACCAGCACCCAGGAGCGCGACGCGATCCGCGCGTTGATCCTCATTCCGCCGCCGATCAATCGCTTCATCCGCCTGCCGGGCAAGGAGCTGCGCTTCCTGCCGGTCGAACAGCTGATCGGGCTGTTCCTCGACCGTCTCTTTCCCGGATTTTCGCTGGCGGGGCAGGGCATGTTCCGCGTCCTGCGCGACAGCGAGGTCGAAGTCGAGGAGGAAGCCGAAGACCTGGTCCGCGTTTACGAGAGCGCATTGAAACGGCGGCGCCTCGGCAACGTCATCCGGCTCAGCGTCGAGGCCTCGATGCCCGACGATCTGCGCCGCTTCCTGATCGAGCAGCTGGCGGTCTCGCCGGAGGATGTGTTCGCGCTCGACGGCCTCCTTGGTCTCGGCGACGTCCGGCAGTTGATCGTCGACGAACGGCCCGATCTGTTGTTCACGCCCTACAATCCGCGCTTTCCGGAACGCATCCGCGATTTCGGCGGCGATTGTTTCGCCGCCATCCGGCAGAAGGACATCATCGTCCACCATCCCTATGAGAGCTTCGATGTAGTCGTGCAGTTCGTGCGCCAGGCGGCGCGTGATCCCGCCGCGGTCGCCATCAAGCAGACGCTCTACCGCACCAGTAATGACAGCCCCATCGTCCACGCCTTGATCGACGCGGCCGAGGCAGGCAAGTCCGTGACCGCGCTGGTCGAGCTGAAGGCGCGCTTCGACGAGGAGGCCAATATCCGCTGGGCCCGCGACCTCGAACGGGCCGGCGTGCAGGTCGTCTACGGGTTTCTCGAGCTCAAGACTCACGCCAAGGTTTCGCTGGTGGTGCGGCGCGAGGTCGGGCAATTGCGCTCCTATGTGCATTACGGCACCGGCAACTACCATCCCTATACCGCGAAGGTTTATACCGACCTCAGCTTCTTCACCTGCGACGAGGCGCTGTGCCGGGACGCCGCGCGTTTGTTCAATTACATGACGGGCTACGCCATGCCGGCGCTCCTCGAAAAAATCGCGGTGGCGCCAATCAACCTGCGGGCCCGGCTCACGGAATGCATCGAGGCCGAGATCGCCAACGCGGCCGCCGGCAAGCCGGCTCAGATCTGGGCAAAGCTCAACGCGCTGGTCGATCCGGGCATCATCGACCTCCTCTACAAGGCGTCCCAGGCGGGGGTCGAGATCGATCTGGTGGTGCGCGGCATCTGTTGCCTGAGGCCGGGCGTGCCCGGCCTCTCGGACCGGATTCGCGTCAAGAGCATCATCGGCCGTTTCCTCGAGCACAGCCGCGTCGTGTGCTTCGCCAACGGGGCCCGGCTGCCGTCGCTGAAGGCCAAGGTGTTCATCTCTTCGGCCGATTGGATGCCGCGGAATCTCGATTGGCGTGTCGAGTCGCTGGTTCCTATTGAAAATGAAACCGTGCATCGTCAAGTTCTCGAAGAGATCATGGTGGCCAACCTGCGCGACAAGGCGCAAAGCTGGAACTTGAAAGCCGATGGCAGCTACGAGCACGAGCCGAGGGAGCCGACCGCGTTCAGCGCCCATACGTATTTCATGACCAATCCGTCGCTTTCCGGCCGCGGCAGCGCCCTGACGCATCGCCCGCGCCACCCGCCACGACTGGTGCCCGCGCAATCGTGACGCCGGTGCGGCAAAGGAAGACGAACGGTCGCCGCCGCGGCGCGGTCGCGGTCATCGACATCGGCTCGAACTCGCTGCGCCTCGTCGTCTACGACGCCCTCAACCGGGCGCCGCGCATGCTCTTCAATGAAAAAGTGCTGTGCGGCCTCGGGCGGGACATCGACGAGACCGGCAAGCTGCATCCCGAGGGGGTGAGGCTCGCGACCGAGAATCTGCGCCGGTTCGTGTCGCTGGCGCGGGCGGTCCCGGTGTCGCGGCTCCACGTGCTGGCGACCGCCGCCGTGCGCGATGCCGCCGATGGCGGGGCTTTCGTCCGCAAGCTCGAACGCAACCTGCGCATCCGCGCCAACATCCTGTCGGGCGCCGAGGAAGGCCGGCTTTCCGCGTTCGGCGTCATCGCCGGCATCCCCGGCGCCGCGGGCGTGATGGGCGATCTCGGCGGTGCCAGCGTCGAGATGGCGCCGCTCGCCGGCGGGCAGGTCGGGCCTTCGGCGTCGCTGCCGATCGGGCCGCTGCGCCTTCTCGACATCGCCGATGACGAGCGGCGGCTGCGCGACATCATCGACCGTCACCTCGACAGTCTGCGCTGGCTCGACGATCGCACCTTCGACGAGTTCTATGCGGTGGGGGGCGCCTGGCGCGCCCTGGCGCGCATCCACATGCAGCAAAGCGGCTATCCGCTCCACGTCATCCAGCAATACACATTGTCGCGCAGCGCGTCCGAGGAATATCTCGAGGTCGTGGCCCAGCTGTCGCGCAAATCGCTGGAGAAGATCACCGCAATATCGCGCAAGCGACTTGATACGGTGCCATTCGCGGCCCGGGTGCTCCACCGCCTGCTGCGTCGCACCCAGCCCGAGCGGCTCATCTTCTCGGCCTACGGCTTGCGCGAAGGCCATCTCTACAATCTGCTCGACGAGATCGAGCAGCAGCAGGACCCGTTGCTGGCCGGTGCCGCCACCATGGCGCAAAGCCACCGTCGCTTCGGCGGCGCGGGCGACGAGCTGTTCACCTGGACCCAGCCGCTCTATCCGCGGGAGACGGCGGAGCACCGCCGCTTGCGTCATGCCGCCGCCCGGCTCAGCGAGATTGCCTGGGCGGAGCATCCCGACTATCGCGCCGAACAGGCATTGCGCATGACGCTGTTCATGCCGCTTCCCGGCATCAGCCACGGCGAGCGCGCTTTTCTGGCAACCATCCTCCACGCGCGCTACGGCGGCAGCGATCCGGGCGAAACGGTGCGCCGGCTCCTCGATGACGAGAGCCTGACCGTGGCACGCAGCATCGGCCTGGCGCTGCGGCTCGGCACCACCCTGACCGGCGGCGTGCCGCGCTCGTTGACGGGTGCGAGGCTCGGTCTTGAAAACGGCGCGCTGCAACTGACGCTCGGACGCGAGAGCGCCAAGCGCATGGGCGAGACCGTCTATCGCCGACTCGACGCGCTCGGCAGGGCCATTGGCAAGAAGGCCGAGGTCAGACTCTAGTCGGAGCCGCCCAACTCCCCGTTGCCCGCGCACGCCATACCGGGTTCAATAGAGCGCGTGCTTCGCGGATAGGGAGACCCTGATGGACCAGCACTATGATCGCGCCGCCGAGGACATCGGCAATGTGGTGGCGCTGGAGCATGTCAACGTTCGCATTCCCGATCAGAGGCTCTCGACGCTGTTCCACGTCACCGGACTCGGCTTGACCCGCGATCCCTATCTAATGACCAGCACCGACAATATGTGGATCAATATCGGGCGCAGCCAGTTCCACTTGCCGACCGGCGCACCGCAGTCGGTGCGCGGCCGCGTCGGCATCGTGGTGCCCGCGCTGCCGGCGCTGGCGCGGCGTCTCGCCAGGGTGCGTGCGCAACTGGAGGGCACGCGGTTCGAATTCCACGAGGGCGAGGACTTCATCGACACCGTCTCGCCCTGGGGCAACCGGATACGTTGCCACGCGCCGCACGACCGCTTCGGCCGGGTCAGTCTCGGCGTTCCTTATGTCGAATTTTGGGTGCCGCCCGAGAGCGCCGCCGGCATCGCACGCTTCTACCGCGAGGTTCTTGCCGCCCCGGCCCGGCTGTTCGACGACAACGAGGGCCGGGGCGCGCGTGTCCAGGTCGGCAAGGAGCAGGAGCTCCTGTTCCGCGAGACGGAAGCGACCCCGCCGCCCTATGACGGCCATCACATTCAGATCTACATCGCCGACTTCGCGGGGCCCCACCGGCGGCTCAAAGAGCGCGGGCTGATCATGGAGGAGAGCGATCAGCACCAATACCGGTTCAAGGATATCGTCGATCCCGCCAACGGCCGGCTCCTCTTCACGGTGGAGCACGAAGTCCGCAGCATGCGGCATCCGCTCTACAACCGGCCGTTGGTGAACCGCAACCCTGACCAGACGAACGTCGCCTACATGCCGGGCCGGGATGCGTGGAACTGGTCGCTCGAAAACGCCGGCTGACGATGCCGCGCCAAAGCCGTCGCCTGCCCCGCCGCACGGGCCCGATCGGGGCGCCATGACCGATTATGTCGCGCGTGCCGAGGCCCTGGTGCCGCGCATCGGGGCAGCCGCCGACGAGATCGAGCGCGAGCGGCGTCTGCCGGGACACCTCCTCGCGGCACTCCACGACGCCGGCTTCTTTCGCCTGCTGTTGCCGCGCTCGCTCGGCGGTGCCGAGATCGATCCGCTCACGTTCGCGCGGGTGGTCAAAACGGTCGCCATGGCCGATGGCAGCACGGCCTGGTGCCTGTGCCAGAACACGGTCTGCTCGATCGTCGCCGCCTGGCTGCCGGTTGAAAGTGCGCGCGCGATATTTGCGGCGCCCGACGCCGTGCTCGCCTGGGGTCCGGGTCCGGCGCGCGCGGCGGCGACGCAGGGTGGCTATCGCGTCACCGGCCGCTGGTCGTTTGCCAGCGGCTGCCGCCACGCGACCTGGCTCGGCGCGCATTGTCCCGTCTTCGATGCCGATGGCCGGCAACGGCTCGGCGCCGCCGGCGCACCGATCGAGCTCACGGTGCTGTTCCCCGTCGGCGCAGCGCCGATGACCGATATCTGGCAGGTCGTGGGCCTGCGCGGCACGGCGAGCGACGCCTACGCGGTCGAGGATCTGTTCGTGCCGGAGGCTTTCACGCTCATTCGCGACATCCCGGAAACGCGACGGGAGGCCGGCCCGCTTTATGCCATGAGCACCCACCTGCTCTTTGCCGCCGGCTTCGCGAGCGTCGCCCTCGGCCTGGCGCGCGGCCTGCTCGATGCGTTGCTCGCGCTGGCGTCGGAAAAAACGCCGCGCGGCTACCGGACCAGGCTGGCCGAAAGCGCCTTGGCGCAGGCGGAGATCGCGACGGCCGAGGCGCGCTGGCGCGGCGCCCACATGTACCTGATGGGCACGCTCGCGGAGACCTGGCGGGACGTCGAACGCACGAACCGGCTCGATCCCGACCAGCGGATGGCGCTCCGCCTCGCCGCCACGCACACCATCCTCGAGGCGGTCGCGGTCGCCGACGCCGCCTATCATGCCGCGGGCGCCACCGCGATCTTCGAGCGCAATCCGTTCGAGCGGCGCCTTCGTGACATTCACACCGTGGCGCAGCAGGTCCAGGCCCGCCGCGCACATTACGAAAACGTCGGCCGCCACCTCCTGGGTTTCGCCACCGACTCGCAGTTCGTGTGACCGCCGCCGCGACCCCGCGACTGCACCGGGCAAACGAGGCCATGATGCGTCCGAGGCGGTTCGTGAATCTTGGGGCGGCACAACGCCAGTGGTCGGGTGTTGCCCCGTCATCCGCGCGCTCGCGCCGCCCGCGGATCCGAGGCCGACATTTGCCGACATGCCCCGGCACCCCTTCGCACACCGCCAGGCTCGGCGCGAAAGGGTCGGGAACGCGCCGGGATCGCGGAATATTGGCGGCGGCAGCAGCGATCATGGCGACCATTATGATGGTCGCGGAAGCCAATGCCGCCGGGATCGCCTGTCAGAAACCGGGTGCGCCGGCACCGTCCGTCACTCCTCAATCGGGTTTGACCTGGCCGGTCAGCACGATCACGTGGGCCTTCGGGACCCCATCCTCAACCGGCGGCCTCGGTCTCGGCACCATCACCACAGCCGTCACCGACATGCCGCAGCAGAAGGCTGTCGCCCGGGGGATCGACAGCTGGCCCAGGGTTGGCCGCCTCGAGATCGTGCATGTGTCCGATCCCCGGAAGGCCATGGTCGAGATCGGCTACGGCAACGACTCCTCCTTTCGGTTGCTGGGCCAGAGCGTGTGGCGGTATCAGCCTCGGACAAAAAAATTCGTGAAAGTTGTCATAACGCTGGAGGATCCGGGCATATCGCCGCTTTCGCGGGGGCCGGATGGAGCCTTGACCTATGATGACCATGTCGAGCTTCAGCAGCTGGCCGCGCACGAATTCGGTGTCGCCCTTGGGCTCGCCGAAGGGCCCGGAACCGACCGCTGCTCGGTGATGAATCACGTTCTTTCACCGGCCAACCGCACGCCCGACCCGGCCGACATTGCGGCTCTGCGACAGATCTACGGTGCCGCTCCCCTCGTGGCGCGGCCGCTTGCCCCATAGCCGTCCCGGTCGACTGTTGCCGGCAGGCGTCGCGGTCGGATCGAAGTGACCGGCGTTCTGACGCTACTGCGCTGCCGCCGCCGTCGGGCCGAGATGGAGCCGCTCGATCCTGGTGCCGGCGGCGGTCAGCGCCAGCCGGCCATGCTTTAAATCGAGCGCGTCGCGGCCGAAGATCTCGGCGCGCCAGCCGGACAATGCCCGCACGGCGGCGTTGTCGTCCGCGGCGATCGCTTCGAGATCGTCATTGTCGGCGATGAGACGGGGCGCCACATCGTTCTCCTCGGCGACCAGCCGCAACAGCACGCGCATCAGGTCGACGACGGGGCCAATGCCCGCGGGCAGCTTGTGCTGTGCCGGCAGCTCCGGCCACGCCGCTTCCGGCAAGGTGCGGGCGCGCTCGACGACCGCCAAAATCTCGGTGCCGATCCGGCCTTCGGCGAGCGAGCGGCCGAAGGCCCGCATGCGGGCCAGATCCTCGACATTGCGCGGCGGATGCGCGGCGATTTCGAGCAGCGCTTCGTCACGCACGAGGCGGTTGCGCGGCACGTCGCGCTTTTGTGCTGCCGCCTCGCGCCACGCCGCCAGCTCGCGCACCAGCGCCAGGGTCCGGCGGCTCTGGGTGCGCGGCTTCAGGCGACGCCATGCTTCGGCAGGATCGTTGCGGTAGGTCTTCGGGTCCCTCAACTGCGCCATCTGGTCGGCAACCCAGGAGGCCCGGCCGCTCTTGTCGAGACGGGCCGCCAGCCGCTCGTAGACTTTGCGCAAAGGCACGACATCGGCGAGCGCATATTGCAATTGCCGCTCGCTCAAGGGGCGATGCGACCAGTCGGTGAAGCGCGAGGACTTGTCGATCGTGGCGCCGGCGAGCTTGGCCGCCAGAGTCTCGTAGCTCGCCGATTCGCCGAAGCCGCAGACCATCGCCGCGACCTGCGTGTCGAACAGCGGGACCGGCACCGTGCCGGTCATGTGAACGAATATCTCGACGTCTTGCCGCGCCGCGTGAAACACCTTCAGCACCCGGGCGTCCGTCATCAAACGCAGCACGGGCGCGAGGTCGAGGCCCGGCGCCAGCGGGTCGATCGCGGCGGCGCTCTCGGGGCCGGCGATCTGGACGAGGCACAGGACCGGCCAATAGGTCTTTTCCCGCATGAATTCGGTGTCGACCGTTATGAAGTCAGCACGGGCAAGGCCCGCGCAGAACTCAGCCAGCGCGACGCTATCGGTGATTAAACTCATTGCCGACGGCTATACACCCAATTGAACAGGGGTAAAACCCTTGGACATTTCCGGCCGAAAAGGCGACAAGACGGGTTTATCCCCCGGAACCTCGCTATGCATCCCTACCGTTCCCATACTTGTGGCCAATTGCGTCTCGCCGACCAGGGGACGACGGCGCGTTTGTCGGGCTGGGTGCATCGCAAGCGGGACCACGGCCAGCTTCTCTTCATCGACCTGCGCGACCATTACGGCATCACGCAGTGCGTGATCGACATTTCGAGCCCCCTCTTTGCGGCCGTCGACGCGCAGCGGCTCGAGAACGTGGTCACCGTCACCGGAACCGTCGTGCGCCGCTCCGACGACACGGTCAACCCGAAGCTCGGAACCGGCGAGGTCGAGCTCAAGATCGAGGGCATCGAGATTCTCGGCGCGGCGGAGACCCTGCCGGTTCCGGTCAACGTCGATGCCGAGTATCCGGAGGAAATGCGGCTCAAATACCGCTTCCTCGACCTGCGCCGGGAGGCAATGCACAACAATATCATGCTCCGCTCGGGCATCATTGCCAGCCTGCGCCGCCGCATGCAGCAACAAGGCTTTACCGAGTTTCAGACGCCGGTACTGACCGCGTCCTCGCCCGAAGGGGCCCGGGATTACCTGGTGCCGAGCCGCCTCCATCCGGGCAAATTCTATGCGCTGCCCCAGGCGCCGCAGCAATTCAAGCAACTGCTGATGGTGGCCGGTTTCGACCGTTATTTCCAGATCGCGCCGTGCTTTCGCGACGAGGCCAGCCGCGCCGACCGCTCGCCCGGCGAGTTTTATCAGCTCGATTTCGAAATGGCGTTCGTGACGCAGGATGACGTGTTTGCCGCGATCGAGCCGGTCCTCGCCGGCGTGTTCGAGGAGTTCAGCAACGGCCGGCCCGTATCGAAGCCGCCGTTTCCCCGGATCCCCTATGAGGAGGCACTGAGCAAATACGGCACCGACAAGCCCGATCTGCGCAACCCCATCGTCATCGAGGACGTGACGGAGATTTTCGCGGGCTCGGGCTTCAAGCTGTTCGCCGGCATGATTGCGAGGGACGAGGCGGCCCGCATCTGGGCGATCCCCGCCCGCGGCGGCGGCAATCGCGCCTTCTGCGACCGCATGAACAGCTGGGCGCAGGACCAGGGCCAGCCCGGCCTTGGCTACATCTTCTATCGCGCCGAGGGGGGCGCCGGGCCGATTGCCAACAATATCGGGCCGGAGCGGAGTGGACGATTGCGAGAGAAGCTCGGCCTCGGCGACAATGACGCGGTGTTCTTCGTTGCCGGCCAGCCCAGGACCTTCCGGACCTTCGCCGCCCAGGCGCGGCAAAAACTCGGCGCGGAGCTGGGTCTCGCCCGCGACGGGGTCTTCGAGTTCTGCTGGGTGGTCGATTTCCCGATGTACGAGCGCGACGAGGAAACCAAAGAGATCGTGTTCAGCCACAACCCTTTCTCGATGCCGCAGGGCGGCCTCGCGGCGCTGGAGAACGAGGATCCGCTGGGCATCAAGGCATTCCAGTACGACATCGTCTGCAATGGCGTCGAGCTCAGCTCGGGAGCAATCCGCAATCACCGGCCCGAGGTGATGATCAAGGCCTTCGCCATCGCCGGCTACCCGGCGGCCGAGGTGGAGGCTCGTTTCGGCGGGCTCCTGGATGCATTTCGCTGCGGCGCACCGCCGCATGGCGGCTCCGCCCCGGGCATCGACCGCATCGTGATGCTGCTTGCCGACACGCCCAATCTGCGCGAGATCACGGCGTTTCCGCTCAATCAACAGGCCCAGGATCTAATGATGGGCGCGCCTGCCGAAGTGAGCCCGGATCGGCTCAAGGAGTTGCATATCCGGGTGGCGCTGCCGCCGACGGCGGGTAAATCTGGGGGATGATTTTCGCGGCGGTATCCTTATGATCAAGGCGAGACACGATATGATAACGCGTATTTCCGCTCTTCGCGCGACCGTACTGGCCGCGCTGGCGGCGCTCCCGGCGGTGCCGGCCGCCGCCACGGATATTCAACCCCACCGGGCTCTTTATGTTTTGTCGCTCGGCTCGGCCAAGACCTCGAGCGGTGTCCTCGGCGCCGATGGCGCGATGATCTATCAGTGGGGCGAGACCTGCGAAGGTTGGACCGTCGAGCAGCGCTTTCGCCTGCGCCTCGAATATGCCGACGAGGATGCCACTGAAATCACCTCGAACCTGGTGACCTGGGAATCGAAGGACGGCTCGCGCTACCGCTTCAACGAGACGCGGACCCGCAACGGTGAGATCGACCAGCAGATCAAGGGTGAAGCGAACATCAATATCCCGCAGAGCTACCTGCTCGGTTTCGATACCGGCAGCGCCAAGCTTGGCACCGATGCGCGCGCGGCGATCGAACAGGCCGCGGCCGCCAGCAAACGCGAGCCAAGCTTCCACGTCCTGGTGCTGAGCCATCTCAACGCTGCCGCCAAGGGCGCCAAGGCGGAAGACGAGCGGCTGTCGCGGCGCCGCGCCGACCTCGTCCGCGCCGAGCTGATCCACGCCGGCATTCCGGCCACGTCCGTCCAGATCTCCGCGAGCGCGGGTCCAAGGGCAACGCTCGCGGCCCAGGAGACGATCGCCAAGCCCGCCGGCAATCCGGTCGAGATCCTGCTGGCACCGACGAGCAAGGGCGGGGTCGCGTCGTTTTCGAAACCCGCGCCAGCCACGATTCCGTTGCAGCCGGAAGTCCTCTTTCCCACCGCGCACACGTTGTTTTTGATCGATCAGGCCCAGGCCGGGGTCCGGTTCGTCGTGCGCCGGGTGTTCGATGGCACCACCGTCGACGATGCCACAACGATCTCGGCGGTCATGGGTCCCACGTTGAAGCCGGGCGAGGGAAAAACCGAGGAGCACCCGATCAAGTCGCCGCTCCTCGACCGGCCGTCCTGGAACATGCGCCTTGGCTTTTTCCCGGCGGATAGCAAGGCAGAGGAGCCCGACTACGAGCTCAGCATGCGCCTCCTGGACAACGGCGTATCGCAGAGCATGGCCCTCGATTACGGCGATTACGTCGTCGATGCCCGCCTCGACCACATCGAGCCGCTGCCCCATCCGAGCTGCGACTGAGCCGGCCCTGACGTCCGTGCTGCCCCCCCGTGCCTGCGGCCGAGGGGCGCGCCGGCGACGGGCCGGGCGCGCGTCAATGAAAGGAGCGGAGGTGACGGCACGCTGGCGACGTGCCGCAAAACCACATCCGCGCCGGCAGGCGAAGGTGACCCGATCCAA
>Ga0123356_10000467_pt1 | contig 45405 bp, 38 predicted proteins | sample TergutEmb28metaG_2_FD_92546 | JGI IMG/M metagenome (GOLD analysis project Ga0123356, IMG submission 92546) | Embiratermes neotenicus P3 segment gut microbial communities from Petit-Saut dam, French Guiana - Emb289 P3 | ecosystem: Host-associated > Arthropoda: Insects > Digestive system > Gut ...
CTCCCGCCGTGAAAAGGACTCACCGGCGCAACACCGTGGTGGTCCCATAACTGGCAAAACAGGTGGTCCCATGCTCGTGGCAAAACAACCCCTCAACCGGTCCCATGCACGTGGCAAATGACAGCGCCACGGTTCGGCCGAATCGACTTGAACGGCTGAGTTATTGGACCAGATCGAGGTGAACGATTCGATGATCGGGCCAGAGCGTTTCCCCAGGTGGGCGGAAATCGGCGTCATCGAAGCGGTCATGTCGATTGGCCGGTGTCATCGAAGCGATCATGTCGATTGGCCGGTGTCATCAAAACGATCATGTCGATTGGCCGGCGCCATCGAAGTGGTCAAGTCGATTCGGTGGTGTCATCAAAATGTTCAGTTCGATTGTTGTCCCGCAGCTACCAAGCACCAAAAACAGGGCGACTGGCCGTGACTTAGCGCGAAAACACGGTCGACAGTCGCGACTTAGCACCAAGACCGGGTCAACAGTCGCGACTTGGCATGAAAACAGGGCGACTGGCCGCGACTTGGCATGAAAACAGGGCGACTGGCCGTGACTTAGCACCAAGACAGGGTCAACAGTCGCGACTTAGCGCGAAAACACGGTCGACAGTCGCGACTTAGCATAAAGACAGGGTTATCATCTAGACCGCGGCTGTGACCAGCCTAAATGCTCCACCTCCAGAGCTCAGTCCTGTTTTGGGTCAAGGTCGTGGCGGCTTGACCTGTTTCGGTGCTAGGTCACGGCGGACCAGCCTCTTTCGGCGCTAGGTCGTGAGTCGTTCGCCTGGCCCCGCCCCTTCTGGTTCGAGTGTGCGAAGATGCGGGCGTGTCGTTAGCTCTGCCCCCAACTACTGAGCGGCTCATCCTGCGACGGATGACCGTGGCCGACCTACCGGACCTCAAGGCCATCATGCAAGATGCCGCCACCATGGTCGCCTACGAAGGACCGTTCGATGACACAGAAGTCCAGCAGTGGCTTGACAAGGCCATTGAGCAATACAAGGCCCATGGCCACTGGCTCTGGGCAGTAGTCGAGCGCCGGAGCAGCCAAACGATTGGACAATGCGGCATCACCTGGCAGCAAGTCAACGACCAACTTGTATTGGAGGTTGGCTACCTCTTCAACCGGGCGTTTTGGCACCAAGGCTTCGCCACTGAGGCGGCCCGAGCCTGCCTCGATTGGGCCTTTGGCCAGCTGGGTGCCGAAGAAGTATTCGCCATTGTCCGCGACACCAACGTCGCCTCAATGAACGTGGCCATCCGGCTGGGTATGACCATCCGAACCCGCTTTGTCAAGCACTTCCGCGGCATCGACATGCCGCACTTTGCCTTCGCCATCACTAGGCAAAACGCCAGCCAGTGGTGTGGCCGCGGGCTCGGTGCTGACTTGAAGCACTAGGCGGCCAGCCAAAACTTCATAGTCCTCAGGGGGCGGTCACGGCCGCATTGGAGGTATCGCCAAGTTGCCTATGGCGCACGCTTGGAAAGCGTGTTGGGTACAAGCACTCGGGGGTTCGGATCCCCTACCTCCGCCGTTCCCGGCCCCGCCCCGCCTGGCCCGAAGTGTGCGAATTGGACAGGGCGGCATTACCTGGCAGCAGGTCAGCGATCAGCCAGTGCTAGAGGTTGGCTGCCTTTTCAACCGGGCGTTTTGGCTCAGCCCTAGAGGTCGTCAGGAGGTTCGTCTTCCAGCACTTCGTGGGCGGCCTGCTGGGCCTTGGCGATAGCCACCAGCACACCGACCAAAATGACAATAATGCCCATCATCACCACAGTGCCCCAGATGACGTTTGGCCGGTCCGGGCTGCCCCTAAAAGACCAAGCCAACCCCATGATGATGGCCTCGACGCACATCATTACGCCAACGAATTGAGCCGCCCGGGCAGCGGCCCTATTGCCTGCTTCAAAGGCCGCCTTGCTCTTCATAGTTCGCGCCGTGCGAATGCCAGCGAAGTAGTTGATGGGCAAGGTGCCGGCTGCGGCTTTGCCGCCCAACCAGTAGACAACGACGCCGGCAATCAGGAGCACGGTCATGGGCAGCAAGATCACGGCATTCACCCTAGGGTGCCGGCCAATTGCCCGCAATCAGGGTCATCGGAGGTCATGCAAAGGCTCTGTCTCGCGGTGAGATAGCTGGTCAAGGCTTGATTTGTAGGAAGGGTCGAACTGGCCGGCAGAGGGGCAGGCCAATAGCTCGCAATCAGGGTCGTCAATGGTTATGCAAAAGCTCATTCTCGCGGCAAAGGGGCAGGCCAGAGGATCGCAGCGGTCGGCGCAGGCCAATAGCTCGCAATGTGATCTAAGTCGGATTATGCCGAAGCTCGGTCTCGCGGTGAGATAGCTGGTCAAGGCCTGATTTGTGGGAAGGGTCGACCTGGCCGGCAGAGGGGCGGCCGGGGCGCGGCAAAGGGACAGGCCAGAGGATCGCAGCGGCCGGCGCAGGCCAATAGCTCGCAATCAGGGTCATCGACGGTTATGCAAAAGCTCGATCTCGCGGCAAAGGGGCAGGCCAGAGGATCGCAGCGGTCGGCGCAGACCTTGCGGCTGCCGGGCCCGACCGCTGCGCCCAAACCGGCGGGCAGGCACAGGCCAGGGCCAGTCGGTTAGGCTTGTTCCGGCCCCCCACGTGGCGGCACCCACCCGAATCCCCCAGGACCGGAAGGTAGCAAGGGTAGGGCGGCTCTGTCGGGTACGTGGGGGGTCCTTGCGTCCGATGCCGTCCCTGGGCCAGGCGCGTTTGGCCAGCGGGCCTGTGCCACAGCCAGGAATACAGCACCAGCCCACGAGGTCCCGAACCGCGGGCTGGAGTTGATCGATGTGACCAATGTCGGTCCGGGCGCCTAGGCTCATAGGGTGAGTCAAGCCCTTTACCGCCGCTACCGGCCGGAGACCTTCAGTGAGGTTATTGGGCAGGAACACGTCACCGAACCACTCAGCCAGGCCCTACGCTCCGGCCGGGTGTCGCATGCTTATCTGTTTTCAGGACCGCGTGGCTGCGGTAAAACCACCTCGGCCAGGATTCTGGCGCGCTGCCTCAACTGCGCCCAGGGCCCTGCGGCTGAGCCCTGCGGCCAGTGCGACTCGTGCGGTGAATTGAGCCGGGCGGGGTCGGGTTCGCTGGACGTGGTCGAGATTGACGCCGCCTCCCACGGTGGCGTTGATGACACCCGTGAGCTGCGTGAACGGGCGGTTTTCGCGCCGGCCAGAGACCGTTTCAAGATTTTCATCCTGGACGAGGCCCATATGGTCTCCCAGCAGGGTCTCAATGCGCCGCTGAAGATCGTTGAGGAGCCGCCACCGCACGTCAAGTTTGTTTTCGCCACCACTGAGCCAGAAAAGGTCCTGCCCACGATTCGCTCTCGCTCGCACCATTACCCCTTCCGGTTGGTGCCGCCGGGCCTGATGACGGATTACATGTCGACGATTTGCGCCTCGGAGTCGATCACGGCCGAGGCTGGGGTCTTGCCACTAGTGGTTAAGGCTGGCGGCGGTTCGGTCCGGGACACCGAATCAGTCCTGGACCAACTGATGGCCGGGTCGGCCGAAGGGCATATCACCTACTCCGGGGCTGCGGCCTTACTCGGTTACACGCCTGCGGCCATGCTTGACCAAATGGTCGCCGCCCTAGGCTCTGGTGACGGCGCAGCCATGTTTGATGTGGTTGAGCAGGTCATTGAGTCGGGTCAAGAGCCTCGCCGCTTCGCCGAGGATCTGCTGGAGCGTTTGCGCGATCTGCTAATAATGGCAGCTAGTGGCGACCAGGCCCAGGCGGCTCTGCGCGCCTTGCCGCCAGATCAATTGGTCCCGTTGCGAGCCCAGGCCAGCGCCATTGGGCTGGCCGGGTTGTCAGCCGCAGCCGATTCGGTCAGCCAAGGCCTGGCCGCCATGATGGGCGCCACTTCGCCGCGCCTACAACTTGAACTGCTGGCGGCCAGGACCTTGATGGCGATTGGACGTCCAGTGCCGGCGCCAATGCCGAGTTCCGCTGTTGAGTTGCCGGGCCCGGCGGCTCAGGCCCGGCCCATGCGACCGGCCGGGCAGGGTCAAACCGCCGCTCCGCCCGCAGCGCCGTCCGCGCCGTTAGCGCCGGAACCGAGCCAGGGCCCAGCCAAGACCGCGGCCCGCCGGGCCCAGGCGGAGCGCGAACCAAACCAGATGCCAACCCAACCTCCTCCCACCAAAACCCCTTCCGCCTCTGCCGGCCCCGGCCCGGCGGGCCGGCAGCGCCCAAACTTCGTGGACTGGGTTGAACCCCAGGACCCAGCGACCGGTTCCGGTTCGGTTGGGCCATCGAGTCCCCTTTCAGGTGACCACGGGGCCGGCCACCCACCCCGGGCCGATGCCGGGCCGCTGGCCCCGACTGCTCCTCACCGGCCTGCACCGTCAGTTGCTCCCGGCGGCAGCAGCCTGACCGTCAGCCAGGTCAACCAGTCCTGGGACAAGCTTGCCGCCACGCTCAAGGCAATCAACATTTCGGCCGCAGCCCTGCTGGTCCAGGACGCTTTTGTGGCCCAGGCGCAGGGCGATACGGTCGAATTGGGCTTCAGTAACCCGGGGCTGGCCAAGCTCTTCACCGATCGCTTCACTGGCCCCGCCACTGAGGCTTTCAGCCAGGTTCTGGGCCGGCCACTGACGGTCATTGCGGCTGGACAAGACCGGCCGGCCGCACCCAAGGCCGCCCAACCAACCACTGTGCCCCCGGTCCTGGGGGCCGCAGCAGCGCCACAGGCCGCCGGACCTACCCTGATGCCCCAGATCCCGGAGCTCGGTCCACCGGCCGTGAGGCAGCCAAGCCCGGAGCCAACCGGGCCTGCCCACCTCAAAGCCGAGCCGCCGCCTGATCCGTCAGGGCCGGCATCGGCCGCCGCAGCTAAGCCAACACTGGCCAACGTTGCCGCACCAGCCCGGCCAGGTGAGCCCATGGTCCTGGCCGTGCCCGAGCCAACGGCTGCACCTAGCGAAGCCGAGCCGGTAGAACTGATCGACGATTCGGGCGACCCTGGACTGCGCGGTCTGACCGGCGTGCCGCTGATCCAGCGAATGTTTGACGCCGACATCATTGACGAAATCGCGCCGCCTGACGACGGCAAATAGCAGCCGAAAGCCCCGGTGAACTCGGCCACCGCTGTGTCGGCACCGTCGTGTCGGCCCTGCCGGGTAGGGTTGGCGCGTGTTTTCCGGTGCCCTGCAAGATTTGGTCGATGAGCTGGCTGCGTTGCCCGGAATTGGCCCCAAGGGTGCCAGTCGCATTTCCTTTCATTTGCTGTCCGCGCCCACAGCGGAGGTTGAACGGCTAATCACCGCCTTGACCCTGGTTAAGGAGAAGGTTCGCTTCTGCACCAGGTGTTTCAACGTGGCTGAGGACCAGTTCTGTGTGGTCTGCCAAGACCCGCGGCGGGACCAGTCGCAGATCTGCGTGGTCGAAGAGCCAAAAGACGTCATTGCCGTGGAACGGACCGGCGAGTTTGGCGGTTTGTATCACGTGCTGGGAGGGGTGATTGATCCGATTGGCGGCATTGGCCCGGACGAACTGCATATCCGCGAACTGATGTCACGTTTGGGGGATTCGAATGTCAAAGAGGTCATAATCGCAACTGACCCAAACATCGAAGGTGAGGCTACTGCCAGCTATTTGGCCCGGGCGCTGAAGGCCCTTGATATCCCGGTCAGCCGCCTCGCCAGCGGCCTGCCGGTGGGTGGCGATCTGGAGTATGCCGACGAGGTCACATTGTCCCGCGCCTTTGAGGCCCGTCGTTCGCTCTAGTGGGCCCTGGAACAACCCAGCCTTTCCCTTATGGGAGAATCACCGAACGTGTCCTGGCGCCCAGGCGCCTACCCGCAGCGACAAGTCAAGACCGCGAAACCGAGCTAGGAGGGGCCCAACTGTGAGCCTAGTGGTCCAAAAGTACGGCGGATCTTCGATCAGTGACGCCAACGCTGTGCTGCGCGTAGCTCGTCGTATCGCCGGCTACCGTCAGGCCGGCCATGACGTGGTCGTCGTGGTTAGCGCCATGGGGGATTCCACCGACGAGCTGACTGACCTGGCCGAACAGATCACCCCGAACCCACCCGGGCGCGAATTGGACATGCTGCTGACCGCCGGTGAACGTATTTCGATGGCCCTGCTGGCCATGGCCCTGCATGACCAGGGCCACGAAGCCCGCTCTTTCACCGGCTCACAGGCCGGCGTCATCACCGATCAGTCGCACGGCCAGGCCCGCATCATTGATGTCACCCCGGGGCGGATTCGCGGGGCGCTCGATGACGGTGCCGTCGCCATCGTGGCTGGTTTCCAGGGGGTTTCCCAAACCACCAAAGACGTCACCACTTTGGGCCGCGGCGGTTCCGACACCACAGCGGTGGCTTTGGCCGCTGCCCTTCAGGCCGGTGTTTGCGAGATTTACACCGACGTTGACGGTGTCTTTTCGGCCGATCCGCGACTGGTTAGGCGGGCTCGCCGCCTGGCCCGCATCACCCATGAGGAGATGCTCGAAATGGCCGCCGCCGGTGCCAAGGTCCTGCACGTCAGGTCGGTTGAGTACGCCCGCCGCTACGACGTTCCCATGCATGTCAGGTCTAGTTTCTCTGACCTGCCAGGAACCTTGATAGTCGATGGCGCCAAACCTTTCCCGCTTGGCCCTGTTTCAGTTTTCGACCCAGAAAGCACTACCGCTATGGAACAACCCATTATCTCTGGCGTGGCCCACGACCGTTCACAAGCCAAGATCACTGTGGTTGGCGTGCCGGATGTTCCGGGTAAGGCCGCCGCCATTTTCCAGGTGGTCAGTGCCGCCGGGGTCAACATCGACATGATTGTGCAAAACGTTTCGACCGAGGTGACCGGCCGGACTGACATTTCCTTCACCTTGCCTTCGGTTGAGGCTGCCACCACGGTCAGCGCCTTGGAAGGGGCCAAGGCGAATCTTGGTTACCAACGTTTGGTCCACACCGATTCGATCGGCAAACTGTCGCTAATTGGCGCTGGTATGCGTTCCCATCCAGGTGTCTCCGCCAGGCTGTTCGAGGCGCTGAGTCAGGCCGGGGTCAACATCGAAATGATTTCGACTTCTGAGATTCGCATTTCGGTGGTAACCGAGCTTGACGCCCTCGACGGCGCCGTCAGGGCCGTACACACGGCCTTTGACCTCGACACCATGGAAGACGAGGCCATGGTTTACGGAGGGACGGGCCGATGAACCCCAACCTCGCAGTGGTTGGTGCCACCGGCCAGGTCGGCTCAATGATGCGCCAGCTATTGGTTGATCGTGCCTTTGCCTATGACTCGATCCGGTTTTTCGCCTCGGCTAGGTCTGCCGGGCGCCAATTTGACTTTGATGGACAGACCATCACGGTTGAGGATCTGGACAAGGCCAACCCGGCCGGGGTAGACCTGGCCTTGTTTTCGATCGGTGGCGGCGCCTCAAAGCAATATGCCCCCTGCTTCACTGCCGTTGGCGCCACGGTCATCGACAACTCTTCGGCCTGGCGCATGGACCCGCAGGTGCCACTGGTGGTTAGCGAAGTCAACCCCGAGCTGGTCGCCGCCGCACCGAAGGGCATCATCGCCAACCCGAACTGCACCACCATGGCCGCCATGCCAGTACTTGGCCCACTCAGCCGGGCCGCTGGTCTGGTCTCGATGGTGATCTCGACCTACCAGGCCGTCAGCGGCAGCGGCGGAGTAGGAATCGATGAGCTCAAAGGTCAAGTCGACGCCGCCATGGGGCAGGACCCGACCGCCCTGGCTCGCAACGGTCAGGCCGTCGAATTCCCCCCGCCCAGTGTCTATGCCGCCCCGATCGCCATGAACGTGGTGCCTTTGGCCGGGCCAATGCTTGACGATGGTTCGGGTGAAACCAGTGAGGACCGCAAGCTGCGTGACGAGTCGCGCAAGATTCTTGGCCTGCCGGATCTGGCTGTCAGCGGCACATGCGTTCGAGTGCCGGTTTTCACCGGCCACTCTTTGTCGATCAACGCCCAGTTCGCCCGCCCCATCAAGCCAGCCGAGGCGACCAGCATTCTGAGCCAGGCTCCAGGTGTGGTTGTGTCGGAGCTACCCACTCCGCTGCAGGCCGCCGGGCAGGACCCGGTTTTCGTTGGTCGGATTCGCCAAGACCAGTCGGTGCCAGGCGACAGGGGGCTGGCCTTGTTTGTGGTTGGCGACAATCTGCGTAAAGGCGCCGCCCTCAACGCGGTCCAAATCGCCGAGCTGGTCCTAGCCGGCCGCTAGGTGGGACATCGAAGTGGTCAAAACCCTTATTGTCACCAATGACTTCCCGCCGCGCCAGGGCGGTATTGAGAACTTCGTTTTCGAGATCGCCAGCCGCTTTGACCCGGCTGACCTTGTGGTTTACACCTCCAGTAAGCCTAACGCGGCAGCCTACGATGCCGCATTGGCGTTCGAAGTGGTGCGGTCTAAGTCCAGGACTCTTTTGCCCGGGCGGACCACGGTAGGACGAGTTTGTGACTTGGTTCGCCAACACCAAATCGAGGCCATCTGGTATGGCTCGTCGGTGCCACTTGGTTTGATGGCCAAGACCGTTAGGCGCCGCAGCGGCGTTAAGCGCCAGGTGGCCACTTCCCATTCACACGAGGTCTGGTGGGCCAAACTACCTGGTACCCGCCAGGCGATGCATTACCTGGGCGAAAACGTTGACAACTTGACCTACATCACCCAGTACACCAAGGACGCCATCAGCCAAGCCCTTAGCCCGCAGGCGATCGACCGGATGGTCCGCCTGTCCCCGGCTGTATCGCCACAAACGTTCAACCCCGAGGTTGACCCACAACCGGTCTTTGAACGCTATGACCTGGCCGGGCGGCCAATTATTCTGTGCGTTGGCCGCGTGGTTTGGCGCAAGGGCCAGGACACGCTGATCAAAGCCATGCCCCGGATTCTCCAGCGCCAGCCTGAGGCAGTATTACTGATTGTCGGGACCGGACCGCAAAGCGACCACCTCAAGCGCCTGGCCTACCGTCTGGGTCTAATCGACTCGGTCATCATCACCGGCGGCGTACCTTTCGAACAGTTGCCCAGTTACTTCGCCGCGGCCAATGTCTTTGCCGGCCCCTCACGCAGCCGCTTAGGTGGTCTGGAGGTTGAAGGTTTTGGCCTGGTCTACTTAGAAGCCCAAGCCAGTGGGGTGCCAGCGGTTGTGGGCAACTCTGGCGGCACACCCGAGGCTGTCCTCGACGGCCAAACCGGATGGCTGGTCAACGGCAAAGACCCAGGCGAGGTTGCCGCCAGCATCATCCAGCTGCTAGATGACCCGGACGAAGCCCAAGCCATGGGCCAGGCCGGGCACCGCTGGGCCCAGGCGCAGTGGGATTGGGGTCAACGTTACGACACCCTGGTGACACTGCTGGAAACGCAATAGCGATCGACTTGACCGCCACCTGACTTGGCGGGGTAAGGTCTTGCGCGTGGCCAACGGGCCACGAAAACGAAAGGGCCCCCAATGAAGTCGTTGTTCAAGACCCTGGCCACCCTGAGCCTAGCTGCTGCCCTACCCCTGACCCTGGCTGCCTGCGGCAGTGATTCCGGCGGCGAAGGCACCGATGAAGCCACCGCTGATACCTCGCCTTTGCGCGTAGGCATGGAAGCTGGTTATGCCCCGTTCAACTGGACCCAGAAAGACGATTCCAACAACGCCGCGCCGATTGACGGCGGTGGCTGGGCCGGCGGCTACGACGTGGCCATTGCCCAGGCCGTGGCCCACTACATGGGTCGCGAGATCGTGGTAGTCAAAATGGACTGGGACGGTTTGATTCCGGCTTTGACTACCGGGCAGATCGACATGATTGTGGCCGGAATGTCGCCCACTGACGAGCGGCGCGAAGCCATCGACTTCTCCGATCCCTACTACACCTCTGATGCGGTCATAGTGGTACGCGGCGATTCTGAATACGCCCAAGCCACCTCGCTGGAGGACTTCGCCGGAGCCAAGATCACGGCCCAACTAGGCACCATCCACTACCCCCTGGTCGAACAGATTCCCGGGGTGGACCAGCAGACGGCGATGGATTCCTTCCCCACTATGGTGATCGCGGTCAAGAGCGGCAAAATCGACGGCTATATCTCTGAACGTCCCGGGGCGCTTTCGGCCGTGGCGGCTAACCCAGAATTGAGTTTTGTGGCCTTTGAACAAGGCCAGGGCTTTGATGTTGACCAAAACGAGATCGCCATCTCGGTGGGTGTCAAACAAGGCTCTGAACTGACCGAACAGATCAACCAGGCGCTGGCCAGCATCAGCCTGGATCAGCGGGCCCAGATGATGGATCAGGCGATTGCGAACCAGCCAGAGGGATGATTTCTTGCGGGGCGCTAATCAGGAACGGTTAGCGTGACAATCCTGGCGGCCGGCGGTAGCCGAGGGTTTTTTGCCCAGGTCTGGTACCAACTGGTTGAATACGGCGGCTGGTTCCTCAAAGGCGCCGGCTACACCATGATGATCGCCATTATCGGCACCATTGTGGGCACGGGCATTGGGTTGATGATTGGCACCGTCAGGACCCTGCCGACCGGACCACATGACGGTACGCGCTTTAGGCGGGTGGTGCTGCGGGTGATCAATGCCCTGCTGGCGGTCTATATCGAGGTTTTCAGGGGCACACCTATGTTGGTCCAAGCCCTGGTGGTGTTCTTTGGCCTCAAAGCGGTTATCGACCTTGACTTGGCCCCGCTACCGACCGGTTTGCTGGTGGTGTCAATCAACACTGGTGCCTATATGAGCGAGATTGTGCGCGGTGGCATCCAAGCAATTGACGGGGGCCAAATGGAAGCCGGGCGGGCCGTCGGCATGAAGCATTGGTCAATCATGCGCGGTGTCATCTTGCCCCAAACCATCCGCAACATCATGCCGGCCACAGGCAACGAGTTCGTGATCAACATTAAAGACACTTCGGTGCTGTTCTTGATTGGCGTGACCGAGCTGTTCACCCAGGGTAAGGCCGTACTTGGGATCACTTACCGGTCCTTCGAGGTCTATCTCACCATCGCCGCCATTTACCTGGTCCTGACCTACACCACCACTCGAGTTCTGCGTGTGCTTGAACGGCGACTGGAAGGCCCGGAAAACTTCACCTTGGCGACTTCCCAGACCATGCCGGAATCAATCCTGCTGCGCCGCCACGGTGACGGAGGTGCCCGGTGAGTACGAACGAACCGACCGTGGTGGTCGAGACTAAGCAACTAACCAAGGACTTTGGCGAAAACGAGATCCTCAAGGGCATCGACTTTTCGATCACCAAAGGCGAGGTGGTTTCCGTCATTGGTTCCTCTGGTAGTGGCAAATCGACCTTCCTGCGCTGTGTCAACCTACTTGATTGGCCCACTGGCGGTGAGGTGCTCTACCACGGCCAAAACGTGCTTGCCCCGGGTTATGACGTTAATCATTACCGGGCCAAACTGGGCATGGTCTTTCAGCAGTTCAACCTGTTTGCCAACTTGTCGGTTCTATCCAATTGCGTCATTGGGCAGATGCGAGCGGCCGGCCGGAGGCGGGCCGAGGCGGTCGACATTGCCAAAGATTTCCTAGACAAGGTCGGCATGGCACCTTACGTCAATGCCAAACCGCATCAACTCTCTGGCGGTCAGAAGCAACGGGTCGCCATCGCCCGGGCACTGTCAATGCAGCCCGAAGCCCTGCTGTTCGATGAACCAACCAGTGCCCTTGACCCCGAAATGGTTGGCGAGGTGCTCAAAGTCATCGGCTCGCTGGCCCACACCGGTCTAACCCTGATCATTGTGACTCACGAAATGGCTTTCGCCCGTGATGTCTCTGACCGCGTGGCCTTCATGGACGGCGGTGTCATTGCCGAACAAGGTCCGCCCAATCAGGTTTTCACCAATCCCAAGCTGCCGCGAACCAAGGAATTCTTGGCCCGTTTTCTTGGCGGCTAACCTTAGCGCCAGGGCGGCGTCAGTCTGCCTCGTCTAGCAGCTGGCGAGCCAGGTCCCGCAAAGGCTCGACATGTTCCGGATTGGCCATGCCAATAATGTAAATGTCCAGCATGGGCCCGATTTGCCTAGGCGATACCACCGCCGGGCCAACCAGGCCGGATAGCAGCGTGACACCGCTAAACCAGGCCACCACCAGCACAGTGACGGCCGAGGCATCAAGATCGGCCCGCATCTGACCGGCCTCGATTCCCTCTGTGACGTAGTCGGTGAAAGACTCGATCCAAAGGTAGTAGCGCCAGGCCAGCTCCTCGTTGGCAGCACCCTTTTCCAAAGACAGGCGCATACCGGCCCGGGCGATGACGTCATTCGATAACAATCCCAAAAGGGCCACGGCCGCCCGGATCAAGGCTTCCCCGGCTCTGGCCTCGCCCACGGCTTGTTCAACCGTTTGGTACATCAAGCTGTTTTGCTCTTCAATGACCTCGTCAATCACTTCTTCGAGAGTTGAGAAGTGATCAAGAATCGACCCCAAGGCCAGCCCGGAAGCCTCAGCCACCAACGCCAAAGTCACCCGCGATGCGCCAACCTGCTCAATCACCTGTGCCGCCGCAACCACAACCTGCATTCGTTCGGCTTCGCGTTGGTCCAAACCCGGCTGCGACATCTGACACTCTCTCCAGCGTTGTTATTTCCCAACAACAGTGCCACGCGCCCCTCAGCCGCACAAGACCTGGGGCAACTTGCGTGATGTAACGAGATGACCTAATGTTGCGATGTATCGAATCGATACATCGAGATTGACTTGCCGTAGCCATAGCTGATCAAAGGAGCAAAAGTCCGTGCGCAATCGGTCCAGAGTGCTTGAACTCGCCGTTCTGGGCTTGCTCCACGCCGCGCCGATGCACGGATACGAACTGCGCAAGCGCCTAAACGAAATGCTTGGCCTGCTGCGGCCCTTCTCATACGGCTCGCTCTACCCCTGCTTGAGGGAACTGGCGGACAAAGGTGCGATTACGGCATCGGGCGACCTGGACCAAGCCCCAACCGCCTCAAGGCGGGGACGGATCGTCTACCAACTGACCACGGCTGGGGCCGAACTTCTGGAGCATTTGCTGGGTGAAGCCGGACCGGCTAGCTGGGAAGACGAGAACTTCGACGTTCGTTTCGCCTTATTCGCCCAGACCGATGTCGACACTCGGGTCAGAATCCTTGAGGGCCGGCGCATCCGCATGGCGGAGAGACTCGATTCCCTCTTCACCGCCATCAACCGCGGCCAACCGGCCGATGCCTACACCGCCGAACTGCAACGCCACTCGCTCGACCAACTTGAGCGTGAGGTTCGTTGGCTGGAAGGCTTGATCGATGCCGAACGCGCTGGTAGGCGGGTCGGCAGGTCTCTCACTCCGGTCCACGCCCCGATCAGAGGGGCCCACCTATCACAATCTATTAAGGAGACAACATGAGCCCGATCCGCGTCGCCATTGCCGGCGTTGGGAACTGCGCCGCCTCGCTGGTGCAGGGCGTTCATTTCTATCGAGACGCCAAGCCAAATAGCTCGGTGCCGGGATTGATGCACGTCCAATTTGGGCCCTACCACATTAGCGACATCAACTTCGTCACCGCCTTCGACGTTGATGCGGCCAAAGTTGGCCTGGACTTAGCTGATGCCATTGTTGCCTCAGAGAACAACACCATCGAGATTTGTCAGGTGCCAGCCACAGGCATAACGGTCCAGCGCGGGCCCTCCCTGGATGGATTGGGCAAGTACTACAGCGAAACCATCACTGAGTCGAGCGCCGAACCGGTTGATGTGGTGGCGGAACTGCGGGACAAAAAAGTCGACGTGTTGGTCTCCTACTTGCCGGTAGGTTCTGAAAAAGCCGACAAGTTCTACGCCCAGTGCGCCATTGATGCCGGGGTCGCTTTTGTCAACGCCCTGCCGGTGTTTATTGCCTCGGATCCTGCCTGGTCGAAGAAATTCCAGGACGCCGGTGTGCCGATAGTGGGTGACGACATCAAATCTCAGGTTGGCGCCACTATCACCCATCGCGTCCTGGCCAGGCTGTTCGAAGACCGGGGCGTCATCATGGACCGGACCTATCAGCTGAACGTGGGCGGCAATATGGACTTCAAGAACATGTTGGAGCGAGAGCGCCTTGAGTCAAAGAAGATCTCCAAGACCCGGGCCGTGACATCGAATATTGACCACACTTTGGCTGAGCGCGACATCCACATAGGGCCATCGGACTATGTCGCCTGGCTCGATGATCGCAAATGGGCCTTTGTCCGTCTGGAAGGTCGGGCCTTCGGTGAAGTGCCGTTGAACCTGGAGTACAAGCTTGAGGTTTGGGATTCGCCCAACTCGGCCGGGATCATCATTGACGCCGTGCGCGCCGCCATGATCGCCAAGGATCGCGGCATTGGCGGCGCCATTACCTCGCCATCGACCTACTTTTTCAAGTCCCCACCAGTTCAGCACGAAGATCGTCAAGGCCGGGCCATGGTCGAGTCGTTCATCAAAGGCGAACTGGAACGCTAGGCGGCAGCGCCACTCAGCTGGGGTGGTGGTGGGTCGAGGGCTCCCGGCTGTCTCGCTCTGAGGACGCTTTAGCCTGATCTGGGTTGCGGCCTCCCGGTCCGATCTAGCCTCGTTCACATGGCTGGGGCTACAAAGACCAAACCCGCGCTCGCAACCGGGCCTGAAGCAAATCCGACCACGGCTGGACCCGGCGCCCGGAACGGCTCGCGGCGCGGCGCCATCGAACAGGCTTTGTCCCAGGCCGGTTGGGACGGGTCCAGAGTCACACGCAACTACGAGCTGACCGCAGCGCCGGCCCGCCAAGGTCCCGGGCGGGGCCACCACGGCGCGCAACATCACGTTGTCGCCTACGTACTTCAAGCCGTGCCGGGTACACCGACGGCCATAGTGGCTTCAGTTGGTGCCAACCACAACCCGGAGACAGCTCTGCGCCGAGCCATTCGCCAAGGCCAAAGGCTTGATGTGCCGCTGGTCTACGTCACCAATGGCAAAGACATCGTTGAGCATTCGACTCGCACAAACCGGCACCGGGCCGTTGCCGCTTTCGCAACGCCAAAACGGGCCTGGGCTACCTACCTGAAAGACCGCCAACTGGACCGGTCACAAGGCGACTGGCTGGCTCAGCCCTTTGACCCCGAACTCTTCAACGGTCCTGATGACCAGCTGCGCTACTACCAGATTGTCGCCATCAACCGGGTCATGGCGGCAATCGCCAAAGACCATGCCCGCGCTCTGCTGGTGATGGATCCTGGGGCCGGACGCACCACAGTGGCCCTCCAAGTCGCCGCCAAGGCCCGGGCGGCTCGGGCGGCCGCAGGCAGCTTGGAACCCCTGCGTGTGCTTTACCTGGTCGACCGGGCCATAGCCGTGGCCTCGGACTTATCTGACCAGTTTGCCCCAGCCTTTGGGCCGGTCGACCTGAGCTGGCCAGCCGGGCCGGCCAATCCGGTCTTATTCGCCACCGCGCGGGAGCTAGCCAGCTTTGACGAATCTCCAAGTCGCTATCCAAGTAGCCATTTCGACCTGGTGGTGGTCGACGAAGCCAGGACTTCCTCCTTCGACCGGCCTGGCCTGGGCCGGCTGTTGCAGTACTTCAACCGAGCCTTTCATTTGGGCATGACCTGCGCCTCCCGCGCCGAGGCGGCTGAGACCTACGCCTACTACGGCAATCCCTTGTACCTCTACACCGCCGCACAGGCCAAACAGGACGACTTCTCCCAATGGCCAGTTCTTGACCAGCACTCGGCTAAACCGAACGCTCCTGCCACCATTGCTTCAACGCCGCGACGGCGGCCGCTTCACCCAGGGGGCCCTGGTTCATTCGCAGCTCCAGCAGAAACCTATAGGCCTGGCCCACCACCGGGCCCGGCTCGAGCCCCAGCAGTGCCATTATCTGCTCGCCATCCAAGTCGGGTCTAATCGCGGCCAACTCTTCTTTCTGCTTCAGCTCTTCGATCCGAGCCTCAAGGTCGTCGTAGGCAAAAGCCAGGACCTCGGCCCGGCGGCGGTTCTGCGAGGTGCAATCCGCCCGCGTCAGCCGGTGCAAGCGTTCGAGCAGATCGCCGGCATCAACGACATAGCGACGCACGGCCGAATCGGTCCATCCGGCTTGGCCATAACCGTGAAACCGGAGGTGCAACTCGATCAACCGAGCCACCGCCTTGACCGTGGCGCTATCAAAGCGCAAGGCTTTCAGTCGTTTGGCCGCAAGTTTTGCCCCTACCACTTCGTGGTGATGGAAACTGACGGCCCCGCCGGCCTCAAAACGTCGAGTCGCCGGTTTGCCAATGTCATGGAGCAGCGCCGCCAGGCGTAGGACCAGGTCTGGCCCTGGTACCGGACCGTCAGGCCCAGTCTCCATTTCGATCGCCTGCTCCAGCACCCTGAGCGAATGCTCGTAAACATCCTTATGCCGGTGCAACGGGTCGACCTGAAGCTTCAAGGCCGGCAGTTCAGGTAGGACTGAATCAGCCAGTCCGGTAAACACCAGTAACTCAAGTCCGTGCCGCGGCGTTTCGGTCAAAAGCAGCTTGACCAGCTCGCCTTGAATTCGCTCCGGCGACACGATCGCCAGCCTTTCGGCCATAGACGTCATGGCGCCAATGACGTCTTGGCAGACCTCAAAGCCTAGTTGGCTGGTAAAGCGGGCCGCCCGCAGCATCCGCAAGGGGTCGTCATCGAACGATTGGGCCGCACTTACCGGCGTGCACAGCCGCCGCGCCGCCAGGTCAGCCAGGCCATCGAACGGGTCAACAAAGCTGATCGAGCCGGCCTGTCCTAGGGCCACGGCCATGGCGTTGACGGTGAAATCACGCCGCGACAAATCCCCGGGCAGGTCTTTGCCAAAGTCAACCGCCGGTTTGCGGCTATGGCTTTGGTAATTGTCTGAGCGGTAGGTAGTGACCTCGACCACCTCGGCGCCACGCCGGGCCCCGACCGTGCCGTATTCTTTGCCAATCTCCCAATGCGTATTGGCCCAAGTGCCCAGCACCGCCACTGACTGATCAGGGTTAGCCGAAGTCGCAAAATCCAGATCTGCTATGTCCCGGCCCAACATCAGATCCCGCACCGGGCCACCGACCAAGGCCAATTCGTGGCCCGCTGCCGCAAAGGCCTGACCCAGCGAAAGCGCGGCCGCCGGCAGTCGCTCCAGCGCCCGCTCGATCAATTCGCCACGGGCGGCGGACTGGTTATTGGCCAAAGGGCCTTTGCCATCATTTCCCACGATGCTCCAGCCTAACGGCGCTAATCGCGACGGGCGCGGCACCAAAGACGCATCACCCACTTTGACCGGGTCGGCGCCAGGCGCCGGCTCGTGCCGACACCGTAACTATGCCCAGTTGTTGGGGATATTCTCCAGTGCCCTAGGCTGGCGTACATGGCTTCCTTAGGTCTGGGTCAGGCGCGCGCCTGCGCCGACCTACCGGTGACCAAAGAGGTTTCGGCTGGTGGCTTGGTAGTCGATGCGATTGACGGCATCGCCCAGGCCGCTGTCATCGCCCGGCGCAATCGGGGCGGCCGGCTCGAATGGTGCCTACCGAAGGGGCATCTGGAGTCAGGTGAAACCCCAGCTCAGGCCGCCGTACGGGAGGTTCACGAAGAGACAGGTATTCGTGGCACCGTGGTGCGGCATTTGGGCACAATCGACTATTGGTTTCAAGGTGAGACTGCCCGCATTCACAAAATTGTCCATCACTACCTGCTTTGCGCCATAGATGGCAGCTTGACCAGCGAAAACGATCCAGATGAAGAGGCCGAGGTGGTCGCCTGGGTGCCGCTGGACCACCTCAAGACCCGCCTGGCTTATCCCAATGAACGCCGGCTGGTCCAAGTTGCCCGGTCTGTGTTGAACGGTGAAGCGTGAGCGCTAGGCGACCTCTACTGGCCAGCAGCTTGGCTGTGTTGCTTGGCCTAGTCTTGGCGCTACCGGCTGGGGCGGCCCCAAGGCCGATGCCGGCCCTGGCCTCGACCGGTCAGCCGGCCGGTTATGGCGCTTTGCCGGGCGCGGCGCCCGGGGCCGAGGCCGAGGTTGTAATCGAGGCTGCCACCACCGCCATTACCAGTACCGAACAGATGATCGAAGTCAGTGGCCAGGTCATCAGCCACTCGGAACAAGACTTGCGTGGAGATATCTCGTTCAGAGTGGCCAATGACGCTTTCGTAGATCGCCAGTCACTTGAGGATTGGCGCGGGCTGGATTTAGCCGGCCTGGACGAAGCCTCATGGGAGGCCGTGGCGGAAAGCCGCCAGTTGCTAACCGCGGGCGGCCAGCTCGAATTCAGCCTGGCAGTCAAAGCCAACGCCTTGAACCTGGGCAACTTGGACGATGAGCCGGGCTGGGGGCCACGCGGTTTCGCCATCAGTTTCTCCACCAATCAGGGTTTGGTCGCCGCCGCCCCTGGCTATTTGACCTTTGCCCCACCCGAAGAGGTCGCCGCCAGAGCCAGGCTGACCGTGACCGCCGGTCTGGTTATTGCCCCCAATGAGGCCTGGCCAGAAACCGTCACCCGGCTAACCGGCCTGATGCGGGCCACCAACAGCCCAGATATCACTTGGCTGCTCGACCCGGCGGTGCTGGACCAGGAAGCCACCCAAAGCCCCAATGGGGCCAGGCCTTTGGCCACATCCGTCAGCCAGGCTCTTGAAGACGGTAAAACCATTTACGCCTTGCCCTATGGCGACCCGTCTCTAGCCCGGCTGGCCCAGATCCAAGACCAGGCTTTCCCCCTGGTCGACCAGGCCCTTGTCTTCGGTGAGGCCCGCCTGATCGAGCTGTTGGGCGAACCAACGGCGGCCTTGATCCGCACCGGGGTTGATTGGGTCGAAGGCAGCGTCGACGCCAACACCTTGGCCCTAGCTAGCCGCACCGGCGCCCGCGCCCTGGTTTTGGCAGCTGAGGGGCATTCGCCGGCCAACGACCAGATTGGTCAAATGGTTGAAATGGCCTCCGGTGGCGCCAGGGTCCCGGCTTTGGTGGCCGACGCCTCCTTGACTAGCGCTGTCGTGTCGCCGCAGGAGGCTTCGCTGATAACGGGCTACGCCTCGGCCACTTTGGCGCTTGAAGCCGCCCAGCAGCAGCTAACCGACCGGCCTGGCCGCAGTGCCATCACCCTGCCGCGCGATGCCGAGGCCAGCGCCGGTTTGGCCCAGCGTCTAGCCGGGCTGATGAACTCACCTTGGGTGGCGGCCTCATCCTTGGACCAAACCATCGAAACCAAGCCGGCCAGCCGTCTGGATGTGGCCGGTTCGGCTGGGCCAGATTCCGGGCCCAGCGATGGCCAGTTACGCCAGGTTGCCCTGACTGTCCAACGAGCCGAGGCTTTTTCCACTATTACCGGCGATCCGGTGGCCTTTTACCAAGAAGTTCTGCCAGACCTGCTGATGGCTTTGTCTGGCGCCTGCCACAGCCGCCCGGCTTGCGATGCCGCTGCCGTCAAGGCCACGGGCGCTGCCAACACCAGGATGGATCAGGTTTCCGTGGTCACCGGCGGAGACATCAACCTGATCAGCAACAATGGCAAGGTGCCGGTTATCATCGCCAACCGCTCGATTGATGATGTGGCCGGGTTACGCGTCAGTCTTGAGCCAAAAACCACGGCCGTGCGGGCCGGTCAGGCCCAAAGTGTCGACATTAAGGCTGGCGAATCGGCCACTGTCCGCATTGAGGTCCAGGCTGTCGCCAACGGCATGGTGCCGGTCATGGTGGACCTGTCTAATCAGGCCGGCGACTCGGTTATGGTGCCAGCCGAGTTCAACATGCGGGTTAGAGCCGGTTGGGAAGACGTCTTCACCGCTATTGGCGGTGCGCTAGTGCTCGGAGTGCTGATCGTTGGCCTGATCCAGGCGGTGCGACAGCGGGGCCGGCGCCGCCAAGGGGACCTAGAGCGGGTTAAGGCCACAACGTGACGCGCCGGGACCCTAACTATTTCGACTACCAGATCAGGCCTTTCGGTTCATGGGAAGGACCGGTCGGTTCAGATTCGCCGACCGAACTAATCGCACCGGTCAAGCTGCCTGAGTTCGAACGGGTTCCTTGGCGCCAACGATTAGCTGAGAACCTAGCCGAAGCCCAATTGGCTGGGGCGGTCGAGCCTGCAGCGGTAGCTGACCTCGAACCACCCGCCCCTGAGCCGTTGCCTACCGCTGGCCCCGCCAGTGATGCCGACATCCCCCTGGCCCCGCTAGTTCAACAGGCGCCGCCAACCCCGCCGGTTCCACAGGCGCCGCCAGCCCAGCCTCCACCACCGGCTCTGCCAGCTCCGTCAGTTCCACAGGCGCCGCCAACTCCGCCTCCACCACCGGCTCTGCCAGCTCCGCCAGTTGGCCAGGTGCCAACTGACCAGCCCGTCAATCAGCATCCGAGTGGTGAAAGACCCAAGTCGATCCTGGGTTCAACAATGGCCATGGCCTCTGGCACCCTCACCAGCCGCCTGCTCGGCTTGGTCCGAATGGCCGTCATGGTCGGGGTCTTTGGCAGCGGCTTGACGGCGGCGGCCAACGCCTTTGACGTGGCCAATGGTGTGCCCAATTTCATTTACGCCATTTTGGCTGGCGGCGTGCTCAACGCCGTCCTAGTGCCACAAATTGTCCGCGCCTTCGCCGATGGCCGGGGCAACGAATATGTCTACCGGCTGCTAACCCTGGGCACTGTCATATTGGCGGTGCTAACCATCGCGCTGACCCTGGGCGCGGCCTGGCTGGTACTAGCTTTTACTTCCGGCTGGCCAGCCGACCAGCTCGCCCTGGCCACCACCTTTGCCTACTGGTGTGTGCCGCAGGTGTTTTTCTACGGCCTATACACGCTTTGGGGCCAAGTGCTCAACGCCCGTGGTTCCTTTGCCGCCGTGATGTGGGCACCGGTGCTGAACAATGTCATTTCGATTATCGGTTTCGGCACCTTCGCCATTGTTTTCAAACAGAAAACTGACGTCACCGGCTGGAGTGGCGGACAGGTCTTCTTGGTTGCCGGCACCGCCACCGCCGGCATCGCCTTGCAGGCGCTGGTGCTGCTAATCCCAATGGCACGGCTGGGATTATGGCCGCGGTTGCGCTTCGGTTTCAGGGGTTACGGTCTGTCCCGAGCCGCCACCATAGCCGGCTGGACCACCCTGGCCACACTGGTGGACCAAACCGCCATGTTAGTGGCGGTGCGGTTTTCCTCGGCCGCCCAGCATGCCGCCCCTAATGGACAGTTGGTCGCCTCCAACTGGGCTTTGACCTATGGCCTTTCGACCTACATCATTCCCCATTCACTGATCACGGTTTCGCTGACAACAGCCATATTCACGCGCATGTCCCAGGCCGCCGTGGCCGGAGACATGGCGGCCGTACGGCGCGATCTGTCTTATGGCATTCGCACCACATCAGTCTTCAGTTGCTTCTTCACGGCCGTCTTGGTCACTCTGGCTCTGCCGATCACCCGGCTGTTGTTGTTCACCTCGAGCCCCGACGGTATTGCCCCGGCGGCGGCCGTGTTGGTGCCACTGGCCCTTGGTTTGGTCCCATTGGGTATCACTTTGTTGGTACGCCGGGTCTTTTTCGCCCTGGACGACGGACGGACGGTTTTTTGGCTCCAGGTCCCCATGTCACTGGTCTGGATTGGCTTCGCCTTTCTGTCGATCAAGTTACTGCCACCGTCGTGGTGGGTAATCGGGGTGGGTTTGGGCCAAACCTTGTCATTCCTAGCTGGGGCCGTTCTGCGTTTGAATTCCCTTCACGACCGCCTGGGCGGAGTCGACGGACGCCGCTTGGCTTGGATGCACCTGCGCACCGGTGCGGCCGCTGTCGTCACCGGGCTGTTTGGCTATCTGCTTGGCCGTTGGCTACCGTTCGCCTCGCCGATCGCCTCGCGCGGCGCCGCGCTGGGCAACGTCGTCGTGGTCGGCTTGGCCATGACGGTGGTGTACCTACTTTGCCTTCGCCTGATGCGGGTGAGGGAATTGAGTGACTTCCTAGCTCCGGCCTTGTCCAAACTGCGACACCGTAGTGCGGGCTGACAAAGCCAGAGAGGTGACCACTAGGATGGGCGCGACCACCTGGCAGCCGCCCTACTGAGAGGACCTCTTACACATGGACTCTGAAGCGTCGAGGCCCTCCTTGGCCGTGGGCGATCAGTTGATGGGACGCTACCGATTGACTGGCCAGCTGGTTGTCTCACTTCCCAGTTGCGCCCGCTACCGGGCAACAGACCGGATATTGAACCGAGAGGTCGACGTCTACCTAATCTGGGGTGACAGGGTTCAAGAGGCAGTTGACGCCGCCAGACGAGCCGCCTTGGTTGACGATCCGCGTTTGGCCCGCGTCATAGATGCCGGTTCATATTCCGGCACCTGGTTCATTTTGACTTCCCCGGCCGATGGCGTCTCCCTGGCCGATCTAGGCCCCGTTCCGGCAGCCCAGGCCCGCGCCATCGCCGGCGAGGCCGCCACTGCCCTGCAAGTTGCGGCCGAGCGCGACGTCCACCACCTGGCCCTGCGGCCTGAGAACATCGCCCTAGGTGATGGCAAATCTCTGACCATATTGGGCTTGGCTTGGGAAGCTGCCTTGCGCGGGATAGAGCTTGACAAGACGGCCACCGCCCTGCTGGCTGATGCCCGTGGCCTGGTGGCCGTGCTCTACAGTGCTTTGACGGCCCGCTGGCCGGGTGACGTACCCAGCCAAGAGCCCGGACCGCCAGTTTGGGACGGCCAGCCGGTCGCCCCGATCGAGCTGGTCAGCGGTGTGCCCGGTGACCTCAACACACTTTGTTCGGTCACCTTGGCCGGCCGCGGGCTGGGGCCCAGCCAGCCAGCCGAGGTCGTCTCTGACCTGGGAGTTTGGCCCACACTCGAGGTGCCGATGCCACTCGGCCTGGGACCTTCTACGACCCTTGGAGCGCTATCGGAGTTCGAACCTTTAGCCCAAACCGAGGACTTGCCCAGTGCCACTACCGACCTTGATGTCACCGAACCAGACCAGGTAGATCCCGCTGGGCCGGTGGCCCCAGCCGAGCCAGCGCCCGAGGCACTAGTTGAGGCTGCAACTGAGACTGAGGCCCAGGCCGAGCCAGCTGCCCCGCCCCAGGCCGACCAGGCCCCAGACCCAGACGACCAGACCCCTGACGAGCCGCCAATCCAAGCCCTGCCCCTACCAGCCGAAACTGTGGCCGCTTCGTCACTGTTGGCCGAGGCGACCGAGACGCTGGCCCCGCCAGTGGTTGAGGCGAGCGGGGAAAACCAGCTTGACCAGGGCCTCAGCCCGGCCGAGCCAGCCAGGCGGCTCAATGACGTGATTGAGGATCTAGACAGGCTGGCTGGCCCGCCTGGAGACGAGGCGGACCGGTTCGCCAGCCCGGACGAGGATGCTGGCAACGATCCTGACCTGGACCACGAACTGGCCCAAATCGAATCCCTTCTGGCCGAGGCCCGTGCCCTAGCCGAATCGACGCTGGGTGATTGGGTGCCAGGCCCGGGCGAAGAGGCCAGTTCCACGGTCGCTGCCCCTGCCACCTTGTTCCAAGACGAACCAAGCCAATTTGATGACAGCGGGCTTGAGCCGGCGGCCGAGTTCGACCAAGCCAGCGCCGAAGATACGGCGCTTGGCCAAGAAGCGGCAGGCCGCGGGGCCAGCGACGAACCAACCGACTTGCTATCACCGATTTCAGCCGAAGAGACAGTGGTGGATCTAGGTGCTATTGACGACCAAACCCAGGCCCAGAGCCTGCCCGGGGCACCGGACAGTGACGAGGTGGCCGGACTAGAAGGGGAATATTCAGGCGACCAGGACAGTTTCGAGGAGGTGTTGGAGTCCCCGCCTGCACGGGTGACACGGAGCCGCATCAATCTCAGGGGGATAATGATTCTGGTCCTGATTCTGGTTGTGGCCCTGGTCATTGGCCTAGTCGTTTTGGGACAGGCCGGGGTGCTCCAGTTCGGAATTGGACCACTCGAAGCGGCGCCGGCCTCAAGCGCTTTTGGCGCCATTCTGACATAGGAGTTAGAGGCATGAAACAGCTGGCTATTATCGGATCAGGCCCCGCCGGGTACACGGGGGCGATTTACGCCGCCCGGGCCGGCTTTGAGCCGGTGGTTGTGGCCGGATCGGTGACGGCCGGAGGTGCGCTGATGACCACCACCGAAGTAGAGAACTTCCCTGGCTTCCCCGAAGGCGTCCAAGGCCCTGATCTGATGGACAAACTGGCGACTCAAGCCATGCGTTTTGGCGCTGAGATTGTCTACGACGATGTCGTTGAGGTCGAGTTGACTAGCCCGGTCAAGCAGATCACCACCGGTGAAGGCAAAGTCTTTCAAGCCCAGGCCGTGATTCTGGCCACCGGCTCGGCCTATCTTGAGCTGGGTCTGGAAGCCGAAAAGCGACTTATGGGCAAAGGTGTCAGCTACTGCGCCACCTGCGATGGATTCTTTTTCCGCGACAAACAGATCGTGGTAGTGGGCGGTGGCGACAGCGCCATGGAGGAGGCCCTATTCCTGACCAAATTCGCCACCAAAGTGTCAGTAGTACACCGGCGCGGCGAGCTCAGGGCCAGCCGGATAATGGCCGAGCGAGCCATGAACCACCCGGCCATCGATTTCGAATGGCATTCTGTGGTGACCGATGTGACTGGCCAAGACGTGGTCGACGGCGTGCAGTTACAAGATGTGCGCACCGGCCAAATCCGACACCTGCCAACCGATGGTCTGTTCGTGGCTATTGGCCACACGCCCAGGTCGGATCTGTTCAAAGACCAAGTCGACCTTGACCCCAAGGGTTATGTCGTGGTCAGCGGCAGTGCCGCCCCAGGAGAATCCAGCCAAGTCACAGCCACCTCAGCGCCGGGTGTCTTTGCCTGTGGTGATCTGGTTGACCACACCTATCGGCAAGCCATTACGGCGGCCGCTTCGGGCGCCCAGGCCGCCCTGGACGTACAAGGCTATCTAACCGAACTTGAGGCCGGTTCCGGCAACTAGAGAAGGTCGCAGTGCCGGGCCGGTCCCGGTATGCGAGGATAATTGTGCCTAAAGACAAACAGCGAGGAAGAACCATCAAATGAGCGCATTAGCAGACGTCAACGACCAGACCTTTGAGGCCGAGGTAATCCAGGCAAGCTTGCCGGTACTGGTCGATTTTTGGGCGCCCTGGTGCGGCCCATGCCGCCAACTCATGCCAATCGTGGAGCAGCTGGCCACCGAGCACGGCGACAAAATCAAGTTCGTCAAGATCAACATTGACGAAAACCCGCAAACGGCCCGCCAGCAGAACGTGGTCTCGGTGCCAACCCTGAACGTTTTCAAGGACGGCCAATTGGTCAAGGCAATCGTCGGAGCCAGGCCCAAGCCAATGCTGGTGGCCGAGCTATCTGAGTATCTGACCTGATTTGGGTTGGTTGAACACTCAAGTGGTTCCGGGCGCGGCGGTCAGGCCAAAATGACCCACCGTGGCACTCGTCTAGATCCCTGGTTCGAGGCCTACGCCGAACGCACCCACTGGCTCAAGGTCTCCGAGACCAGGGCCCTTTTTGCCGTGGCCAACCGGCCTGAGGTGGTTTCACTGGCCGGTGGCATGCCGTTCTTGGACGCCCTGCCTATGGATATGATCGCCAAGGTCACCCACGACCTAATCGCCACTGAAGGCGCCGTGGCGCTGCAATATGGCAGCGGCCAGGGACATCCCAGACTGCGCGAGCTCATCACCATGGTCATGGCCGAGGAAAAGGCCTTCACCCACGCTGACGATGTCGTTGTCACAACCGGCTCACAACACGCCTTAGACCTGGTCACACGGGTTTTCATCGACCCTGGCGATGTCGTTTTGGCCGAGGCGCCGAGCTATGTCGGGGCGTTGTCAGTTTTCCATTCCTACCAAGCTGCGGTTATCCATGTGGCAATGGACGATTCAGGCTTGATCCCCGAAGCCCTGGACCAGGCCGTCATCCAAGCCCAGGCCGGTGGCCGGCCGGTCAAGTTCGTTTACACCGTACCGAGTTTTCACAACCCGGCCGGTGTCACTCAGCCACTTGACCGGCGCATCGAGGTGCTGGAGGTCTGCCAACGCCACGGCCTACTTCTAGTTGAAGACAACCCTTACGGGCTGCTTAGTTTCGACGGCACTATCACTCCGGCCATCCGGTCTATGGACGAAGAAGGCGTGCTCTACCTGGGTTCGTTTTCCAAAACCCTGGGCCCGGGTTACCGCACTGGATGGGTGGCCGCCCCTCATGCCGTGCGCGAGAAGCTGGTCCTGGCCAGTGAGGCGTCAGTTCTGTGTCCGTCCCATGCTTCCCAGCTGTCAATTGCGGCTTATTTAGAGAACTGTGATTGGCGCGGCCAAATCGAGGCCTACCGCCAGGCCTACCGGGTGCGCTGCCAGGCCATGATGGCGGCCCTGAGAGAACATCTGCCGTCCTGCCACTGGACAAAACCGACGGGCGGCTTCTACACCTGGGTGACCACGCCATCGGGCATAAACACAAAGGCGATGCTGCCACGGGCTACCAGCGCGCTGGTGGCCTACGTTTCCGGTACGGCCTTTTACGCCGACGGCCAGGGGCACAACCAAATGCGCTTGTCCTTCTGCTACCCCACGCCTGAGCGGATCAACGAAGGTGTGCGGCGCCTGGGCGGAGTCTTGGACCAAGAACTTCAGCTGGTGCAGATGTTTGGCTCTGAGAGGGTTGAACACGGCGACAACGTCAACTTCCCCGCGCCCGATACAGCGTGACGTGATGGCAGCGTCCCAGTACAGCCACGCGCTTGAGCCACTGGTGCCAGGCGCCTCATTGGAAGGATAGAAGATGTCGTCAAGAACGGTAATGGTGCTGGCAGGTGGGCTTTCGCACGAGCGCGAGGTGTCGTTGCGGTCCGGGCGACGGACAGCCGCAGCGCTGCGACAGGCTGGCTATGACGTCATCGAAACCGACCTTGAGGCTGGCCTCATCACAACCCTGTCTGTCGACCAAGTCGACCTGGTATGGCCTTTGCTGCACGGCGCCAGCGGCGAAGACGGTTCGGTCGGTGATGTGCTCGAATTGCTTAACGTGCCCTACCTGGGAGCCGACCCACGGGCCTCACGTATCGCCTGGAACAAAGCCATCGCCAAAACAACTTTGCGCCGTCAAGGCATCAAAACGCCTGACTTCGTCACCTTGCCGCAGTCTTTGTTCCGCGAGCTGGGCGCCGGCGCACTGTTGAAACTGCTGGAGGCCTCTTTTGGATTGCCAGTCATGGTCAAACCGCTGATGGGTGGTTCGGCCCTGGGAATCACCCGGGTCGATTCACCCAGCCAGTTGCCTAATGCCATGATGGACTGCTTCTCCTATTGCGACTACGCCATGTTCGAACGGGTCGTTGACGGGGTTGAACTAGCCGTGTCGGTGGTTGACCGGGGTAATGGCCCTGAAGCCTTGCCGGCGGTGGAGATTGAGACTGACGGTCCCTATGACTACGACGCCCGCTACAACCCTGGCCGGACCGAGTTCTTCGCGCCGGCCCGGATCAGCTCCGCAGCCGCCCTTAGGGCCGGGGAAATTGCCGTCAAATGCCACACTGGCCTGGGCTTACGGCATTTGTCACGGACCGACATGTTTCTGGGCCATGACGGTGAGGTCTACTTCCTTGAGGTCAACGTTTCTCCAGGCATGCAGGAAACCTCGCTGCTGCCCCAAGGCGCCCTGGCGGCCGGACAGACACTGCCCAAGCTGTACTCCGCCATGGTTGAGGCCGCCTTGGCGTCACCGGCCCAATAGGAATCGCCATCGACGTTTTAAAGGGCTAGTTGGAGTCCTTGGGCTACTTTTCAGGGGCGGCCAGACAGAACTGGTTGCCGTCTGGGTCCTCGAGTACCACCCAGTCGAGTGGTCCCATTTGGTGGGCGGCCACAAACTTGGCGCCAAGTGACTTCAGCCGCTCGACTTGGGCATCCCGGTTGGGGGCCGACATGTCCAGGTGAAGCCGGTTTTTTCCCGGCGTCGGGTCAGTCACCTTCTGGAAACCCAATGACAGCCCTTCGCCGGCGGCGACCATCACAAAGAAGCCATCGCCGTCGTAAACGATTTGTGTTTCAAGGGCTTCGGCCCACCAAGCAGCCAGGGCCCGGGCGTCAGTCGTATCGAACGTGACCATTCCAATGTTGATTGCCATAACCCGAGCCTACGGCAGTTGGGGCGACCGCAGCCGGCGGGAATTGTTCACCAGCCCCCTGGTCTGAGCCTTGGTTGATCTGGCGCGATCAAGCCCAGGATCCGGTCGAGGTCCTGAACCGAGGCGAATTCAATGGTTATGCGACCTTTGGCCTTGCCCAAAGTGATTTTGACATTCGTATCTAGGTGGTCAATCAGCTTGTCCTGCAACTCATCTAGCGCCTCGGTGCGTGAACCCGCCCGCGAGCTGGCCCGGCTTTTTGCTTTGGGCGGTGGGATGTCACCGACGGCCACCATCTGCTCGGTTGAACGCACTGAGAGACCTTCCGCCACAATTTTCTGAGCTAGGCGCTCCATGGCGGCGGCGTCTTCAAGTCCGAGCAATGCCCGTCCATGCCCGGCTGAAAGCACTCCGGCCGCCAGGCGGCGCTGCACCAGGCTTGGCAGCTTCAGCAGTCGCAAAGTGTTGGTGATTTGTGGCCGCGAGCGCGCCAGGCGTCCGGCTAGCTCTTCCTGGGTGCAGCCAAAATCGTCCATCAGCTGCTGATAGGCGGCGGCTTCCTCCAGCGGATTGAGTTCCGCCCGGTGCAGGTTCTCCAGCAAAGCGTCTCTGAGCATGTCGCCGTCATCGGTTTGGCGGACGATGGCGGGGATCTCGGCCAGGCCCAGCCGCTGGGCCGCCCGCCAGCGACGCTCCCCCACGACCAGTTCGTAGCGGTCCTTGGCCAAAGGCCGGACCACAATAGGCTGGAGTAGTCCAACCGCCTTGATCGAGGCTGCTAGCTCGTCTAGCTCGTCGGAGTCAAAGACCTGCCGTGGCTGGTGCCGGTTTGGTTTGATTTTGGCCACCGCCACGGTGGCAAAGTAGGCACCGGGCACCTCGACTAGGTCTGCTTGACCGGTTGAGGTGAGGCCGGGCTTTGAACCGGTGCCACCGAAGAAGACATCTGCCGGTCTATCGACGCGTTCGGCCGGGCCACCAGGCCGCGAAGTTGAAGCCGGTTCTTGCGGGATTAACGCGCCTAGGCCTTTGCCCAAGCCGCGCCGCCGGTTAGCCATGACTTGCTCCTTCGAAGGGCTGGTGAACAGTTCTCTTGGTCAACTCTTTGGCCGCCTCCAAGTAGGCCAAAGCGCCGCTTGAAGATGGATCGTAGGTCAAAACCGTCTGCCCGTAACCAGGTGCCTCGCTGACCCTAACCGACCGCGGAATGGGCGGGTCGAGCACCTGGGCCGGGAAATGCTGGCGCACTTCGTTGACCACGTCATGCGCCAATTTGGTCCGCTGGTCGAACATCGTCAGCAGGATGGTCGAAAGCTGGAGTTCGGGGTTGAGCGAGTCCCGGATCAAGTTGACCGTCTGGATCAATTGGCTCAGCCCCTCCAAGGCGTAGTACTCACACTGAATTGGGATCAAGACCTCGCGGCCGGCGACAAAGGCGTTGAGGGTCAGCAGGCCCAAACTTGGCGGGCAGTCAATCAGAATGTAGTCCAGTTGTCTTTCGCCCCTGAGATGCCAGTCCACTCTGAGCTGCTCGAGCGCACGGTCGAGTAGGTGCTCGCGGCCAGCCATGGCGACTAGTTCAATTTCGGCTCCCGAAAGGTCAATTGTGGCCGGCACACACCAGAGTCCGTCTACCTCAGGACATGCCGCCATGACTTCAATCATGGCCCTGCCATCCAGCAAGACGTCATAGACAGTGGCGCTGTCCGGGCGCAGCTCAATGCCTAAGGCAGTTGAGGCATTGCCCTGAGGGTCGCAGTCCACCACCAAAACGCGGCAGCCGCCAATGGCCAGGGCCGCAGCCAAGTTGACCGCCGTTGTGGTCTTGCCGACACCGCCTTTTTGGTTGGCCACGGTCACGATCCGGGTACGAGCCGGCCTATCAAAGGCCACGCCTTGCAGTTTGGCCCGCCGGCGAGCGTCGCGGGCGACCTCGTCGCCAACCGGCGTGTCAGAGACCCACGTTTCACGTGAAACATTGGCGTGCCGGCCACCGGCTCTGGCCCCGCCTGATGGCGCCATCTGGTCGCTCGGCATCACGTCGCCTTCCTTTCCCCGCCACCAGTATGGGCCACAGCACCAACCTTGCCGGGGCCCAGTTGCCCCCGCACCACGAACGTTTTGTCGTTGGCCAGCGGCGTGGCCTCAATCACTGCTAGTCCCTCGTAACCCAGGTGGTGCATCGCCTCTTGACAACGATTGAGTTCTTGACCAGCACTGCGGCCTTTCAGGGCCAAATACAGTCCACCGGGTTTGAGTAACTCGGCCGCCCAGGCGGCCATCTCATCTAGGGCGCCAACGGCCCGCGAAACCACCGCCTCGACCTGTCGATGGCCGGCCAGTTCCTGCGCTCGACTCCATGTCAAAGTGACATTGGACAGACCGAGTCGAGTCCTAACCTCCTCAAGCCAAGTTATGCGCCGTTTCATTGAGTCAACCAGCTCGAAGCAGAGGTCCGGCCGAGCCAAGGCCAACACCACTCCAGGTAGGCCGGCCCCCGACCCAATGTCCATAACGGTGCCCCCGGCCGGTAGGTGGGGCACCAGGCTGGCGCAATTGGCCAAATGCCTGGACCACAACCGCCCAGTTTCACGCGGTCCTATCAGTCCCCGTTTCGGTCCTTGGCTGGCCAGCATGGCCGCGAAAACGGCCATCTGATCGTAGGCCGGTCCAAACAGCCTGCGCACGGCCTGGTGGTCCAGCTTGGCGTCATCATCCGGGCCGGTAGCGACCGGCCTCATCAAGCCGGCCTGACAACCACGAACCGTTCGGGGTCAACGCCGCTCGATTCAGAAACCAGCCCAGCCTCGGCCACACGGTCATGGACCACTTTGCGTTCAAAAGCGTTCATTGGTTCTAGCGACAGGTGGACGCCTTTGGTCTTGACCTCGGTGATGATCTGGTCAGCCACTTGCTGCAATTGCTCACGCCGCCCAGCTCGGTACCCAGCCACGTCCAGCATCAGCCGCGACCGGTCGCCAGTTCTGTTTTGGATGGCGATCCGAGTCAATTCCTGCAGGGCATCAAGCACCTCTCCGTCCCGGCCGACCAGTTTCTTCAACTCACCGCCAGAGGACTCCTCACTGACAACCGCCACCACGGCTCGGCCGTGATCGACATCAATGTCGATATCGCCGTCCATATCAACAATGTCGAGGAACTCCTCCAAATAGTCGGCCGCAACCTCGCCTTCGTTTTCAAGGCGAGAAGACCTTGACTTGGACGTCTCATCGGCGTCTTGGCTCTGGTCTAAGGCCACTTCGGCCAGCTCGGTGGCCTCGTCTGTCTCAACTTGGTTCTCAGCTGGTTGGCTGAGGGCATCGTTGTCTTGACTCACTACCTGGCTCCTCAATCATTTGCGCTGCTTGCGCGAGGTCTTCTTTGGTTGTTGACGCTGCCCACTTTGTGGTTTGGCTTGGTTGGGGCCAGCCTGGCTGCCCTTTTGGCTGCCGCTAGCTTGGTTCGACTGGCTATCTTGGCCGCCGGCATTGGCTCGTTTGGCGGTGTCCTTTTTGCCTGCTGACGGGCCGTCAACGGCCGATGCCGGCTCAGGCTCTGGCTTTGGACCGCCGGGTTTTGGCCCGGTGCCTTTGCGATCCGCTCGGCTGGTCCGCTTCGGCTGGACACGTTGGCCCGAAGGTGGCTCAATGATGGCCGGCGGCGGCTCATCCTCCACCTGATCTGGTTCGCCCCGCTTGGCGCGTCTCTTGGCTTTGCGTGCTTCTAAGCGTTTTTCCGCCTCTGTGCCTGGAGTTGGCATACGGCGAATGACAAAGAATTGTTGGCCCATCGACCACAGGTTGGTGGTCAGCCAGTAAATCAGCACGCCAATAGGGAAGTTCACGCCAGTGACAAAGAAGATCAAGGGCATGCCGTAGAGCATGATCTTCTGGGTCCGGTACATCGGGTTGTCGGCCGCCATGGCCGGGACGTTCTTCATGGTCAGCTGACGCTGCGTGGTGAAAGTCGTCACTGACATGGCCACTATCAACACCATGGTGACTATGCGCACGGTGACTGCCGGTGCGCCGGCCCAGGTCTCGGGGTTCATGAAAGTAGCCGAGAGTGGCGCGCCAAAAAGCTTTGACTCCATGACTTGGCCGGCCACTTTGGCGTCGATTGGGCCAATCGAAGTAATCGAGCCGCCCTTGTAGATTCCCTTCTGCAGCAGTGGCATTGAGTAAAGCACTCGGAACAGCGCAAAGAAGAAAGGGGACTGGGCCAAGATGGGCAGGCAGGAGCTCAGCGGGTTGGCGCCGTGCTTCTTGTACAACGCCATCAGCTCTTCTTGCTGGCGTCGTTTCGACACCGGGTCGGTTTTGCCCTTATAGCGCTTTTGTAGCCGCTGAACCTCCGGCTGAATCAACTGCATGGCGCGTGAAGATCGGATCTGCTTGACGAACAACGGGATCATGATCATGCGCATCACTACCACCAACATGACAATTGCCAGGATCCAAGCGACCGAGCTCTTGGCCCCAAACACCAAGGCAAAGGCCTTGTGAGAGCCGTACATGATCCAGGCCACCAACCACATGATGGGGCTTAGAATCGAATCAAACCAACCCATTGTACACCTTCCTGGTAGCCTCTTGTACAACAGGCTCTGGCCCCGTTGACATAGCCAGCACCAAGCGCTGACCTGAGCGAACGCCGGGATTAGCAGCTGGTATGGCAGCCTGAGTTGGGCTCGGCGTTAACTGGCCGGCTGCTGACTGGCCGGCTACGGTCGACAAGCTGGCGCTGCTTGGGGCCGGCCAGCGCTCCGGTACATGATCAACCCCGCCTGGGCTCCAAGGGTTGCAGCGCAACAGCCGCCAGGCTGTTAGCGCCAACCCTTTGACCAGTCCCAGCCGCCTGAGTGCGGTGATCGAGTACTGCGAACAACACGGATAGTAGCGGCAGCTTGGCGCGAACATCGGTGAGATCAGTCGCTGGTACAGGCGCACCAGTCCAGCCAGGGCCAGTGCCGGCCCTCTGATCAACCGTTGGTAACTCACGTCACCTACTTGCCTTTTCAATGGCCCGCCCAAGGCAGTTGGACACAGAGCTTCGCAGGGTCGAATACTCAGCTGTCGCCGCTGGTGGCAGGGCTCTGACCACGACGCCCGTGCCGTTAGGGATTTGTACCAGTTGACTAGCCAGGATGGCGCGTAGTCGCCTGGTCACGCGGTGACGAATAACCGAATTGCCGACCGCCTTGGAGACAGCCAAGCCAAGTAACCGTTGGTTGTCCTGGCGCCGTGAGGCGTAGGCCACAACTAGGCCTGAGCCTGCCCTGCCACCGCCTTGCGTAGCCACGAAATCGGCCGGGCGCCGCATCCGGTTGGCCCTGGAGAGCACGTCAGCTAGGCCGAAAGTTGGCTGCGGCCCTTGCGCCGCCTGGCCGCCAAGATGCTTCGCCCGGCCCGCGTGCGCATACGCAGCCGGAAGCCGTGGGTTCTGGCCCGGCGGCGATTATTGGGTTGAAAGGTTCTCTTGCTCACGGTCCTACTCCACCACTTTGTCCCCCAGGCCCATTTGGACCCCGCGCTTGCCCGCGACATCTGCCAAGGCAGCGTCGCGTCGCGCCCCTGGGCACGAAGATTCGTCATTAGTGCATAGCCGGGCACAAAGGTACGGTCTGAAGCCGCATTTGGTCAAACCACAACCTCTTACTGGCTTGGCCACCGACCGAAGTTACGCCTGGCCTGAGGCGCTTAGGCGCCAGGGCCCGGCCCGTTGTCTAGTTGACTGCCTAAGCCCGGCTCGACCGCGTCTTGCCAGCCCAACCCCAGCCAACACTTTCGAGGCTCTGGCGGCCGTTCACGACCAGCTTCATTCGATCCGTTGACCAGCCGTTACACGCCTGGTGCGGAGCGGAATCGGGGCTTGGGCCAGCAGTCACTTGGTTCTCTTTGCCAGGTCTGGGGCAGACACCGAGGCGATTGGGCCATTAGCATTCGTACACGGCCTGCGCGCCAAAGCCGAACCTAAGGACCAACCGTGGATGAACCTCGCGAGATTAGCCAAATTTGGAAGCAAGCCCGGCAAATCTGGGATGACGAGGGCAGCCTGTCTGGCCAGCGCCTCGGCTTCCTTTCCCTGATCAAACCGGTTGCCCTGGTCCAAGACACGGCACTATTGGCGGTTGGCTCCCAGTACGCCAAGGACTACCTCGAGGCCAACTTGGCCGGTCTGATCGAAACAACACTTAGCCGCATTACCTCAAAACCGATGAACATCGCCATTTCGATCGACCCCACGGTGGACACCGAGCTGGCCCCAGCTGAGCCAGCCGAAACCCCAGCCAGCCAGGTCGAGCCGAACGACCCAGCAGACCGCAACCGGCCCCATCCCAGCCAGCTGCGTGGCCGTTACACCTTTGACACCTTTGTCATTGGCCCCTCAAACCGCTTTGCCCACGCCGCCGCCGTGGCCGTAGCTGAAGCTCCAGCCAAGGCTTATAACCCGCTGTTTATCTATGGTGGCTCCGGACTGGGTAAAACCCACCTGCTGCACGCCATCGGCAACTACGCCCAGGTCCTCGAAACCGCTCACAAGGTTCGCTACGCCACCTCGGAGGAGTTCACCAACGATTTCATCAACTTTGTCCGCGACGGCAAGATGGAAGACTTCCAGCGCCGGTACCGCAACAACGACATTCTGTTGATTGACGACATCCAGTTTCTCAAAGGCAAAGGTCAAACCATGGAAGAGTTCTTCCACACCTTCAACGCCTTGCATAACTCTGGCAGTCAGGTCGTCATCACCTCTGACCTAGCCCCGAAACAACTTGACGGTTTTGAGGACCGGATGCGCTCGCGCTTCGAGTGGGGCTTGTTGACGGACGTTCAGCCGCCGGATCTTGAGACTCGAATTGCTATCCTGCGCAAAAAAGCCGACAGCGAAGGCATCACGGCCAGTTTTGATGTCCTTGAGTACATCGCCCAACGAATCACCACCAACATCCGCGAACTCGAAGGTTCGCTCATCCGCGTAACTGCCTTTGCCTCGCTCAATCATCAGTCAGTTGACCTGTCGCTGGCTGAAATCGTCCTACGCGACCTCATCACCGACCACCCGGCCCAAATCACCACGGCCTCCATCATTGCCCACACTGCCAAGTACTATGACTACTCCATTGACGAGCTTTGTGGTCCGTCTCGTTCACGCAATCTGGTCAACGCCCGCCAAATTGCCATGTACCTATGCCGCGAGCTGACCGACCTATCGCTGCCAGCTATTGGCCGCGAATTTGGCGGGCGGGACCACACCACGGTGATGCACGCCCAAAAACGGGTCAAGGAATCAATGGCCGAGAAACGTTCAGTCTTCATCCGCGTGACCGAACTGACCAACCGCATAAAGCAACAGGCGGCCGATTCCTAAACCGGTGGTATTTATTAACAGCTGTGTACAAACCTGTGGATGGCGGTGGATATCGCCATCGCCGATGTGTACAGCCCAGTTGTTTTCTGTGGACAGGGCACCCATGTTGCGGTTTTCTCCCCAGCCCAGCCTCGCCGCCCACAGCCTGCCCACAGCCGCTTGCACAGCCCCGAGCGCCCTTTGACCTGTGGCAATAGCTGTTTTCCACACTACCCACAGGCCCTACGACGCTTAACGTAGTATCTCTTAATGACAGCTTGTGGATCACCCGCATTGAGCAACCTGGCTCTACCTAGGGAATTGTTCACCAGCCCCCTAGCCCGGTCTGAAGCCCGGTAGAAGGTGCGCTGCGATAACTGATCGGCCCCCAAACGCTTTGGCCCGGCGGCCGGTTGGCTAGGTCCGCTCGGCGGTCGTGGCCAGATCGACCAGGCGATAGGGTCGTTGCCCCGCTAAGGTTGGTGGACAGTAATTTACGAAGGAGACGTGGCATGAAGCTTGTGCTTGACCGCGACACATTGGCTGAGGCTGCCTCATGGGTGGCCCGGGCGCTGCCCCAGCGTCCGCCCAGCCCGGTGCTGTCTGGTGTCCGGATAAAGGCAGAGACAAAAGATGCCGGACACGTCACCTTGACCACCTTCGACTATGAGGTCTCGGCCAAGTTCGACGTTCCGGCGCAGGTTGATGAAGCAGGTGAGGTACTGGTCTCGGGCAAGTTGCTCAACGAGATCGCCAAGTCCCTTCCGGCCAAGCCGGTGACCTTGTCAGTCGAGGGTCCCAAGGTTCACGTCAATTGTGGAGCCTCAGCCTTCACCCTGTTGACCATGCCGATCGACGACTATCCGGCCTTGCCACCACTGCCCACGACAGTTGGCGCGGTCCAGGCGGATGTCTTTACTGAGGCCGTTGGCCAGGTGGCGGTGGCCGCCACCCGGGATGAGACCTTGCCGCTGCTGACTGGTGTGCGCATGGAGATCGAGGGCGAGAACCTGGTGCTGATGGCGACCGACCGCTACCGCTTGGCCATCAGAGAGCTGACCTGGAAGCCGGCCCAAAGCGACGTCAGTCGAGTGGCTCTAGTTAGAGCAAAGACGCTACTGGAAGTGGCCAAAGCCTTTGGTCACACCGAGGAGGTTTCAGTCTCGCTGACGGCGCCGGGCATTGCCGACATTATTGGTTTTGCCGCTGGCGGCAAGGAAACCACTTCCCTGCTAATTGACGGTGATTACCCACCGGTGCGCAAGCTTCTGCCTGAATCCCCACCGATTACGGCCGTGGTGGATGTCCAGCAGCTAATTGAGGCTGTCCGCCGCATGAGCCTGGTGGCCGAGCGAAACACGCCGGTGCGGATCATTTTCACCGAAGGGCAGGCCGCTTTGAACGCCGGTACTGGGGATGACGCCCAGGCCTCAGAGGTGGTCGAGGCTCAATTGAACGGCGATGAGGTGACTGTGGCTTTCAACCCGCATTACCTACTTGACGGGTTGGGTGTGATTGGAGCCAAGTACGTCCGGATCTCGATGACCAATTCGACCAAGGCAGTTCTTTTCGAAGCCCAAGACGATCTGGATGGTGAAGCCCGGGCGGACTACAAGTATCTGCTGGTACCGATTCGTTTCACTGTCTAGCTTATTGTTCACCAACCCCGAAAAAAGGGGCCCTGAACAGTGCATCTGACTGATCTGGCGCTAAGCGATTTTCGATCCCACCATAAACTGGTGCTGCGGCTAAGTGACGGTGCGACCAGCTTTGTTGGCCCCAATGGCGCTGGAAAAACCAACATCATTGAGGCCGTTGGTTATCTGGCCACACTTGGGTCACACCGGGTTGCCTCAGATGCTCCCTTGGTCCGTCACAAGGCCGAGCGGGCCATTATCAAGGCCAAAGTGGTCCGGTTAGACCGGTCGGTCCAAATTGACCTCGAAATCAAATCAAGCGGTGGTAGGCGGGCCTGGCTGGGCCGGGCCCCGGTCAGGCGACTATCTGACGTGCTTGGGTTGGTTCAGGCGATTGTCTTTGCACCGGAGGATTTGGTTCTGGTCAAAGGCGGGCCCGAGGCGCGGAGGAGTTTTCTGGACCAAGTCCTAGTTCAACGCCGGCCAGGGCTGGCGGGCACAATCCAAGACTTTGACAAGACCATGCGTCAACGCGGCGCACTACTGAAATCGTTAGCCCAACTGACCGCAGCAGCCAGGCCAAACGCTCTTGATGCGCTTGAGGTCTGGAATGACAAGGCTGCCAATCTTGGTGGGATCATCATGGTTCAACGAGCTGCAGTGGCCAGTGAACTGAACCAGATTCTGGCGCGGACCTACCCGGCCTTCGCGCCGGCCGGCGACCAAGCCGAGGCCACCTACCAGCCATCGATACCAATGACAGGCCTGGTCGAAGCGGACCAAGTGGCAGCCGGTCTAAAGGCCGCCATGACCACCCTCCAAGCCAAAGAGATCGCCCGGGGTGTCAACCTGGTGGGACCACAGCGCGACGAATTGGCCCTGGCCATCAATGGCCATCCGGCCCGCGGTTATGCCTCACACGGCGAGTCATGGTCAATGGCTCTGGCCCTGCGGCTCAGTGCCTTCGAGCTGCTGAAGAACCTAGGCCACGGTGACCCAATCTTGATCCTGGACGACGTTTTTGCCGAACTAGATAGCACTCGCCGCGCCCGCCTGGCTAACATCGCCAGTTCAGTCGAGCAAGTCCTGGTGACCACGGCGGTGTCCGGCGACATCCCGCCTGAGCTTGGTGGCGAGCGGATCGAAGTAGCTGCGGCCAAAGTGGGACAAGATGAATGACAGACCCGAACCAACCGGCAAGGCTGCCAGCCCAGATGACCAGCCTCCTGGCCAGGCCAACGGCCGGCCGGCCGAGCTAGCCGCTTTAGACCGAATCAGGGCCCGAGGGGCCAAACGGCGCCAAGCAAAACCCAGGGCGGCCGAATGGTCCTCGGCTCGCGACCCACAGCCGCTGGCAGATGCCGTCGATGAGCTAATCGAAGTCCAAGGCTGGGGCGGTGAAGTCTCGGTGGCGGAACTGGTGGTGCGCTGGGCCCAAATTGTTGGCCCGGCCAACGCCGAACACTGCCAGGTAACCGGCTTCGACAATGGTTTGCTGACAATTGAAGCCGACTCCTCAGCTTGGGCCACCCAAATCGGTTGGCTGGTCGAAACCATCCAAAGCCGGATTGACCAGGAAATAGGCCAGAACCTAGTGACTGGAATCAGAGTCCGGGGCCCGGCCGGCCCACCTAGAGCCAAGGGCCGCTGGCGGGTCAAGCCGCCGCCCTAGCCACGACCAGCCGAACGATGGCTAGCGCGAAGCGCTGACCAGAGCCAACGCCCACTTCGAAGCCACCAGGGCCTGGGCCTGGCGGTGTTGTTAGCCGGTTTGCCGGGCGAGTAGAATAGGTCACTGCAATCGCTCGCACGTGTCTTAGGATCCGGACGCCGTGGGGCCCCTTTTTGACCCGCCCCCGGCGCGCGTGCCCGGGCAAGAAAGACGGTGAAGTGGCAATCGACGAGTCAACATCCGTGCCTACCGGTTATGACGCCGGTGACATTACGGTTCTCGAAGGCTTGGACGCGGTCCGTAAACGACCAGGGATGTACATTGGCTCGACCGGAGAACGCGGCTTGCACCACCTGGTCTACGAGGTGGTTGATAACGCTGTAGACGAGGCCTTGGCCGGGTTCGCCAGCCGCATTGAGGTCACCATCATGCCCGATGGCGCGCTGCGGGTGATCGACAACGGCCGCGGCATTCCGGTTGATGAGCACCCGGTCGAAAAGAAGCCAGCCCTGGAGGTGGTGCTGACGATGCTGCACGCCGGGGGCAAGTTTGGCGGCGGCGGCTATGCCGTTTCTGGTGGCTTGCACGGGGTTGGCGTCTCGGTGGTTAATGCTTTGTCTTCGCGGCTTGAAGCCATGGTTTGGCGCGATGGTTTCACGTGGAACATGACCTTCGACCACGGCGAGCCGGTGGGCCCACTGGAACAGGGCGCTCCGACCGGAAAAACCGGCACTGTCATCACTTTCTGGCCAGACCCAGAGGTCTTCGAGACAGTTGATTTCGACTTTGAGACGCTTAGGATCCGGTTCATGCAGATGGCCTTCTTGAACAAGGGGCTGACCATCTCGCTAATCGACATGAGACCAAAACACTTCTCCAAGGTTGAGTCGGACCATGCCGCTGAGGAGCCAGAATCCTCCCGGCGGGTGACCTACCGTTTTGATCGCGGCCTGATCGACTACGTTGGACACTTCAACGCCGCCCGCAAGGCCGAGCCGGTTAATCCAGAGATCATCTATTTTGAGGCTGAGGCTGGCGATAGGACCATTTCGGTGGAAATAGCCATGCAATGGACCACGGCTTACTCCGAGGCCGTCCATACCTTTGCCAACACCATCAACACCACTGAAGGCGGTACCCACGAGGAAGGTTTCAGGGCAGCGTTGACCTCGCTGATCAACCGCTACGCCCGCGACAAGGGACTGCTGAAGGACAAAGACGAAAACCTGACCGGGGATGACGTGCGGGAGGGTTTGACCGCGGTGATTTCGGTCAAGCTGACTGAGCCGCAATTTGAGGGTCAAACCAAAACCAAGCTGGGCAACACTGAGGCCAAGACTTATGTCCAACGCATGGTTGGCGACCATTTGGCCGATTGGTTCGACGCTCACCCAAGTGAGGCCAAGTCGGTTATCCGAAAGGCTCAACAGGCCTCGGCCGCCCGGATGGCGGCGCGTAAGGCGCGCGAGGCCACACGGCGCAAAGGCCTGCTCGAATCGGGTGGCATGCCGGGCAAACTGAGGGATTGTTCCTCCCGGGACCCGGCGGTCAGCGAGATATTCATTGTCGAGGGTGATTCGGCTGGTGGTTCTGCCTCCTCTGGACGCAACCCGGAGACCCAAGCCATTTTGCCCATCCGCGGCAAGATCCTGAACGTCGAAAAGGCCAGGTTGGACCGCGCCTTGTCCAACACCGAAATCCAAGCTCTCATCACCGCCTTTGGTACCGGCATCGGCGAAGACTTTGACCTGGCCAAGCTGCGCTACCACAAGGTGGTGCTGATGGCAGACGCGGACGTGGACGGAAAACACATCCAAACGCTCCTACTGACCTTGCTCTTCCGCTACATGCCGCAGCTGATTGAGCACGGCCACGTCTTTTTGGCCCAGCCGCCGCTTTACCGTTTGAAATGGTCTGGTTCGGCCCATGAGTTCGCCTATTCCGATAAGGAACGCGACGCGCTGCTGGCCTTCGGCGCCGAGCAGGGCAAGCGGATCCCCAAGGACAATGGCATCCAGCGCTACAAGGGCCTGGGCGAAATGAACTACCAGGAGCTATGGGAGACCACCATGGATCCGGCCACACGTACTTTGCTGCAGGTCACCATGGAATCGGCGGCGGCCGTCGACGAGACTTTTTCGATTCTGATGGGAGACGATGTCGAATCTCGTAAGGCCTTCATCCAACGCAATGCCCATGACGTTCGTTTCCTTGATATTTGATATGACCGATCGCAGAGAGGTTCGCCTGTGAGCCAGGCCCAGACCCCTAACCCACCGCCAGCCACAGGCCGGATTGAACCGGTTGACTTACAAGCCGAAATGAGGCGTAGCTATCTGGACTACGCCATGTCGGTGATTGTTGGGCGGGCCCTGCCAGATATTCGTGATGGCCTCAAACCGGTCCACCGACGGGTCATCTACGCCATGTATGACGGCGGCTACCGTCCCGACCGAGGTTATTCCAAATGCACCCGGGTAGTTGGCGAGGTCATGGGCCAGTACCACCCGCACGGGGATTCGGCCATCTACGACACCTTGGTTCGTTTGGCTCAGCCCTGGTCACTGCGTAACCCTCTGGTTGACGGACAGGGCAATTTTGGCTCACCGGGCGACGATGCCCCGGCCGCACCTAGGTACACCGAATGCCGCATGGCACCACTGGCCCTGGAAATGGTTCGTGACATAGAGCGCGACACAGTTGACTTCGAAGACAACTACGACGGGCGGACCAAAGAACCGGTGGTGATGCCGGCCCGCTTCCCCAATCTGCTGGTTAATGGTTCGGCCGGGATTGCCGTGGGTATGGCTACCAACGTCCCACCTCATAATTTGCGGGAAGTTGCAGCCGGCATTCAGTGGCATTTGGCCAACCCCCAGGCCAGCTACGAGGACCTGCGCGAGGCTCTGATCGAACGCATTCCGGGACCTGATTTCCCCACCGGTGCGCTGATCCTGGGCACCAAAGGGATCAAGGATGCCTACCGCACCGGTCGCGGTTCGATCGTGATGCGGGCTGTGGTTGAAGTTGAGGAAATCGACGGCCGTAACGCCTTAGTGGTGACCGAATTGCCGTACCAGGTCAACCCTGATCGCCTGGCCAGTCGGGTTGGCGAATTGGTCAAAGACGGCCGGATCCAGGGCATCGCTGATTTGCGGGACGAAACCTCAGGGCGAACCGGCCAACGGCTGGTCATGCTGCTCAAACGCGACGCCGTGCCGAAGGTTGTGCTGAACAACCTCTACAAGCAGACCCAATTGCAGGAAACCTTTGGCGCCAACATGCTGGCCCTGGTCGACGGGGTGCCACGGGCCAGGACGATCGATTCGTTTATTCGCCACTGGACCAGCCACCAGCTTGAAGTAGTAGTGCGCCGGACCCAGTTCCTGCTGCGGGAAGCCGAAGCCAGGGCCCATATCCTGCGCGGCTATCTCAAAGCCCTTGACCGTCTTGACGATGTAATTGCGCTGATAAGGGCCTCTGCCACAGTTGATGTGGCGCGTCAGGGGTTGATCGAACTACTCGAGATTGACGAAATCCAGGCCAACGCGATTCTGGAAATGCAGCTAAGGCGCCTGGCCGCGCTGGAACGCCAGAAGATCCTGGACGAACACGCCGCCATCGAAGCTCGGATAGCCGACTACAACGAAATTCTGGCTAGCCAGGACCGCCAGCGGCAGATCGTCGGTTCGGAGCTGGCCAATGTAGTCGAAAAGTTTGGTGATGACCGGCGCACCCGGATTTTGCCATTTGAAGGTGAGGTTACCGACGAGGACTTGATCCCCGAAGAAGATGTCGTGGTAACCATCACTCGGGGTGGCTACGCCAAACGCACCCGGGTTGACCAATACCGGTCTCAACGGCGCGGCGGCAAAGGCGTCAAAGGTGCGCAATTGCGTGAAGACGACATTGTCGAGCATTTCTTTGTCACCACCACCCACCAGTGGCTGTTGTTTTTCACAAACTTTGGCCGGGTCTACCGGACTAAGGGCTACGAACTACCAGAGGGTTCACGCGACGCCAAGGGCCAGCATGTCGCCAATATGCTGGCCTTCCAACCTAATGAGCGTATCGCCCAAGTCCTGGCGCTGCGGGACTACGAACAGGCCGACTACCTGGTCTTGGCCACTAAACGCGGCTTGGTCAAGAAAACCAGGCTGCAAGACTACGACTCACCGAGATCCGGCGGAATCATCGCTATCAACTTGCGCGAGGACAAGACTGGCGTCAGCGACGAGGTCGTCGCCGCCCGGCTAATTGACGCCAGTGATGATTTGATCCTGGTTTCGCGTAAAGGCCAGTCGGTTAGATTCACGGCCTGGGATGAGTCGCTGCGCCCAATGGGCCGCGCCACCTCCGGTGTCACCGGCATGAAGTTCCGTGGCAGTGACGAGTTGCTGGCCATGGACGTGGTGACAGAAGGATCGGATGTGTTCGTGGTGACGGAAGGCGGTTACGCCAAACGCACCCCGGTTGACCAGTACCGGTTGCAGGGCCGCGGTGGCCTTGGCGTCAAGGTGGCCAAATTGGCGGCCGAGCGCGGCGACCTGGTCGGGGCCTTGATCACCGGGGTCGGCGATGAGGTCATGGTGATCATGGAAGCCGGAAAAGTGGTTCGCTCCAGGGTCGACGAGGTACCAGCCAAAGGTCGCGACACCATGGGTGTGGTCTTCGCCAAACCTGACCCGGGCGATCGCATCATTGGCTTGGCTCGTAACGCCGAAGGCACCACTAGCGACGATGACGAGGGCGAGGATGGTGGCCAAGACAGCGTCGTTGAGGCTGTTCAGTCAGGTACCGTTGGGGGAATGATCTCCCAGAGCGACAACGGAGGTGTCGGATGAGTCCGGAAGAGGTCAAGGACCAACCGGCCAAGCCGGCGGGTCGCAGGGCTGCCGCCCGGCCGCTCGCGCCAGGACCCGCCACCATGAGAGTGGCCGCCGCGGACCGCCGTTCCCGGGCCGGTTCCGGTGCCGGACATGCCATGGACCCGCCGCCAATCATTCGCCCGGCCGCCAAACCGCAACGCGCCACAGGTGAGGTCAGAGCGGTTGGTGCCCTGCCGGCATCGGACGCGGGCACACCTGGCCAACCACCGGCCCCGGGCCTGGGCGGCCAAATTGACGCTTCGGCGCCACAACCCCGGCGATTCCGCACTCCAAAGACCGCCACCGGGCCGGACCAGGCCGCAGCTGCCAAATCAACTGCGGCCGGCGCCGCCGCGCCTGGCGAAGTACCAGCCAGCCCGGCCCCCCCACCAATCCCCTTGCTATCCGGCTCGTCGTTGGTACCGGGCGATGAGGCCGGCACAACTGGCAAGGCCGCCAAGAAGGGCAAAAAAGGGCCCAAGGCCATTCGCAAAATCAAGCTGTCGCTGAGCTATGTCTCGCCTTTGTCAGTGGCAAAAATGTCATTCTTGATCTCATTGGCGGCCGGGATCGCCTGGGTGGTCATGATCTGGGTGTTGTGGACAGCGTTAGACCAAAAACACGTCTTCGCCGAGATCGATTCGATGATCCAAGACCTGGCCGGCGAACCCAAGGCCAGGGAACTGAATCTGATGCAGTACGTTGGCCGGGGCCGGATCATGTCCGGAGCCATGATGGTTGGGGCCATCAATGTGGTTATTGGCACCATATTGGCCACGCTCGGCGCGGTCATTTACAACGTCTTGTCCGCCCTAGTTGGCGGCATCCACATGACCCTTCGCGAAGAGCAGCGCGGGTGAGCCGGCGGCCATTGGCACACCGGCGGTCCGGCGTTGCTTGGACGCCTGCCTTGGGGTAATGTCACGCAGGCGTCTTGAACATGGCGCCAAGGGCCTATAGCTCAGGCGGTTAGAGCGCTTCCCTGATAAGGAAGAGGTCGGAGGTTCAAGTCCTCCTAGGCCCACCCGACGCGAGTGAGGCCAACGACCGCCCGCCAGGTGGGTTGGTTGGGCCGAGCGAGCTAGGGTTGACGAGGGAGATTCCCAAGGATCACCGGAGTGGCCGCTCGGCTACCCGGACCAGAACCCGGCCCGGAGGAGGCAGTTCAATGAAGAAGGTTCTGATCATTCTGGCCGTCCTGGCCGTGGGCGTGTTGGCCTACCGAAAGTACGCCAAGGATCAAGCTGAGCTTGACCTTTGGGCCGAGGTCACCGACCCAGTGGCATAGTTCTCAACCGCCGCCGGCACCGTCGACATGAACGTCTCGATGACGCCGGCCAATCGACCTGAACACCTCGATGACGCCGATTTCCGCCCACCTGGGCAAACGCTCAGATTCGATGATTGAACCGTTCATGTCGATCTGGTCTAGTCATTCAACCGGACAGGTCGATCCGGACTTGTCATTCAACCGTTCAACTCGATCCGGTCAAACCTGAGTCTCCGGTTTTGCGGCCTCTTGCCGTGGACTACGGCCGGCCGTGACCCGACCACCATCATTCCTGGGCGCCAGGCAGACCAGAAGCCCGCCGATCCGAAAACCGTGTAGACAAGACTAGGGATTCCTTCCACCTGGCCGCCCATCTTTCAGGTTGGTTTGAGGGGTTTCAGGCTGGTGGCCTCGGTGTATACCGGGTTTCGGGAATGTCATTTGCCACGTGCATGGGACCGGTTGAGGGGTTGTTTTGCCACGAGCATGGGACCACCTGTTTTGCCAGTTATGGGACCACCACGGTGTTGCGCCGGTGAGTCCTTTTCACGGCGGGA